>ERZ1034917.150-NODE-150-length-67686-cov-28.732563_pt1 | contig 67686 bp, 90 predicted proteins | sample MGYA00520605_ERZ1034917 | MGnify/ENA primary metagenome ERZ1034917 (study PRJEB33766, sample SAMN09781784) | gut metagenome | biome: gut microbiome | host: Homo sapiens | place: Madagascar | study: EMG produced TPA metagenomics assembly of the PRJNA485056 data... | reverse complement strand
GCGCAGACCTCAGAGGCGCAGTCCTCAGCGGCGCAGACCTCAGATGCGCAGACCTCAGAGGCGCAGTCCTCAGCGGCGCAGACCTCAGAGACGCAAACCTCGGCGGCGCAGTCCTCAGCGGCGCAGACCTCAATAAAACATATTATCAAATCGCTCGCGTAGGTAGCAGAAACGCGACTACCACCTATTGTGTGGAAGATGATAATGTTGTTTGTGGCTGCTGGAACAATTATAAAGGTGGCACGTTAGAAGAGTTTCAAAAACGTGTAGAAAGCGTGTATGGCGAAGAAGGCAAAATGCCTCGTAAAAAATATTACACTCAGTACATGGCTGCTATTGAGTTTTTTGAGAAAATGACAAAGTTGGCAAAAATGGAGGAAGAGTAATGAGCTTTCAATACGAGCTAACGCTTTTCTGCGATGGGTGTGGTGATTTCTTTGAACCGACAGGAGTTATGCGCAGACGAGACTTGCCGTCCGAAAAATCTATAATCGAAGCACAAACAGATTGGAAATTTATTAAGGATAAACAATTAGGCTATAAAGCTTATTGCCCTAAATGCCAAGAAAAAATGAAGAAGGAGCGGAAATAATGATTGACTATAAAAAAGCAGAACAGGCAAAAAGATTGCTTAAAGAAAGCGGCGTAGATTATGTGCTTGCGTATGTCAATGGAGAAAAATGCACTGCCATAACTACTATGCACGCTGCCGATTGGCAATCAATCAAGAAGTGCGTCATAGATGTTATGGTCAAAATCCTAAAAGTTTCTAGACGCGGCGGAATGATGACTTACGACGCAATTTGCGAACTACGAGAAATGGTATTGGAGGCAACGGTAATCCATATAGAAAGAGAGAAGAAGGAGTGATAACTGATGAAAAAATATATTGTTTCCGGTAAAGTAACAGCATATATAGAAGTAGAATTAGAAGCGGAAAACAAAAAAGAAGCCATTAAAAAGGCTTACCAAGAGTGTTCTGGACCTATGAATTTCGTCGGCAATGGTGGATGCGACAAATTAATTGGAGTATGCGATACAGATAATGCCGACGTTAGTATTGCATGTGATGATGAGGTTGAATACACCGAAGTAGAAGAAATTGAATAAATAAGGAGTGATAGCAATGGCTAAAAATTTAATCCCCGAAATCGCAAAGCTGCTGGGCGTGGAGCTGGGGGAAGAATTTAAAATTGATAAGTACGACGGGTTGATTTTTAAATTTGTCGACAATATGTTGGTAGCAAGAGCTGATTTCAAAGGGGCGAAGTGGGGAATTACCTACGCAATTTTCAACGAATTAGTGGGAGGCGAGGTAGGAGTTATCAAGCTGCCGTGGAAGCCGAAGAAAGGCGACACTTTTTATACTTTTGCATCTATACCAAACAAATGGGTTGTCCGTATAGCTTGGTGGGACCAAACCCCTAACCATTACGCTTTGTTAGACAAAGGCTGGGCATACCGCTCAGAAGAAGAAGCGCAAGCAGCCTTGCCTAAAGTGGCTGCGGAATTAGGAGTGGAATATAAAATTTAGAAGAGAAAACTGCAACATGTTGCAAAAATCTCTTGCAAAAAGGAGGCAATTATGAAAAGAACCATTGGCAATAAACTTAATGACTACAAACATTTGAAACCGCTCGGAAGTGAATTCTTGCCACGATTAGTAATGATTAGACGTGCCGCAAATGTTGTTTTTAGAAGAAATAGATGTGCGTGGCTAATTTTAAAAATATTGTTTGTGGAAAGAATGAAAGTAAAACACCCGGAAGCCGTCAAAAAATGGCCGAAAAATCGTAGACAGTAAGGAGTGAAAAGAATGCTGACTAAGATTGGCGAAACGCAATGGATTAAAGCAAAGAAAATAAATGCGGTTAAATTACGTCAAAGAGGCATCAAGGAACAGTGGGATGTTTGCGTGCATACAGACAATAACACATATATCCATGGCACGTATGATACTAAGGATGAGGCCTTGCAGAATCTCAATTACTTGGCTGTAACCATCAACCATAAAATAGAGGGTAAATACTAGCCCTAGGGCGCGGCGGCTGGGTTGCCGAATGGCAGTAGGTTCCCAAGAATTCCCACGCCGCCGCTTTTTATATAAAGGAGGTAGAAATGATTAAGTTTATTTCTTACGACGGCAAATGGCCAGCATTGTGCTACGGAACTTTGATTGTCGAGAAGGATGGCAAGCAATATTCCATGAAGAATATTTTAATATCCGGGGGAAGCGTAAGTTTTGACGCGGACTGGGAAGCGAACGTCGAAGAAGGCGACTGGTCGATAGACCGCAACGCTCTTGCGCCAGAACTGCAAGACGACTGGAGAGAGCTAGAATCTTTAGTAAACGATGAAATCCCACACGGTTGCTGCGGCGGTTGTATTTAAGGAGGTACAGCAATGAACGATGAAAAACTAATCGTCCTGCTTTACGCGTTCCGCTACGCAGTACACAGAATCCCAACACAAGCGTTAGCAACTATCCAAAGCGAATTAGTGACTAATCTTCACTGGTTGCCAGATTGGATGCTGGCACAGATGGAACGCGAAATTGAGTGGAATTTCGAGTTAATGGAAATGCACAGAGATAAGACTGGCGCAGTCCGACTTGATGATGACTGCGAGTTCCAAAGACCTTTCTTGGACGCAGTTAAAGAACAACGCAGAAAATTAAAGGAGGACAACAAATGTCAACAGTAGAGTTAATCTCAATCACACCAAACCATATGAAGCTTTTGAAAACTGCTTGCAGCCAGCCGTATGGCAAGGATGTTACCGAAAAGTCTATCGAGAAGATTATCGAGAGCGGGCATCTTAGTGTCTTGGAGCACTGTTACGCAAGTTTCTTAGTGAAATGTAGTGTAAGAGTTTTAGGACAGTTAACGCGCCATAGACACCTTAGTTTCACCTGCAAATCTGCTAGAGGTAGTGTCTTTGATGCTTGCATTATCCCTGATGGCATGTATGACTTTGCTAAAAAGCATGGTGTGCCTAAAGAAGTTGTTAATTCTATGATTGATGAGCATCCTATGCTTTACGCTTACAAAGAATGTATTGCTGATGGTCTTGCGGAACAGGATGCTGCCTACTTCCTGCCCCAAGGCGTTGAAACATCCCTTGTTGTCACTGGTAACTTTCGTGCGTGGTTTGAGTATCTTCCTAAGCGACTGTGCAAACGTGCTATGCCAGAGCATAGAGAGCTTGCAGAGCTTATTCACAAAGAGCTTGCGAAAGCAGCACCAGAGATTTTCAACAGAAACTTTATGGGATGCTCTTACTGTAAAGAACAATCCTGTTCTTTCGGACATAAGAAAGGAGACAAGAAATAATGACAGCAATGAGTGAAGAAGATATGAAAGTTCTAGGAAAGAACATTTCCTTGGCCAGACGCAGACGTGGCGTATCTCAGATTGATTTAGCAAAACAGGCTGCGGTTAGCCAAGTGCATCTTAGTTGCGCGGAACACGGCAAAACGAGAGTTGCATTAAACATAGCGATGCGTCTTGCCAAATCGTTGGGATGCTCTCTTGATGAGCTTGTGTACGGCCCCGAGAATGGCCAAAGAGAATCAATCAGATTTGAGCCAGTCAAGGGTGCGCCGCTTGACACAAAACTTCCGATGCGCGGCACAAAGTCTGCTGCGGGGTATGATTTCTATGCCCCGTATGACATTGTTGTTCCTCCACACGGACTCAGCAAGCTCGTGCATTTCAACATTAAGGCTATCATGCCACAGGATATGTTCCTGTTCTTGAGAATCAGAAGCGGCTTGTCGGTCAAGCACGGTCTTATGGTTCACTGCTCCGGTATCATCGACGCGGATTACGCCAACAACCCCGACAACGACGGAAACATTGGCGCTATGTTTATCAATAGTTCTGATGAAGAATACATCATTAAAAAAGGCGAGCGTTGTATGCAAGGAATTTTCCTGCACTACGGCATCACCGATGGCGACAATGCGAGCGGCAACCGTGGCGGTGGCTATGGTAGCAGCGGCAAATTTTAGGAGGTGTGTGTAGTGAACTTTAAGGAACCAATGAACTGCGGGAAGAAAATCCTGCGGTTCAAGGTTATGGGAGAACCAGTAGGGCAAGGAAGGCCTAGATTTACTACAATCAGTGGTCACGTCAGAGCCTACGAACCCAAAGGCAGCACCGAGGAAAAGGCGGCTATCAGACTAATGGCACAGCAAGCCATGGTTGAACAGGGCTGGAGCTTGCCCAGCCCCGAAATGCCGCTCAAAGTCGAGATTAAATCATGCCGAAAGGTTCCGTCTGGCAGACAAAAATGGTTTGCCGAGGCCGGGCTGATAGAGGCTATCATGCCTTTAGGCAAACCGGACGGGGACAACATCGTCAAATTATACCTTGATGCCATGAACGGTGTGGTTTATCCCGACGACAAACAGGTCTATGACATTCACATTATCAAGATGTATTCTGATGCGCCCTATACAGAAGTGGTTGTCACAGGGTACTATCAAAATATGGGCGAGGTAAAAGCCGTCGCCAACGCTAGTCTGAAACGTAAAAGGGAGGCAAAGAAACATGAGTAAAGAACAGCGTATAGAAGACGCTACAACCAGCGCCAATGCAGAATATGTGGCGTTCGTAAGCAAGACTTTCGACGAACTTAAAGAGTTATTTATTGCAAAGAACTCCCAGTATGGCTCGGGCGAGCCGTTGGAGAATTTGAAGTTAGGAGCTATTCTCGGAGAGGCTATCTACAACAATGAACCATTCTCTTGCTCTTGCTCCGAAGCAGTCCCTCGTGAGTGGTTATGGTGGAAACGAATGTGGAAAGAAATATCCAACTACGAACGTAAGCATATTGTTCATGTCGCTATGCACGGCATCGAGGGTGACAAGATGGACGAATCGCTTAAAGATATTGCCGTGTATAGCGTTATCAAACTTTACATTTACAAGAAGCTCTGTGAAGCACTTGACAAAGAAAAAGAACAAATGGAGGTGGGGCGTTAATGGATTGGGAATTAGTAATGGCTTTTGCTATGGGCGCTGGTCTTGGAAGTTTCTTGACATTTGGTATTTTCTATGTCGTGATTGATACATTCTTTATCATAGAGGATGGCGACGAAGATGCCGAAGAGAACAGGAATTGATTTAAAATAAAAGGAAGAAGGGATAGACTTGAACAAGGAGAAATACATGAGCAAAGAGGAATACCTTAGCTGGCTAAAAATAGGGATTCTCGCTGGCGAAGCCGACAAAGCCGCTGAAACCACAAAAGATAAGGTGTGGCATCGAAAGCTCAAATGTGTTGCGACATATTGTCAGAACATTATTGAGGAAAGGATTGCCTATCTTGACCAAAAACAACTGGCGAGCCTCAAACGCCGTAGAAAACAAACCGATTTGAAACTCTGCACTAGCGTACCAGTCAGAGCTAGAGACGGAGAACCCAATATTACCGTCGAGACCGAGGACTTATACGACCTCTTAGACCTTGCGCTTAAAGCCTGTATGTGCTGTGAGCAAGGCAAGTACGTCAAGGACTGTAAGTGGCGCAAGGTGTTTCATCGCATTGAAGTTGAGCCTATCCGCACAGCTCCTAAAGAGGGAGAGTGCGAGTTTCGTTTGGACAACGAACTGTACTTCTTAACTCCGCAAGAATATCGCATCGAAATGGCTAAGACCGCTAAGGAGAATGGCGCTGACGAGAAGGATGTACACATAACTACTGCTTTATAATTTTTTCATAAATTTATCGGGGGATATATGCACTCGACATAACGAGAGGAGAATATAAACATGAATCATTTTGTTGGCTTAGGTCGTTTAACTAGAGAACCGGAGGTAAGTTACACTCAGAATGGCAAGGTGTATTGCAAGTTCACCGTTGCTATCGACAGACCGTTCCGTAAAGACCAGCCCAAAGAGGCCGACTTTATTAACTGCACCGCCTTCGGTAAGACTGGCGAGGCTATCGGCAACTACTTCCATAAGGGTAGCCGCATCCTCGTCAATGGCAGTCTGCAAATCAGCAGCTACACAGGCAAGGACGGAAATAAGAAGCAAAGCGTTACTGTTATTGTCAACGGCTTTGACTTCATCGACAGCAAAAGCAGCGCATCTTCCAATGGTGGCGGTGGCTTCGCGAACATGGGAGCACAGCAGGAACTGGACGACAACTTCAACTTCTAAGCGAGGTGATTTGGCATGGTGTGGGTTAAGAGCAAAGAGAAAATAGAGTTCTCTATACCGGGTAGGCCTCCTTGCCGCGGGCGGGAACAGGGGCCTAGAAAGCAAAAGAGTGACTATAAGAAAAAGCCAAGAAAAACAACCCAAAATGCTTACGCTTCTGTAGTAGCTATGATAGCCAAGAACGCTATTGCAACGCAGAATTGGAACTATGACGAGAGCAGTCCGGTGTATATCGTTATCACAGTAAACCTTCCTGTGCCTACATCTGGCGTTCGTGTAGACAGAATGGAACGCATGAGAAAAAACCAAGAGTTGCCAGTCCGCTATCCGCAGGTTGACGCCATAATGAGAGTAATAATGTATGCATTATGCGGCATAGCCTATAAGAACTGCAAGCAAGTGGTTAGTGCTCTTGTCGCGAAGCGATACACAAAGAGTAACGACCAACAAAGCGTTGAAGTATTGGTCGGGAAGCCAGAGAATTGGGGTGAACTTAACTATGACCTTAGAAACTCCTAGCGTCAACGGAAGGCGCAAACGTAATTGGAGAGCAGGAAGGAATCCGCAGAAAGGATTCGCTCTAGTTGAAAAAATGTTTTACTACTATCACAGAATAAGACAAGCCGTTGAAATAGCAAGAGCTGAACAGGGCTACTATCAAAGCGGTGGCAGGACGGGTGGTGGCAGTAGTAATCATGCCTTCATATCAGACCCGACTGCTACGATAGCTATGAAACATTATCAGCCGTTAGGGAAGGTTATCATCAATGCTGACAGAATCAACGAAGAGGTGATAGTCCACCCTGAGAAATGGCTAACCATAGTTGAACAAACCTTTATGCACTTCGATGACGAAGAATTGGTAAGTGAAATACTTCACCGTAGGTTTTTTGAAAATGAGCCTATGGCGACAAGCTGCATAGAGCTTGGTTTAACTTACGGGAAATACTATAAACTCCGTGATATAGGTATTGATTATGCTTTAAAATGTGCGATACAACTAGGGGTAATAAAAGTATTTGAATAACAAAAAAGGCTGGCACTTTTGTGCCAGCCGTGATATAATAATTTTCGGTAAGCGCTATTTCATTTTTCCAACTAACATTCCACCTTAATATGTTAGGTTCGTTTACCACCTTTTTTCACAAAAAACCCACGGCGAAAGCCGTGGGTTTTTTGCTTATTAAATTTCTTTACGCGGGTTCTCACACTCCCATTTCTGCACGGCATCCTTAAAAGCGATGACGCTGATAGCTGTAGCTACGCTTTCAGCCATTCTAAAACCTTTACCGCGTCCGCCATACAGATTGATGACTTCACACAACGCTTCCGCAAAAGGCTTTGCTGTCGCTCTGATGATTGTGTTGGTCTGTTGTTCTCTCTTAGCTTCAAGCATCTTAGCCTTGCTTTTTCCACTTCCGCGCAGGTCGGCAACGAATTTCTTTACTGCAATACGTTCGGTGTCGGTCAGCTTAAACGAAGTAACTCGTGCCCCTTCGGGAAGTTCTTTTCTGCGTCCTGCGCTCTCTTTAAAGCTACGAGATTCTCTGATGTTTTGTTCCATGATATATGCCTCCTTGTAATTTAACGGTAGTACGAAAACTTATTTCGCTACAATTATAATACCATAATACGATAGAAAAATCAACTACTTAATTGTGAAAAATAAATAAAGTAATACCTTAAAAACAAAAAAGCCCCTAACCATATAGGCTAGGGGCTTTTGGATTATCGCACAGGCATTATGACGTTCAGAAGAGTTTATTCATCCTCCCTGCTCAGTGTTGCGGAGGTACAGCCTTGAAATCTTTTCAACAAGGCAACGATTAAATATGCTTCTCCTGCGCTAAACGGGAGGCACTCGCCGTCGGCACCGGAACGGCACAGCAATGCGCTACCACAGATAACTTGTTGGTCAAGCTGGCTCGCCAAAACATTTGGCACGGGAGGATACTTCAACAGGAATTCATCGTCAAATATCAGCAGGAACTCGTCCTCCCGCTCGCTGATGGTATGAATATCAATCAGTTCACAATCAAGCAGAGCGTAGCATCTCTCCAGCTTCAAAGTGTCGCCGTCGCAAACCTCGGCGGTTACAACCGAGTACAAATTATTGCCGTCAATTTCCGGTTTAAGAAGAATTACATAGTTTCCCATATTGCATCACCTTTCTTTTGAATATTCAAGTGCATCCCACAAACCTAAGCTTATGGGATGCTAGTAGATTAAGTTAGCTCTCGAAGTTAACCTTCAAAACAAAAGCTGGCTTATAAAGATTAGTGCTCTTGCCGTGAGGGCCAGAGCAAACAATCAAGCCACTGTGTTCTTGCACCTCGGTAACAACCAACTTCTCCCAGTCCCCGGAGTATTGAGTCCAAATAACGTCACCTACTGTCAGCTCTTGATAAGGAATTTCTTCGGCTTTCAAGAGTTCTTTAAGAACGCGGGCGTCCATTCTGTTTTGCTCCGGCATCCTCTCGTTAAGCTCAAGCACAAAAGAATCGACGTCGTAGTTTGATTGTTCGACACTGCGGTTATACAAACGCCCGACAATCTCCCAGCGGTCAATGATATACACACCGTTGTCGTAGTTGTCGCAGTCAAGGCGACTGGCAATGTCGATGCCTAAAGACATTCCGTCGCCAAAGAAGTTGCTAATGACATTGCACAGGCAAGCCCAGCCGTAGCAATCGGTGCTAGGAGAGCGATAGCCTTTCAGTTTGCAATACTTTAAGAACGCACTTACACTATCACGGCCTCCGTTCCAATGCAGATATACTCCAATCTGATTCGGGTTAATCTTGCCGTCTGCCAGCATGTCATTCTTGTTTAAAATTACAGCGCGGTTTCCCAATTTTCATTCCACCTTTCTGATATAATGAGTGATTCAATCACTCCCACAAGATGCCAGTGCAAGCTGACACCCTGTGAATAGACTGAATCAGTTAGCTGATTTTTTTAAAGCTCGTATTGCGCTCCCGTTTCCTTTGCCACGGTAGGGAGTGCATTATCTTCTTAACCAGACAGCTATTTTATTAAAATCTTGCAGCTTATCTTTTTCAACTAGAAGAATATTTTCACTATCGGATACAATAAATTTATACTTTTCTAGGATAGCTTTATAAACGTCAAGTTCAGTCATAGTAGCAATCTGCTCTACAGGTACAGTATTCATTTTGACCAGCAAATTTCTAGCGGCTCGTTCTTGACCCATATAATGGATTTTAGCTGCTAAATCTCTAGCATCATATAAATTAGCCATTTCCTTTCCTCCTTCTCAACCACGATGATGTATCTCGCCACACAGACTTTTCTGTCGCACAGCTCCACGCCAAGCATCCGGGCGATTGCCGGAATTAAGTTTTGCTCATGTTATCACTCCTTTACTCACAGCATACAAGGCCAACACCTCCTAGCAGATTTCAAGACCGACGCAATACTTTACGCCGTCATTGGTAAAGTATTGTGGGCCGGGAAACATGAGGTCTTTGCGCCCTCGGTTAGCCTCGGCAACCGCACGAGATACAACGAACATTACGCCTTCTGTTGTTGGCGGCAGGTTAATGTTTGTCGTGCTGACTTTACGGCTCACGCCTATCGTCCCCAAATAAAATGCTGGGGCAAATATGCTGCTAACTCTCGCTGGTTCGCCCTCGCACGGTTCCAACTTCCAAAACTTGCCGTTAGAATCCTTTACGTTAATTTCGTGGTCACACAAATTAACAATCTTAATTTCCATTAAACATTCCACCTTTCTAATAATTGCGGGTTAAGCAACCCCTCCAACGCCCTAACACGTAGGACGCTGGGTTTGCGCTTAACTCAAGCGTGTGCCACCAAGTAGTTTTCGATGTTAAGATTGCTATGCATCGTACTACAAGCATCATTCATTGTGGCAGGCTTTGTGGTGACAATCAATCGCCACAAATTTGTTTCCGGCTGACGGATGCTCTCAACGGAACTGTGCGGGCAAGACAGCAACACTCGTTGCACGTCGCCAAGCGCATGTAACATGGCATCAAGCTCCACATCTTCAAAGAAGATGTACATTTTGTACCTTCTCATAAATTCATTCCACCTTTTTAATATTTTTAGGTAGTTGTTAGACCACCATCACAACGTACCACGTTGTGTGATACGTTGTAGTTGAAGCCTAAACAGACCGTAATGCTCCTGCGAACGGGTTATCTCTCTCTATTGCCACTACTTCAACACTTATTAGATGCCCTTCAAGTTGGTGCTCGGAACATTGGTATATCAATTCGCCAACGTCGTTATAGACGTTAATGTATGTGCGGCCATCGTCGTTAATGAATTCCAGTTTACCTTGAATATATTCAACAGCTACTTCAGTGAAGTTTTTGGCCATATAAGATTCCAGTAATTCGTCACAGCCTTGGCAAACAAGAGCTTTGAGTTCTACAATAATGCGTTCGTCATCAAACGAATATGTAGAGCGAAACTTAACCTTGTCTTTCAGACGCGTACCAGCTATATTGTAATAAGAGTATTCATCGTCATTCGGCAGGCGAGACCCGCCGCCCGAATAGTCACAGCGATTGAAGTACATCCATCTTGATTCTGCAAATACCATAGCAGCAATCTGACAAAGCGGAACGCCTTGAACACCGTGAATACGTCTCGCTTTCCCATTGAGATATGTCACCTTTATGCTCTCTCTGCCCATTCGCTTATAAAGCGTTAAGTCAGCAACCCAATATTTAAGGTCTGTGGCTAAAACAAGGTCTTTCAGCGCTCCTTCAATAAAGGCTTTTCTTTCGGTCCAATCCATAATTGATTTTCCACCTTTCCATATTTTTGTGACTTAACAAATTAAATCACCGTGATAGTGCGCCAGCAAAGGCTGACACACTATGGCTGTGACTTAATAAGCAGTTCTCTCGGACACCTTGAACCCAGCGATACTGGTGATGTTATCGGGAAGGCCGACGACTTCAATTTCAAGCTCGCCCGGAAGTGAGGATTTGTACACTTCGTACTCAATGTCCTTGTAGCTATCGAGAACTTCTTCTACCTTCTGCTTGGCAACCTTGTAGTCTGTGCCAACAATATCGAGCACAACGCTCTCGTAGTAGGGTTCTTCGCTAGGCTCGTCGGAATTCAATGAAGTCATACCATCATAGCCATAATCGCCGTAAATGCTACGGCAATCATCGTAATAACCGCTGTAAATGTTGTAGCCCTTGTACTTCTTCGACGCAACATACGGTTTGTAGTTGCCGTTTGAATAGTATACGCCGTTTTCGTACTTCCAGTTGCCGAGCATGATTGTGTCTGCGCCCTCACGCATAATCAGCAAACGAGAAGGTGTAGACTCTTCAATCAGCGTTTGGATACAATCTTTATCCAGCTCATTGCGCAACGGGTAAAGATACTTCGCAGCAAAGTTCATGCTGTCGGAGTAATCCGCTTTAATCCCTTGCACAGGGTTGGCATATGAAATTACTCCGTTGTGCATGAGAGCGATTTCCGCAGTGTCCTCGGCCAAACGCATGGCGCTGACTTTAGGACGCACAGGGAAAGGGTGGCAACAAGCCACGGAAACTTTACCTGCCGTCGCTATCCTGCAATGGATAGCGCGTTCACATTCAGTAGGGATTTCATTGAACGCCTTAATCAAATCTTCAACCTTCATAAAGCCTTTACGGATTTGCACCGCAGACTTAAATGTCGGTTTCCACATGACGCCAGCGCCGTCGGGGTTCCCTTTGAACATGATTTTGATAGTTTCCTCACTGATTGTTTTGTTAGCTGGCACATACGCAATAATACACATTTTTACATTCCACCTTTTCATAATTTTTTAGATTGCTGTTAGGCAACCATGGCAAGACGCCAACAACGTGACGTCCTGCGTAAGTGCCTAAAGTTACGGATTACTGGATGTTGCGGCGTTTAAGGTACGCCAAGAATTCCTTGTAGCCTCTACGCTTTGCCAATACTCTGAACGTGCGCAGGTTAACCTCACAAGCCTGCTCCAAATGGTTGCAGGACTTAGCAATGTCGGCAAGCAGTTGAATGAATTGCAAAGTAGCCGCAAATGTTTGCCATACGAGGGTGCCACGGTTGAAGCGGATTTCCATAGTCGCATAGCCACAGAAGTTCATACACGCACCATGACCACGCATGTGGTCAACGGCGTTGCCGAGCTTGCAATACACATCACTTGTCGACAAAGCCTTGCCGTACTTGTCTCTACGTTTGAACTCGTCCGCAGTAAAGCGGACAAGGGAACTCGGAAACATGCAGTATTGCCAACGGGTGCGGCGGCTGAAAACTTTCAGCCACTCTGCGTTGTTACATGCAATGATTGAGAGCACTTCTTCTGGATTACTGAACATATCCGTGAAGTAGCGTCTGTCCATATGCACGTGCAGACCGCATGTATTAGCATTATGGCTCGTGTAACCGAGTTCAATCGCTTTGTCCATCATATCTTTCCAGCCAAAGTCGGAAAGATGATAGTCGACAGTAGCAGTCGTCGAGATAAGTTCAAAACCATTGCTGAGAGAGCCGTCATGTTCACACACGACTGCTTCGTCGACATCATAACCGCCAGCATTGACGATTTTTTCAGCTTTTTCGTCATCTTGACCAGCGCCGTCGATTTCGAGTTCTACGCCGACGAACAGCTGATACCGGCGATTGTAATCATCGCCAGCTTTAGACAACCACAGCAACGGACGGACGCCGGAATGGTAAGAGTGGATTACACTAGCCTCTTGAGAAGCGCAGTAATCGCACAGGTATTCTTCACGACGTTCGGAATAAGTCATATTGTCAACATGATGCCATTCACCGCATTCGCCGCAAATCTGATAATCATAGCTGTTTTCACAGCAATCAATACAGATGTTATCACCGTCAACGTCGCGAATATCGTCGTTTTCAACGTATTCGTCACAATACTCGCAACGGCTTGCATACCAGTCCGTACACTCGGGGCACCAGCTTTCGCTGCATCTGCCCTCGTGGGTGTAAACTTCTGTTGCATCGTCACGCCAGAACACGTCACCACAACGCTCACAGGTGTCGAACAGTTTGCCGAAGCAATCTTCGCAATACTGTTCATCGTCGCAGCCAAGGCGCATATCGCTCAGAGCTACGATTTTACCGCAGTCATGGCAAACGCCATACACATCGGCGCAGTCTGGGCAAAACCAGACGCCTTCGATGTTACGCCAGCCGTTCGATACAGCTTCGAGTTGAGTACCGTTGAATTCTTCGCCGCAATTTTCGCATTTGAACAACATTTTTTCCATAATATTTTCCACCTTTTCATAAGTCGGTTAGTGGTCGGCAATGTTGCCGTATACCACCATTTACAGCAACAGAGTGTATTTGATGCACTCTACAAGCACGCGAATTTTTTCAAGTCGTGTGCTTGCCATAGCATCAAAATGCTATCGTGAAGAGAACGGCAAGAAGTGTGAGAAGTGTCAACACTTCTAAACAGTTTTCATCTTGACGTTGGTTGCGCTCCCACAACGCCTGTATTTTGGCGTCATGGTAGCATTTGCTTTTGGTTTCCATAACTACATCCACCTTTTTGTTTTTGTTAGGTAACATTAAGCTACCATGGCAAGACGCCAACAAGTGACGTCCTGCGTAAGCGCTTAATTCAGTCCGAGCTTGGCCAGCGTGTACGGGTTTGACAAATCGAACCCGACGTGAATCGCAAACTTTTCAAGCGGTAGGCGAAGTTTTTCAGCCAGCTTCACTACACTGATTTGCTCAAACTTGCAAAGTTGCTTGCCATTGAGAAAGTAAGCACGTGTCACGCCGCCGTTGTTGAGGCGAGTTTCTAACACAAGCCCGTTTTTAAGCTTAAGCCTTTTCTTTTTTACCATAAATTTTTACCTACCTTTTTTTCATAATGCGCTAGTTACCCAGCTTTAAGCACCCGACAATATTTCATGCATAGAGAGCTTTAAAGAACTCTCTGTCCGATACAGTGCCTGTTTTTTCGGTGCGTTCAAACACCGTGGAAATACTACTTTTGTAATATTTCTTAATCAGCACGACGCCGTTAGACTTTTCAGTCTTAGGTTTTTCTGCTTTAGACTTTTCAGTGCGGTAGTAACCTTTCTTAGAGTCAAGACGCTTAGAAACGCCCTGTGCCAAATCTGCCTGCTCGCATTTCCAACGATATTCGTCGGATTTTGTCCACTTTTTCATAAAAACACCTACTTTCGAATAATTAAGTCGGGTGCTTAAAGCTGGGGGAATATATATTCGCGCCGTACTCAATTTACCATGAACGACGTTACTTTATACATTCCCACCCGCCAAAAAAGGTGGTGGAAAATGTTGCCGTATAACATTTTTAGTTATCACAGTAGCAAAAACACTTGAAAATGTCATACAGCGTTTACCGTGGTTGTCTACATCATTGAGTGACTACGATATATAAACGGACACGTCAACATTTATATAAAGCGTTTAACCATGTATACGCCACGCCGTCGCCTTTTGTCTTATCCCACGACGGCAGGACAGTTATTAAATTATCAAGGTTCAAGATTCCCGTTCTAGGATTCGGGGAACCGGGGATTTGCCCTTTCTAGGATTCGGGGCGTTTCCTTGTCTATATTATACAGAATTTTCCGACTTCTGTATTTTTTCACCTACCCAGCCAAATACGGAAAATTTTTGCTTATTACTGAAATAAGGTAGTAAAGAACCGTGGTATAATGATGAAGGTGAAGCAGAGATATAGCTACATACATTTAGAATGTATAGTGAAGTAAGAAGAGGGATGGTTGATATATACATCAATCATCCCTCTTTATATCCTTATAAGTTGTATCCCGCATAGTTAAGAATGGTAGAGTATGATTATCATACCCATGGTTAGAGTGTAACCATATAGGTTATAATGGTAGAAAAGAGGCAAAAGTGTAATGGTAGAATGGGATAGAATGGTATAATTTAACATAAGATGTATTATCGGACGTAAAAAACAGCCCCTACCAGCCCCCCTACCCTCCTAGCACTAAGTACCCATTCTCGGATGCCCTTTATCCAACACCCCATATCTAGTCAGGTTAAAACTAAAGTCTTGTTATTAAACACTTAGACACAAGAGTTTAACACTAACACTTTACGTTAATATCAACACTATTAGTTCCAACTCTAACAATTCCCTACAAAACAAGGGGTAGGGTATAGGGGTAGGGGTAAAACAATAAGTACCTAGACTTACACAGTACCTACATAGCACTGTTTATTATTAGCACTGTAAGAAATTGCAGTGCTTTTTTAATGCTTTTAAGAGCCTTGCACGATTAGCACTGTATCAGCCTCCGTATAGTGTGTACGAGGCTTTTAAAATACAACAACAACAAGGAGGAATTGGTTATGAGTGATTTGTTTGGTGCTGGTGGCAGCATTGTAACGATGTACCCCACGCCTCAGAGCATGGCAAACAAAGTCAGAGAGTATTTTGACTACTGCTTGCCGGAAGTGATTGACCCGAGGACTGGGGAAATGAAGATTAAGGAGCGAAAGCCGCCCACATACAGCGGTCTTGCCAGATATTTGGGATTCCAGAGCCGTGGTCAGATGCTGGACTATGTGAACAAGAGGGACGAAGCCTACAACACCATTTTGGCTGATGCAAAGCTGAGGCTTGAGGACTATCTTGAGGGCAAGCTGGTATATTCCAAGGCTCCTACTGGCATTATATTTGCGTTGAAGAACAATGCCGGGTGGGAGGAAAAGAGTACACGTCAGCTTACGAGCGGCGATGGTCAGCCTTTGGTATTTGGCTGGGCCGAGAACGCTGGTGATGTGATTGACACTAAAGCGTCACCCGTGGAGAAAGAGGGGGTATTGCCCCCGGCACCCGAGACGGTAGAAAGCACCTCTGATGACGGTTGCTGCTGATGCCAAGGTCATTACAATTCCGTATACTCCCAGACCGTTCTGGAGGGATGTTCTGCATCCCAATCTTGAACAGTACAGGTTTGCGGTAATTGTAGCGCACCGCCGTTTCGGAAAGAGTGTGGGCAGTGTCAACCACCTCATTAAGAAGGCTCTGACGATGACGAAGTACCCTTCACCAAACTACGCATATCTTGCACCGTTCTTGAAACAGGCGAAGATGATTGCATGGGACTACTTGAAGCGGTACACTGCGGGGATTCCCGACAGAAAGGTCAATGAGAGCGAACTGTATGTAGAGTTCCCGAGCTACCATAAGGATGCTCGTGGAGCGAGGATTTATATCATTGGTGCTGACCGACCAGACGGCCTTCGTGGTACGTACTGGGACGGTGTAGTAATAGACGAATACGCCCAGATACGTAAAGAGCTGTGGGGCGAGGTCATCCGACCAGCCTTATCAGACCGACACGGCTGGGCTGTTTTTATTGGTACTCCCAAAGGGCAGAATCAGTTCTACGACATTTACTTGCAGGCGCAGAGGAACAACAACTGGTTCTCTTGTCTGTACACGGTAGATGAAACAGGCATTATTCCTCCGGAAGAGCTTGAGGATATGAAGCGTGAAATGACAAAGACAGAGATACGGCAGGAGCTGTACTGTGACTTTGCTGCGAACGCTTATAACCGCCTTATCTCGCTGGATTCTATTAACGCGGCTATGGAAAGAGACCTGCAGGAAGAAGATTACAAGGATATGCCCAAGGTTATGGGCGTGGACGTTGCGCGTTTTGGTGACGATAGCTGCGCAATCTTCAAGCGCCAAGGTCTGATGACTTTTGAGCCTATTGTCTGCAAAGAAGTCGACAACATGACTTTTGCCGGAATTATCGCCAGAGAGATTGACGATTGGGGGCCAGATACTGTGTTTATTGATGCTGGCCGTGGCGAGGGTGTTATCGACCGCTTGCGTCAGATTGGCTACAAGGGAGTTGTAGAAGTTCCCTTTGGCGGCAAGGCTATCGAGGACACACGTTATATGAATAAACGTGCCGAAATGTGGGACGGCTGCCGACAGTGGCTTGAACAGGGCGGTTCATTGCCGTATGACCCGAACCTGCGCACTGAGCTGTCTATGCCGGAGTACACATTTGACAGCATGAACAGAATCAAACTCGAAAGCAAGGAGAGCATCAAGGAAAAGACGGGGCGTTCGCCAGATATGGCCGACGCGCTGTGCCTGACCTTTGCTTATCCTGTATCTTTCGCAAGAAAAAACCTGTACCAGCGGGCAAAGAAGCTGGGGCAGGTAAGAAAATACGGCAGATTGTGAGGAAAGAACGAATGGCTAAAGAAAAAAGCAGAGCGAGCGGTGAGTTTGGGGAACCATTTAGTGCAGAACTTGCGCCCGAGGATTATGCAGCATATGCAGCCCGTGTACCGTTTGACTATCAGAGCCAAGGATATACGGACGAATACTATGACCGCCGTAAACGTGAGGAACGGCTCTACAATATGATGCGTGAGCGCATGAAGTATGAATAACGGAGGAATAACATATGCTTTTATGTCCAGTAAAGGAAATTATGACAACAAAGTTGAGCGCCGGCAGCGCAACTCCCGCCGCAAGCACAGAGGTTTTCACCAACATGCGTGGTGGCCGCATCGGCTTGGCAATTACCGCTGGCGAAACTGATATTTATCTTGGTGACAAGAGCGTCAAAGCTGGCGAAGGTTTGCTGATTAAGGCTGGCGCAACCTATACTTTGCCAGTGCTGCCGACTGCACGTCAAAACTTTTATGTTATCGGCGGCGACTGTGTGCTGACAGAGTTCTTTGGTTAAGGCGGTGATAATTAATGCCAGATTTAAACGATAAGCTGGCTGCTGCTGCAAACAGCGAAGTCCACCGAAGCGCATGGCAAGCGACCAATCCTCAGTTTGGATTGAATCAAGGAGCGGTCGACATGATGACGGGTGGCACCTTGCCGGAGCAGCCGCAGACTGGCGTAATCCAACCGGGAACAGAGCAACCGCCGTCCCCGTTGGAAATGCTCAAAGCTCAGAGTGAGGCGAAGGATAAAACCTTGTCGCTCGATACTTTGACAAAATCGCAGAAAGAGAAAATCATGCGAGCGTTCGAGAGCTGCCGTGACATTGCGGATTCACAGTACAAGCAGATTATCGAGCCAAAAATTTTGCATCGCAGAGACATTTATGAAGCCGACGAGGAATACTACAAGAAGCGATTCCCGAGACTTTCGGAGACCAGCAACTGGGTTTCCAAGGACGTAAAGACTTCTTGTCAGTGGATTCTGACAGGCCTCATGGAAGCGTTCTGCGGCACAGATGCGCCGCTTTCCGTCAAGGGTGTAAACGTCGATGATGACGAGGTTGCTTCCAAGGTGCAGGAACTTGTACGTTATCAGCTTGAAAAAAAGAATGACTGGTATCACTTCTGTCAGACCGAGCTGAACTTTGCGTTAAGTCAGAACTTCTGTATTGCGAAGGTATGGTGGAAACGTGAAGAAGAACGCAAGCAGATGCAGTTCATGCTTGATTTGAACGATATGACGCAGATTCTTGGCCTTATGGAAGGCGTTGGCGGCGGCAATATCGAGAACATGAAATTTGAAGATATTGAAGGCGCGCCAGACCTCACCAAAGTCACTTATGACCTTGTGAAAGTCAAGAGCAACCATCCTGTTGTAGAGTATGTTCCTACATCAGAGCTTAGATACACGCCGGACGCTCCCGATTTGCAGGACTGCAAGTTTGTTGCGCATCGCAAGGTTGTGCGCGGCAGTTATTTGAAGCAGCGCGAAAAAGACGGTATTTATCAGAATATCGACAAAGCGCTAAAGGAATATACCTCCGGCAATACCGAACCGACCACTCTGGATTATGTTAATGACAGAGATAGAGCCGACAGAGCCAAGCGCCCGACAGACAACGACTTGGCATCCAAAGAGGTTGAGCTTTACGAGGCTTACATGCAGGTGGATTGGAACAACGACGGTATCTACGAGAACATCATCGTTCATGCTGTAGGCGACCAGCCAATCCGCATCGTAGAGAATGATTACGGATTCCCGCCGTTCTTTGTTTGTAGTGCAGTCTACGACCCGAACGCTGTGTTTAACCGCGATTCTTTCACTGATATGCTGGAACAGCAGCAGGATTTAAAGACTGCTGTTATGCGTCAGATTATCACCAACGTAGCAAAGAACAACGCCCCGCGCGTCTTTGTTGATGAACGCAAGGTAGACCTTGATGCACTGCTCAACGGTGAGGAAATAGTCCCGACGCGGAACGCTCCAACAGAATCCGTATTCATCCCACCGTCACTACCATTGTCTAGCGTCTCTATGGATGTAATCAACTATGCTCAGACGGAGGTTGAAAGTCAGAGCGGCAGCACCAGATATAACCAAGGCCTTGATAGTAACTCTTTGAACAATACTGCAACTGGCATTACTGCCATTCTTGGTATGGCTGAAAAGCGCAACAAAATGGTGGCGCGAAGCATTGCAGAGAAATTTTTTATTCCGATTTACAAGTTCATCATCCTGCTAAATCAAAAATATCTGGAAGATGAGCAGATGATTCGATTGACCAACAAGACGCTTTCTATTAAGAAAGAGGATTTGGATGTAGATTACGATTTGATTGTCAACGTCGGACAAGGCGCTGGTACAAGAGAGGCACAGATTCAATATCTGATGCTGGTACTCAATCAGATTTATCCGCAGCTCGCAAACTTCGGTATTGCAAACGCGAAGAGCTGGTATAACCTTGTGTGCAAACTTCTGGAAGCATTGGGTTTACGAGATGTTTCTCAATATCTGCTCGACCCCGAGAGCGAAGAAGCACAGGCACAGGCGCAGGCTCAAGCACAGGCACAGGCACAGGCCCAAGCCGAAGCATTGCAGAACAGCTTGCAACTGTCTATCGCCAAATACTCCATTCCACGTCTCAATATCAATCTTGCAGATTTGCCGCCCGACGTGCAGCGCCAGTATCTTAAAGATAAACTTGGCATTACTACAACCGAGCGGGCAATCGCAGAACACGAGGTGCTCAATAATGATTAAGCGCAATAACTCTAAAGTTATTAAAGCTGCCGAATCTCGCATCGACATTCTCCGTGACTTTATTGTCGACGGAGAAGATGCTGAGGCGGTGTATAAATATGCGTTCCGCTTAAAAAAAGAAGCGGATGAAAAAATGCTTGAAGCGGCGTTAAGCTACGGAGACATTGAAAGACAACGAAGCGACTACAGAGCAGTCTGTTGTTTGATTGAAATGTTGCAACACGCAGCGGCCACTGGCAAGCAGAAAGAGAAAGCCTTGGTTCAATTACAGGCCCAAGGCTAATTTTTTAGGAGGTAAAACCAATGGCTGACGAATTTGGCGGTGCTGGAAGCGATTTTTCTGCTTCCGCACCACAAACAAACACAATTTCTACAAGTCAACCAAATGTTGACAGTGCAGAATCCTCTCAGAGCGTTTTAAATGCACCTGTGAATACAAACACTAACGTAAACACTGAAAACCGCTCAGAAGGGCTGCAAACGCGCGAGAGCAGTAATCAGCAAATTATCGCCGCTGCAAAGAACTCGGAAGGCACTCAAGGCTATATTTTGGTCAAGGGAGAGGACGGAAAAACACATTTAAAGCCCAGTCCGTTGACTGAACCGCCCAAAAAAGAGGGGACTCCCCAAGAACCTAACACGTTTGACACTGATGCCAACCAGCCGAAGCTGACAGATGTTCCGCAGCAGATTGGCCAGCAGTTCAACCAGCAGCTTCCTGCTTATACTCTTGATGAATTTTCCAACGCAATCGCGGCAGGCCATGTTGACGAGAAGCGTGTTCCGCAGGAATACCAACGTCAATATGCTGATTGGAAAATCAATCAAGCTGTTCAAGCTCACAACGCACAGCAGAAAGCTATCGCTCAACAGGAAGCGGCCCGCCGTGCAGAGATTGAAGCACAGATGAATCCGGAAACTCGTCAAGAGCAAATGAGAGAATTTTTGACAGGTCTCGACAAAGAAGCTGACGCGCGCGCTCGGCAGGATGCTGGTCTGAGCGAGGAGGATATTGAGAACCTCGACCTTATGGACGATGACGACCCGAAGCTCATCAACTACAAATTGGCTAAGGAATGGCATCGTCAAGACCTTATGGCTAAGATGCAGAACCGCTATGCAGACGAACAGGCGCAGCGTCAGAGACAGGAAGCTGTTTACGCTGGCATCAACCAGTTTACAGAAGAGCAGCGTACTAAGGAGCCGAACTTCGATGCTATTGACCGTATGCTACTGACTCGCGTGAATGATTTGACTTATAAACAGGCGCAAGTGATTGTACCTGTGCTGCAGGCCTTGCAGAATGGCACTATCAATGAAGCCCAGACAGAGATTCTTCGCAATTATTATGAAGATACACGAAAAATGTTCTATATGCAAAAGAATGGCTTGGACACAACTCCGAAAGCCGTCAACCGTCCGCCGACCGTCGAACGCGCTGGCGACGGCAGAGATATTAAAAGTGTATATGTGCCAGACTATAGTGCTCTGGCCAAATCTGATGTAAGAGGCCGCCGTGCATGGCTGGCCGAGTTTATCCGTAACAGAAACCAATAAGCTACCCCCGAGGCTATGCGGTTTTGTTAAATAATTTTTTAATGAGGTGAAAAATTAATGGCAATTAATGACGTAACACGTTCTCTTTCCTACAGCACTTCCCAATCCCATACCTCTGATGCGATTGGCCATGCTGAGGACATGAGCAGCGTAATTACCAACATCGACCCCGAGGTCACTCTGTTCCTCAACCGCTTCGGCTCTGAGGAAGATGCAACTACTCTGAAATTTAGCTGGTTAACCGAAGGTTTGCAGCCGCCCGGCGAGAACGCTCACTTGGAAAAAGAGGACTATTCCTCCAAAGAAATCGGCCATCTGGAAGGCTTGGAAAACAACTGCCAACGCTTTGTAAACAGCTACTATGTAACTGAGGCACAGCGCAAGGTTGCCAAGGTTTACCGCCCCGAAGATGAGCTGGCTCGTCTGTTAGAACAGTGCTCTCGCAAACATGCTGCTGATATTGAGTACGCTCTCGTGAATAACGAGGCAACCAATGCAGAACTGAACAAGACTACTCCGGCCAAAACTGGCGGCGTTCCGTTCTTCATGGCCACTCAAGAGCTGGATGTAACTGTCGGTACCACCGACGGCTCTATCACTACCACCAAACCGCATGGTTTGGAAACTGGTGACTTCGTGTATTTCACTGCAAAAACCATGCCGACAGGTTTGTCCGCAAAGACCATTTATTACATCCGCACCGATGCTGCTACTCCGAAAACCAAATTCACTATCTTCAACACCCAAAAGGGTGCTGTTGAGAACATTGCCGCTGAACAGGTCAAACCGAGTGCTGCTGGCACTTCCGCTAAAATCATCAAAAACAACGTACTGGATTTAGGCGGTACTGTCGACTACACTCTGGATGACCTCAACGCGGTAATGGAAATGGCATACAACCGCGGCGGCAATCCTACCCATGCGTTCATGTCCCCCGCTAAGAAACGCGCTTTCAGCCAGTTGGTAATCGCACAGGCTACTTCCTATCGCGATATGGCGAAGAAGAACAAACTGAATCTTGTTGCCGACGTTATCCAAACCGACTACGGTGTACTGACCGCAGAAGCGCATCGTATGCTGCCGGATAGCCGCATCTACTGCATGGATATGGGCTATTGGGGCATCAAGTGGTTTGAACACACCCACGATGTACCCATTCCGAAGAAAGGCTCTTATGATGAGCGTATGCTGGAATCTTGGCTGGGCCTCAAATGCGCAGCTCCGAAGGCTTCCGCTGCAATCATCGGTATCAAGCGCTAATCTAACCTAGTCGATTTCGACCACTTTAACCGCCTCAATTTTGGGGCGGTTATTTAATATGCTGGTGTAGCACAACAGGCAGTGCAGAGCTTTCGTAAAGCTAAGGTTGCAGGTTCAATTCCTGTCGCCAGCTCCATAATATGCTGGGTTGATGTAATGGTAACATGGGTGCTTTGTAAGCGCTTCACGCAAGTTCGAGTCTTGTACCTAGCTCCAATTAAAATACGGAGGGCGAAACAATGCTAGTAGACCAAAAAGTATATATTGACGGCGAGAAAAAGATTCACGTTGTCAACAAATTTGACCACAGCGTAGCCGCCGAGGTAGCCCGCATGACCGAGCGCGAAGGCGGCGGCAGAGCGGTAGGCAAAGATGGTTTTGAAGTCAGAGTTATGGGCTATATTCCACCCGAAATGTGGAACTATGACCCGTGGCTTGTTACTGCCAAAAGAGCTTTGGCCGCCGGAGATAACGGCGAGTATACGAAGTATGTTCAAAAGTTCTTTGAGGTTCACAGAGAATATGCTCCGTTGATTCCTAAGAAATATTTTTGAGGTGAGCAGTTATGACAATTACATTCAAAGAACTCAACCGTCTTATACGCTTTAAAGCCAAAGACTTTAATGAAACAAGATTTTCCGACTTTGAAATCAGAGAATCTATTAACGAATGTTTAAGATATTTTAATGGCTCATACGCCTTGCGCAATACCGATTTCCTTGAGAAAATGCATGTCTATGACGAAGCCGAAATGAACGCAGCGACGCAAGACTTGCAAGAAGTAGGACTGGTAGATGGCGATGAATCCCCATATGACTTCAAAAATACAGGTGTAGAGCTGCCCGCTGACTTCATCACCTTGCAGTCTGTCATGAGGCTTCCAGATGGCTATATTATGTCGCCCACCGAAGGCATCAAAACCCCAGAGCCTTGGGAGTACAAAGTCACAGGCGACAGATTGTACCTCGGTTCTCCTAGTGCAAAGATTCTGTACAGGGCAGGCTTGCCGGAATTCAAAGAGTCTAGCGGCGAAATAGATGTTCCAAATATCTTTAAGGACGCTATTGTTAAAGGAACTATTATGATTCTTGAAAACAACGCAGAAACGGACGTGCTGATGGAAGCTTTTGAAGAGATGCTGAGTAGCATTGTTCCAAGGCGCAGATATGTCAATGCACATATCCGTATGCCATTCAAGGTCTAGGGAGGTGGTGTGATGTGAATATTTCAACAGCAATCGCCCGTATCAAGGCTGCGGGGCATGACATCAGTGACGAATATACTAAAGAACGCTGCTTGGAGTTCTTGAATACAGCCTTGCAGCAGACATCTTCTTTGCTTATTTCTGCCAAGTACCCCGCTTTGGTAAGAGAAACCACGCTGCGTCAAGGCGACACGGTACCAGAGAACTATATGCAGTCAGCAGGGTTTTACCCACTGCGTATGACAAATGGTTCGGTCGAAATTGTTGACGACGCAACCGAAGTTCGATTTCGCTACTGGGCTACGCCTCCGTTGCTCACTGAGGACGACAAAGAATTGCCATATCAGCATGATGCCATTAACGAAGTTATCGTAAAGGCGGCTATTATTCTTGCCCTCAACGAAAATGAATATGATGTAAGCGCTGATAATTCTATTCTGACTGCCTTGCAGGAAGCTGTTTCTGCGGCAATGAGCGTATAACGGTGAGGTGATTAACTTATGGCTGGCACGGAAAGCCAAAAGCAGATAGTGCGCTTGCCGAATTTGCCCAAGTCAATCCAAGGCGACGGACGGTATCTGATGAGCTTGCTTCAAGAAGCGATGCAGGAAATTGCCTTGCAGGTAAATCTTGCAAACGGGTTCAGCGCAGAAGAAATAAACCCGGAATCCGGCAAATATCCAACTCCAAGAAATTTCTTCTTGTCGTTTACGAGGTTGGGCGGCACGCTGTCATGGAGTAGGATTGCTGACGAAAGCAACCTTGCTTATTATGAAGTGCGCACAGACACTAATATCGGCAACGCTTATGGGTTGCTGGAACGCACGACTGCTAATACGAGCAGCAAACTGCCACCGGACGCGACGGGAACGGTTTATCTTTATGCCGTATCCAAAGACGCAGAAGCCAGTAACCCTAGCCAACTTACTTACACAAAGCCAAGGCCTGACGCTCCTACGGATATTACGCTGTCTGTAACCAACGAAGGTACTCTGATTACTTTTCTAGAGATACCTTCTGACTGTGTGGGCGCAACAATCTATGTTGATGGCGTAGCTTATACTTCTACGGATAATATTTTCCTGCTGAAAGATGCGCCAACTTCCGTCAGCGTGGTTGAGGTTGCTTACTTTGACCAGTTCGGTGAAGGTGAGCGTGGTGTATTGTATATTACATTGCCAGACATTACAGGTTTTCTTGTAGAGCGCAACGGCTCGGAGTTAGATTTTTATTGGGATGCTGTAAATATCTACGGCGTGAGTTATGTAGTAAAAGTAGGAAAGACGGCTGACTGGGCGAAAGGCTTAGAAATATTTACAACCAAGACCAACGACAAGAACCGTTACATTTATCCGAATACGGGCGAGTGTTACTTAATGGTTAAGGCCGTGGATGAGCATGGCAACTATTCCAAGAATGCAGCATATTATCTTATCAGCAATGATGATGACATACATCGTAATGTGATTCTGGAATTCAATCAGAGCGATACGCTGTATAGTGGTAACAAGATTAACCTGCATTACGATGCTGACGTTAATGGGCTGACACTAGAACGCGATGCAATATATGGCGAATACATCATGGATGTAAAACTACCGCAGAAATATAAAGCTCGCAACTGGATGGATTTTACGCCAGCCCTTATTGGTAATAGCTCCGTGGAATGGGATGAAGCTGATTTTACATGGTTCGATGCGGGGAATCTTGCGTGGGCTGGCGCGTTGGGCGATTTGGATAACATTGGGTTCAAACAGCAGATTGCATACCATCTTGACAATGATTCGACTCTACTGTTTAACGCACAGTTAAACAAATCGCTCTTGACTGACAAAAAAGAAGAGCCTGTAGACAAGGCTCACTGTGATAAATTTAAACCATCGCACTGGTCTAACGGTTTATATATCAGCCCGCTGACAAGGCTCTCATACAAACTGACAAACATTGTCGGCAAAATGAATTTCAGTTTCTGCCTAAAAACAGAAGGGGAACTGAAAGATACCATCATTGCCGTTATATTCGACGGTCATGGCAACTGGCTCAAGATTGGCTATGACGCTAGACTGAGACAGTTCTATTGCTTCGCCAATGACGGCAACAATATATATCTGGACGATATTAGCAATAAAGATAGAGATTGGCTTACGATAGCTTTCTCTCAAGGAGCAGAAAAACGTAAGCTTTTTTTACATTCGTTTTCTAACGGCAATATGAAGAAAGCGGAGATTGGCGCAGCGCCCATTGCATTTGACGCAATAGGAAAAACACGCTGGGCGAATGCAACACATCCGTGGAAAATAATGCAAGTTCCGTGGAAAATGTACTCTTTAACATTATGCTGCTATCCCCCCAGAACAACCATTTACTGTAAAGGAGACGACACACAATGATTGAAGAAAAAAATCTTAAACTCAAAGGTACTTTTATGGCAACTTTAAAGCATCCTAACGGCAATATTGAAACTTTACGCAAGGACAATCTTATTCTGAATGTCGGTTTTGACTTTATTGCTGATGCAATCGGCAAGGCTTCTGGCAGACCGGGTGTTATGAGCCATACTGCCGTAGGCACAGGCTCTGATGCGGTTGCGTCAAGCCAGACCGCGCTCGTAACAGAGCTTGCTCGCAAGGCTGCCACTTATGCTCACACCGCAGGCACCAAGGTTTTTACATTCAGCACCTACTTTGCTGCTGGTGAAGCAACGGGCGCGATTACCGAGGCTGGCATTTGCAACGCTTCTAGTGGCGGCACTTTTATTGACCGTGTAACTTTTGCGGTAATCAATAAAGGCGCTGATGACGAACTAACCGTAAATTTCCAATTCACATTGAGCTAAGAAAGGCTGTGGCATGAATGGCAGATACCGTTGACGTACAGATGAACAAAGGCACTGCCTACACATGGAAAACATCACCTTTTATGTGGAAAGATGCAATAAAAAGTTGGAAAGACGCTTCTCCAAACCAATATACAGTGAACCGTCTTTCCTATATTTCTATTGCAGAGAAATTGTTCAAGGTGCTTAAAATCAAGCAGAGAGCTGCGTTGCATATTGCAGATGAACTGCGGAAAACCATCAAAGTTAAACGCAGGGATAACACGAGACTAGCAGATAAAATCTTGAAGAAAGTGAAGCATGGGGCTGGCAAGGAACGTATTAAAGTTACTGAAAAAGCTGGCAGGCATCCGAAACTCAAGAATACTGAAACCGACTTACATATCACAGACCGCAAGGTTGCGGAACTACACACTTTGTTATACGAAAAAATCCGCACGACGGAAACATATTGGGATAACATCAAGTTCAACCTGCATGTTCTGGAAATGTTTAAGATAAGGGATATTGCTAAAAAGCACACAGGCCATAAGCTCTATGATAAGCTGACGGTTCAAGACAGCATCAGGAGTCGCACCACAAAACGTATAAGAGAAGTCGTTAAAGCAGTTGACCTTATACGTAAACGTGAAGCCAAACATTTAAAAGACGCTGCGAGGCTCGTAGATTCCTTGCTACGCAGGTTTAAACTTATACCCAAAGAAAACCTTGGGCTTTCGGATAAACTTCGCAAGAATGCCAAGCTAAAGCGCAAGGACGGATTTAAAATAAGCGATGAGTTCCTGCATCATGCTATTATGTGGCTTGCGTTTGAGGAAAATATTATGGCTTTTGATAAAGCTCTCAAAATTTATGAGGCACATTACGGCGAGAGCTTTGAAACTGCCGATACATGCTCAAATAAAACAACTGTCAATAAGCAGGAAACTGCAACGCTTACAGATATTTTCTGCAGGCTATACATTATCCGCAGAACCATAGAGGATAATATCATGGTAGCAGAGCTTCTGAAAAAGCAATACGCTCAGCAGGCATATGAAAATGTTAAAATTTACGACGCTTTTATCAAGGCTTGTGAAGCAGTGCTTTCCAACCTTGCTATACGCTATGGGGAACTGGACGATGAAGGTTTTATGAAACTTGTAAACGCTCCAAGCGGTTATACTGATTTTACCGATTTCAAAGTCGGCGAATATGAATATGAAGAAGCTCTGGTACGCATTGTTTTAGAAACTAAAGTACCGCAATCTCCTGCGAGTGTTGCTGATGTTGTACTCCATGTGGATATACCAGATACGGATGATAGAGGTATAACACAGATTACGGATACAACGGCAGCAACAAAGGTTCGTTTCAACAAGCATTATTACAACCCACCAGAGGTAAATGTTGTGCTTAGAGCTGGCTCTACTGCCAATAGCAATGTTGTTCCTTATATCGTCAGCACAGACGGGCAAGATGATGTCGGGCGATATTTTGAAGTGGAACTCATTGCCGCTAACGGCGAACGCACAACTGGTACTATTAGTTGGGTTTCTAAAGGATATTAACGGGAGGCATATATGCAAGATTATAAAGCTATAGACGAGAACGAGAATATGAGCGATGCTCCTGCGCAGATGGCGAAAAATGACAAAGCTATTATCAGCAACTTCTCTGGTGCAGAAGAACCAAGTACCAAAATGCAAGGGCAGTTCTATTTTGATACATCCGAAAACAAATTGAAATTTTACAATGGCTCTAAATTTGTGGCAGAGATTCCTTGTAGTATTACTGGTACTGCGGCGCGAGCAAAGGCTGATGAAAGCGGCAGGGTTATTGCTGACTCTTATTTAGGTAAGACCGAGAAAGCTGTCAGTGCTGGAGCCTTACAGACCCTTGAACGCAACACAGCCTACAAAGTAGGTGACATTGCCTACACCACGCAACTCCCGGCAGGTTACTACTTAGAGTGCGTAACAGCAGGTATAACGGGTAATACCGAACCTACGTTCAAAGTAGGTGTAATTCTTGACGGTACAGCAGAATTTATTGCGGTTGACGCTAGAGCTGCTGCAATTTTTGATTTAATTTATCCTATCGGTAGTGTGTTTGCTGCAACAGGCAGCGCTCCTACTCGCGGCACATGGGAAGAGATTGCACAAGGAAGGACGTTGCAAGGCGCGGATAGCGGTCATGTGGCGGGAACGACGATTGCAGCGGGGCTGCCAAATATTACCGCATCCAAGATTGTGCGCGCGGCAAGCGATAACGTGTTTAGTAATGGTTGGGATGGTGCTTTAGGGCATGACTTTGCTGCTAGTGATACAAAGTGGTACAACTTGATTGCGTATACACCTAGTGGCACACAGAACAATAGTATATTAAAATTCGACGCATCCAAAAGCAATTCCATCTACGGCAAATCTAATACCGTACAGCCACCTGCCTACGTCGTACATTTTTATAGGAGGACAGCATGAGTTTTATCATAGGATATATATGCGGGAGCATAGTAACATTGTTGACAATAATGTTTTTTATGGGGAGGAAAAAATTGTAGCGCTATATTTTTTGATGACAGCAAAGAACGAGGTGATATAATGCCAGAACTATTAGATATAGCAGGCAGCGACAGGATAAAAGATAGTCGCAAACCTATAAACGAAAATTTCAAAACGGTAGCGTGTGATTTTGCTGGCAGCGCGTTCCCTGTAAACAACGTATACGTGGGCATGGTATGCTTCAGGACAGACCAAATGAAAACGTATCGTTATGTAGCGGATAACGATTGGAAAGTAGAGTTGGACTTGAGCGGCAAGGTGGCTCTGGTGGCTAGCGCGAGCTTTGCGCAACAGGCACAAGCAGACAACCGCAACCAGAGGATTGACGCTACCTACGTTAAGGGAGTAACTACGAAGGACGGGAATATTATCGTTACCCGCGGCGACGGAGCGGAAACCAAGATTCCTTACAACGATAACAACGATAAAGTTGCTATATCGGCAGCTCCAAGTTCGAGCAAAGAATATGCCATCGTTATTAATAAATCGGAGTTAAGCCCTGCTACAGACGGCGTGCTGATGGACACGCAGGTTACGATTAACCCGAATGAGCATAGCGTGACAGCATATAAGTTCATTGGTATTCTTGATGGCAATGCCAAAGCAGATAGTCGCGGGCAGAAAATTGACGAAACTTACGTAAAAGACGTAAGCCTTAAAGATTTGACTATTACGGTTACGCAAGGCGACGGAACAAAAAAGACATTGACCACCAACACTAATTTCGACAATAAGAGATATTTCAGCGGTAGCACGCAACGTGCTTTTGAACTTACAGGTATTAGTACAAACTCTAATTCTGATGTTGTAGAAGGCAGCGGTAACATATATGAGAAGTATTTCGGAATACAAAGCGGCATTAGCGCTGGCACTTATGGCTTGGCGGATATATTGCAACGCCTTGTAAATCAAAGCCATTGGCACAGAATTCGCGAGGTTCGCTCCAACTGCAACTGTAAGTGTAGGTGTGATTGTAGCGATGACGGAGAGTAGGTGAGCAACACATGAAAGTTTTTTGCAGAGAAAATGATACTTTTTTTAAGGCAGAAGTACGAATCACTGCTGACCGCAGATTGACAATCCATGTGCAAGCTCCGTTCGGCGAAGATAACGGTTACATAGAAATCGGCAAGCACGGCGTACCATTGGAATCGCATAGTACATATAGCGTGCTGTATAACGATGAAGGCTACCTCGTGCGCGACAAAGAGAATAAACAGTACCGCTCTAACATTAAAATTCTGCCTACAAACCAGATTACGATGGGTAGCAGAATGAAATATGAGGAAGTGGAAAACCGTTATGGTGGTATGGTGCTTATGCAGGTAGATACAAATACCATTAGTGGCAGTGCGTTTGAATTACAGGTGCAACTGTTCAGACTTAGCAAGGAAGATACTGTGTTTCATCTGCGGCCGAATATGCAGATAGAATATGCAGACCTTGATATGGATGAAGTTTTTGCCCAAGGTTCTAAGCGCCATTCTTTCTGGGATACATATAGTCTGTCGGTTGATGGCGTAGAATATAAGCGCAAGGAACGTGAAACTAATGAACTTGCTGGCGTAGTTGATGTGGCTGGCAGAGAGTACATCGAAATGAAAGTGCAAAAATACTCCAATGGTTTTACAGAGCAACTGAACCGCGAGGCAGATAACGAGGAAGTGTTTATCGAATGTACAGGCGGTGTCACAAACTGCCAGCGTGTAAAGCTTGCGAATGGCAGAGGTCAGTTCCGTTGGTATGCGCTTGGTTATGAGGGCTTAATGAAAATAAAACTCGGCTGGCGTTGGTATAGTGGCGTAGCCGAAATCAGATTGGATGTGAAGCAGCAATGACCATGGAAGCTATTTCGATTTATCTCGGCAGTAAATGTAATCTGAACTGTGCTTATTGTCATAGGGAAGCAGATGCTAACGAAACGGGAGTTACGGGTAAACTTTTACAATTACTAGATGAGAAAAAACCAGAATCTATCCGTTTTATCGGAGGCGAGCCTACTCTTTACATGGACGATATAAAAAAAGTAGTTAAGCATTGTCCACAGGCGAAGTTTAGAGTAACTACCAACGGCATTCTGCTCGCAGACAATATCGAATATTTCCGTAAGCACAACTTTAAAATTATAGTCAGTTTCGACGGGCAACTCGGCGAAAATCCACGAGGGTTTGACCCGCTGGAAGAGGTGATTGATTATCCAGATATGGGAATCAGCACAACCATCTGCCATGGGAATACGGACTTCAAGAAGATTCTTAGAGGCTTCTGCGAGGCAGAGAACAGAATCAAAAGGCCTCTAATGTTCTTTCCTCATATCTGCCATCATACGAGCAAGAAGAATGAAGCATATGGCTTGACGCTGGAAGATGTAGACAATCTGCTGTCTGAATATAAATATGCTATTGGAAAGTTCTGGCGCGACTACGATGAGTTTGGAGTAATCAACAAACGCTATGAGTCAATCTTCATGCAGCTATTATTGTTGTTGAAGGCTGATTACGAGTTTGGGGAAACATATTGCATGAGTAAAAGACGCATGAAGGTAAACGCTAACGGCGATGCTTTTAACTGTTCCTATATCCGCAATGTGCCTGCATCAAAAAACAAAAGGTATATGCAGAAGAGCTTCCCGGAGTGCGAAAAGTGCGCCTATTACTTCATGTGTGGCGGTGCGTGTGTGCAGAGCTTGTCTCACGCTATCGAGTGTAAGTTTTACCGCGGACTGTATGAGTTTTTTACAAACTTCATTGCGTCTTTGCCCGAAGATAAATTGAAACGATTATGGAGGAAGTTGCCGTGATAAAAAAAGATTTATTTGTTTTCCCGGATATGATGAACGCTCCCGGACGCATCAAGCTCAATACAGAAGGCAAGGAATATGTTCTGACTTATACCATTATGGATGATGAGCCAGCATCGCATAAAACCGTCCGTATCAATCCAGAACTGATTACGGAGGGAAATGTGGCTATGGTGCTGTTTTCTCCTGTCACAAACAGCCTTATCGTGCATTATGGCTATTCAGCATTATGTGAGGCAATGAATGTTACGCATAGTGAATTCTTAAATGTAGCTAGCCTTTATGGCTTCATGCAGCTAGATAGATATAAGAATAGAGTATTTATTAAAGTGTTTTTGCCTAAAGGGCAGTTCAGCCTTGACAGCGATACCGATGATTATGCCGACAATTCCTACATGACAGCAGACTGCGTGCATCCGTTGGATTGGCAGTATATGCCGACGTATAGCGAGCTTGCAGCGAACATCGATGACGAAGGTATGCTGGAAATGCACTTGGATGTATGTAGGCCTGCGGTAGAAGAAGCAGAGGGTAATATGTATCTGAATTATGCAGGGCAGACTTTTAAACTGCATGATGGGCATAACTTTATTAAGTGCTGCTACCTTAAAGGTGAGAACGCTTACATTGGCTACCCGCATACAAGATATAAAGGGCGTATGGTTGAGGTTGACAGGGCGGTGATGCGCTTATGAGCAGGCAGGTAAGAATTGTCTTGCCGCAGGCGCGCTGCAACCTGCGTTGCAAGTATTGCATTAACGGCGGTGACATTTGGGATTGGAATGGGTACGAACCGGAAAAGCTTTTAGACAAGTTGGCGAAAATCAACTTTACAACAATAGGTATTTGGGGTGGCGAACCGCTGGCAAACCCTTGGCTGGAAGTTGTTTTGAAAATGTTAAGGGAACATTATCCGGACGTTGAAATCTATATATTGTCTAACGGCACACTGCTCGATGAGCATTTTGTACAGATGTTTAACGAGCTTGATGTGTCATACAGTATTAGTTATGACGGCAAAATGCAGTATCTTCGTTGTAAAGACTTTATGCAGTCTCCGGCATATAAAAAAAAATTGCAGAAGCTTAAACATTTTGCGGGGTTCAACTGTGTGGTAAGCCGCAATAATTGCGACATGGTGGATGCTTACAATTACATCTGCAAGGTAGCTAAAGACATCAAGGGTGACTGGGAGGTGTCTTACGAAATGTTTGAACTTTCCATGCCGGAAACAATCGAGTATATGCCGAGCACGGAGCAGTACCAGACACTGTTTAAAAGCTACAAAGAAATTATATGTTTGGCGGAAAATGGTGCGCCGCATCTGAAAAACATTGCTCGTAGCAGGAATTCAACGAAAGAAATTCCTGACTTATGGCGTTGCGGGGCAGAGGCTAGAGTCACCTTGGACTGCCAAGGAAGAAGTTATTTCTGTCAAGTAATGGCAGACAAAGGGGATACTACGTTCCCAGATAAAGTTATTCCTATGATGTGCGCAGAATGCAAGCATGTAGCGAAATGCCGGGGCATCTGTCCAAACATCCCCGACTACCTGCGCAAGAAGATGTGCATGATTTACCATCTTTACTATGATGCTCTGGAAAGTTTAGGCAAGGAGGAAGTTGAATATGCGCCGTTCTAACAAACACGAAATGCGTAAAGTAGCAATGTCGCCTTTAAGTGGTGGCATAAACCTTGCTGTACCGCCAGAGCAGATTGGCGAGAACGAAATGCAGGAATGCCAGAATATGTGGTATGAGCGCGATACCCAGCGTCTTGTGGGACGTGGCGGGTTGAAACTCGTTAGCTCTTTTGACAATCCTATTAAATCTCTTTGCTACGATTTAGAGAGCAATACAAGTTTTGTATTCCTCTATGACCGCAATGCTTACAATGTTGTGTTATCGGACGTAGAAACGCAACGCAGAAATATCGGCAAGGTAACAGGCGAGGGCAGAGCCAAGGCTTGCCGTTTTGGCGAGGATATATTTATCGCAAGTGGCGATGTGTTACAGTATTATGGGTTTAAACAAGGTTCCGTGCTGCAAACTGTAAACAACGCACCTAAGGCAGACCTCGTGTTCTATCGCTTCGGTAGGCTGGCTATCATCAAAGTCGGAAATTCCAGCCGTGTTACTTTCTCAAGCACAGGCGACGCCAAGAGTGATGCAGCATGGACAGAGAACTCTGCTGACCAATCCTATTCGCAATGGATTGATGTGGGTGATAAGGATAGTTCCTATATCATGGACGCTGTGCCGCTTGCCACTGATATTATGTTCTTTAAATCCAGCGGCAAGGTTTATCAACTTGCGGGTGATGCAGAACCAGCAAGCTGGCGTGTATATAATCCTGTGACTGGCAGTGACCTTACTAATGCTTTCAGAGCGGGTAGCTGTGCGACAAATGTTGGTGGCGAGGTGGTATTCCTCTCCCTAAACGGATTAAAGGCACTTAGCACAACGCAGGACTACGGCAATATTTCACCGTCTACTTTGGGAGCTAAATTCAATAAGCTGCTGACACGCAGACAATATGAACCGGAACTTTACAATATGCGTAGACATCAGACACTGATGATTCGTTCCACGTCTGATAAAACCACATGGGTGGCTTATAATTACGCGCTCAATGCAGCTACTGTATTAAAGTTTGCTGTGCCTGTGGAAGCAATCCTCGAAACGAAGGATGATGTCTACGTTGCAAGCGGCAACAACCTATATCTATGGACAGATGAAGCCGCTACGGATGATGGCGAGCCGATTGATTATATAGTAAAACCTAGAGATATATTAGGCAGTGACGAACTGCTGGTGAAAGCTATTGACACTAAATTTTCCAGTGACCACGCGGGGAAGGCAACCGTATCTATCGGCGATAGGTTGCATGTTGATATGCCGACAAACAGTAGGCGTAAGGTTAGATGTAATCACAGCACAGACTGCATTAGTCTAACCGTACAGTCAAACAGCAAATTCGAGCTTGACCATATCATGTTAGATGTGGTGGATTTGTAACACAGAAAGGCGGTAATGCGACATGAAGGCTAAAAGCCTTAAAGAATGGATTGAAATTTACGAAACCAAAACAGGCGATAGCTTCGATTTGTTACCGGGCTATCGCCTTTTGTATATGCCGGAAAGAGGCTTTGCAAGCATGAAGCCTGACTTTGAAGGCAAGATGATGATTATTTACCAAGTATGCGGTGATGCTAAATTCTGGCGTGATTATGCCGAACTCGTAAGCTGCACGGCTGGGCTTGAATGTGTCGCCAGCATTTGTACCAGACACATCGAACCATATATCCGCGGCTTTGGCTGGGAAACAATCGAAAAAGAAGATGTTGACGGACGCTTCCGCTATTGGTGTCAAGACAGCATCGGCAGATTGATTGTCATCACACACAAGCACAACGATGAAAAGACAGGCGAGCCAGTTTATTGGGTAACTCATTATTTCAACACCAAAGCAACCAGCCCGCTAATCGAAAAAATGAAAGAAAAATTACGGGAAGAAGGTGGACTTAATGGGTAAAAAAGGTGGCGGCTCGACAACTGTACAATCTTATAAGCCGACAGAGCAGGAAGTTCGACTGCAAAAAGCAGCCGCCGACTATTCCGAAGCCATTGCACCTAACGCACTGTGGCTGAACAATGTAGCAAGGGGGCTGTTGCAAGATAGCTTGGGTACAATTCAAGTCGACTACAACCAGCTATTAAAAAACGCCAACCAGCAGACCTCTGCGGCGCAACAAGGTGTAGCTAATCTGACGCAAGGTATTTTGCCGTCTGCATACCAGCAGAACATGGAAAATAGTATTCGGACAGGCGTAAACAACACCGTTGGCAACGCTGTCAGTGGGTTGGGCGCTCGTGGCATCCTCAATAGCAGCGTAACAAACACAGCCATGAACGACATTTCCAAGAACGCTGCCGACACCATGGCGCAGCAATATCAGAGCAACATTGGCACATTGAACGGCTTGTATGGCCAGCAGGCTTCTTTAGCCAACCAGAACATTGCTACTTCCGCAGCAGCGCAAGAAGCAGCTCAACAACCAGCTTTGAACCTGTGGAATGCATCTCTGGGCTTGAATAGCGGCGGCACATTGGGTGCATTGAATGCAATGAAAGGCACAGGCACCACAACCAGCACAGTAAGCCAGAACGGCGGCAGCGGCGTACTTGGAAGTTTATTCAACGCTGGCTTAGGCATGGCGACAGGCTCTTACGGCTCACTGTGGTGCTTTGTTGGAGAAACGCCAATTAAAATGGCTGACGGTGATGTTAGAGCGATTCGCAGACTTGAGGTCGGTGACAAGGTGATGGCCTACGACCACGTAAACAACACGGAAAACGTGGAAGAAATCATAGAATTTATGAAACCGCATTACAGCGATGTTTATATCGTTATCTGTCAAGACAAAGACGGCACTATGCGTAACGTAGGCACAACTCTTACGCAGCCTTTGCTTTTGGATGACGGTACGTGGCGTGACGTAGCGATGTTGCGTATCGGCGACACTCTCAAGTTTGTAGGCAAAGTCAAAGGCATTGCGTACAGTGGCGAGCGCAAGGTATATGACCTCAAGATTACAGGCAGCAACGCATATTACGCCAACGGCTTTATCGCCAAAGGCGCAACAAACGAATGGTAAGGAGCGTGATGCGAAATGAGTTTTGGTGCATATGGGATGAAGATGCAAGTACCTACCAATACCGACATTCCCATGACAAACGACCTTTGGTTTAACATCGGCTCTGTGCTCGGCAGATACCTTGGCAGCAGATACGAAGAGCGAGGTGCAAAAAAGAATGACGCTGCACTGCGCGCAAAGCTGGACGAAATGACAGGGAGAGGGCCGTCACAGGACGATTTGGGGCAAGCACAGCAAGGCGCCGTCGGCCCGCTGACGCAAGTTTCTGTAGGCGGCAACACAATAGAAAGCCCGCTCGCCGTGAACAACTCTGGCAATTCTCAGCAAGGTGCTATCGGCCCTTCTGTCGGTAAGTTCGCACCCCTCACAACCACTGTCGGCGGGCAGCAGCTGCAAGCAGAAAACCTTGCAGCGCCTCAAACATCCGAAAGCATTGTAGGCTATAAGCCGAATCAGCAAGGCTCTGTCGGTCTAACCCAAACTGTGCCGAGAGACTTGGCAGCGGAGAAAGCCGACTATGTGGCGGCTAAATATGCTGATAGCGCCAATCCAGAGGGAGATGCGCAACAGGTCGAAACTATGAGCCAGATGATTCAACAGAATCTGGCGAAAGCAAGGCTGAACAAAGTCCCCCTTACAGACGGCGATGCAATCAAAAACGAGTTAAGAAAAGTATTGGTTGAGAACGGCACTCCCAGTTGGCAAATTGACAGTGCCATGAAGCGCATTCAGCCAGATGTTGACGAGACTGTCAAAGAGGCGAGAAAAACAGTCTACGATGGCATGTTTGAACAATTCTTAGGTGCAATCCAAGCTAAAAATTATGTAGCAGCTCAGATGATTGGTTCACGCATGGCGGAATACAACCCAGACGGTGCTAAGATTGCGATGGCCGGATTGCCTACCATGCAGAGCGAATATAATAACGAAGTGACCGACAAACGCTTGGACAAGCAACATCAATACAAAGAAGCGGACATGAAGCTTGCTTCTACTTTGAGCTGGAATGCCACCAAAAACGCCAAGATACTTGAACACAATTTGGCTTTCAATGATTTTGTAAAGAAAAACGCTTTCCAGATTAAAGCGGTAGCCGATGCCTACCAAATTCCTCTTAACGAAGCAGCTAAAATTATTTACGGAGGCAAAAAAGGAGCTAACGCTAATGGCGGACCGACAAGCCAGCAAATCGAGACTGCAAAGTGGCTTGTTAAAGACGAAGCCGATTGGAACGAAAAATATCCAGATAAGCCATATCCGTACAAAGACAAAGTTAGAGCCGCCCGTAATCTTCTTGGCAGCGTTGTTACTGGAGGGGAACAATCACGTTCAGTGCCGCAAAACATCAACGATTACGACGAGGTTCAAGACTGGCTTACTCAGTTAAAAGCTGCGGCTGGCGGCGAGTGGAGCGACGCGCAGTTAGCGCAGTTGGCTAGAAAGATGCTCGGCCAAAACAGCGGCTATCTGGAGCAAGCTTTGAAAGACCGCGGCTGGATATGATAAAAGGAGCGCGACCGAAACATGGATGACAAAAAACAAAAATACAATTTTAACTTCGGTTCACCTCAGCGTCCGATGTACGACTTTTCTTTTCTGCAAGATTTGAAGCCAGAACCTTTGGCTCCGAACAACAACGACGACAATATTCTTCAAGCTGCTGGCTACGGCCTGCTGGGAGCTGCTGGTAATGTAATCCGCGCTGGCGGCAATCTGCTTAACTACTACGGCAAGCCAGCCTATATGACAGAAGAAGAATGGGACAAGCAGATGCAAGCCGACGGTGGTTTGAGCGCTTGGGCGAACAGAACCAACAAAAGCATTGAGAAGTTTGGCGAAGAGTTTGAAAAAGAGCACTCGCGCAACTACAGCGACCCCTTGGGCGCCAACTCTATAGCTGCTGCCGTAGGCAGTATAGTACCCTACGCTATCGGACTTGGCATAACCGCGAAAGCTGGTGCTCCAACAGCGGCCGAAAAGTTTGCTGCAGAGCAAGGCGCTGCGGCAATCGTAAGAAAAGGTGCGCCGTTCTTGAGCAAAATAGCAGGAAAATACGGTGAAAGTGTAGCAGAGTCTGCACCGAAATATCTTGCGCCTGTTTTAGCTAACATTTCTCTTGGTCAAAAGCAAGCGTTTCCAGAAGCGCTGCTGGAAAGTGTTACTAGCGGCAAACTCGACTATATAGAAAAAGCTAAGCAGAACGGCACATACGTTCCCGGAGAAACAGAGGTAGAGGCAGAGCGCGTAGCGAAGGGCGTTCTGGCCGACAACTTGATGTTTATTACAGGCACTGATACCTTGCAGGATGCGTTGATTGCAGCGACTGGCAAAACAAAAGTCGGCATGGCGCTTAAAATTTTGACAAGCATGGGTGTCAACTCCGCGCAGGAAGTTGGGCAGCAGATTATCCCGAAAATGGAAGCTGGCGAATCTTGGTCATTCAGTGACCCGGATATTATCGTTTCCGGCATCGCTGGCGCTATCGGCGCTGGTATTCCGCACGCAGCCGCTGGTGCTTACGGCAAGGTGTTCACTCCGTCAGAAGCAGATGATGTGTTAGACACTGTAAACACAGGCGCAGACAACAACGGAACAGAGCAAATCGCCGCTCCGCAAACAGATGAGTTTGAAGCTTTGGTAAATGCTATAGGAGGCCAAGAGAGTGAAGGCAGCGGCGGCTATAGCGCCGTGAACGGCCGTACAGGTGCAAGCGGCAAGTACCAGATTATGCCAGATAACTGGCCTAGCTGGGCAGAAGAAGCCGGACTGTCAGCCGACGCTCCTATGACACCAGAAAACCAAGAAATAGTTGCGCGTCATAAGCTCAGAGAATACTATGACAAATATGGCGCGCGCGGCGCAGCTATCGCATGGTACGGCGGCGAAGGCGCATTAAACTACAGTGACGAGGCGCTTAACCGCAAGCAAGGAAACGGCAACGAGCCTTCTATAAACGAATACGCCAACGATGTTATGTCGCGTATGGGCAAGTCTGGCAATATGGCGACAACTGCCCCTAAATACAAAGAAGCTAAAAGCTTCTTGGAGCAGTATCTTGAATCTGAGGCGCAGGCTGGAGACGAGTACAACAACGTAGCAGACTTGATTGACACTGGCTCGGACGAGGACGTTATTGCGAAAGCCATTGAACTTGGCTACGGCAAGGACGCCGAGCAGCAACAGCAACAACCCCAAGGTTCAGAACCAGTATCTAATGTCGAAAAACCGCCTGTTGAGCAACCGCCAGAACAGACCGTAGAACAACCCGCAGGGCAGCCAGCGGTTACTCCTGCGACAACCCCGAAAGGACAGGTGCAAACAGCAATCAATGCCGTAAACTCGGCTGTAGACAAAGTGGTTAACGGGACTTCTAACCCAGTGACAACCAACACTACCAACAATGCCAACACTGCCAACACGGCTCAACCGGTGCAAGGCGTCGATACTATCACTCCGAATGTTGGACCGAAACTAACCGTTGCCAAAGACCCGAAAACAGAAAATAAAATCATAAATTTGCGCAAGTCTCTAAACAATCTAGCCGACAGCAAAGGCAACAAAAAGGTTACTTTAACTGACGACGAGGTTGCAAAGGTAAAAGAAGCAGCGGGAAGCGACGACCTCGACACATTAATTGAAGTCGGTAAGAAATACGGATACCGCATTGGCAAGGATATTATCGACGAAGCAAAACGCCGCGCAGATGAGCGTCGCAACGGGCTTGTTGGAGACGAATGGACTGACGCAGAATTAGACCATACAACTAAATCTTTGAAAGGCAACTTAAAGAGCCGCTATGTTTATAAGAATACCGGAAACTTAAACTGGGAAAGCATGAAGGGTTCCAAAAAAGTACAGGAAATCTTGAAGAACTCAGAATACGATGGCATTGGAACCAGAGCGGCTCAAGGCGATGCCGAAGCCAGAGAAAAACTGAACAACCTTCACCCATTAGAAAAACTTGCGTTGCTGAACCGTGCCAAAAAAGCAAAAGAAGGAAAAGGGCAGGACGCAGTGGTGCCAAAACCCATTGTTCCGAACGAAAGTGGAGATAATTCTAACGGCGCTGGAAACAACGCGCAGCCGCCAACAGGTAATGATAACGGAGGCGAGCCGGGAGCGAAGCCAGCCGACAAAAACACCGTCAAGGCGTCTGAGCGTGACAAGGATGGCTGGCCGCTTGAAATAGGCAGCTTTAAACAGGTTGGCGACGCAAGCGATACGGAAACCCGCGAATACTACAGCAGCGCGCACAGCGACGATGACAAGCCAGACCGTGTTACCGTTGAGCGCATTACTGATAAAGAATACGAGATTACTTTCAACAAGGGCGGCAAGGACGGGAGCTTTGAAGCAAGCTCTATGGAAGAAGTCGAAGATATTATCGCAAAAGTAGACGGCTCAAAAATTGAGCGCAGCCAGAATACGCCCGGTGAAGAACCCGGTGAGCGGCCCAGCGACAAGGGTGAAGAACCCAGCGACAAGGGCGAGCAGCCTAGCGACAAGGGCGAAGAACCCAGCGACAAGGGCGAGCAGCCTAGCGACAAGGGCGAAGAACCCAGTGACAAGGGCGAAGAACCAATCCCACAATTTTATCAAGCTATGATAGATGCCGGGGTTATCACCGCTGATGACCTGCGGGAGTGGAATAGCTACCTTGAGGACGAAAAAGGTGAAGATAATACTAGAGGCGAAGAAAGTGACGATGGCGAGATTGAAAATCTGGTAAACACCCAAACGCTTGAAAAAGAAGCGGAGGCAGCTACTGAAGCCGAAGATAAACTGATGAAGATAATTGACCTTCTTGGCGAGAACGAGCAGAAGCAGGTTAAAACTTATCTTACAAAACACCCGACCGACAAGGAGTTTTTGCTCGGCCTGTTAGGGAAGCACCCAAAACTTTTATTCTCCGAGGTCTCAGATAAATCATCAAAGAGCGGCACAAGACTTATTTATTATGTTATCAGCGATGCCGACGTCCTCGGACGCCCCACGAGAATTGCAAAGATGCTGAAACCGCTGTTCTTTAAACTTCAAGTTTTAGAGAATGGCAGTGATGTTATCGGAAGCCTCGACGAATACAACAAGGAACGCAAGAAAGTAGCAGATGCAGCAAGAAGAGAGATTCTTGGAATTAAAGACAAGGGCGAAGAAGATAACAAATATAAAAACGAAATAACAATCGACGACTATGACGATTATCTTGCGGGGGTGGAAAAAGAAGAAGGCCGAGAAAGCGCTAACGAGATTGACAGCTTGCTGTCTGATGACGCACCAACTAAAGATTCCAAAGGCAAGACACTTGCGCTGGATGACGGAACTCTTTTGGTAGAAGAGGACGGCAGTCCGCTTACTTGGGATGCGTTTATTCGTAAAATTGTATTTCGAGACTTACAACTGGATGATAACAAAAACTTTGAAAAACTTAGCAAAGCATACGCTTTGCCACCCGAAAAACTTGATATTGTACAGGATTATTACTACGAGCTTTACGACAAGTTCCAAGGGCAAGTGAAAGCTACAGCTCGCGGCGGTTACAAAGCGAAGAACAATGCAGCCATCGAGGCAATTTTGGCGGTTGAAAAAGTCCTTCCGTCGCTGAAAGACCCGGCTACAACCGAGGATGACGTACCTCGCCGCACAGTAGAAATGCTTGAAAAGGAAAATCCAAATGTTCCCGTCGAATCTATGGAACCGCAAAAAATTATCGACGCAGCTCGCAGAGTCATCAGAGAAAAGAAAGTCGAAAAATATAGAGACCTTTTGGGTGATGTTAAAAAGCAAAAGGACGCTGTAAAAAAAGCGGAGGAAAATCTTGACGTAGCAACTCAAAAGCAAGGCGATGAACTTGGAGGCAACGAAGCTGTAAGTAAGGCAACCGAAAGCGTTGATAAGGCAGCCGAAGAACTCAAAAGCGCAAAAGAGAGCGGGAGCGCAGAAGAAGTCAAGAAAGCGGAAGCTAAGTTAAAAAAAGCTGAATCGAACTTGCAAAAAGCAACAGCCGACGCAACCAAGGGCAGCTCTTCTGGGCTTAAAGTAGAAGCTGCAGAAAGAGCGCTTGATAAAGAAAAACAAAAACTCGATGAGTTAGAAGCCGAAACAAGCGCTCTCGAAAAAAGATTAGTCAACGATGACGCAAGCGTTCAAGAGGCCTCGAAGAAAATCTCTGTTGCAAAAAGACGAGTTGCAGATGCAAAAAAAGCTGTGGCTGGCAGCAAAGAGGAAAATCTTGCAGATGCAAAAAAAGAACTCGAAAAAGTAGAGAACGCATTGAAGAAGGCGGAAGAAAAGCTCGCAGATGCGCGTTCTAAAGTTCTTGACGAAATAAAAGGGAAGGAAAACGAGAAGCCTCAAGAGCAAACTGATGCTGTTGATGCGGACGGTGCAGAAGGCAACATCAGCCAAGAAAATCTGGAAGCAGCCACCGCGCTCGTGTTAGAGTGGGGGGAGAAGTGCTTCAAGGCGGATGAAAGCGGCAAGAAATCTGACGGGTTAGCTCATTACGATGTGAATGTTTTTACCAAACTGTTAACTATCGGAGGCGATATACTCGAATCAAGCCTTGGCAGAGCCAGAGCCAAATTCAACGCATGGCGAACAATAGTAACTACGACCTTGAGGGCAGGCTTAAACAAAGCTGTGCAAACAGGGAAAATGGCACTAGAGCGTGCGCAACGCATCGGACAATTTATTGATGGTGCTGCAAGAGCCGCTTGGGAATTTCTTAGCAACGTACCAGAGCAGATTTCCCTTAAAGCAGATGACACAAAAGCTTTAAGTTGGCAGCGAGCTTTGAGTGTTGCCCGGTTTGCTGAAGATAATAATCTCAGTCCTAAACAGGCCAAGGAAATGTTTCAAAAGCGAAACCCAGCATTGTACGAAGAAATCAAAGATTACTTCGATGCAGCACGTAAGGCTTTAAGAGCATATCCTAGACAGGGCGACGAAAATATGGTAGACTTAGGACAAGACGAGAACGGAGGTGGCGGCGATGAGCCTATACGAACTACCAGAGAACCTAATCAAAGCAATAGTGGACGAGGGAATGAAAACGGCGTGGAAGGAGAGCCTGTCACTCCCGACGGAGGCAGCCAGAACCCGAGCGAAGGCAATAATCCGCAAACGGATAATGGAGAGCAGGGGGCTGAGGGCGTTCCCGGAGGACGCGCAAATGGCAGCGAGGATGTTTCTGGAAGTGGGGCCGTTGCTGGCGGAACACGAGGCAATCAGCAAGGCGGCCAAAAAACATCCGATAATTCGCAACGCGGCACCGGAGGTTCTGGACCAGAGCGAGGCAAACGCGCTGGCGGCAGCGGAGTTTCCGTTCGCGACAAACAGAGCCAAGGACTTTCTGAACATACTTCTGGGCAGAATGAGAAGGTCGGTCAATCCTCCGATGAAGCTACCGAAAAATTAAAGCAACAACAACAAGTAAAAGATGATACGCCAATCAAGGCAGCGGATGAAGCTAACATAGCTGAAACGCTGCCTTTGTTGTATTCGGAACAGCACGAGGATATAAAGGCGATAGAAAAGCGTCTGTATTCCAACGACAAGCCGGGTATGCTGGTCGCAAACGGTACAGGTACTGGCAAGACATTAACTGCGCTTGGTGTTATTAAACGCCAGATAATGAACGGCAAAAAGAAAATACTGATAATCGTCCCCAGCCAAGATATTGCCAACGACGCTTGGGTGAAGGACGGCAAGCTCTTGGGGTTGGATGAATTTGCATATCTCGGCAACGGCAAGACCGTAGATGGTGTTCCAAACATAATCAGCTATTCCTCTTTGGCAACAAACAAGCACGTCCAAGAGGTAGACTGGGATTTGATTGTCTGCGACGAGGCTCACCACATTGCTTCTGGCCAAAAAAGAACAGACGTCAATGGCAAGCCCGATGAAATTGGTGTATACACGACTGCTTTTAGAGGTTTGTTCGGACACAAGCAAGGCGGATTGAACGGGTATATGCGCATCAAGCACAGCGAATTGTACAAGCAATTCGACAATTTGAAAGAAAAGGCCGATTCCCTGAACGAAAAAATGTCAAGACTCGACATGGCATCGCTTTCACGCGCTCTAACGCCGAAAGAGCAAGAGCAGATGGATAAGATTAAGGCTGAATTTTCCAAGGTCAAAAACGAAGCAAACGCCTTGAAAGTAAAACTCTACGAGATTGCGGCGAAAGAGCGCCCGTTGTACACTAAGCGGAAAAAAGAAGCCAGCACCAAAACCTTGTTGCTTTCTGCAACCCCGTTTGCTTATCCGCAGAACGCCTACTACGCAGAAGGGTTGCTGTTCGATTATGCCGACAGCCGCTTTGGCGGAAGTTCTGGCGGCTTCTTGACCAAAGTGTTTAATTTCGTGGTTCAAAAAAGCGGCAAAATAGTTCCGGCAAAAGACCGCTTCGGCCAAGTGTTAGACACTACGGTGAAAGAAATCGCCTTCCACGATAAACTCGTAAAGGACGGCGCAATGGTCAACAGACGATTGGTCGGAGATAAAGACTACAATAGACGCTTCATCAAGGTCAAAACAAACAATGTAACCGAAAAGCTAAAAGAAATAGCTCACGTAATGGGTGCTATTTCTGGTGCAGGAGGCGAGATTGCTTTGTCGGAAAAAGGAAGGGTAGTCGAGGAAGCGAGAAAGCAAGCAGCGGAAGATGCTCCGATTCCGAGTGGCAAAGGAAAAGAAGGTTCGTTTGCAGATTTGTGGCTGTCCAGAATGAATATGGCGCTTGACTTTGTGCTGGAAACAGAAAAAGCGAGTGCTTCCGTGCCAGTAATCAAGTCTTATCTTTCCAGAGGAAAGAAGGTTGTACTGTACCACGACCTCAAAGAAAGCAAAATCACAAGACCGTTTAAACTGACGGATGCTGAGTACAAAAGAATGAACGCGGAGCAAAAGAAGCAGTACAATGCGTTCAAGAAAATGTTCCCGGAATACGCTGACTTAGACCTGTCCCAAGAGTTGTCTGCTATAAACATCATCAAAGAAGCCTTTGGCGATAAAGTTAGATTCGTTAACGGCAACGAATCGGATGGCAAAAGAAAGGCGGCTGTAAAAGAATTTAACGACGACAACAGCGGCGTTGATATTATTATGGTCACTTCTGCCGCTGGCCAAGAAGGTATTTCTCTGCACGACAAAACTGGCGCATATCCTAGAGTTCTAATCAACCTCGGATTGCCTGTAAGGCCTACTGCAGCTATCCAGATTGAAGGCCGTATATACAGATACGGAGCGAAATCTGATGCTATGTTTAGGTATCTGATTACAGGCTCGCCAGATGAGCAAAACGCTTTCTACGAAAAAATAGCAACTCGCTCCAAAACCGCAGAAAATATGGCTCTCGGCAGCGAAGCACGTGCGCTAGACATTGCGTTTCAAAACGGTTTCTTCTCCGCTGCTCACGACTTAGGGGGAAAGTTTGATTACACAACTGACGAGGAAAGCACGGGCGGCAAAGCATCTGATAGCCAATCCAGAGAGGCAGCGATGCAAGGTTTGCTTAACACTGCTGCTGCTTCTGACGATATTACCTTTAAAGCTGCTGTCAAGCGATTAGTTGACGCTGAACGCGAAAGTGAAATCGCAAGAAAACAGGAAGAAATTCTGACGGAAGATAACGAAAAGAAATTCTTAAAAACCTTGAAGGACGCTTTCCACGGCAGCAAGATTGCAACCGTAGCCGACGGTGTATACGTAGTTGAGCTTCCGAACGGTAACAACCTTTGGGTTGATACCAACACATCGCAAGCTGCTATCTTGGGTAAGATGACATATGAGCAGAAGAAGCAGATGCTGAGTGCGGCTGATATTAAATCATCTGGCTTTGTAATCCGCGGATATTATGGCAAAGAATCCGTTAACGAAGCGGGTGGCGAAGTGGTTGATGTAATCAGACTGACCGAGGCGGCAAATGACGCTACGGTTTATCACGAAGTCATGCACTTTGTTCACAGAACTTTACTGAAACCTTCTGAAATAGAGCATCTATATCGTTACTACAGATACAAGCTCAAGAAGCAAATGGGCGAAGCCGCTTTCAATAAGCTCACGGAAGAACAAGTCAGAAAGCGTTGTGAAGAAATGGAGTGCGACGACTACGCTGCATTTGTGCAAGAGGACAAACGCCCGAAGAATCTTGCAGAGCGAATCGTTTGGAAGATTCAAAAATGGGTAGCTGGACTTGCCAAAAAGTTCGGTATAGATACCGACACGGGCATTTTCCTTTCCGTCAAGAGTGGCAAAATGTTCAACCGAGGAACAAATGAGAGTGGTAGAACGGGACGACAGTATAATGCGGCTATGTATAAAAACAAAGCCAGCGACTTCCCAAGCTTTAAAGAAAAAGTTCTTAGTGGAGAAGTCAAACTGGCTTCTAAGACGTATTTTGCTTATAATGTTGATGGACAAATTATCAGAATTGCGGGGGATGCTGTTAATCATGTAGAAGATGAGCATCATCTGACTGATGAAGAATGGATTGATGCTTTAGATGGGTTATCTGAACCAGAAGCAGTTTATTACGGGAATAAAGAGCAAGGTCAGAGAGGCAAGCCGATGGTATTCAAAACTAGCGGAAGCAGAAGCTCCAAGTACGGCGTAGTGCTTGAATTCTCACCTAGCGGGGGAATCTACCTCAAGACACTTTACAAAGGCACGGACTCCAGTATAGATGATTCCATAAAAAAAAGAGGAGCTGCCGGGCGCTTCTTACCAGATGGTAAGTCCGCTGTTCCGAACAGTCATCCTCTATCTATATATAGTGTACAACAAGGTGTTATGGATGTCAACGAAAAAGAGGAACAATCCTACTCCGCAACTGAGCAATCAGATGGCAAGCTAAACTTCAAGGTAACTCCTATCGAAGAAGTAAATGGCAAAGCCTTGCCGGATGACTTACGAGCCGTGGTTGCCGAAGCCAATCGCGAGGCAGATGAAGCTGGTGTTAAAGCTGGCGAAATCAAAACCAAAATCAATAAAATGACCGACCGTGCGAAAGATGCAGTTGGTGGTATCTTCGAGGCGACGTTGCGCAGCCCAAGCCGTCTTGCCGAAAAGAGTCCTGTGTTTAGAAGTTTCTACAACATTTATTCAAAAGCCCAAGAAACCCAAGAAAAACTTCGCGCTAGGTGGAGAAAGCAATTCCAGACATTTGTTGGCATGTTAAAAGACAACCAGCAATTCGACGATTATTTAGACCTTTTGCAGTCCGGCGAGATGGAGCAAAAAGAGTATACGTTGAAAGAGCTGCAAGATGCTGGGTATGACAAGAACGTCGTCGAAGCTTATGTCCGCACACGCCAGCTCATTCGCAATGTGTGGAGTTCAGTAAACGACGCACATAGAGGTCTGACACATATTCGTGAAACCCTGAGCGCGAAAGAGTTCAAGACACTGATGAAGGAACCGTTTTTGGAGAATGTAGAAGTTCTCGTGTCCGACGGCTCCAAGAAAGATTCTAATGCCAAAAAATGGGTGCCAGCATCAAAGCTGGAGAAGATTGTGAATGGCGTAGAGTACGAGGTGCGCTATGACAAGCCAAGAGTTTATACAAGCTCTTCCAAGGAAGTTGTGACTCCAGAGCAGTTGAAAGAGCTGCAAAACAGCCCGTATGCTGTCGTGTCAGCGGTTGTCGAGAAGCGCATCGGCGAGGACGGTCCTGTATATTACGAAGCCAAAGTGAAGCGCGTAGCTCCGCCGATTGGAAAAATCGCTGGCTATTTACCGCACATCTTTGAGCAGTGGATGGTTCTGGCGGAAACCAAAGACGGACTTGTGCCTGTTGGAAGCGGCAAGAATTTGAAAGAAGCCTATAAGGCAGCTCAATATTTGCAGCAAAACGGCGGCGAAAAAGTCACTTTCCAAATCGCACCCAAGTTCTTCGACCCCAATAGATACTTGGGCGACGAAAACAATTCTGCTGGCGGTAAGAAATCTTCTCTCGTTGTTAGTGATGCAGAATATATCGCACTGCAAAGAGCCATTGTTGACAACTGCAAGATGAGCGTACCGGAAGCAAGAGATGCACTGAAGGGCGTTGTGGGCCGTACAAACCGCAACCGCTTCTTTGGCAATCTGCGCCACAGAAAAGGCAGAGTTGGCTATAACTCCAATGTCATCAATTCTTTGGACAGATACTTTACAATGTCGTCCAGATATTGTGCTTTGCAGCCAGCGAAGCAGAAGTCGATAAAACTGTTCGAGAGGACCTTCGGACGTTGGGACAAAGAGTATGGCGGCAAAGAGGCGATGGCTAACATCATCAAACGCTATATTCGTCATAACAACGGCACTCCGAACTATCTTGAATCCATGATTAACAGCATGATTGCCAAAAACGACTGGCTGCTGAAGAATCTGAACGCTAATTATGGCGACAGACTGGGTGTAGCACTTGCCGGAAACATCAACGGATTTTTAAGCAAGAGCCTTTTGGGCTTCTTGAATGTATCATCCGCTCTCGTCAATATGACGCAGTTGGTCAATACGGTGGCATTGATAGGTGCAGGACATACAGCGCATGGCATGTCGGCACTGAAAAACATGAGCCTTTCTGACAGGAAGATTTTGGCGGAGGTTGGTGTTCCCTATAACATCGGACTTGACACCCCTAGCGGTTTCTCTAAGCGTAGAACTGCTATTGAAGGCAAGCACCAAGGCTTTGAGCGCTTACGTTCCATGATTAGCAAGGCCGGAGACAAGGGCATGTATTTCTTCAAAAAAGCCGATGAATTTACAAGGGCTGTGGCTGTCTTGGGCGCATACAACGAAGCGACAAAAGACAAAGGCATGAGTCACAAACAAGCGATAGCTTATGCTAGACGTATAAATCGCGAAGCCAACTTCGATTACGGCTCATCCGATGCTCCGGGCATCTATCAGATGCTTAGCGGAACGGTTCTTGGCGACTTGGCTCTGTTGTTCCAGAAATATCCCATGAAAGAATGGGAGCTGATGACGTCACTTATGCCGTACTTCGGTAAAGGAACAAAAGCGCAGAAGGCAAGATTCTGGGCGATATACCTTCTTATGGCTGGCTTTGCCGGATTGCCCGGTGGAGATTGGCTGGATGAGTTCTTGGAAAAAATACTCGGATATAAGCCATCCAGTGTTTTGAAAATGGAGCTGTTCAAAAACCTTGGAGATAATCCAGTTTCGAGAACACTTGTCTATGGCATCTTCTCCAATCTTGGCGTAGATATTTCCAGACGCGTTGGCATGTCTGGCATGTTCCCAGACAGTGATTCCCTGTTGGGATATTTAACAGGCCCTGCGGGCAGTGTAATTCCCGGCAGTATTGCCAACGCAATGTCCGGCGATTACATTAAAGCCATGAAAACAATTAACCCAGCTATAGGCAATATCGCAGAGGCGCTACGTGGCTATAGCACTAACTCCAAAGGCCAAGTGTCGTATAAGTACGAAGGCACAGAAAGATACCTCAAAGGCATGGGCTTTAAACCAGTGGGCCAGAGCTTGGCGGCAGATATGTCATCTGCGACATACGCCGAAAAAACACGCACTAAAGACAAAAAGCAGAAACTGTTAATGGATGCTGCGAGAAAGCGCGCTGACGGCGAAAAGCTTACTACAGCGGAAATGACAGAGCTTAGAAAGAACGGCATAACAGGTGCGCAACTGAAAAAGGCTGTTGGTGATTTAACATTAACAACTGCTGAACGCGCGCAGAAATATATGTCGAAACAGCAGAAAAAAGATTTTGCTGATGTACCAACATTGGGTAAATAAAGTCGGGGGAGCCGTTACCTAGGAACGGCTTTATATAACAGAGCCACTGCGCAAGCGGTGGCTCAAACTATTTTTAGCATGAGGTGTTTATGGAATTAGAAGAGATTTTAGGTACAATCTTGAGCGGCCCGATGCTGGCTGCTGCCTGCGTCGTGGTTTACCTGCACAGACAGGATAGCCAATCCTTGCATCAAAGCATTGATAACAATACAAATGCGTTAAAGGAATTGGCGGGGCTTATCAATGAGATGCGTATCGAGCAGGGCAAGGTAGACCAACAGCTTGACAGCCTTTGGCATCGCTACAAAGAGCTTAAAGAAGAGCTGGATGAACTGCGTAAATGCTGTCACTGCGGCGGCAGTAAAGGCGGTGAATAGCTTATGTGGAACAAGATTAAAGGCTGCGTCGGGAAATATTTTGATATAGCCAAAGAGAGGATTAATGACATGCAGTCGCCTATCAAATGGATGATAGCATCGTATTTTGCCTTGGTGGTACTGCTGGTACTGACGTACTACGGCGCGTGGTGCTGGCAGGCCTACTACGGCAAGATTGTGATGAGCGATTTGCTGGCAGTAATTCAAGAAATGATTGGCCCCGCCATGATAGGTTTCGTGACCTTCATCGCAGGCTGCTTCGTTGATGTTAACGGCAACGGCGTTCCCGATAAATTCGAGGACAATGAAGACGACAAGGAGCGTGAAGAAAACGACTAAGGTAATCGTGAAAGAAACACATCTTGATTTTGACAGCTTGAACGAGCGCCAACAAACCGATATGATTGTGGTGCATCATACAGGCAACCCGACAGACGATGACCTGTCGGCAGCAGAGATTCACGCCTCGCACAAGGCGCAGGGCTGGGCTGGCATCGGCTACCATTATGTTATCCGCAAGGACGGCACAATCGAGCGAGGCAGACCTAGATGGGCTGTTGGCGCTCATGCTTACGGCAGGAACAGAGATACTATCGGCATCCATGTGTGCGGCAACTTTGAGATTGCACGCCCTACGCCAGAGCAATTTAGCAGCCTCTCTGCGCTCATTGGCGAGCTGTGCAACATCTACAACCTGACGGCGGCAAAAAACGTCGTGGTGGGGCACAGAGACCTCATGGCGACCGCCTGCCCCGGCAGGAAGCTTTATGAAAAGATGCAGACCATCCGCGGCAATGCCGAATGGTATAGGCTGCATTAAGAAAGGCAGGTGAAGAAACGATGATGGAGAAAGTTGATAATTTTTTAGAGTATGTCACTGATAAGAAATTTCTGGCTGGACTTGTGCTGGGCTTTGCGTTAGGAGCATTGCATCATTATTTCGGCTTGTGATAACCAATTAGCGACAAAGCACAAACAGTTCAACAAGGGGACAATTTGTCCCCTTGTTACTGTTATATGAGGTAAAAATGGATGGATTTAAAACATTTATTAAAAACAATCGCCTTTTGTTTATTGCTCTTGCTATCTTCTTGTGCGTTGGTATCTGGTTCAGCTTCGGCGCAGGAAGCAGAACGCACGATAGCGGAAGCGGAATACACGATAACGGAGAGCGAGTTGACGCTGTTCGACACGAGATTAGAACAGCTCGCGAGCAGCAACACAAAATTAGCGAGGGATTGCAGAGTGCTGAAAGCAGAGCTGGCAAAGTCACAAGCAGCATTGAGCGAAGCGCAAGTGCAAACCAAGAAGCTGCAAGCAGAGCTGACAGTATTGAAGCAACAATCGAGCAGCAACGAGCTGCTATTGCAGACTGCCAACGACTCACTAGAACTATACGCGAAAGAGGTAAAAAGGCAGCAACGGATAATTAAGACACAGCGCAACATAGCATGGGTATTGCTAGGCGGCGCTTTAGCGGTGGCAATCGCAACATAATATGGACGATTTCAAAAAGCGTGCAAGGGACTGGCTACATAATTCGACGCGAGAAGAATTTTATGCCGTGTTGCACGAAGCAAAAGTCAGCCCTCGGCAATACGTTGTCTGCGAGAAACGATTTGTCGATGGGCTGATGAATTACCAGATTGGCATGGAAATGAATATTTCCGACAAGACTGTTGAGCGCGATGTTGCTGCTGTATATGATTCTGTTTTACGTGTTTTGAAATCTAGAATAAAACGAAGCCCCTTGGGTGTACGACTTTGTATCGTATGCCTAAGGGGCTTATTTTTTATGCATTAAATACAAAATATATGTCTGAATGATGAGGGAATGTTGATAGAACGATTTAACAAAAATATCGCAAAATATAAGTGTGAGGTGATAACAATGTACGGACAACAATACACACCGAATCCTTATGCGGGAGCTGCGCCGCAGATGCAGCAACGGCTGAATTATTTGCAACAACAGCAACAGGCATACCAACAGCCGCAGATGTTTCCGACACAAATGTCGGGAACATACCTTAAAGGCAGAGTAGTTACCGGCGTAGATGAAGCGAAGGCCGCGCAGATAGACCTTGACGGCACAAGCACTTTCTTTCCATGCCCGGCGGAGGGAAAGATTTATGAGAAGTCTATAGACCTCAACGGGCTGCCTGTATTCAGAGTTTATCAATTAAGTAATCCGCAGGAGCAGAAACAAGTTGTATATGCTGAACGAAGTTATGTTGATAACTTGATTCAACGTGTGGATAAATTGGAAAAACAGCTAGGAGGTATGAACCATGAACCCGATGCAAATAATGGCAATGTTACAGAATAGTGGCAATCCAATGCAGATGCTTACGCAAATGGCGCAGCAGAATCCTATGATGGGGCGCGCTATGCAGATGGGCAAAGGCAAAAACGAGGTACAGTTGAAAGAAACTGTACGCAACCTTGCGAAGCAACGTGGCATGAGCGACGAGCAGCTTCAGCAGATGTTATCTAATTTCGGCTTAACTCTTTGATGCGCACAGAGAGTTCGCATATATCATCGGAAGGAGTGAATTATCATGACTTTAGAAAATGGCGGCGCAGGTGTAGTACCTGTAATGGACATGAACCGCGGCTATGGCGACTGCATGGGCTTCGGCGGCGGCTGGTGGGCATGGATTCTCATTATTTTCGTAATGATGGGCGGTTGGGGAGGCAACTGGAACAATCGCGGCAACATGGGTGCTGAAATCTTTGCAAATGGCAGCATGACGCGCGACCAGATTGCAGACCAGTTCTCCATGCAAGATATTAAAGACGGCATCCGTGGCGTCCAGAACGGCCTGTGTGACGGCTTTTATGCCCAGAACACCACCATGCTTAACGGCTTTAATGGCGTACAGCGTGACCTTATGCAAACAGGTTATCAGCTTGGCAACCAGCTTGCGGAGAACCGTTTTGCGCAGCAACAGTGCTGCTGCGAAACGAACCGAAACATCGACGCAGTACGTTACGAGAATGCACGCAACACCTGCGATATTGTCAATGCAGTGAAAGAGGACGGCGAAAAGACCAGAGCAGTTCTGATTGCCAACCAGATTCAAGATTTGCGTGACAAACTCGCAGACCGCGACCGCGATTTACAGACTGCTAACTTCCAGTTATCTCAACAGGCTCAGAGCGCTAACCTTATCGGTACGCTGAGACCTTATCCGCAGCCCGCTTATATTACCAACAGCCCGTATCAGAGCATCGCCGCTAATGTAGCTGGCGCTTGTGGCTGTGCATATCAGCAGCAATTAGCTTAATAACTTTATAAATGTGTATAAACTGCACTGTTAGGGGCGGTGCGAACCGTCCCTATTGCTTTAAAAAAGCAAGATTTTTAAAGGTGTTTTCTTGATACCTTGATTGCGTAAAGGAGTGAGCACAATGACTTGTAATCAAAAATCTGCACTGACCACCGTTGTGACCGCGGCACAAACCGTGGCGGCGAACGGGTTCGTGAATTTTCCTACCAATAATCTGTTGACTGGCGTGGCAATCGGGCACACCGCGGGCGCTACTACCGTGAACCTGATTCGAGGTTTGTATCTCGTGACGCTGAACGCTGACGTAACACCGACCGCTGCTGGCGACATTGGCCTGCAACTCGTTCGCAACGGCGTAGCTGTGCCGGGGGCAGAAGCAACGGTAACAGGTGCGACTGGCGACACATACAACATTGGCTTTGCTACACTGGTTCGTGTTCTGCCGAGTTGTTGCGTAATTAACAACAACTCTGCGCTGCAAGTACAAGCGACTGCCGCAGGCACTATCAGCAACGCTTCTTTGAGTGTTGTTCGTCTAGCATAGGAGGTAAGCATCATGCACAAGCTGAAAAAGTATTGGCAGCACGTCGAACATGACGAAGCGAAGATACTAAAGATGGAAGAAGTAGCCTGCGAAGCGTTAGAGAAGCTGCGCTGGAACTGCCCAGATATTTTCTGGAACACCGCGTATGAGCTACACAAAATCGCCTACGGTGCTCATTTTGACGAAGAGCTGGCTAAGATGGCAGTCTCTAAAATGAAAAATGTTGACGGCACGCGCGGCGCTCACTGGACGTATGAGCAGACCAGTCAACTTGCTGACCAGCACGGCATTGAATGCAAAGGCGACTTCTACTATGTCATGAATATGCTGCATAGCGATTTCGTAGAAATTCTTGGCAGTGACGTGAATAACTACGTGAAGATGGCCAAAGCCTACATGTGCGACCCTGACGCTGCGGAAAGCAAAGTATTTGACTTGTGGATAGCAGGCATGAGGGCAAAAAGAGAAGAATAAATTGAAACCACAAAGCGACCTACTAAATCGGTAAACCAGGCTGCTTTGTGGTTCAACTTTGGTTGCAAATAGTATGAAAAAATAGGGTAATTTAGGGTAAAAAAGGGGAAATGAGACAAATAAATCAAGGCTCTCGAAAACCTCGAAAGCCTTGATTTATGGGGGTTTGAGCCGTTTTGATGGTGTTTATTACTATTAATTCGTAATCAGTAGGTCGCAAGTTCAAACCTTGTCAGTAGCTCCATTGAAAAACCGCCTAGGAATGGTATTTCTGGGCGTTTTCTTTTACCCAAAAATCAATCAGCAGGTAGCGTTTTGGTTGCAATGTGGTTCAACTTTTTTCGGTTGCTGAGGGCAAAGCAAGGCAAGATGCGGCAAGAATATCTTCATGGTTGTTGTTTCCCAAGCTGAAAACTTTCTCTACAAGCGATGGCATTTGGCTGTCATAGCCGGGAATAGCATGACCATAGAGGTTTAAGGTATGACTTGGACGAGAGTGCCCCAGACGCTTTGCTACTTCTAGTATAGGCACTCCGGCTGCAAGCAGCATTGACGCATGGGTATGGCGCAGACAATGAAATTTCCTGTAAGGGATTCCTGCTTTCTTCAATATCCGCTTCCATGTCTTGTCAACGTTGGTGGTTAAGCACGGATTGCCTTTGGCGTTTCTGATGATTTCTTCGTCTTTAAGCGCATACGCCGCTTGATAAAGTTCTGCCATTATATTCTTCGGCAAAGGAATCCGCCTGTATCCTGCTTTGGTCTTTGGCGGTTGGAGTTTTGCTACGCCATTAACTTCCACTAGGCTTTTATTGATTTTTATAGCGTTTCCGTCTAAATCCTGTGGCGTTAGGGCCAATATTTCTCCCATCCGACAGCCAGACGCGATTGCAACGGAAATAAGCAGATGATGTCTGCGAAGTCTTGCGTCGCTGTCGATGGTTTCCATAATTATATTCAGCTCTTCGGGAGAGAAAATCTCTACTTCTTTCGGCTCAGGCTTGAGCACTTCGACCCCAGCCATGAAGTCTTTTTCTATCAGCCCTGTTGCAATGGCTTTTTTTGACGCACGGCAAAGCAGTTTTACCAATCTGTCTTTCATGCCGTCTGTCATGTCTGCGTTGTTGATATAGGACTGGACTGCAATGGGTGAAAGTTTTTGCAGCTCTACGTCTGCCAATGTTTCATTAATATGCGCAGCGGTATTAGCGTAGTTCAAGAAGGTCTTTTCTCTCACTTTAGATTTAGCGAATACGCTGAGATACTGCAAAATCCATGTCCCTAGAGTCATGTCGCTTTTCGCAACATAATTACCCTTGATGTATTTCGCTGCCATGCTCAAGCGCCAAGCGTTTGCTTCCACTTCCGTGTTGAACCTTTTGTGCGTTCTGTGACCTTGTGGGTCGACGACGGAAGCGTGCCATTTGCCTCTGTTTGTTTCGTAATATATAGAGCCTTCTCTATATTTTGCCATATTTTTTTCTCCTTTCTGACAAAAACCGCGCTCAAACCCCCTTGTTACTTACTCTATGGTTTTGTTAAAATATAAGTGTGAAGTTCATTCGGCATATCTCCATTTGGAGTCACAATCCCTTCTTTCTTTATTTATAGTGTTTGCAAAAAGGCCTCCGGTGTACGGAGGCCTTTTTGTTTTCCCTGCAGTTCGCTTCAAACAGCTAAAAAGCATTGACCGTTCTCCACCATGGAGCGCGGTCTTTTTTTATTGCGGATTGTCATCGTTTGGCTTTTGCTCACGTCGGCTACCGTCGGGTGAGTAGACAGTCAAAAAGGGCGCGTTTCCTCGACCAACAGTAGCCGTAAAATACCGATAGCCACCATTCTTGATTTCGAGGACAGTTCACAAAACAATTCGTGAGCAATAGCCTTTTGATGCAGTTCTTCGTCAGTCGTCATTGTTTTCGCCTCCTTCATCTTTAATTTTATGGAGCTGCTGCTCTACCATCTCTTGCACATCAACGCCTTGTGCCTTGAGGCTTTGGGACATAAGCAAGTAAGCAACAGACATAAGCTGAGTTTTCGACTGCTCATCAAGGCTATCGTAAACACCAAGAAGTTTCTCGTGGTCACTTCTTAGCGTAGGTTTTGTTAGCTTTGGAGGTTTTATGGTTTTGGCACTGTCGGATTGGATTGGTGCCAATATCTCTGCTGGCGACACTCCAAACAGATTCGCTATTAGTTGAATTTGCTCTGCGTTTGGTATATGAACGTCATTCTCGTATTTTGTATAGCTCGTCCTAGACAAGTTTAGCGCAGAAGCGACTTCCGCTTGTGTAAAGCCATGAGCTTTTCTAAGCGTTTTTAAAGCTTCACCTATTGTCATTTAACGCACCTCCCTAATTACCTATATTATAATGTGACACCAGCGCACACGTCAATCAAAAAAAGTGCTTGACAAGGTGACTTAATCGCACTATAATATCAATATCAAGTGCGATTAACGCACAGAATGTGAGGTGATGTTCGTTTATGTCCCAATTAGAAAAATTTCGCAAAGCTAAAGGGCTTCTACAAGAAGATGTGGCTAAAGCTTGCGGGGTGGATAGAAGCACAATCGCAAAATGGGAGGGCGGTTTATTCCTCCCGAGAGCAGATAAATTGCCAATGTTGGCCAAAATCCTCGGCTGCACGATTGACGAACTGCTAGATGTCCCAAATGAAGGTAAGTGAGTAATTCTCGTAATCTTCACCTACAATGTTGCAGATTTTGTCCTCTATGGAGTCTTTGACTATCGGCGGTAACTGCTCGATGAACTTTTGCAGAAACGCCGAATTGTCATCAGGCTCATCTGACGGTGAAAGAGTAATGTACAAACAACTTGTAGCGGCATCAGCTTCAATGTCAATGAAAGCAGCGCAGTCTGTCGTCCGCTTGTTGGCAGTGATAGAGAAATTCGCAATACTGCAATTTGCGTTTTGGCGCTCGATGTAAAGAGTATAGTCAAGCGGAAGATACGTAAAAAATTGTGTTGGGGATATGCTCAAATAGGAGCACAGCGTATTCAGAGTTTCAAACTGAATGCCTTGGCTGAGATTATTGCACAAAGCGGTCAATGTAGTGCGAGATATGCCAGTATCTTTTGATACTTTGCTAATCCGAAGATTTCTTTCAGCAAGAAGCACATTAAGGTTTACTAACAACATAATAAAACACCTCCTCTTAAATTGTACAGCATATTGAACAAAAAAGCTATTGACAATACATTTTGAATATTGTACAATACAAAATACAAAATGCACAGTACATTGAACAAAAAAGAGAGGGGTGAAAAGGAGATGTACAGTGTGATAGACAATAAATTTTCTATGATACTTGGAGCGAAGCGGTTAAAGATAACCGATGTAGCCAAAAACACTGGAATATCCAGAACAACGCTCACCAATCTATATTATGACCGCAACGCAGCTATATCGCTGGACACGTTAGACAGGTTGTGTGGCTTCTTGCAGTGCGGCATAGGAGACTTGTTTGAATACAAGAAAGAGGATTAAGAAAGAAGGTAATGCAATGGACGAACTAAAAATTTTCGAGAACCCTGCTTTCGGTAAGGTTCGAGTGGTAGAGCAAGGCGGAGAGCCGTGGTTTGTAGGTAACGAGGTTGCGAGAATCCTCGGGTATAGCCAAGCCGCAAAAGCCGTTAGAGAGCATGTTAAAGATAATCATAAAGGGGTGTCTGAAATGGACACCCCCGGTGGAAGGCAAAAAATTATCATTATCGACGAAGCTGGCCTGTACGGTTTAGTGATGCGCTCCAAGCTTCCGCAAGCCGAAGAGTTTCAAGAGTGGGTGACCGCGGAAGTTCTGCCCGCTATCCGCAAGACTGGCGGCTACATCGCCGGCAGTGAGAAGATGAGCGATGAGGAGCTGATGGCGAAAGCAGTGCTCGTGGCGCAAGCTACCATTAAAGAGCGCGATGCACGTATCAAGGAGTTGGAGAGCGACACGCAGCGCATGAAGCCGAAGGAAATCTTTGCCGATGCAGTTTCTGCGAGCGACCAAACAATTTTGATTGGTGATTTAGCAAAGCTCATCAAGCAGAATGGCCACGATATAGGCCAGAAGCGCATGTTTGAGTGGCTGCGTAATAACGGCTATTTGATTAAACGCCAAGGTGCTGATTATAACAGCCCGACGCAGAGAGCTATGGAGTTAGGCTTGTTCCGCATCAAGGAAACGGCGGTTACACATAGCGATGGCCATGTAACCGTCAGCAAGACAGTTAAGGTGACTGGTAAAGGTCAGGCTTATTTCGTCAACAAACTGCTGGGAGCAAAAGGAGCGTGAGCTATGGAACTTATGGGAATCAAAGAGTTTTCCGAGAGCCGCAATATAAGCGACAAGATGCTGCGGGAGCTTATTAAGCAAGGCAAGGTCTCTGCCGGAAGATACGGCAGAAAGTGGTTTCTGGTAGCGGACGTTGTTGACCAACAACTGAAAGAAATGTTCGCGCCAACCGCAAAGCAGGATAAGGTGCAGAACATAAGAAAAGGGCGCTATCAGAGCGCACTTAAAGCACTATTGGATTAAAGGGAAAGGGGTGTGTGACATGAAAACGGTACTCAAGATTGCAGTTATCGGCATCTTGGCACTGCTGATTAGCGGATTCGATACCGACTATCTTGCGGACAGAGAGAAGCCGACGTATCGCAAGATTTGCCATACAGTACAAAGTGGCGAAACGCTTTGGGGGATTGCCGAAAGATACTACGATGGCAGCAAGCCGTTCGCTGAGTTTGTGCATGAGTTGGGCGAAGGAAACGGCTTTGGCATTGGCAAACGACAACACTTACAGGTCGGTGAAACAATCATTGTGAAGATTGAGGATTCCAAATGAGAGTGGGACGAAGGCATGTCTGTCAAGAAAATTACGTTAAAGCTCATTCTTACAGCTTTCAAACGGAAACGGCTGTCACTCACAAGCGCAGCAACACCAAGTTTCGAGAAAACTGGTATGCGTTGTATATATCCATAATCAAAAGCGTGAGCATTAACAGCGCATTGGATTTTATGGATATGAAGCCACAGTACAAAAAAGTTCCGAGAGCACCGCGTCCTAAAGTACCTTCGCTATGTGACTTGGAATGTGAATCGTATTATTTCCTTAACATTGTATGTGGCGTACGCCAGTGCGATTTGAGTTTGCTCATGAACATTCCGGCAGCAATAATCTCCAACAGGGTTTGTCACTGCCGAAAAAACTATAAAAAATCTAAGGAGGAACAACAGAATGAAAGAAGCTAACGAATTAGTCATCCATGCCGCTCTTGTTGACGGCAAACATCTGGAATTTAAGGTTAATGTGGAAGCAGGAAACGAGGATTTGGCAAAAGTCTTTGCTGGCCTCGTATTCACAGTAGCACAAGGAATGAAGCAAAGTCTTATGGAGAATGGGCTTGATTCCGAAGATGCTAACGATGCAACTTGGGGACTGCTCGATGCAGCGTTTGCAACCGCGAAATACGACAAGGGGTTCGCAAGGATGATGAACCATGAACACGAAGCCGAGAAGTCTAAAGACGAAGGCATTGCAGTTATCACCATTGGAAAAGGCGAGCCTGTTCCAGAGGATTGGCCCGAAGGTCTGAAACGAATCATTGAAGCTATCCGTTCGGACGCGGAGGATGACAAAGAATGAGCACGACAATGTTGATGACCGCAGCCGAGATACAGGCAGAAGGCGGCAGAGAAAAATGGTTAGAACTGCGTACTACTGGTATTGGCGGCAGCGACGCTGGCATTATTGTTGGCGTTAATACCTACAAGTCAAAGTTTCAGCTTTGGCAGGAAAAAACTAGCCAGACCGTAGCATCTGAGATTAACCTTTCGGATGAAGTAAAGGAGCGCATGGAATGGGGTAATCGCTTAGAAGAGCCGTTAGCTCAGTGGTTCCAAGACAAAACAGGCAAGAAGCTCCGCCGCTGCGGTATGGTTCGCAGTGACGAGAATCCGTTCATGATTGCCGATGTCGACCGATTGGTCGTGGGAGAGAACTCTATCGTAGAGATTAAGACTACGGCGGGTTACAACTACGACGAATGGGCTGACGATAAAGTGCCACCTTCTTATCTGGTGCAAGCCTTGCACTATATGGCGGTAGGCAACTACGACAAGTGCTACTTTGTCTGCCTCTGCGGTGGACAGAGAGCCGTTATCCGTGAGTTTGAACGTGACGATGATGAAATCAACGCCCTTGTCGAAGCGGAGAAGGACTTTTGGGAGAACTACGTTGTCCCTCATAAAATCCCCGAGGTGGATTACAGCGATAGCTGTACCAAAGCTATTGAAAAAATGTATCCGGGCGGGGATAAAGAGGTCATGCCAATGAGCGGTGAGTGGGAGAAACAATGCGAGCAGATTAAAGAACTCGAAGCCCAGATTGCCGAAATCAAAAAGGTGATTGACGAAAAGAAAAACAAACTTCGCTTGGAACTTGGTAATTCAGAGAAGGGCGAATGTGGCGACTATATCGTCAGCTACGGCATCCATAACCGTGCTGTGTGGGATAACAAGGCTTTTGCTGAAGATTATCCCGAACTGTCCCAGAAGTACCGTCGACAGACGCAATACCGTATGCTCACGGTAAACCTTACAAGACAAGCTAAAAAACGTAGAGCTAAAGAAGTGGAGGACGAATAACAATGGTTAGTGCAAAGGGTTTAATTACAAAACAGAAGGAACAAGCTGTGCAGTCAGCTCCTAAAGCTGGCGTAGCACTCTTGGATGCAATGTTCAAACAGGACAGCGTACAAGCCAGATTCCAACGTATGCTCGGCAAGAAATCGGCTGGCTTCATCAGTTCGGTAATCACCGTAGTATCTCAGAATAAATTGCTGCAAAACGTAGATATGCGCACTGTGCTGAGTGCAGCGTCCATTGCAGCGAGCCTCGACTTGCCAATCCTGCCGTCCCTCGGCAGAGCTTGGATTGTTCCCTATAAGGGCAGCGCACAGTTCCAAATCGGCTATCTCGGATACGTCGAATTGGCTCAACGCAGCGGCCTCTATAAATCCATTAACGTAAATACCGTCTACGAGGGTGAGGTTGTTGAATGGAATAAGTTCACTGAGGAACTGACCTACGGCGAGCAGGAAGGCGACGCTGCCATCGGCTACTGCGCTTCCTTTGAACTGTTAAATGGCTTCCGCAAGGTAGTCTACTGGACTAAGGATGCCGTTATCAAACACGCCAAGAGATTCAGCAAGAGCTACAACTCTTCTTCTAGTCCTTGGCAGAGCGACTTCGATGCAATGGCGATGAAAACCGTCTTGGCATACACGCTGCGTCATTGGGGGCCAATGTCTATCGAAATGCAGAAGGCAATGGCCGAGGACGCTGATGCTCACGAGAAGCCTTTAGACCTCTCTGTAGACAACAACGTAGATACAATCGAACAAGAAGAAGCCTCTGACGCTCGCGTAGTTGACGTTGAGACTGGCGAAATCGTCGCAGACGATGAATTTACCGCAGAGGATATTAAAACCGCTGTAGAAGGCGAATAAGCTTTTTATAACTCTGGTCTGGGCGAGCAAGCTGAAAACTCCGGCTTATCTGTCAGCCGCTCCTTGGGCTTAACAGCAAACTCACTCAGATTCAGACTATAGATTTAGGAGGACACGAATGATTATTGATACAACTTACAACGAAACCCCCAAGATTACATGGGGTGAAATTATTACTATTACTGGCGGTGCTGTGGTTAACGCTAAAATGAACGGCAGAATCACAGATGATGAAGCTGAAAAATGTTTCGATGTTCTGTCGGCTGCGATTGATGTAATGCGCGACCAGAAAAGAGCCGCCGAATGTTTAAAGTTCATGCAAGAAATTGGCATGGATTATGAAAGTGTCATCAACAGCAAACTGATGAACAAAATGGGGTGACAGCGTGGCTGAAAGAAGAATGTTTTCTAAGAGAGTAATTAATAGCGCCAGATTCTTAACGATGCCACTAAGCTCTCAAGCTCTTTATTTCCACTTGGGGTTAAACGCTGATGACGACGGCGTTGTAGAGGCGTTTATGGTAATGCGACAGGTGGGAGCGTCACAGGATGACCTGCGAATCCTTGTTGCAAAGGGATTTGTAACTTTGCTCAATGACGACTTGGTGGCGTTTATCATGGATTGGCGTGAGAATAACAAAATTCGCGCAGACCGAAAAACAGATAGCATTTATCTGCCGTTACTGCTGCAAATTTTACCGGAAGTTGAAGTTTTACAAACCAAAGAACGTGCGGATTTAAAGAAAATTAAATCTGGACGTCCAGTGGACGGTCAGTTGTCAGACAATGGACGGCATAGGTTAGGTAAGGATAGGTTAGGTAAGGATAGTATAGACAAGGACAATAACAATACTACTAACCTAAGTGATGCTAATGACAATGACAATGATGTATCGTACCACGATTCGTCAAATGTCCCACTTGGCAATCAAGGAGTTGTTGGTGGTGCTGTCAGCAAGCCGTTTGAGTTTTGGAATAAAAACATGGGGTTGATGACAGAATATATCTCCGAGAAAATCCGAGACATGATTGCCAACTACGGTGAAGTCGTAGTGTTGGAGGCGATGCAGCGCTCGTTAGAGCAAGGCAAGCGCACGTTGGCTTATGTCGAGGGATGCTGCAAGAACATCCACAGCGGCGCTGACAAGCCGAAGAAAGAAGAGTTGTTGTTTTAGGGGGAGTTAGGCATGGAGAGACAAGACGTGATTGAGCTGTTCGGGTACTGGAAGTCAGCAGGACTTAAACCGCCTGTATCAGCTTCGAGCATGGAAGGACAGGAGAGCATGGTGAGAACATTTCTTGACCAGTACAGGGATTTGACTGGCGAACAGGTGCAATACCTTCGCAATGCTCTCTGTCGCTTGCAGTATTGGCCGAGGTTCTACGATGTTGATGACGCGCTTGCGAATTATCGCAGAGAGCGCGATGCCGAGCAGAAGAAACCAATCACACAGGCCTCTCCTGCTGGCCTCCGCAAAAGCGCAAAGCTCTGGGCGTGGACGAAGTGGAAGCTTCGTCAGCACAGAGACATAATGCCATATATGCCGACGCATAACGAGATTTTACTCTACGGGCAAAAGATGGGGCTGAACAGGAACGAGATTGTCAGCAACTACAGGCTCCTGCAAGTCATACTGAACGACGCCAACTACTGCACGGCAGCTGGCGAAGAGGACATTGGCTACAAGGTCTACGTCAATCCCGACCGTGAGGTGTGCTTCTCGGTGACAACGGCCAAGGGGTTTGAACCCAACAGAATGATTCAAGTAGACCATGACCCTTTGGTTGCTAACCCGAAATTAGCAAATCTTCTCTGACGAACGGAAATGTCGCTGGATTTAATTTTAAGGAGTAACTGATATAAAGCTGTGACACCTATAAAAACGAATCTAGCCCATATTCCGTTCGCGAGAGCGGCATATACGATTCAAGGAGTGAACGATATGGAAATCGAGAACGTGATGTTCAACAGCAAAAACAGACCGTACTGCATTAAGTGCGGCAATGAAATCAGAAAGCTGGTACACGCTTACACGGTACACGAAAAGCGTGGGAATCTGTACGTTATGAGGTGCGGATGCTGCGGAGCGACGATGCTCGGCAGAGACAACGGTTACTACGACAAAAACCGCAAAAAATAATTTTAATAAAATTTATTAAAATTGGAAAAGCGGATGAAAATAGAGAGAAAAAACAGGGAGGCAAACATGGAAAGAGCTGCTACTGGTGTTAGAGATATTCATGGTGACATGATTTACACCGATGACATTCTGAAAATCAAAGGACAGTACACAGGAGAAATCTTTAGGCAGCATGAACGCTGGCTGGTGGCGGTGGAAACTTTGAGGTTCATGTTTCCGGTGACTATACTGCCGCTTGAAACAGCGGTGGGAATCTACAAGGCTGAGAGAAAGAAGGAAGAATAGTGAAAAAAAGGTGCTTAAATCTTAAAGACAGGTTCTTTGTAGACGGCAAGAAGTATCTCCTGTCGACAGTTGAACTCCCGGTGTATGATGAGTTTGATAGGCTTACTAATCTGCTGTTTCGGATTGAGCCGTTTGAAACAATGCTTTTCGAGATTGAAGAAAACGGCGGCGTGAATTGGCTTAACCTTTACTATGAACGATATGATTCAGCGAAAGAAGCGGAGAAGCGCCACAACGAACTGGTCAAAAAGGCCAGAAACGGTATTAGGTTTTGGGAGGAAGAGCAATGACTGAATTGATTTGTAGGGCTTTCGCCTTTATGATGACGGTTGCAATAATTATTCTTATTGCTGGCATACCTGCTGTTATCGGTATGGCTGCGCTGGTGGCACTGTGGAGGTGGCTCGGGATATGAATAACCGCGAAAGACAGAAGTTGAAATACTATCTGTATCGCTTAAAGAAAGCGTACAGAGAAATGCAAGTGTGGCTTAAGGAGTGGTGCGAACGATGAAAAAATGTAAATGTGGCGCGATGCCAAAACTTTATAAATATCATCATTGCTATGGTGGCGCTGACTATTTGACATATGCAGCTATTAGCTGCACGAAATGCGGGCGTGAAACCAAAGTAGAGCTGCTGGAAAACGTCGAACGGGCGTGGGAAAGAAAGGTGAAAGAGTGATTGGTGAAGGGTTAAAGGAGGTTGAAGAACATGGATAAAGAAGAGGTTCGCCGGTATTGGCGACGCCAGAAACGAATGGCGGCTTTAAAAGTAATATGTTTATCGCTTATAGGCGCGGCATTGCTGGTTGTAGGTTGTGGGGAAACGGCAGAAGAAATTAACGCTAACAATGCCAAAAGCAGAGCTGCCGTTGAAACTGCCGGCGCGAATAATAATATCAAAAGCACCGGTAGTGTTATTGCTAAAAAAGTAGGTGGTAGCGCAACTATCATCTTGCCAGACAATCAGAAGTTGCAACTTGTTACATGGAAAAATGACAATATGTGGGTGCTTTATCGTCCTATGAGAGCTGATGAACAGGCGGAGACTTATACTTATCAAGAAGATAGTAAGTTCGGCCTTTTGGAAGCGAAGATTGTTATTCGCGAGGTGAAGAAATGAGAATGACTAAACAACGAAACAGGCATGAGCGGAAGATGTATCTCAAGGCTTTGCGGTATGGTGCTAGAAATGAGGTTATAATCACACCAGCCGTCCGCGAGTTGATTATCAATAAAAATAAACGCCGCGGGCAGCAGATTTTGCGCTTGCGCGGCACCGAAGGATACCATTTGCACATGGGTAGTGAAAGGAGAGAATAGCAAATGACTCCAGAACGTCAGAAATGGTGGGATAGCCTGTCGACAAACGAAAGGGAATTGCGTGAGACCTTAGATGCTAATCGCAGAATGTTGAGACTTGCCAAAAGTTGCTTAACAGAATTTAAAGGCAGCGTTTGCCTTGCGGAAGCGGTGCGCAAACAAAAACTGATTATTAAGGCTATCAAGCATGAGCTTGACAATAAAGCAGTAGCGACGTATATGGGATACTATCAAGAGGCGTTCCCGATGTATCGCTGCAAAAAGTGCGGCGGCACATTTGAAAATTTTGGGCAGTCGCACTGCTGCTGGTGCGGTAGAAAGATTAAGGAGTGGAAGTAATGAACGAACCGATTATTAGCCCGTGGCTGATTTACTGGGCGGGGAGAATAGACATGATACAAGCGATTTGCTGCATAGTAGGTCTTTTTGTAACTATATATGCCATGTTTGTTGCATCAGCAGCCATGACAGACTTTAATAACGATAAAGACGTTAAGGCAGCTAAAATAATAGTTTGTACGGCTTTGATTTTAGATATGTTGGGGGTATTTCTCCCGACAGAAAAAGAAATATACGCTATGTATGCTGCAGAACATATAACACCTGCCAACATCAAAGCTACAGGTGAGTTTGCAGATAAAGCCATAGATGCACTGATTGAGAAAATAGCAAAGGCAAGTAAGGCTATGAAGGAGTAAATTATGAGAATTACACAAGAAAAATTAAAGGAAATTATCGCGAGCCATGGCAAATGGCTGAGATATGAGAATGGTGGGGAAAGAGCAAACCTCGGCGGCGCAGACCTCAGAGGCGCAGTCCTCAGCGGCGCAGTCCTCAGATGCGCAGTCCTCAGATGCGCAGACCTCAGAGGCGCAGTCCTCAGCGGCGCAGACCTCAGAGGCGCAGTCCTCAGCGGCGCAGACCTCAGATGCGCAGACCT
>ERZ1034917.149-NODE-149-length-67809-cov-19.083877_pt1 | contig 67809 bp, 100 predicted proteins | sample MGYA00520605_ERZ1034917 | MGnify/ENA primary metagenome ERZ1034917 (study PRJEB33766, sample SAMN09781784) | gut metagenome | biome: gut microbiome | host: Homo sapiens | place: Madagascar | study: EMG produced TPA metagenomics assembly of the PRJNA485056 data... | reverse complement strand
ATATATAATGATATATAACCATATAGTAACTAATAAAAAGAAGAAACAAGCAAAGAAGAAAAAGAGACAAAGACCCAGGCGAAACGCGGCGCGCAAACGTCACTAAATCCCGGGCACCGGACGCTGGAGGCGGCGGCGTGTGCGGATATAGATTCGGCATAGCTCCGACCCATAAGCGCAGCAGCACGCACAAATAATATAAAAGCAGTCCGCGGCGAATGCCCCGGGCTGCTGTTTCTCCCTGTATGCGCTTGTATGGCCTCTCAGCGCCGTTTTGCCGTCTCACCGGTATGTGAGCATTGCCGCGCCGGTGTCGTCCCTGTAAGCCGCTATACGCGCCCGAATGGCACTAAGCCGCTTGCGGACAGCTTGCCCGCTCATGCCAATAACCGCGCCTATATCGTTGCTTGTGTCCCCGGCGGCGGCCCCGCGGATAATTGCGGCGTCTATATCGTCTCCGGCGGCGGCGTTGATCGCGTCGCGGATCTCTCCGGCGTCCTCTATGGGCCGCGCCGCTGCTCCTCTCATACGGGCGTTGTGTGCCTTTTCGGCCGGCCCTATGTCCGCCGCGCCGTCCGCAGGATCCGGCGCGCTGCCGCCGACACTGTGCGTATTTTCGCGGACCTCATGCCGCAGCGCGTCCAGGGCGGCAAACAATAGTTGATTGCGCAGCGGGCGCGGATCTCCTGACTGGAGACGGCTTTCCAGTCTGATCCAGGCGTCGCCTATCAATTCAACCGGCTTGCAGCCGCCGGCGGCGCGGACGTTCGCCGGTTTGAGCGCACAGGCGGCACTGCAGGCGGCCTTGAGGGCGTCGAATTTGTTTGTGTCGCTCATCGTGTCCCATTCCTGCGCGGGCGTTGACTCTGGGGCCGTCTCTGCGCTTTCCGCACGGATGTCGCAGTGCTCGAACATGGCGCGCCCGACAGTGAAGACGGTTGCGTGCTCAAGGTCTCGATAGGTGACGGCGGCGGGGGTGGCGTTAATGATAACGATTTCGCGCCCGTTCTTATTGCCTACAAAATGCATGCCGTTCTTGATTTCCATTTCAATTTCCTTTCCGGCGCGTTGCGCCTGTCAAATATTGTTGATCCCCCGCGCGTCAAGGCGTCGGGCTCGGTTGTATTCGATCTCCCCGGCGATTTTATCCAGGGCGGCGGCCAAAGCCGCCGCAACGATAATTGCAAGCATGATCGCGCCCCCCATTAGATGAAATAAATAGCGTTGTCCAACTCCAAACTAATGGCTTCCTGGTGCAGCTCGGCGCGCATGTCGGCGCAAAAATCGATCACGGTGTCCAGCCCGCGCTCGAGATCCGCGCCGGCGGCATAGGCATAAACGACGGTTGTTTTTTCCTCGATCAGCCCGGCGGCGTCGCTCACCCAATAGCCAACAGCCGGCGTTGCCGTCGCGCCGCCGAAAAGATTTGACAGCGTCGCGGCCGCCATTTGGACATATCGGGCATTATCGGCGGCGGTGTTAACGCCGTTCGTCCCGGGAACGTAAATTGCGACGCGGTGACGCAGCGGCTGCAGTTTTTCCAGTCTCTTGTTAGTCATTTTTTCGTCCTCCTCATGATCGGGGCTCTTGCCCCCTTGCAAGTATGATTATATGCCGTTAAACGGCATAATACAAGAGACAATTTTGCCCAAAGTTCAAAGGCTTATTTTAGACATTTTGTATATTGTTTAACAGTATAATAAATGTTATCATAACCTCGAGGGGGTGTTTTTATTGCCATTACCCAAAACGGGCAAGCGAACAGACGCGCAGCGCCGCGCCCGAAATAAATATGATGCGGCGAATATGACTACATTAGGGTGTAGGATGCGCAAAGAATACGCCGAAAAATTCAAAGGCGCGTGTTATTCGGCAGGAACGACGCCTAACGCCGTTTTTACTGCGGCGGCGGCGGATTTTATGGAAAAAAACGCAAACAATAACAAAACGTCTGGAGGTGCTGAAAATGAGTAACCGCGACATTGCAAAAACCTTAATTGATCAGATTCCGGAAACGCGGCTTTTTAACGTGATTCTCTTTTTGCAGGGTGCCGCGCTGCCGGACGCGGAAACGCCGAACGCGGAAACAGCCGCCGCAATTGCCGAGCTTGCGAACGGCGGCGGGACACGCTTTAGCGGCGACACGTCGGCGCTTTTCGCGTCGATTCTGGAGGGCTGACAGAGTGCTTGAGGTTGTCTATTCCTCCCGCTTTAAGCGCGATTTGCGGCAATGCGCCAAACGTCAATTAGATTTAACAAAGCTGCAAACCGTCATTGACACACTGCGCGCGCCCGCGGCGCTCCCGGCACAAAACCGGGATCACGATTTAACGGGGAATTATTCCGGGTTCCGGGAATGCCATGTTTCCCCGGATTGGTTGTTGATCTACCGCGTGGACGGGAACGCGCTGTTATTGGCCCGCACCGGATCGCATTCCGACTTGTTCAGCTGATTCGTTTAATAAGTAAAACAATGTGCAGCCCCCGGCGGATCGGCCGCCGGGGGATTTTTTGCGCCGTCGTTGCCATAGTAGGATCTAAAGCAAGCGCCGCCTCCGGGGGAAAATTATTTTTTCGCGTTTGGTTGCAAAATGCGCCGCAGCCTGGCATATAGAGTATAAAAGCAAAACGGAAACGCGAAAGGAGAAAGCAAAAATGAAGATCACCCGCGAGAGCATCGAAAAGAGCAGCGCCCGCATGGGCAACGGCTGGACGCTCAGCCGTTACCATCTGGTCATGTGCGGCGAGAAAGCCGCCGAGCTGCAGATCCCCATGGAGGACGGCGGATACATCCAGGGCCGAATCTACATTGACAAAAAATGGAGAGGCTACCAGGCATATGACGGCGTGCGGATCAGCGTCAACGCCTCCCGCTACTACCCGGCGCAGACCCCCGGCGTTTATGTCTCCCACGGCCTCGGCCACTGGGTGGACATTGACCGCCCGGACATGAGTAAATGCATGTTTTCGGCGGTGGAGAAGATCACGCACAAGATCACCGCAGACGACATCCGCGCCCTGTGCGAAGCAGGCGCGGCGGCCCTGACCGGAAAAATGGCGGAGCTCGCCGCCGCAGCGTAAGGAGGCGCATATCATGAATAACGACATTCTCAAGAACTTCGTCGAGCAGGAGCTCAACGACCACAACAAACGCAACAACGCCGGCCTCGCCTCCGTCGGTTTTTTCGACGGAGCGAAGACCGAAGAAGTGACCTTCCACGGCAACCACCGCGCGCAATACAACCGCCTGCTGCGGTTCTGCGCGGAGAACGGCCTGACCGTCGTTTCCACGCATCCCGGCACGCTTGCGGCTGTCGTTCGTGTAGAGACCGGCAAATAAACGCCAACAGAAGAAACGCCCCCGGCAAAAGCCGGGAGCGTATTTTTTTACGAAAAAAACCCTTGCACCCGCGCCGTACAATGAAAAGCAGAACGCGAAGGCGCCCAGCCCCGGCTGGATATTCATTTTATCTATAATATATATTCATAAAAATCTATAGAAAAAAACGCGGGAACATCGCAAAAAATTTGTTTTTCCGGTTGCAAAACGGCCGTCTGGACGGCATATAAAGCATAAAGCAAAAGGAGGTCACTACCATGACACAGAATAAAACCGAGTCCATCCGCTTCTACTACAACGGCCTGCGCGTCAACGGCGAGCGCACGCTCACCCGCTGCTGCTATACCCTGGATAACCGCCACGACGGCGCCGAGTGCGTCACGATCTACGCGACGGGCTACGACGACCTCCCACGCGACATTTTCCCCGTAGAGAACGACAGCGACAGCTATACCGATTATTTCGAGCACGACAGAGCCACGCTTTTCCCCGATCATCCCCTCTACAAATTCGCCCGCTATGCGGCGATGAAGGCGAACACACGCGGCAACACCGAGAGCATCGAGCGCGTGAGCAAAAAGATCTCCGGCATGAGCCGCGAGCCGTGGGCCGGTTATATCGACGCCCGCAAGGCCGACATTGCCCGCTGGCAGCGGGAGCTCGCCGACTTCAACGCCGCCGAAGATCCCGGCCAGCCGACCGCCGCCGACGTGGAAGCGTGCCACGCTCTCCGCCTTGCCGAAGAGAACGCCCGCCGCGAAAAAGAGCACGAGGAAGAGCTTCAGCGCCGGGAAAAGGCGCTGAACGAACAGAACAACGGCCGCCGCTTCATCGAGCAGACCGCCGCCGAGCATCCCATTGAGGAGGGGCAGCCGGTCGTGCGCATCCATTGGAGCGAGCACCCGGCGTTCTACGGCTGGAAGGATGACGAGCTGGTGCTTTCCGTCGCTGCCGCCGAGATCATTCTCAAGACGTTTGACGAGCAGAAGCGCGCCGAAAACGGCGGCTATTACAAGACAAAATTCTCCATCGAGGAGGACGGCGAAACGGTCTACGGCGGCGGCCGCTACGACCTCGGCGACGGGGACGGCGGCCTGTGCGAACACATCCGCGCCTTTGGCCGTCACCTGATGGAGCGCGGGCAGTTCGGGCAGGGGGCAACGGAGGAGGACAAGCAGGAAGGCGCGAAGATCGTCGAATTTGCGAACCGTCTCCAGAGCTACACGCCCGGCGGCTATATTGAGAGCGTCGAGCCGGCGCCTTATATAAATACTATATTGGAAGCTCTGCAGAAAAAGAGAGAGGAAGAAGTCGACAACCTTTCCGCGCTGATCCGTCTCCTGCCGGACGAGGGTATCATCGGCATGGCCTCCGACCTTGCAAAAAACGGCTTGCCGGAGACGGCGCGGTATGTTCTCCTGCAGCTTGCGCAGCGGGACAAGAAGAAGGCCGCCGAAGCCGCGCGAAGTCTCGGATTGTGAATAAATATTCTTTATATTATTCAGTTGCGAAACGGGCGGCTGCCCGCCATATAGAGTGTACAGCCCCGCAAAGCGCGGGGCAGAAAGGGGAAAAAACATGACCGATACCGAACTTTTGGAGTTGTCCGGAATTGCGATCCGGCACGGAGTGCTCAACGTTTACGAGGGGCGGAGCGACGCCGACATGCAGCGTCTGGTTGACAAAATGCTCAACGACCCCGCCGCGTATTACACCGTCGCGCCGCTGTATCCGGTGCTGCGCATCTATGCCGAGCTCCGGGAGCGCGTGGCCGCGAAGTCCTGCGGCTCCGCCATCCAGGCTGTGAAGCGCCTCATCCGGACCTGCGCCCGCAACGATATGCGCGGCGTGTGGAAAAGCGCCGACGGCTCCGCCTGGTGCTGCTGCGATGGGCAGCGGGAAGTCCGGCTGAAAAATGTCTCCGGCGTTCCCGTGCTGGAACAGAGCTTTCCGAACCTCGAAGCGCAGATCGACGGCTGCGCCAAAGCGGCCAGCAAGTCGCTCCGGCTCCCTACCGCCGCCGAGCTCAAGACATACATCGCCGCCGAGAAGGCCGCCGGCATCAAGCCGGATTCCCTTTGGTATTGGTGGGGTGGCGATACGCCGACCGTGAATGCCGCGTTTTTGCTGGACATGGTAACGCTTTTCCCGGACTGCAAAGAGGCGCTGTACTGGGCGGAACGTCGTCCGCTGTACTTCCGCGGTGAAAACGGCGACGGCATCCTTCTCCCGGTCTACCGGCAGAAGCGCCCCGAGTGGGAAGCGCGCTGGAACGAGCTGCACAAAAGCGCCGGTTAACCCCGGCGCTCCGCAGAAATATATAAGTATATACAACTGAAAGTCTACACAGAAAGAGTCAGGAACCAGTTAAAGAACCGCAAAGGAGGCGGAAAATGAAAACAGAGACCATCGACATCATTATCCCCGCGCACAACTGCGCCGACACCATCGGCGACACCATCAAAAGCCTTGACCTCCAGCTCTGCAAGGATTTTTGCGCAACCGTCGTGATCGACGGTCCCGATGAAGTGCTGGAAAAAACGGTGGAAAGCTACGTGGAAACGCGCCCGTGGCTGCGCTGCATCAAGAACAAAACCAATGAGGGTCCGGGCGCGGCACGAAATACGGGCATAGCCGCCTCGGCATCAGAGTGGCTGATGTTCCTTGACGCGGACGATCTTCTTCTCCCGCACGCCGTCGCAACCATGCAGCAGGCGATTCCGGAAAAGCCGGATTTTGTTATCGGAAAAACCTTGCGCGAGAGCGAGCGCGGCTGCTATGAAGTTGCGGGGCGCGAACAGCTCACGTGGCTGCACGGACGGATGTACTGCTATGACTTCCTGAAGGCGCACGACATCGTGTTTCCTATTCTGCGCATGAGCGAGGATCTTGCATTTAACATGGAATGCGCGGAAATGGCGTGGAAGGTGCCGGAAACCTCATGGCCCATACACATACAGCGCTGGAACGGAAAGTCGCTCTCGCGGCGTTCCGGGGCTTCCAGAGAGCAGGCGCGGACATACATCAAGGCGTGTGTACACTACGCGGAAGACTGCATATACGACGGACGCGACCCGGAGGATCTGTGGCTCCTGCCGGATGCTCTCGCCGCCTGTTATTACTACTTGGATGTAGTAGAAAGAATGTTTCCGAAAGATACCAAACTCTATACGGAAATGTGCCGGGACTTCATCCGCCTTGCGCAGTCGGTCGATCTCCCGCGTCTCCGCACGCTCCCCGCATGGGAAGCCCGGCTTGCCCGTTCCCTCGCGCTGCCCTCGCGCCCCTACGGCACGGCGTATATGCCGGAGCTGACCTTTGAGCAGCGTTTCATCAATGCGACCCTAAAATAAATATACAGGAGGAACCCACCAATGCGAGCACCCTGCATCATCAAAAGAACCACAGATCGGCACGACGGATTGACCGTCGAGTATCTGGAAACGTCGGTACCCAAAGCGAAGTATACCGGAGACAAAAACCGCGCCCGTGTGTACGTCTACACCGGAGATGCCGAGTACATCGTCCGCACACAACTGCGAAACGGAGCAAGACCGTCACAGAGCTTCACCGTCGTCACGCTTAAGGAGGACAAAAGAAAATGAGTACAAAAGCAGTAAGACTTCTTCTCATGTTCCTGTTCGGTCAGGTCGTTCAGACGGCCGTGATGCTCATCGGCTTCATGCTGAACATCGGCTCGGTCATCTGGTGGACGGTAGTTGCCGGTCTCGTCATTTTCTGCGCCGCGTGGCTCGGCGGGTGCATCGCCGCTCCCGAGGCCGTCCGTTCCAAGCGCCACACAAAGACCTCCGGGAGCTCTCCTATGGACGCCGACTCAAAATATCTCGACTGACTCCCCTTGCGCGCCGTGCGCAGCTAATCTATAATATTCACAAACAACATAAAACTCTGCAAACAAATCTACAAACAAATTTGCGAAAAGAAAGGAAATAAAATCATGTCTGAATCCAACACCAATTATTCCATCAACGAGCCCCGCTTCCAGCGCGTCATCAAGTACGCAACGTCCGCCTCCAAGCAGATCCCCGGCGCGCTCGTGCGCGTAGCGGAGAGCGAGGAAACCGACATCAACACCGTCCGCCTGACGCTCCCCATCCCGTCCGAGATCAACAAGATCGCCGTCCATTACCTCCACGACGCCGGATTCTCCGCCGACAAGACCGAGCTCACCGCCGAGGGCTTCACCTTCACCGTAGACATGACGCAGCCCTACGAGGATTGACGCAAATCCCATACCAAGGCACAAACGCCCCCTGCGGTTAATCCCGCAGGGAGCGTAAAACAGCTTCAGAAGGCTGTAGCGGTTTGCGTCCCCCCCTTTGAAAAGGCATTGAAAAAATTCTTCAGCATTCTCAAAAAATCTCTTGACTTGTAGCTAACAACAGCATATACTGTAGTTAGTCACACGAAAGGAGGATCGACCGTGACGGAAAAAAGTAGGGCGGATTACTTCAGAGAGCGCCGCCGGAACATGAAGCAGCTCGTCTTTATGATCGATAAGGAGAAGGGCGAGGCGCTTGACCGAAAACTAAAAGAAAAAGGTGTCGGTCGAACAGAATGGTTCCGGCAAAAAGTCGAAGAAGAAATCACCGAAAAATAAAAACCTCCGGTGCTGCTCAATCTTGGCGGAACGACAGCACAGGAGGTTGGTAGAGAGGCACGCGAACGTGCAAATCTTTTCTGCATTATAACGTGCCTCCATGAAATTGTCAATTTTTTATTATTTCAAGGAGGACTAAGTATGTCTGATTCCCTGCGCGTATTCAACAACCCCGAATTTGGTAGTGTACGAACCGTAACTGTAGACGGCGAACCGTGGTTCGTCGGTAAGGACGTTGCCGACATGCTCGGCTATGCAGATACCAACCGTGCAGTCGCACAGCATGTAGACAGAGAAGACCGGAAACCATTGCGCCGCAAGGCTTACGGCGATTCGTTCCCCACCCTCTGGACCGGAGAAAACGACTTTTCCGACAAGGTAGTTATCAACGAGAGCGGCCTATACAGCCTTATCTTCAATAGCAAACTGGATAGCGCCAAGGAGTTCAAACGTTGGGTTACTCACGATGTGCTCCCCGCTATCCGCAAGACCGGAACATACACCGCCCGCACTATGACGCCCAACGAGATCATCGCCGCCATCGCCGCCGATAATGTGGAAAAAGAGCGCCGGTTGAAATCTCTGGAGGACGGATTCCATGAAGCAATGGAGGTTCTTGCCGAACCGCCGGAGGCAGAAGAGTGGCGCAGAAAGATTTACCAGAAGGTGAGCCGCTATTGCACCCGCCACGATCTCGACTACACGGAGACGTGGGAAAAGCTGTACGGTCAGTTGGAGATCCGCGCCGGATGCAATCTCGCAACGCTTCAGACGCGCCGGAGAAATCGCGCCCGCATCGCCGGGGCTACAGCCTCCGCCGTGAACGCGATCAACCGGCTGGACTGCATCGCCGCCGACAAGCGCCTGCGGGAAATTTTCACGAGCATTGTCAAGGAATTTTCCGCCCGGCGTATCCTCGCTTCCTCTGTCGCGCCCGAAACGCCTGCCGACCCTTATGTGTTCCCCGCGTTGGCCTGATGGAGGACGAGACGATGAACACGACCGCCCTGAACCGTATCGGAGAACTTGCCGACCTTCTCTCGGACTTGCTGATCTACACGCTGGACGAGCGCGATAAGCCGGTACACCCGGACGACGCGCAGAGAGTCTTTGACCGCGCCGAATTTGTCCTCGCAGAGATTTCCCGCACGGCGTCGGAGCTGAAAGCCGCCGCCGGTTGATTCCAAAAATTCCATAACGCAGTAATGCGCAAAGATTCATTTGAGTCTTTGCGCATTTTTTTATTTCCCCGTCGGTTGCGAAATGCCCTCCTGATTGCCATATAGGGTGTAAAGAGAGAAACGTACATAATTACGGACAAAGCACTTTTGCCCGCGCGTTACACTGAAACCAGAGCCGCGGGAGAACGAGCCGCGGCAAAGGAGATAGATACGATGGATAACACTCTGGAACGCGCGCGAGACATTGCCATCCGATTCGGGCAGCTGACATGGGGCGATCTCATTGACCTTTCCCCGAGAGAGGAGCGCGCGGTAATGGCCGCGCTTCGGATGTCTGCGCTCATGCCCGGCGGGAAAGATCGGGTAACTTCGGTTCAGTGCTTCTTGTTTCTGAACGACGACCGGAACGACCGCGGCCCGGAGGATGAGGAGTTACAAAAACACATCCGCCAGTTTCTTCAGTTGGTGGCGGGCTTTATGGGATGGTACGGGCATGGAGAATAAAGAGCTTTTATTTTTCGGTGACTGCATAGCAAAGCTAAAGGAGCTTCCCGCCGGAAGCGTGGATATGGTCCTTGCGGATCCGCCCTACGGCACGACGCGCTGCAAATGGGACAGCCCCATACCATTCGCCCCGCTCTGGGACGAACTGCATCGAGTCGTGAAGAAAGACGGCGCCATTCTCCTCTTCGGCGGTGAGCCGTTCGGAAGCGCTCTGCGCCTCTCGAACCCGAAGGAATACCGGTACGACTGGGTGTGGCAGAAAACGTCTCCTACCGGCTTTCTGAACGCCAAACGGCAGCCGCTGCGGGATGTGGAAAACATTGCGGTGTTCTATCGCTCTCCCCCGCTCTATATCCCGCAGAAGACATCCGGCCATACCCGAAAGGTGAGCTCGGCGTACAGCAAGCGGAATTGTCGAAAAGGGGAGGTCTACGGAGCCTACGGCGCTACGTCCTACGACAGCACCGAGCGCTACCCGACACAGGTGCTTCGCTTCAAAAGCGACAAGCAGCTGGCAGCGTTTCACCCGACGCAGAAGCCCGTGACCCTGCTCGAATATCTTATAAAAACATACACACGCCCAAATGATACGGTGCTGGATTTCTGCATGGGCAGCGGGTCAACCGGCGTAGCCGCGATCCGAACCGGCCGAAAATTCATCGGGATAGAGCTCTCGGCAGAATACTACGCCGTAGCCACCAGGCGCATCACCGGGGAAATCCCCGAATAAATACTTTTTTGAAGGAAGGTAAACAACATGGAAGAAAAAGTTTTGCACAATGTCGTGCTTGTAAAGCACCTGACCAGCGGCAATGGTCCGTATCTTTTTTCCGTACCGAACGGGCGGAAGCTCAAGGAAGGACAGCCGGTTATCGTTGACACACGCAAAGGCATCGCAACGGACGGCGTGTGCGTGGCGGACAGCTTCATGGCGGACGATACTGTGCTCAACGCACTGGTGCTTTTGAGTGGTGCCAAACTGCCGCTACGCCGTGTACTCGGCGAACATCAGGTAATCATCTGGGAGGAAGAAAAGGATGAGCCGGAAGTCGCAGAAAACAAATCCGAATAAAGTGCTCTGTACGGAGGCGGATGTCCGGCGCGCCTGCAAAAAAACGTTCGACGACACGACCGACTACATCCTCACCATGATGGCGTGGTGTCTGGTGGACGATATGGGTGTCTCGGATGAATTTCTCCACATTCTCTCCCGGCGCTTCGCCTCCATCAACGAGAGCGTCGTTTCCGGCAACCTGCGCCTTGCCGAAGTGAAGCAGGCGCTCAAGGACGAGCACGACTGGGAGGTCGAAACGACCTCCCACATCCGGGAGGGCTCCCCATGCTGAACCAGTATGTTCTGCAAGGGCGGCTCTGTTCCCTGCCGAAAGAAAAGCTCGACATCGACGGCCGGGACTATGTGACATTCGACCTGGCGATCCCGCGCAACCGCCGGTACATGGGCGTTTTGTATACAGACTTCATCCAGTGCCGGGCAAAGGGGCGCGTGGCGGAGCTCGTGCTGTCCTCCGTCCAGCCGGGGCAGGAGATCATTGTGCAGGGAAGTCTCCGCAGCCGCTGCCAGAAGCGCGCGGATGGGTCGCGTCTCCGCTCGGAGCAGTATCTCCATGTCGAGCACGTTTTCTTCTCCCGCCCCAAGACGACCGCCGAAACAGACGCCGAGCGCAGCACAGAAGAAGCCATAGAAGTCCCGGAATCCGTGGACGGCATAGACGAATCGGGATTTTTCCCGGAAAACGAAGTATTGGAGGATACAACAAATGAGTGAGCCCAAAATGCCGCGCACCATTGCGGTAGATTTCGACAACACCCTGTTTGAAACCGACTGGCCAGATATCAAAAAGCCCATCTGGCCGACGATCAACGCCGCCAGAACCGCCAAAGAAGAGGGCGCGGAACTGATCCTCTGGACGACGCGCGAAGGCGGACACCTGACCGCCGCCCTCGAAGCGTGTGAAAATGTTGGTCTGACCTTTGACGCTGTAAACGACAACACGGAGACCATGAAAAAGCTCTGGGGCAACGACCCGCGCAAGGTCGGCGCCACAGAGTATTGGGACGACAGAGCCGTGAAGCTTACCGCCCCGCAGCTTCCGTCCAGCGAAAAGCCCCAGCAGAAAAACAATGTTGTCAGCCACCCGGAGCACTACACGCAGGGAGGCATCGAGTGCATCGACGCGATCCGCGCAAGCCTCGGCGACAAGGAGTTCGCCGACTACTGCAAAGGAAACGTCATCAAGTATCTGTGGCGTTACCGGCTCAAGAACGGCACGGAGGATCTGCGCAAAGCGGCGGTATATCTCGATTGGATGATCGAGGCGGAAGAGAAAGCGGCTGCGAAATGTGCCACCTGACGGACCACGCCGTGCAGCGGACAAAGGAGCGCGTCGGTCTCCCGAAGCGCTCCGCCGAAAAGAACGCGCAGAAAGCGCTCGAAAGCGGCATCCGCCACTGCGAAACAAAAGGCAGCCTGAACCGCTACATAACCGCCCTGTATTGGAAGCATAAGACCGCCAACAACGTCCGCATCTACTGTAACAACGTGTACATTTTCAATAACGACGTACTCATAACCGTGTTTCCTCTCCCGCAGAAATACCGGAGCACGGCACAAAAAATTCAAAGAAAGGAACGATCTAAATGGGCTGGGACGCATTGATTTACGACGCGATACTCCGCGTAGAGAAATTGTTGCAGGAAATTCTCACGGAAGTAAGGGGCCGAAGCAATGGATAAATACATGAAAAAGAGCGACGTGATCGCCTACATCCGCAAGGAAGCGAAAGAGGCGCAGAGCGCCTTCGATGAGCTGGGCGGTGAAAGCGGGATCATCGCCCAAGCCTTTAATGATCTGGCAAACGACTTTTCGCAGGGCGCTGTGCCATACACAACCGCCGAAGAGGCTTTTGCTCAAATTCCTTCTGCCGACGTTGCGCAATGGCACAGAGTAAAAGACAAGCTCCCGGATGTTAATCGAACGCAGAGAGGTTTCGAGTGGGTTTACGTCATCGCAACAGACGGCACAAATGTCTTGCCACTGATCTATGAGCGAGCTCTGATCCGTGGTGAAATGAAATATCGTTGGAAACTCGTGTGGGACAGAGTTTATCCCGGCCAGCCCATTGTCGCGTGGGCAGAGCTTCCCAAACCGCCGAAAGGAGGGTTTTAGCAATGAGACGGAACTGGGTTAAATGCAAAAAAGAATTGCCGATGATGCACGAAGATGTCCTGATGCTGTTCGATAACGGGAGCGAAACCAACATGGCCGTAGGCTTCATCTGCAATATCGTCGATGGCGTTCCATCCTGGTGCGCCTATACAGATGGCGGATGGTATGCGGACTGCGAAAACGCGCCGGATTACTGGATGCTACCGCCAGCCATGCCGAAAGGAGTAGGAAAATGAGTGATATTCGTGAATGTCGATTCTGCGACTATAGCGACGGGAAACGCTGCCATGGCGGGTTGATCCGATGCACCCGCTTCTCTCGCTGGGCAAAGCCGCACGATCGGCCAAAATGCTATGTAGACCCTTCTATAGCCTGGCTACAGAAAAGATGGCCGCGTCGAGACAAGGAGGACGCGGAATGAAAATCTACAGCATTACGGTAGACGCCATGCCAAAATCCTGCGGCGACTGTCCGCTGTGTGGGTATATAAACGATGACTTCCCTGTCTGCTACGGCGTTGCAGATAAACAAATCTGGCGCATTGAGGGAAATCCCTGCGATATGCAGTACAGGCGCAGCGATTGCCCGCTTATTGCTGTGCGCATGGATCGAGACCTTGCCCTATTCGGAGCGGTCGGAGGGCTCGGATGAAAGCCAAAAGCTACAAGCTGAAATACGTTCCTACCATGCAGCAGCTCCGGGACGCGGGATTCCGGCCCGGCGGCACGTGGATACATAAAGAGGCGTTTATGTTTGCCGAGCGGCGCTTTGCCCACAATCTTTCTGTGTCGATCTGCTTCTTACCGGATCTGGATGTCTGGGATGACTTCAACAACATCCTGGTACTTGACGAAGAATTTGGGCAGCCCTATACGCCATTTTATTCCAAGAATTACAAGAAGGATATCAAGTACTTCCCGGTTCTGGAATCCTGCATCCGGCAGTACAACGACTTTCTCGACAGTTTTGATTTTCTGGAAGAAGTAAAGGAGGAAGACAATGGTAGTGACTGACGTTGCCAGCCTTATACAGTGGGAGGAGGCTAAGATCCACATTTTGCTAAGACCGGAATATGCGATGATGGGCATTTCCCTCAACGAAACTGAAGAAGGCGTGTTGCTGAACATTTATTCTTATTTTATTCGTGAACATCTCCGAAAAAGAAGGGAAGGAAAAGAATGAGTGATTTTATCGAAGTACACCGAGTGTACTCCACCGGTGGTGAAGCGGAAACCTATTTGCTGAATTGCAACCAGATAAGATGGGTTGAGCGCGAAAAAAACGGATGCCGGATAGCGGTTTTCACCCCAGACACTATGTTTGGACGTATAAAGGTAACGGAGAGCTACGAAGAAATTCGCCGTGCCTTGTGGGGAGGTTAACGATGGGGCAGCACAAAACGAATCCCACGGCTATGGCCGCCAAGTGCGGGGAGATCCAGCCAAAACCGAAGCCAATGTCCAAGCGCAAGGCAGAGCGGCTTCTTATGCAGGAAGCCGAGCGGAAAATGATCCCGCCGCAGCTGCGTGCGGCGCTAATCAAAGGAGGTACGCCCTATGAGCTATAACGTCGAGTTCAAGGTAAAAGTCGAAGGTGCGCCCGGATATGTTCCGGTTGGATACGGAATAGCGAACGTCTCATGGAACGCCCGTGAGATCATCGTGCGCTCCACGGGTCTGCCGTGGGTAAACGAGGCGAACAACGGCCTTTGCTCGGAAATCATGCCAAAAATCCAGACCGGGCTGGAAGAACTGCGCCTTCACCCAGAGAAATACAAGCCATACGAGTCTCCCAACGGCTGGGGTTCGGTGGCGGGCACAAAGCGCTTTTTCCAAGCTCTTATTGACGAGTGGAATTTCCTGGTTGCAGCGAATCCGGAGCTTGCCGCCGTAGCCACATTCTGGATTGCGTAAAGGAGGCAGACACTTGAACACCAATTCCGGAGAAAACCGCCGTTTCGGTCTCGTTCGCTGCCCGTACTGCGGGCAGGAATTTTGGAAAAACTCGCCCAATAAACAGTACTGCTGCGATCAGCATGGCGTGCTGTACCGAAAGAAGCAAGCAAAAGAGGCTTTTGCCGAGAGAGCGGCAAAAAAGCCGGCCGAATCCATCGCGGATATATCCAAAAAGGCCCGCGCAGCCGGTCTGACCTACGGGCAGTATATGGCCGCGCGAGCCGTCGGGAGGCTTTGATATGCCCGATGCGCTGTACTTAGCCCTCGCTACGGCGATCGTATCGGTGGATATTGCGCTTTTGTTAGAAGCGATCGCCATTCTCCATTACCTCGTCAAGTAGAAAAAGAACAGGAGAAAAGAAAATGATAAAGATCGAGAACGTTGAAACCTGCGGCTGGGATGCCGCGATCCGTGGCATGCGAAACCCGAAGAACAGCTGGGTGAAGAGCGACAGCCACAAATGCCCGTGCGCAGATTGGGACGGCGATTGCCCTATGGTTATGAACGATAACGAACCGGCCAAGGGCTGCGATCCGGATAAATATCGTTTCTGCGTCGGCGAAAATGATTTCCATCTGATGCAGGCCCTTGCCAACTCCGGCCCGGACGACGGGAAGTTTCTGCGCATGATCCATGTGCAGCTCGACGTGACCGCGCCGTTGTATTGGTGGAAGGAGGCCGATCAGTACAAGGTCGGCACGGTGACGGACTCGTGCAGCACGATGCACAAGATCCACGCGAAGGAATTTGAGCTGGATGATTTCAGCCATGAACATATTATCAATTCCGTTAGCATGGGGGCTCAGGAGATTGAGGTTCGCATAAGCCCAATGCAGGCGCTTTTAACAACAATCGAATGTTTGAACTCCTATCGGGAATTATATCTCGAAACAAAAGACAAAAAGTACTGGTGGCAGCTCATCCAGCTCCTGCCGTCCAGCTACAACCAGCGCCGGACGTGGGACCTGAACTACGCAGTGCTGCGCAACATCTACCACGCCCGCCGGAACCACAAGCTCGACGAGTGGCGCGAGCTGTGCGCATGGATCGAGACCTTGCCCTATTCGGAGCTGATTATTGGGAAAGGGGAACCCACCGGTGATTAAGCAGAAAAATCAGGTGCTGTTGAAAACCTACCGCATCACGATCACGGCGGACGACAATTCGGAGCCGCCCGCCTATATTGTAGCCTCCGCCGCTTCCAAGCGGGACGCGATGCATAAAGCGCTGGAACTGGTTGCCCGCCGCTGCACGGGCCCGTGTCCATATGCTGATCCCGACGACTGATGCAGGAAAAGAGAAAAGACCGCCAATAAGCGGTCTTTCTCGGCTGAAGATGTTTTCGGGGATAAATTCCGGAAGCCCATCCTTCCCAACAAGCTGGGAATCGTCGTGCCAACTTGTTGGCACGCCCAAATCACGCAAATAACCATCTACGCGCTCCCTTGGGGAGATCATCTACCGAAGAGGGTTTCCCCAAAAGTGGGGAAACCACTCAAGATGCAAAAAGTTTTAAAAAGCGCTTGACATTTCGGGCTACAAAATATAATATGGTTTTGGGCTACAAAAGGAGGTGCAAAAATGCCTGAAAAAAAGGTGGGCCGCCCAACAGACAATCCCAAAACCCTCGCTCTTCATGTGCGTCTGGACAAGGAGTGCGCGGACATTCTTCAGCGCTATGTTGAAAAAGAAAATGTAACGCGAGTAGAAGCTGTCCGTCGAGGGATTAAAAAACTGAAAGGCGACTTATAAAATAGAGCGCTGGTTCCCTTCCACAAGCACCAACGCCCTGTTTGAACACCCGGAGCAATCTCCATGGTAAATCTATGCTACCACAAGAGAGCGCTCCCGTCAACTTGAAGCGAACGAGGTTGTTCGTTCACAACATCTTAAATATAGGAGCGTTTGATTATGTCTGATTCCCTGCGCGTATTCAAAAGCGAAAAGTTTGGCACCATTCGCACAATCACCGAGAACGGAAAGGCCCTTTTCTGCGGCACTGACATAGCTCAATCTTTGGGCTATACAAATCCAAGGAAGGCAGTCCGCGACCACTGTAAGGGGGGAACGAAACGTTCCATCCTTACAAACGGCGGAATGCAGGAAATGACATTCATCCCGGAGGGAGACATTTACCGGCTCGCTGCAAAGTCGCAGCTTCCCGGCGCGGATGAGTTTGAGAGTTGGATCTTCGACGAAGTCCTTGTTACGATCAATCACACAGGCGGCTTTGTTGCCACGGAAGAATTTTTTGTGAACAGCTACTTCCCCAACGCTGACGAGCGCACGAAGCAGTTCCTGATTGCGTCTCTGAACGAAACAAAGAAACTCAACGCGAAAATCGCCGCCGATGCCCCGAAAGTTCTCTTTGCTGATTCTGTCGGCGCCAGCGAGGACGGCATTCTGATCCGTGATCTGGCCAAGCTTCTCCGGCAGAACGGTATTAACATCGGGGAAAAGCGCCTGTTTGTGTGGCTGCGCGAGCACGGATATCTTATCAAGACCGGTTCTGACCGAAATATGCCGACGCAGTACAGTATGGACCTCGGCCTGTTCCGCATCGTCGAATCTACGCGCACATCGCCCGATCATCCACCGAAGATTTTCCGTACCCCGCGTGTCACCGGAAAAGGCCAGCAGTATTTCCTTGACAAGTTTCTGAGAGGTGAAGCGGCATGAGCGAATCCGCTTCCCTTTTCCTCCAAACCCAGCGCGATCAGCGCACCTTCCGCCGCGCCGCAGGGCTTCTTCAGATGCTCTCCGACCTGATCTTCTACACGCTCGACGATCTCGACCATCCTCTCGACCCGGAAGACGCAAAGCGCGTCTGCGAATACTGCGAAACGACCGTCAGTTATCTTTCGGAAGACATGGCCGCGCGGGAAAAGGAGATCGTCGCGCTCTCGTTCGGCGGCTCCGAGGAAAATTTTTCTTCCGGCGGCGGTTGCAAAACGCCTGTCTGCCCGGCATATAAAGCATAAAGCAAAAGGAGGTCACGAAGATGTTTGAAAATTACGATGAGGTTGTCAGAATGTTCACCGCGCAGATGCGGCGCAACGAGTGGACGGAGGCGTCCATCGAAGCCTACACCGGCACATTCCGCCGCTTCCGCGAGAGCATGGAGAAGAACGGCTTCTCTGAGTTCTGCCCGCAGTCGGTCGTCGCGTTCGTAGAGGACGGCAGCTGGTCCATCGTGACAACGGATCTGTACCTGACGCATCTTCGTGCGCTCTCCAAGTACGGTGTGTCCATCCGCATCTTCAGCGAAAATGCCGTGCCGGATGAGCTCCGTCCTCCCAAGCGCAAGCTCGCCGCAGCGCATAAGAAGGAATATTCCCACATCCTGGACGAGCAGCAGATCACGGCGCTTCTCAACGCCGAAGAGCCGGTGTATACCCGCAAGCCGCATACCTGGCTTCGTGAGAAGGCCGAAGTTACGCTGCTCTTCCAGAGCGGTCTCCGCAACTCTGAGCTGCGCGCGCTCACTCCCGCCGATCTTTTCTGGGATAAGAAGGCCCTGTCCGCCCGCGTAACGAAGGGAGATAAGCCCCGTGTAGTCCCGTTCCCCTCCGCTTCGCAGGAGGCTGTCAGAGCGTATCTGAGCTCCGGTATTCGCCCGGCGGACGCGGGGGACACCGAGCCGCTGTTCGGCTGCTGTGACCGTCTCACAGGCGCGTGGAAGAGCTTGGAGCGTCAGCAGCTATCCACGCTTATCAAGAACTATACCGCGTCCATTCTCGGCGAAGAAGCCTCCTGCCGTACCCACGCCATGCGCCACGCCTCCGCGTCGTTCCTGCTCGAAAAGGGCGCGCCCATTGAGAGCATTTCCGAAATCCTCGGCCATGCTCAGCCGTCTACGACGCGCATTTACGCGCAGCGCCTCACCAAGACAGCCCTTGCGGAAACGTTCAGCGATATCCTTGACGCACCGGTCGCGCAGAGCGCTCTGCACGCCGTCTGACGCAGTTTTTAACGGAGGTAATGTCCATGTACTACTTCGACCACGCCGCGTCCACACCGACGTTGGAATGCGCCTTAGCGGCTTTTCTGCGGGCGCCGAAAGGAAACCCGGACAGCGCGCACGCCGCAGGGCGAGCCGCAAAGAAGTCTTTGGAGGAATCCCGCGAAATCGTCGCCGCTTGCATCGGTGCAGAGCCGGAAGAGATTTATTTCTGTTCCGGCGGTACAGAGGCGAACAATCTTGTGATCCACACTATGCTCAGGCACGGCGCCGTACTTTACGGCAATACATCCCATGCCTCTGTCTGGAACATCCCGCAGTATGCCCTGAACCGCCCGGTGTTGGGGATTTCCGTTCCCTATGTGAACAACGAAACCGGAGAAGTCCTCTCCAGAAAACGCATCGTCGGGTATCACGCAGAGTATCCGCTCCTGCACCTGGACGGTGTAGCCGCTGTCGGTCAGATCAACGTATCTGTAAGAAAATTCGATTGCGACTATCTGACCGCCGCAGGGCATAAATTCGGCGCTCCGCAGGGCATCGGTTTTATTTATGCCAGACGACATACCCTGAGACTTTCCCCGCTCTTCGTCGGGGGTGGTCAGGAGGGAGGCGTTCGCCCAGGCACTCCGTCCGTAGCGCTCGCCTCCGCCATGGCAGCCGCGCTTGCGTATCGTACCGAGAACATGTACCAGGCTCTGCGCCATATGAGCGCGATACGGCAAACGATCGAAGACCTCGTTCCATCTATATCCGGCGGGCATATCAATGCGAAAGACTACGGATGGACGACCTCCCCGCATATTATTTCCGTCCGCTTTGATGGCATCCCGTCCGTGCGGCTTCTCCCCCTGCTCGACGTGCAGGGTGTCTGCTGCTCTGCCGGAAGCGCGTGTTCCTCCGGAAGTCAGAAGCCGTCCCGCGTTCTTCTCGCCAGCGGTCTGTCCGAAAAAGAGGCGCTGGAGACCGTGCGTATCTCTATCTGCCCGGAGACCACACAGCACGATGCGGAGATCCTGCTTTCCACGCTGAAAAACGCCGTGGAAAAACTCAGAAAAATATTACCTCGGGTGCGGTAATCATTTATAATAATTGCAGAAAAAAGGGAGCCTTTCGGCTCCCTTTCAGTCTGTCGAGAAACCCGGTTACGCATTAAGCGGCAACCGGGTTTCTTTCGTGTTCAGAACAGAAAAGGCGGAAAAGCAAGAGACGAAAATGGTCATTCCATTTCCATGTTGCCAGCTTTTTCAAGTTCATGGCAGCAAACTTAAGCTTCACCCAGTTTGTCACCTGGGCCAAGCCTCTGTACTGCGTATAACGCATCGCGTGTTTCTCTTTGGCGTCCGCAAAGACCCGTTCAATGGTCTCTTTACGTTTCCCGTAAAGCTTCTGGTACTCCGGTGTATATCTGGCATCCTCTGCCAGCTCCTCGTAGTCCTTCCAGATATGCCGCTGTACCGTTTTGACACAGTCCTTGGAATGCGTGCATCGCTCTCTGGTCGGGCAGCCGGCGCATATTTGGGGGTCGCTCTTGTATTCCCGGTACCCATCCCGGTTTGTCGTACGGTATTTTAACGGCTGGTACTCAGGACATATCACGCAGTCGTAGAACGCATCGTAAACATACTTCCAGCACTCGTGTCCGCCTTTCATCGTCTGCGGACGCTTGTAGGCTGTGGATAAAACTCTGCCGTCTTCGAATACCTTCTTGCAAATATGAGGCGTTTTATACGCAGCATCTGCCACAACGACTTCTGTTTCAGGAAAATGCTCCGTTACCTTGTCGTAAACCTCATCAAAGGCCACGCTGTCGTGGACATTTCCGGGAGTTACCACTGTCTCCAGCACAAAGCCATGCTTATCACATGCAGTATGCGCTTCGTACGCAAACTGCCGCTTGTGCTCGCCCTTTACGAACAGGCCGCAGTCCGGATCCGTAAGGCTCTTCGTCACAGTGCGGGGCTTCTCTTTCTTCCTGCGAGCCAGCTTCTTCTTAGATGTGTTATCCCTGCGCTTCCTGGTCGGGGCAGATGGACCATCGTCGTTGTCGAAGGGCTTCTTACCGTGCGCTTCTCTGTCCGCGTTGACCTCTTCCATCAGCTCTTTTGCATAGTGCTTGGACGCCGCCGGGATCTGCTCCTTTACCTGCTTCTTCGTATTGGCGTTCGCCTTGATGTGGGTGCCGTCTATAAAGACAGCTCGCGGAGAAAGATATCCTGCATCTGCTACTTCGCTCAGTATCGACGCAAATACCTGGTCTACCGTTTCTGCTGTAAACCGATGTCGGAAGTTATAGCTCACCGTAGAAAAATGCGGCGTTTCTTCCTGCAGCGTGTATCCCAGAAACCAGCGGTAAGCTACATTCAGACCAACTTCGTCTGCTGTCCGCCGCAGCGAGGGCAGACCGTACAGATGCTGGATCAGAACCATCTTGAACAGCACCACCGGATCGATACTTGGACGTCCGTTATCTTCGCTGTAGAGCGGCTCCACCATTTCATACAGCCGCTCGAAGTCCACGGCTGTATCTATTTTCCGAAGCAGATGCTCCCTCGGCACCAGCTCATCTATAACCACAAACTCTACCTGTTCTCGATCCTTTTTCCCTCGTTCCAGCATCTTGCTTCACCCTCTTTCATTATACCATCTAAATTGGAAAAAGCCCAGCTGTTGCTGGACTTTTTCGACAGACTGAAAGGGAGCCTTTCGGCTCCCTTTTTCACATAGTTACAACGATTTCCTTGCGTTTCCCCGTCAGCGTGATCGTCTGCACGGCATGGCTCGTCGGCAGCATCATAGAACGTGCGGCATAAGAACCATACGCGAGCCAGCTCGTCGTGGACACCACCTTGAACGGGCGCATAGACACCGTATTGTTATACGGGTTTATCTTGATCTTGCTCGGCTGCGTAACGAACGGCTTGTGCGTGTGCCCCACAATGAGGCAGTCCATTCCGTCGATGACGTAGCCGAAGCGCTCGTTGCGGTTCACCGCCGCGCCGGTATAAATGCCGCCTCCGGCGCCGTGCGTGGCCACGATGGTATACGTTGGGTTTGTCAGCCCGTCGGCTCTCGCCTTCCCCATCTGGATCTTGATGAACGCGATGTTCTCGCGGTACAGGTTCTCCAGATCGAGCTTGCACATGATATCGTAGCTCGGATCGTCATCCGCGTCCTTCAGACTGCGCCGCTCGTGGTTCCCGCTCACGCTGGCAAGAATACGGTCGCGCAGCGGCATAAGCATCTGCGTCATCATCTTTTTCTGCTCCCGAGGACGCAGCGTTTCTTCAAAGACGTTGGATACACTGTTCCGTGTGGCGTTGTTGATGAGATCTCCTACGAGAATCAGGTAAACATTGGGGCGAGACAAAACGCTCTCGCAGAAAGCCGCCCATTCCTTCTCCATGTGTTCAGCAGCACCCAAGTGGACATCGCTCACGGGAATAATGGTAAGGTCGGGGCGTTCCTCAAACCGATGTACGATCATTTCAAAATCTGGAAGCATGGTTTTTCGCTCCTTATGTGTCGTTTCGACTGCTTGTCAGCCTCCCAGAATCCGGTTTACCTCGCCCTGCACGAGATCGTAAAACCACGCGCCGAGCTTCTGCTTTCGCTCCTCGCCGTTGCCCCACTTCCCGTCGAGCACCTCCTGCGCCATCGCCGGAATGCTCACGGTCATTTCTTCCTTTTCGTAGGGGCGGGGCTCTGCTCCGCCCGCCGCGCCATCGTCGAAATAGGACAGCGGCACATACATCACGTCAAGATCCAGTGGGCTCCCCCGATACTGGTGCATGACGCACCGCCCCCGGAGGTCGGGGTAATTTGCCCCGTCGTTCGCGCCCCACGCGGCGATCCACTTATCGTATCCCGTCTCGCCAATGTGCGTATCAAACCAGCTGAGGCTCGCATAAACGCCGGTCTTGTTCCCCGCCTCTGCCATGGCTGCACAGAACGTCCTGCACATGGCGGTGATCGTCTCGCCCGGCGGAAAGCCGTTCTTCTCCTTGTAGTTATCGGCATCCTCCATGTCGAACCACACACCGAGCCGGGGCTTTCGCCCGCCGAGAAACTTGAGACAGGCCTCCGCCTCCTGCCGTGCCTGCGCCTCGCTGAGTGCGTAGCTGTACCAGTACAGCCCCCACGGGATACCGAGAGCCTCGCATTTGGCGATGTTCCGCTCCGCCCACGGGTCAACGCTCGTCCAGAAGCCGCCGCGGATGATCACAAAGCCGTTCTTGTACGGCGCAAGGCTGATGTCGCCCTGCCATTGGGAAATGTCAATTCCGTTCATTCGTCAACCTCCGTCCAGCCGTAGACGCCAGGCTCCCAAACGTTATTGTCAACGGCGGAAACCCAGTGAGAGCCATTGTGCGAAACCTTGTCGCCCTTGCGGTAAGCGTCCGTTGCGCCGAGCGGCTGCACCCATGTCGGGTATCCGTCCTCGGTGATGCCGATCGCTTTATACAGGCTTGTGGCCGCGTCTGGCGTCCATTCCGCCGCGCTGGTGTGGTCTTGCAGCACCAAATATAGCTGTGCATCGCCGACAGAGTTAACGCCGTAGCTGATCACGTCCTTCGTCTTGTATGCCTTGCCGGCTTCGTAGGCCGGGAACACGGACGGAATTGCCAGCACCTTGTCAAGCTGCGTTTCCACGTCGAGTGTGCCGACAAACATTTGCAGGGCTCTACGCATCTCAAGGGCGGCTTGCATGATGTTCATGGTCAATCCTCCTTCCCGGTCAGCAGCACCGTCATTGCCTGACGGAGCTCCGCGATCTCTTTGTCTCTTGCTTCCGTGGCCTTCTGCTCCGGCGTTTTCTGCCCGAGCACGAGCCACGACTTGCCGTCCCGGACGATGTTGCTCAGCAGGACGCCATCCTCGATCTGCTCGGTGCTGCCGTCCTCGAGATTCGTGATGGTGACTCTCGCCATGTTGTCCTTGAAAACGGCATCATCCACCGCCGTGGAAGCAACGTAGTTGTTGCCGTTGAGCATGAGATTTTCCAGAGCCGTGCCATCGGCCAATGTGATTTTGTACATCAGATCACGCTCCTTTATGCTTTGATGCTGAACGCCGGGCGGACACCGTGGGCGGTTGATGCATATACATGTTCGGCGGCTCCATTGTCTTGGGTATAGCAGAACGTCTCTGAGGAAGCAACATCACGCAAGAAAATGCCAGAGCCGTCAGAAATCATGTCGGGCCGGTGTGCAAACAGCGGGAATTGGCTCTTGTCAATCGTGGACAGACGCGCCCAGTTCGTGCCTTGCAAACAGTTCGAAAAGATTTTCCCGCCATAAACGTTCTGCTCGGTCATCAGCTCTACAGTCGAATCGTACCAAGCACCGCCTGATTCATAATTGCCCGTCACAGCATTTTTGAGATATTGGCGATGATTCAAAATATGGGTGGTGCCAAAGGCATTATTGATCGTGGTCTTTGCCGTGTTTAGCCCCTCGGTGTACATTCGCGAGCCGACATATGCGCCCACGGTGGTGTTTGTATCGTTCATCACGTTGTTATACAAAGGCAGATCGGGGACAATAACAACGTGATGCGTCGTGCATGCGACATCGCCGGTGTTGTAATAGTAGTCAAATGCCGCAATGCGCCAGTTGACGCCGTTGATCGTCCAGTAGTCGCCGATGAAAAGATCCTCGAACGTCCCGGCCTGAATCGCCGCCCACTGGGCAGCGGTCACTGCCGAGCCGAGATTCTTTCCGCGGTAGATCGCATTGTGCGCCCCGGCATTGTTTTCAATGATATTCCCAAGGACAACACCGAGGTTTTCCCGCGCATCCGCCGCCGTCGTTGCGCCCGTGCCGCCGTTTGCCACGCTGATGGGGTAATCCACCGCCGTTTTCACCATAAAAACGTAAGTGGAGTTGTCCGAAAGCGTGGCGGTGTACTCCATACCATCGGCAGTCTCGCCGGTTTTGGCAAAGCTCCGGATGCCGACCGTCGCCGCCACCCAGTATGTCTGCCAGGTGGGAGAAACGCCCGGTTCGATATTCGAGCAGCCCCGCTTGCACAGATAGGAACCGCCGTTGTGCGTGACAAGATTCAACGGCGCGTAAGACGCCGCCGCGCTGTACGCGCCCTTGCTGACTATCGCAGCCTGTCCGAGATTGATGGTCGCCATAATTCCCTCCTAATTTACCCGTTGGTATCTTGCAGTACCGTTACTTGCGGGTAGTCGTTCACGCTCACCGCATTGATCGTCATTGTCCCCTGCTGTCCGAGCGGACGGGTGAAGCCCTGTACAACGAACCGCTCCACAGGGCGTCCCGGCTTGCCGTTGATCGCCACCGTCACGATCTCGTTTTCCACAATGTGGAACATCTGCGTCGAGGTGATCGCCACCTCTTTCGTGAGCGCCGTGGTTCGCTTCAGCTTCCACTCCGCATAATCGCGGCATATCTCGTCCGAATAGTAGTTCGGCATTTCGAGCCGCTGCGTCTTTAGCCCGATGCGGCTGATGCAGGTATCGGAGGCAGGATCGCGGTTCTGTACCCGCGCCCGCGCCGTCCGTCCCTCGTCAGATGTTGCCCCGGCTACAATGATGTCGTTGTAGACTTCTGTGTTCCGGAATGTATACTCCGCGCCGAGAAACTGCTTTTCCGCGTCGGTGAAGTTCCACAGCACCGGCTTCGTAGCGTCGGCGATATCGTCCTGCGATGGGTCAACGATGAGCCTTCCGATGTGGTTATATCCCACCCACGCCGCCAGCATCTCGCACAGCCCCAGAACCACGTCTGCAAGCGTTTCATTGTCTGCGGAAAGGTATGTATATGGCGTCGTCGTAAGCGGCCACAGCGTGCCGTCTGAGAGCGTCTGCGTCATGTGGTTGTAATAGCCGGTAAAGATCGGCTTGGCCGCATCGAGAGGGCTCGTCCCGTTGTTGTCCATCGTGAACCGGTCGAGTCGGAGTACAGAGTCGATGGCCTCGAAAATGTTGGTTCCCACCGCCACCGAGTACGTTCCCTCCAGATTCCCGCGGAGCGTGCCGTCCAGATTCGCCCATTTGTCCGTCAAATGGTAGGTAACGGTCTTCGCGTCCGGCGTGACCGTCTCCTTCGGCGTGACGATCTCGAAGACCCCCTGCGGGATGAGATATTCCGTCCCGTCCGGCAGAAGCAGCCCTTCCAGAATGCGGATCTGCTGCCCGAACCATATCTGCCCTACGGCGTAGTTGTATTCTTCGTCCAGATTGGAAAGCGTGATATCCGCCTGCCGGCGCGCGCCATTCTGAAGATTGCAGGAGATCGCTCCCTGCTGGAGAAACGCGCCCGACCGCCGGTTTTTATAGTCGTTGTCGAGCGCATATCCCACACTGCCGCTCGTTGTCAGAAATTCCAGGCGCGTCACCTTTGTGAAGTCGGTCTTCAGCGCGTTCAGATACGCCGCATACCGGTTTTCCGCGCCGATAATCGTTTTGTCGCTCATGCCGCCTCCCTCCTCAGCGAACAGTAGCCGTCAGCGTCCCGGTATCGGCGTCGAGCGCCATGCTTGCCGGAGTGAAGGAGCCGTTTGCCGTCTGAATGAGCTTGCCGTCCTCGTTGAGCGACAGCACAGAGCCGTTTTCGTAAGGCGTTTCCGTCGTCCAGAGCAGCCGTCCCGTTGGGTCGATGGTGATCGTCGTGAACACGATGTTGTCCGTCGGGTAGAACTGGCTGCCGTCTGCGGAAACGATGGAAACGCCGTCCGTGCTCCCGACCTCAGCCCAGGAGATCGTTCCCGTCTGCGGCATCACCCGGCTCTTGTAGTCAATGCTGATCGCCGTAGCGCTCGCCGTGTGGACGCGGAGGAAGTGTCCCTTCGGGTTGAGAAGAAACAACGTATTGTCTGAATTGCTCAGCGCCATGAGAGCGTCGAACTGCTTCACGGTGTCCTTGTACGCCTTGCCGTTGATAAATCCGCCGATGAACCCGGAAAGCGTTCCGGTAAGGTAATTGGAGGCGTCCGGCTGTCTCGTGGGGTACCGGGTGAAATTTCGTTCGAGCGTCGGCGTATTGTTGTTGGAAACGGACCCGGCGCTCACTCCGTCCTTGCCGTACCGGAAAAAGTACGCCGCAACAACGTTGTAGTACTGCGTCTGCGCGTCGTATTCCGTCTCAAGGATAGCCCAGAACCAGAACTGTACCGGCGCCTCGTTTGACACCATCGGGGTCGTGAGATAGACGAGCGCGCCTTCGGGGAAAACGTAATACACATACGATTCCCCGGATTTGGCGCTGTAGTCGCGCAGCTCGTTGACGTTTGCGCCGACATAGGCCAGCTTCTTGAGCTTCGTATCGCCCACCGTCCGGCGCAGCACCGTATATCCCTGTGCCAGAACATCCGGCGTCCACTTGACATAAACGCACGGTTCGTTGGCAAGCTGGCACGCCGTCACGTTGCCGGTCGTCTCGCTCACGGTATAGGAAACATTGAAGTCCACCCACCCCGTCGTAACGCTCACACCATTGGCCGTCTCCACGGTGCATTGGATGGAGTAGGCGTTCCCAGTGAGAAATCCGTTATAATCGACCCGCAGCTCGCCTGTTCCGGAGATTTTCCCCGTGTCCACAAACGGGTTCGCCGTATCGTCCTTATCGGCGATCTGCCAGCGTACCCAGTTGATGGAATCGCCCTGCGCCTGAGAGTACGTCGCCGTGAAAGAGTATTCCTTTACGCTCACCGGAGACGGGATCGCATTGATGTCAAGCATCGGGGTGCTTCTGGCAAGAAAAAGCGCCGGCGTCGTCTGAAGAACATATTCATCGCCGCCGCTGTAGGCTGTGCCTGGCAGCTCCGTTCCGGCGGCTTCTGCCGCCCTGGTAACGGTCAGCGTGTAGAAAAATCCGCTCGCCGTCACAGCGAGAGTATGGTTTTTCGTGCTGTAGCGGATGGAGTCGCCGGCGGCAAGCACCTGAGCGAGCGTAAAAACGGCATATTCCGCGTCGCTGATCCGGAAATAATACTGTCCGGCGGCTACTGCTCCGCTCGCCGTGTACAAAACGCCCGCGTCGTTGGAAGCGAACCACTGTACGATGAGCATCTTGTATTCGTTGCCGTTTGCCATGCCGGCGGAGCTCATATTCGTCGCCTCGATCTGCGCGGCGAAAAAAGCGGTGTCACCGGCGTAGTTCACGCCCCACCACGGCGCGGAAAGCGTGGTTTTTCCCGTGCTGTAAAGCTTTGTGGAGGCGGTGTCGTTTTTATAAAACGTGATCTGATAGGCGCTCATCGGGGAATCGCCGCTCACCTGCCAGCTCACGTCCATGTCCTGCGAGATGTCTACGCATCCGCTTCCGTTTATTTCGTCCGGGGAGATATTGGATGGTTGATTGAGCATTGTTTCACCCCTTTATGCCGGCCCGGAGCCGAAGAACCACGCCTTCGCGTTGCTCATCGACCCCCACCAGACCACCAGCACCGTGTCCCCCACGGCGGCGGAGGCTACCTCCGCCGCGTAGGGTATCTTTATCTCCTGTGCCCCGAAGGGCTGTCTCACGCCGATGACCTTTCCGTCCGGCGCGGTCGTAACGTCGTACCGCTCTGCGCGGAGAGCGTTTGCCGTCTCCTGCCGGCAAAGCCGCGCCACATGGCTCCGCATCGCGTCCCAAAAGGCTTTAGCATCCTGCATCATACGATTTCCGTCTCCTTTTAGGTGAGATTCAGTATCCGCAGCTGCCGCGCAAGCTCTCCGAGCGTTGTGGTGTTTGCCTGCTGCTCGGTAAGGTTGATGCCGCCCGGGAACGAATATACCGTGTCGTGGCTGTCCGCAGTGGCTCCGTAGGAGTTCGTCGGCGCCGTGGGTATCCCGGCATTGGGCATGCCGTAAACAGCGCCCAGAGCCCGCGCGAAAGCGTCAAACTGCGCGTTCGGCGTCGGCGTGAGGATTTGGGCGGAAAGCGCCGGTCCGAGAACGATCTCGTCCTCGCTCGTGGCCTTCACGCCGCCCATGCCGCGCAGCACGCCGCCGGAGTCGTAGCCTGGAAGCTTCCAGCCGGACGGGTTTGTTGCGATAAAGTTGGCGATCAGCTCCGCAAGAGACTTGACATTGCCCGTCTCGCCCATCTGCCGGTCGGTGCCGGATCTGGCGACATCCGCCAGAATGTCCGCAATCTCTCGCAGCGGCTCTTCCACGGACTCAAGGATCTCTTTCCACTTGTTTTCCAGCTCGTCGTACCGGGCGTTAACCGCGTCCTGCTGCGCCTTGATGGCAGCGACCGCCGCGTTGTAGTCCTGATCCTTACGATATTTGTCAAGCGCATCCTGCGCTTTTTTGAGCTGGTCTTGGGCGCTCTGTACCGCTTTCTGGTCGGCGATCCACTCCCACTGCCCTGTAGCGGCGTTGTACATGCGGACGTTGCGCTCCGCCTGCGCGTTGGCAAGCTTTGCCTGTGCTTCCGTAACGGCGAGGATTTTCTCTTCGAGTTCCAGCCGGTCGGCTTCGGTATCGCGAGATTCTTTAAGCGCTTCCAACTGTGCATCCAGATCGGCGAGTTCGGCTTTGCGGGCTTTCTCCGCTTCGTCGAACTTTTTGTCCATCGCCTCCTGAAGCTCTTTCCAGTAATCGGCTTCTTCTTTAGCTGTAGAAGAACTGGCGCTTGTGCTGCCGCCGCCGCTCCCGCCTTTTCCGCCGCTGTTGCCGGAGTTGGTGGGAATATAGAATGTGCCACTATCGGCTGTCTTCTTGGTCTTCTTGGGAGTTGTAACGGAACCGCCACCAAGCTCCATGGGAACATATCCCATTCGTGCAGAGCGAAACACCCCATCGGGATTTTGCCCGTTGAGCATCCGCCGTGTCTGCGGTGCCGTGAACACCATAGCCCCCGGCTCCAGCACGGTGACGGTTGGCTCGCCGTTCCCGGCAATGCGCGCCGTGTCGCCTTCCTGAATGATTTCAGGGCCTTCCTCGTTGACGAGGGTAAGACCGCCGCCTCGTCCGCCGGACGCCCGGCGCTGGATCCTCGTGCTGGCACTGACGGAGATGTTCCAGCTCTTTCCGGTTAGCGTGTTGAGCTGCCCCTCCAATGCGCCGAGTGCTGCCATCGCACCAGCAGTATCTGCGGTGATGTCAATCGTGGATTCCGCGGGAATGTCTTCGGCGGCTTGTGTTACCTCTTGAATGGATTCTTCGGCGGTGTCAAAACTAATCCCGTCAATGCTTTTGAGTGCGGATACAAGCCCGTCAATTTCCTCTTGGCTTTTCCCCGCTGCGCTTAGCCCATCGCGGAATTTATCCAGATCGACATTTTTCGCGCCGTTGGCCGCTTCCGTGAGCGCTCCAACGTTTTGCGCAAGCTCCAGCGCCTGATCCGCCGTGTTGTAGATTTCCGACCCGTAGACGCCCATAGCCTGCGCCCACGCAAGAATTACCTCTTCGGAAAAGCCGGATTTTTCTGCCAGCGCCTGAAGGCTCTCTACTGTAAAACTGGCCCCGTCCCCCGTCTGATTGAAGGACGCAATTAATTTACCGTTGGCATCGTAAAGATTCCCTTCGGCATCTGCAGCCGCCTGGAGCCACTGAGCAAAGCCCGCACCCGCATCTTCGCCGTCGCTGCTGAACAGTGCCTTGAGGCTTTCGAGCGACTGCACGTATTCCGCCATTTTCTGCGGGTCATTTTCAAGGTTCTCGCGCTGTTCGTCGGAAAGGAACAGCCCGTAGCCCGCCTGCGCCGTGTTGCTGTTGATGCGCCCGTTGGCGATTTCCTCCATGACTTTGGCGTAAGCATCCGCCATGTCCTGAAAACTGTCATCCTGATCGGATTTGGAGGATTTTTTGAACGCTTCAATGGCGCTCGCGGCATCATTTACACGGTCGGAAAGTGATTCATAGGCGTCGATCTGCGCACTGACGGCATCCGCATTTGTTCCCGCCGCCTCTGACGAATCCTTTATTGCTGAAAGGATGTCACTCCACGTAACTAACGCAGCCTTTTCGTTTTCATTAAGCTCAGACCCCGCGGCTTCAGCCTGCAGGAGTTTGTCATACCAGCCCTGATACGTGGACACCAAGTCGCTAAGCCCTTGCCGGTATTCATCTTGGCTGATTGTGGCGTCGTTATATTGAGTTTGAAGATCGTTAAATTTTTCCGCTGTAGTGCCGATTACATAGCTGAGATCATTATCGTAGCTGCTGAAGAACGTGTCCAAAGAAATTTGTGTACGCTTATCACCAAGCCAATAGTCCCATTTCGCTTTATTAGCCTTCTCGTAATCATTTCTAATTTGGGCGATTTGTGTTCCGAGAACAGATAGACGAAGTTGTTCTTGCTCTGTTAATTCCGCAGCCTTTGCGTTGAGTGCGTCATACTCTGCTTCCAGAGTTGTGAGCGAAGAACGCTGCTGATCGAGATCCGCGAAATCGTTGGTAACGCTCCCCAGAGTCCCAAGCTCCCGCAATCCTTGTACAAGAGATGTAACGCCTTGCACACCAGCAGTAATAACATCAAGGCCGCCTTTGATAAGGCTGGTGTCCGCTACGGTCGAAACGAGTTCTGTCCAGCTATTTTTGAGAATATTAGTTTTGGATTCCCAACTGCCGAGCATGGAATCCACTTCTTTGTCCGCGCTTCCGGTTGCATCCTCCAGCTGCCCCAACATATCCTTATAAGTGTCGAAGCCTTTAACAAGCGCTACGAGAGAGTTGGTGCGCAGCTTCCCGCCGAGACTGGACAGCATCGCCGTCAGCTGCTGCTCGGTGAGAAGTCCGTCTTTCATTGCCTGCGAAAGCCCGGCAATAGCTTCCATGGGGTTGACCAGCTCGCCGGTGGCGGCGGCGGCTTCCATAGCGTCGGAAGAGTATTTCCACAGAACATCGCTGAGACTTTCGATCTCGTCCTTGGTAAAGGTAACGCCATCTTCGATCTCTGTCGTGGTATCGCCCATGATGTTGAGGATGATGGCGCGGAATGCTCTGGCGGCTTCGCTGCCGGAAACCTGCGTCTGCGCTGTGATCGTTCCAAGCGCTGCAAGAAGCTGTTCTTGCGTAATGTGCGCGTTGGCAGCGACAGAGGCAACAATCGGCATGCCTTCGGCAAGCTTTTCAATGCTCGTCGCGTATTTGTTGTCGATCTCGTTCGCTTGATCGACAATAAGGGAAAGCGCCTCCACGGAGCCGCCGAGCTTATACGCCGCGTCCATGGCGATAAGCATTTTATTGGCCGTCTCGGAATTGATATCGCCGACGAGCTGCGTTTTCGTGGCGATTTCGGCAAGACCTTCCGCCAGATCGCCGTAACCGGCGCGGCTGAACTCTGCAACGCTGTTCAGATATTCGTTGGCGGCAACACCATATTTGCTCGCCGTCTCATAAGCCCTGTCGCCAAGCCCTTTGATATAGCTGTCGCTTGCTCCCGTGACCTTTTTGATCGTCGTGAGCTCGCTATCCACTTCTTTCATGGTGGAAACTGCTTCGCGGATGGACCGAGTAATAAGGCTGATTGCTGCAGAAATGGCTCGTGCTTTTATTGACCCGAGAAGGGTGCTTCCAAAGTTTTTTGCCGCCGCGGCGCCATTGTTCATGCTTCTTGCAAGCAGGTCTTCCGCAGTAGCGTGTTTGGCTGTAGCCGTCGCGGTTTTTTCCTGCTGAAGCGCCAGATTGGCCTCGGCGGTTTTCTGCCGCTCCTGTTCCGTGGTGCTTCGCTGGGCCTCCTGCTGCAGGCGGGTGTTGGCCGCCGCCAACTGGTTTGCCGTCTGCTTTGTGCGCTCCTGCGCTGCCGCAAGATTTGCTTCGGCTATACGGCGGCGCTCCTGGGCCGTAGCCAGCGCGAGCTGCTGACGTGTCAGATTCTCGATTCCCGCCGCCCCGGTAACTTTTATCTCGATAGTGACCGGCTTGGCGCTCAGGCTTTTCGCCTTCGCGTCGATTTGCGTCAGCTGCGCCAAAACGTTGGCGCCGTCTCGCAGTTCTGTCCGCAGGACAATGGTATCTGCCATTTTTTCACCGCCTGTACTTGAGCTTTATCGGGAAAAGTGATAAGATTTTTTTATTGAAATGGTTGCGTTTTGCCCGTCCGCTTGGCATATATGGTAGAAAGGAAGTGTGCGATATGAGTTTCAAATCCTCTTGGTTGAAAGCACTTAAACTTTCCCTGGACGCATCCGTATATAGGGACCTCGGTTTTTCAGAGGACGAATCGTTCTCTTTTGCTCTCATGGACAGCAGCAGCTCCGTAAAAGGAACCGCCGCAATTTCGCCCGAAAAAATGCGTGCCATAAAAGAGGCCGGTAAAAAACGAGAGCGCGAGCTCGCGGCATTGGAGCAGCGGAAACGCGAACTGCGCGAGAAAAGTCCTTGGATATATGAAGGGGCTGAAAAATTTCGGCAGGAAGCCGCTCGGAAGCGCGAAGAAGCAAGAAAGAAGAATAGTTAACCCGCTTCGACTTCAAACCCCGCCGCCAACAGCGCCGATACGACGATGGCCTCCGCCTCGCTGGAATCCACAAAATCCCGCAGCGCTTCTTCCATGAACGGGCGCGGTCCGGCGTCGCCCTGACGATAACCGGATTCTACCCACGGCGTTTCCGGCTCGCCTCCGTTGGTCTGCAGCGTCGTCTCGTTGGTGATCTCCACGCTGTCGTCGCTGATAACGGCAGCCAGATTGCTGTCTGCGCCGAGCTGATACCGGCGGCGCTCCATCGCCCACGGCGACGCCTCATAGCTGTATACCCGCTCGTCCGCCGATCTCCGTATAGCCGCTTTCAGCCGCGCCGCCAGTTCCGACTGTGCGGAGGCTACGGCGCTTTGTATGCGCGAACGGATGGTGTAATACTGGTCCAGTACGCTCATGAAAATCACTCCTGATTCCCGGAAAAAGCGTGATATTTCACGCGCTTTCAGCGAAGCAGGGGGGGAAAGCCCCGACCCGATGCCGGATCGGGGCTTTATCATGCTCAGGTAACGGTCACGGGGATCGTGTCCGTATAGGTCTCGTTGGTGAGTGTATTGGTAACGCTCACGGTAACGGTGGTGTTGCCGGCCGCAACGCCGGACAGCACATTGCTGTGCGCATCGTTGAACTTGGCCGTGGCCGCCGCACCGGACGCGAACGTGACCTTGCTCATATCGGAGATATTGGCAAGGATGCCGCCGACCGAATATTTCACCGGCAGGGTGATCGTCTCGCCGTGGACAACAGACGCGCCGGAGCCGAGACCGATAAAGTAGATGCCGTCCACGCCGTAGGTGCTCGTGTCGCTGCCGATGAACTCGTCCACGATGAAACCGTAGGACTGAGAACCGGAGTTGTCGCACAGACCTGCTCCGACGGCCTCCTCGTAGGTCAGGCAGTTGCCGGAGAGGTCAACGCTGCCGGTAGAGGTCTGTCCAACGCTGTCCTGCATGCCGTTGGTGAAGAAGTAGTACGGGATGTAGTAATGGCGGATCTTGTAGAGACTCGACGCCATAACATCCGAACCGGTCTTCTTCGCGTAGCAGTTGACGGCGAAGTGCGCACGCACGACCTTCGGCTGGAAGAGCGCCGGAATGCCGAGCTGCAGAGCGCTGGAGTTCTGCACGAAGTACTTTACGCAGTAGCTGTTGCCGCTGACGGCCGTGAAGCCGGTGATAACGCCGGCGGAGGACACGGGATACGCCGTGCCGCTGTTCTGCTCGACCGTCGCCTTGTCCGAGCCGGAGCTCGTCAGAATGTAGGCAACCGCGCCGTTGGAGCCGCCGAGCGGAGCCACCGCGTTGTTGACGGTCAGATTGGCGCCCGTTGCGGTAACAACGGTGCTGGTCTCCACAACGCCGTTGGCGGCAAGGTCGCTGCCGATGGTGATCGCCATGTTGTTGAGCGCGCTGTCCGCCGTCTTCGCCGTGATAGCAAGGCGGGCCGTGTCGGGGATACACATGACGAGCATGTTGCCGGGGCCGCCTTCCACGTCGCCGCTATTCATGCTGCCGTTCAGGCCGAAATCGGTGACGTACTTGGAAAAGCCAACGAGGTTGTCGGTAGCGGGATCAAAGAACTCCGCATACACAATGCCCTTGGTGAACATATAGTCGGGCTTAAACGTGTAGTTCATCATAATCGAAAGTCACTCCTTTGTAGTGTCAGCAAGAAGCCCTTTAGCTCCCGCGTCGAGATCGTCGATGGTCTTCATGGCGCCCGGCAGGCTGACCTTTCGGGCGTATTTCCACGTTGGGAAGGGATTGCCCTTGGGAAAGGTCACGAAACCGGACATGGAAGCCGTGGTATAGACCTGATATCCAAGCGTTCGGTCAATGGCATCCTGCGTTTTCTGAAAGTCTCGGATCGTCCAGCCCCACACAGAGGCAGGGTCGGTGTGCGCGTTGATCGCCACGGAATAGACGAGCGCGTCAAAGTCCAGCACAAGATCGCTTTCCTGCTGCGCGGCGGTATACTGCAGCGCGGCAACAAGCTCCGGGTTATAATTCTCATCCGGTATCTCATAGCAGTTCTGCGCCGCAATAATGCGCCGCACCTCGTCCATCTGCGGCATGCTGAGGCAAAATTCGCCCTGAATGAAAATCGCATCAAGCACGCCGTTCCGCGTCTGAAACTGGATGGGAAGCTTCGCTTCCCCGGTCCTTCGGTCGGAAAACGTTTCGAGCCGCAGCGCCTTTACAAGCACCGCCATAGTCAAATAGAAGAAATTTCCGGCTATGTTCTGCTCCTGCGCGGTTTTATCCAGTTCGTACAGGCACGCGCACCACGAAAGCCGCGCCAGCTTCGGTGGCAGGGAGCTTTGCATCAGCTCAAAGGCGATCCGCGCATTATGGTACAGGGCATAATCGCGCACCGTCAGCGGCCAGAACTCCAGCCCCGCATATTCCACCGGTCGATTCTCTCGTATGGCTTCCGCGTATTTATCTTCGATGCTCATAAAAACTCCTTTGCATCGTCCATAACATTGTCATTCGGCGAACGTCGGGTGTTCGTCCGTTCCGTACCAGTCCACATACTGGTAGAGCTTGTAACCGAGATTGGCGCGTTCATCGTCCACCTTGGTCACGCGGCTCATGAACAGCGGTCCAACGCCGCCGACGTTGACTCCCTCTGTCGCCTCCATAATGGCCTGAAGCATCGCGTAGGAGCGGGAGTTTCCCGGCGTTCCGAGATTTGCTTCCTGCGCGTAGTTGGTCATGATGGTGTATATAACCGTCTGTCGGTACACCGCGCGGTTCCGGTCCCGTATCGTCGTGATCTCTCCCAGCGCAATGCGAAGGATGGACTGCGCGTTGTACTGTGACTGGCGCGTAAGATCCTGCGCAAACACGCGGTAGCCTCGCTTTTCATCCGGCGGATTGGCCGGAAGCTCCGGGTCGAACAGTATCGTGCGTATCTGCTCTCCCGTGGGAAGCGGCTGGGAGAGCGGCCTTTCGCCGTCCCAGTAGAGCAGCTTCTTCAGCCGAGCCCGCGGGTATCGGTTATCGCTCGGCGGCGTGTAACCGGGGCTCTCCATGTCCATGAGGTACCGCGACAGAAGGTATGGCAGCGTTTCCGCTCCCGCCATGGAGTTTGACGCCAAGACCTTCCAAAACGGGTAGTACGGGGAGTCCGTCGTCGGTTGAACGTTCACCCAGTCATTCTGCTTCATGGGCATCCCCGCCGTTTCTCGCGGCTTCGCGGATCTCGCCGACCGCAGTTTTTATCATGTCCGGCGTGATCTCGCAGAGAACCGCCGCCGCACGATGCAGCGCATCGTTCCGCGCTTCCAGCTCATCGCGGATAGCGCCGAAGATCATGCCTTCAAAGGCTTTATAGTCATAAAGAAGATCATATACCGTGTTGGAAACCTTCTTTGTTTTGTCCTTTTTCAAGCGCTCCAGCTGATTGATGACGTGAGATCCAGCCCAATCGTCATACTCCGAAAGCTGCATGAGCAGTCTCACATCTTGCTCTTCGCCGCTCTCTCCGAGCTTCACCCGCTGGATCCGGTAATCTCGGTGCAGATACATTTCCGCCAGAATGCCCATGAGGAACATCTGCCGGAGTTTACGGTTCTCTCGATATACGGGCGCGCCGTTTTCCCCATCCGCCGGTTCAACGCAGAACGCGGCAACGATGCGGGCGATGCGGTCCTTTGACTCTATGGGAATATAGGTGCTCGCTTTCGCAAGATCCGCTTCGGTAATCGTGATGACAGCCATGCATAACACTCCTTTTCGGCTGGTCTTTTTTACTTGCGGCTTCCGCTTTTGCGTTTGGCCGCAGTCTTCACCGCCGGAGCGGTGGAATCTTCTTTGCGCTTCATGCACTCTCCCCAGTCGGGAGAAAGCTTGTGGCAGTTCTTTGCCGGGCAGAACTCCTGGCAGGAGCAGAGCGCGTGGAAATAGCTTGCCCTATCGCCGAACACGGGCGGCGTCTCCCTGCGGCATAAGATATGTTCGTTGGGCGGGTCAAGATAGGCATATGTGCAGTCCATAACTGATATCCTCCGTTGGTCATGTGGTAAGCGCCGTCTGAGCCGTCACGCTGTATTCTCCGCAGACCGCTGTAATGACCAGCGGGTCGAACGCCGCGGCATACCCGGTGATCTTCCAGATGTTTTCTCCTGCGCTCTCGATGGAATAAGCGCTTTTCGGCGCACCGGAAACGACGATCTCCACAGCCTCATCCGTTGCCGCTCCGTTCCGGAAGAACGCGGCGGAAAATGTAACGGAATCGAACGCCCGCAATGTCGCCGGCGGCGGCGTGGTAAATGCCGTGAACGCATTCCCGCTCTTTGCCGCGGTAATGGTCACGTCCGCGCTGACTTCCTGGTTCTGCGCCAGACATACCGTAATAACAGCGCTTCCGGCTCTCACCGCCGTCACAAGGCCGCTATCGTCCACGGTCAGCACGTTTTCATTGCTGCTGTAGAAGAGATACCGGATAGGATGTTCGTCCGTAGAAACGACTACAGCGCCGTTCCGGATGCTCTGCACCGCAACCGTCTGTGTCGTCCCGACAGGCATTTCCTCTGCTGCCGTCAGCACGGGCTCCCACGAGAACGAGCCGTAGTCCGCGCACTGCTTTTCAATGCTGTCCTGCGGCAGCGGCTCGTTTCGCTCCACGGTGAACGTCAAAAGGTGAACGCTGTCCGCATCATCCGTAAACTCTCTCGTAAAATCGTTCAGACCACGGATGGCATAGGCGCTCTTCCCCATCACAAACCGGGTATTTTCGGTGAACTCGCTGCTGACCTTGTTTCTCTGGCAGATACAGGCGATATAGTTCTTGGCAATAATGCTGTCTTCCGTCACCTGATTCGCGTTGCCGAGCGTGCTGATCTTGGCAAAACTCATCGGCACGCTGACGATATTGCCGTAGTAATCCAGCCGGTTGATAACGGCGTTGCAGCGGCGAACAATGGCGTGCGCGTAGGTGTTGCCAATGTTTTTTGGCTTGAACACGATCCATGTATTCCCGCCGTATTTCATGTAAGCCCCCTGCGGGATGTGCGCAATTCCCGCAGGAGCAATGATGTATACCCTGTGCCAGTCGTCCGGCATCGTCTCGCCCATGCTGCTCTGCGACGTGGCAGAGGAGCGGATGCGGACAGGGGTGTAGTCGTACCAGTCCGGTGCGGAAAGACCCTGACACACCGCGTCAAAGCAGTCGGAGGCAAGCGCGCCGTAAGCGGCGGCATAAGCTGTCGTGTCTGTTCCGAAATACTGCTGGTTGAGCCCCTTGTTGAACTTGGATGCGGCACCGGCGGCGGGGCTTGGGGCGTTTCCCAGCATGGCGGCGTTTTTTGCCATGCGCTCAAGATTTGCCATGCTGTAAAGCCCTCCTCACAGGTTGTAGTTTTTAACGGTGTTGAGATACGCCACGTTGGTTTCGTACTCTCGCATTTTCCCGTAGAGTTGTTCGGCAACGAGCCGCTGACGGCCGGAGTTGGCGTTCGTCTGGCTCGCCTCGCTGATCGTCGTGAAAGACCCGTCGCGGATCTTGCTTTTTCGCTCGATCGCATCGTTGTCGAATCTCTGTTCCCAGACGAAATAAACAGCGAACGCAAGAATAGATATTTCCGTTGCGTTCAGTTCGTCTTGGAAACTTCCGGATTTATAAAAATCCATCGTGATTTCCGTTCCCGCCGCAATGCCCTGCCCGATCGTTACAATGCCCGTCGCGCTGTCGTAGGTGACAGGAAGCGGGTTATACTGTGGGTCTCCGTAAGCATCTTGGGAGACGACCCCGGCAGATACGATGTCATACCCTGTCAGTCCGGTATTGATTGCGGTGGTTCCGGTCGTGGTTTCCTCTGCGGTGTAAACGCCGTCTGTAAACTCCGGCGGCGTATTTTGCGCAAGCCGCACGACCATTTCCGCCGGTCGGTTGAACAACGGGATAGCCTCGCGCATATACGAAAGCATACGATTGTAGAAGACCGGGAGGCGGTTGCGCATATCCCAAACCAGCGAGATATCGTTTTGTATGTAGGTCATGGCCTGCGTTTCGATTGTTTCCCATGCGGTTCCCATGGCACTGCCTCCCGTCAGTTTGATTTAAGCAGCAAGCCCAGCGAGCGGTTCGTCGTCGCCTTTGATTCTGCGAAGCCACGCCTCGCCGGCGTCCTGGATAATTGCATCCAGATCCTTATTGGCGCCGATAATCAGTTTAATGGCGGCGTCGCTCATCTTGGACTTGGTGATTTCCAAAAGTTTCTGGTTCAGAAGTGCGATCTGCTCGTCGGTGAGCTTTCCATCCGGTGCTGCAGCCTTCCAGCCGTCAACCAGCGTCTGCTGCAGAGCGGAGACTGTCTGCTGCGCCATATCGGTAGCTTCGGTCACAGCAGCAGACAGAGCCTTGAACTTCTGGGTTTCGGAAAGCTTCATCGCAGCCCACGTGCCGGCGAGAGTCAGCAGCATAATGATGAACTTCGTAACGATCTGAAGAACGGATTCGATAAGAATCTCCTGCATGTCAAAGTCACTCCTTTGTCGTTGAATGTGGAATTTTCAAAGGAAGTTTTCGGACCTTATACATAAGGTCGTCGAAAAAGCCATTGCCGTTCAGCGCGTCGTGATACACCTTGTGCATCCGCTTGAGATCTTCGTAGTCGCTGCTCAGAATGCTGCCCTCTTCGACGTAGAGGAGACACAGCTCCTTGATCTTGGCTCCGAGAACTTCCCGGAGAGCCGCCATCATGTTCGCCTGAGAGGCTTTCTGCGCGTCCATATCCTTCTGCAGCTTGCGTATATCCTCGCTCTGCGCGGCATTTAAGTCGTGCTTTTCCTCTTCCCGATCTTCTTTCTGTGCTTTACGGTTTCTTCGCTGTTCTGCCAGACGGAAGAGACCGTTTATGAAAGCAGCGCCGGCCGCGCCGCCGAGAACTCCCACAATGAGAGCGTCTGTCGTCATAGCAATTCCTCCAACTTGTGCGGAAAGCGGCGCGCCGTCTCCGAGGATCACACGGCCCGGCTGTTGAGCTCCTGAATGATGGGAGCAAAGAGCTTCTTGCCGTCAAGCTCTTTGGCGGCTTCGTTCAGCTTTTCCACGCGGCTTCTGTCCACACGGTTATCCCCGCTCTCGAATGCGGAAAGGAAGCGGCGGGCAACAAGCTCGCGGTGCTGCGGGCAAAGCTGACGGAATTTGTTGACCGCCTCAGCCTCACTCAGGCTGAAGAACCAGTCAAACATGCCCTCGTTGCGCACGACCTCGCCTTCGGCGTAATCGCAGTGGTACTGCGCTCTCTGCTCGTCGGTCAGACCGTCCAGAACAATGAACTTGCGCTTTTCCAGCAGGTCCATGTGGAACGGCGTCATAAACTCGCCCTCGAACTCTTCAAGCGTCACGCTGAACACACGACCGGAACCGTTGATAAATCTGCCTTTGAAAATGGGGATCTGGTTGCCGGGGATGCAGGTGTCCACATACAGGATCTTCACCATCTGTGCCTGCGGCGTAACGAACTGAACGATAGGCTGCGCGGCAGCCGCCTCTTTGCGCATTTCCTCTTCGGATGCTACGATGGCGTCCGGAATGGCCGTTTCAGCCGCTTTGCGCGCTTCAGCGCGTGCTTTCTTTTCTGCCTCTGTCAAAGGGGTACGTCCCATCATAAATTCCTCCTTCTGGACGTTTTAAAGAACGCGAGGGGCGGGCTTCCGCCCCTCGCTGCCGAAATCAGACAACAGAGCTGATGATGCCGATGCGGGAGGCAAAGGCCGGCGCGATATCGAGGGAAGCGAACTGCTCGACCTCGATGTTGCCGGTGGCGATCACGTCGTCGCCCGGGGTCAGATTGAGCATGCCCTGACCGCCTTCCTCGAAGCAGCAGATCATCGGGGCGTAGCGCTCCGTAGCGCGGGCCGCAAGAACGATCATGTCGCTGGGGAATACGTCGTCCATCGTGGTGTTGATGGTATCCGGCGTGGAGGTCGGGGTGATCTCGTAGAGCATCGTGCCGTCGTGGCTCGTGATGTAGCCGTTGCGGAAGTACTCGTTGCCGAGCTGCATCATGATCGCGCTGGCAAGACCGGCGTTGTCGGGCAGCACCTTGCGCAGAGCAAGGAAGTTGCCATAGCCGATGATGTCGGTACGGCGGACACGGTTGGCCTTCGCCACGTTCTGCACGATCTTCGCCCAGTTCTGATCGGTGTAGCCGGTCGCGGTCAGAGCCGCGGGAACATAGGTGGTGTCGGCGGCGGCCTTGGTAAAGGCATCGGTGAAGATGCGCATAATCATGGCGCCGTAGCCGCCGGCGAGAGCCGCCAGCGTGTCCACCATATTCAGGCCGTTGCCGACCATCTGGTAGTAGTTGATGCGGCCGCGGCAAGCGCGCGGCATCGGGTTCAGCGCGATGGTCTTGTGGTAGAGCTGGTCTTCCGGCACGGAGCGCAGGGAGGTCCAGGTGGTGTCATGCCACTGGAACACTGCGTTGGAGGTGATCCCCGCCGTGTAGGTCTGGCCCTTGGGCGTGGTGACGGTGCTCACCATATCGCCGACGAGCTCGTTGACAACGTAGGGCGTGGTGGTGTACAGCACGTCGTTCATGACGGAGCTCATGAGCTGCAGATACATGGGGTTGGCCGCAAGGCGCGGATCGGTAAAGGTCGCCTTCTCGTCACGGCTGGTGCGCGTGCCGTTGAAGTCGTTGACCTTCTTGGCGCAGAAGTGGAGAACATCGTCCGTCCACTTGCGGGCGTACTTCTCGTAATCCGACGCGCTCTTGAAAGAGCTGCCGAAATCGACGGTCGGGCGCTGCGCCTTGGACAGGGCCTTGTTCTTCGCCATACCAACGGATTCAAGAACCAGCGCCTGTCCTTCCATGACAAGCTGTTCTCTTGCGTCAGAACTCACCTTGCTGCTGTTCAGCAGGGCGAGACCGGAATTAAGTTTCAGAGACTCCATTTCTCGTTATCCCCCTCTCTCAAATGTTGCGGCAAAGGACGTTGTAACGGTTGAAAGGAACCGTGTTGCCCTCGGTGAACTTGTCAATGCCGAGAGCCGCGTCCAGCTCGAAATAGATGCCGCTGCCGGCTGCGGGGGCGGCGTTGGTGCCGACCAGCAGGCCGTTGGTAATGGTCGCGTACTTATTGGTATCGGACATCACCGTCGAGAAGTTGCCGTCGCCGAAGGCATAGGTCTCGCCGGGGATAGCCTTGGTGTAGGTCGCCAGGCGGCCGGCCGGAGCGCCAAGCCCGAGGGTGTTGATGCCCTCAGCATAAAGCTGCGTGCCGATCACGCCGCGCTGCACGTCGCCGGGATTGCAGATATAGATGTCGCCAGTGCCGTTGGCGGCGACGGTCATTTTGTAGCCGCCATGAGGCAGGTGGTCGCCCTTCACGCAGAACATACCGGCGCTGCAGTCGGCAGGCGTCCAGGTCTCGCTGACCATGGCGCCGAACTCACCGGCAACGTTCTGAAGATCGTTGTGGCGGTTGTTCCACATACGGGGCTGAAAAGCGGTTTTAGCCGTGAAACTCATTTTCATTCACTCCTTTTCTCGTGTCAGATACCGGCCCGCATCTTCTCGCCGATAGTGTGCGGTTCCTCGGTCTTGCTGTTCGGCTTCATGCCCCACTGGAAGTAGGTCTTGTCAGCCTTGCGGTCTTCCGCGTCCATGCGCATCTGCTCGTCCATGCAGAGGCCCTTGACGGCGGCGCGGATCGCTTTGTCACCCGTCCAGTTGCCGTCGGCATCTTCGGTCTCGGTGAACTCGTTGTTGTTGATCTTCTCCATGAGATCCTTGCAGAGTTCATCGCTGAAGCGGCGGTCCTCGGGACGGTTCTGGTTGATGCGGGCAAGCTCGTCGCTGCAAGCGCTCTTAGCCGCTTCCTGACGGCGGGACTTCTCGCGGTTGACGGCGGTGGAAAGAGACTTCTCCACGGCTTCCAGCCGCTCTTTCGTTTCTTTCAGCTCTTTCTCCGCCGCATTGCAGCGATTCATGGCAACGGTCAGAGCAGACTCAAAATCCGTCTGCACATTGTCGTCGCCGGCAGAGAAAGTAACGGTGGCAGACGCCTGACGGATCCGTTCGGGAATCACACTGCCCATGTCGCTGTCCTCGGAAACATAAAGGTGCGGGTCGCCGCTCTCATTGAGCAGTGCGAGCACCTTGGTATCCTCAGAAGCGCCGATGCAGGTGAAGCCGTTGAACTTCGCCGTCAGATCATCCAGACGCTTTTTGGAAAGCATATTTACTCTCACTCCTTGTTTCTCAGGTTTATTGGTTCCGTGCGGGGCGTCATCCAGCGACGCAGCTTTCAGAATTTTCCGTCTTTCGCTGCTCGCTCTCATTGCGGCAAGCGCTTGGATGTTCGCGCCCGGCACGGCGGGGCGTACTCCATTGCCGAGAATGGTGATACCGAGAATCAGATATTCTTCCTCGACATCCACACCGTTTTCGCGGTGTTCCTTCGTCACAAGGGTCTCCACAGACACGTCAAGGCCGCCGCCCTGTCCGGCGATCTTGTCAACAAGCTCCTTGCTGTACCATGCCCACAGATAACCCGTAACAACTACCCAGTCGGTGCCGCCGTCCCGCTCAATGCGGCGTGGCGCGTTCTTCGGCACCCATCCAACAATCCGTTCCGCGTCCGGCGCGGTGAACGAAACGTATTCTTTTCCGGTGGCGGGGTCTACTTTTGTGTCGTAATTATGCCCGTCTCCGATCGTCCCGTCCTGCAGATATGCCGTCAGCAGCGGGATATCTTCAAATTCGCTCAGATGCGAATCAAGATTGATATATTTCCAACCGTTCCGGTTGACCTCGTTGTTCAGCGCCCAAACTTCCACGCGGAACAGTTTCCGGTTTACTGCCTCAAGGATTTTCAGTTTGCCGGAAAAGCTCAGGTTCTTCCCGTCGTCTCCGTTCGGTTTGTATCGATTTTTTGCCATGCGGTTTTCCCTCCCGCTTACTGCTTCTGCGGCGCTTTCAGGATGTTCACGAACCAGCTGTCGTAAGAGGTTGTGCTGCCGTCGCCGTTTTCTGCCATGGTGTTTGCTTCTACGAGCCACTGCCGATCCTGAAAGTTTTCCATCTGTACGTTTTCGGCATAGCGTGCCAGCGGCTCATAATTGGCCGTATCGCAGACTTCCACGATGCCGGACAGCGCATCATTTACTTCATCGAGAAGACCGATGCACATGTCGAACGTACCGGAGAGCCCCGGATACTCCATATCGAGCTCCGGAATGGGCGGGTAGCTCAGCGGCAGTCCCAGTTTTGCCATAATGTCCTTCAGCTCGTCGATGTACTCCGGCTGTTTGTGCTCCAGCGCGTGGATGGCCGCCGTAACGCCGGCGTAGCCCTGATACCACGTCTGCTCTTTGAGCGCGGCAAACCACCACATCGCCTTGCCCATTGCCGCCATAGCGCGGCGCATTGGCTCATAGAGCCCCGCATACCGTTCGTTCCGGTATGCCCCTCTGAACTCTCGCATCTCGCTCACCTCACTCCAAAGCGCGCCTCAGCTCATCAAGGAGCCGTGCGTCGATTTTCACTTTCTCCGTGACTTCCCCGTTGATGGATCCGTCTTCCGCCGGTCGTCCGCCCGGGTTCAGGTCTTTTTTTGCCTGCGGCGGCAGCCCTGACGTGTCCTGCTTGGCGCTGTAGGACGTGACAAGCGGTTTGCGCTTATCAAGGATCCCGCTCTCCGAAACGAAATCGGAGATCGCCATGTCATCCAGCAGCGAATGCCCCATCAGCGCGTCATATTTCAGCGTTTCCGGAAGAATGCCGAGCGTCGCCCCCTGTCGGGCGCTCTCGATCTCTTCTTTCCGCGAGAAGATGTCGCCGAACATGCGGAACTTGAACGGGCATTTGAACCGCTGCTGCTCAAAGATCCAGTTCATCATCCGCTCGATCGCCCAGTAGATGAGCATCGGATACCGCGCCTGGATCTGCGCGGAGAGCTGTGCCACGCCGACCTTCGGGTCGTTTGTCGTAGGAATAAGCGCCGTGAGACCGGCTTTCAGGATCTGGTCGTTGAGCGCCGTGGATGTGATATTCGTGTTGGAAACCGTGTCCGAAAGTGTCTGCAGCTTCAAATCATCCGCCGGCGCGAGATACAATCCGATGCCGGACGTATTGGTCGCCTGAAGCATCTGGTACCAATACGCCTCGAAGAGCCGTCTCGTCTTTTCCGATACGCGAACCGGGTCGGCGTTGGAAGATCCTTTCGGGTCGTAAGTCTCCAAACTGCCGGTCAGAACGCTCGTCAGCGGGTTCAGGATGACTTCCATCTGCGCCGCTTCGTAGTTCGGTATCTGCGTCAAGGACACCATCATGCCGGTCGTCGGCGGTGCCATGAGCGCGTTTCGGTCTACGATCTCAAACGAGAAGACCTTATCGGCGGGGAGAATGACCCAGTAGAACCACTTATTCCCGGCATACTGCCATTCCGGCGCGCCGGGCAATTCGTTCATTTTCGCGGTCTCAAATTTGTCTGTGTCGATTCGGTAATTCTGAGACCGGTGTTCCTGCGAAGAGTACACATATTTGCCTTCCGGCTGCACCACGGAGTAGAACGACTGCATATAAGGCCGGAACAGATCGCCGAACTGCCGCCAGTCGTTTCCCGGCTGCACGAAGTACATCAGGTTGAATGCGATCGTGTACTTTCCCGGTCCGTTGTTCCAACCGACGATTTTGATGTAATCTTCCGGGAGCTGCTGGAGAAAGGCGTAATTCACCTTCCCGTGGCTCTTGTCCATGGAAATGCGCGGCGTGTAAAACACCTTGCCGTACTGCGCGCACAGGCCAACGATCTCATGGGCTTTCGCCTTGATATTCATGGTTTCCGCGAGCTTTATCGCCATGGCATACTCGCGCAGCTGCGTCGCCTTGTCCGGCTTTTCCGGTGTATATCCCGGATATACATACCAGTCGTAGGTCAATACGTCCTGATATGTCTGGAGAATCAGGTCATAGGTCTTGGTGCTGGACGCAAGCGCGGCGGACACCTGGCGGAGCGCCTGTTCGTTTCCCTCCGGAGCCGCCACCATCTGCTCGATGTCGTCTTTGCTGAAATTGGCGGGCAGCGAATTGACGCTTTTGACGCGCTTGTTCTGGATATATGGCCAGTTGAGCATATACCCCATGCCGCCCGCGCCCATAAATGCCTGATACACGCTGTCCATTGGCAGAGCCTGGTATTCCTGCCCGAGAGACGCCATATATCGCGCGAAATAGTCCTGCGGCATTTCCTGTGCAGTTTTGTTATTCGTCTCTTGCGGCATTGGCTATCTCCTTCGCCTGCTCTTTCAGCAGCTCCTCAAAGCGTGAAAAGAACGCCTTCTGCTGCTCAATGAGCTGCGCGTGATATTTCTTTTCCTGCTCCTGCCGGATTCGGTTGGACATTTCAAATATCCAATCCCAATCATCCGTGCCGAGCAGGCGCAGGTCGTCTTCTCCCACTTCCATAGCGCCCTCCGGCGCCTCCTCCGCGATCACAAGGCAGTGATCCCGATTGGCAAACGCCATATCGTACTGCGCGAGCCGGTCAATATTCTCATTGGTCGGGAGCATACAGTAGAGGGCGTAATGCTCAATCGTCATGGGCGCATGCACATCCTTCCGAGCCGGTGTATGGCTCGCGGCTTAACCTGTATCGTGGTGGAGAGCCGGTCGGCCTGCATCGCGTCGTAAGCGTCTGCATAGTCGTTTTTCCGGCGGTTCAGAAAATAGAGCTCTTCTTTTTCCATGCGCTGCGCAAACCGGGCCGCGTACAGTGTTGCGGACCACATATCTTTGGGGATTCGTTCCACAATGGGGGCTTCGATGTAGCCTGTGGAAACATATTTTTTCCGAAGGTTTGCCACCTGCCGGCAAAGCTCGCGGGTCTTGAGATACGGGAACTGGATCTTGGCGTTTTCCAAATCGTCTTTTATCCCGTGCTTCAGCTTGTAGGCCGTCATGCCCTCGTCGAGATTGGCGGTAAGCAGTTGGAAGTTCCCGTTTTCAAACTCGCGCTCTATGTAATCCAGCATTTCGCTGTTCGGGTCTCGTCCGGAGTTTCCGGTAGCCTGTATCGGGTAGATACACGGAACCGCTCCTTCGCGCTCCAGCGCGTTGTACGGTTCCTCATGCGTTGTGGTGCAAAGCGGCGGCAGACCGTCGCCCAGATCCTCGTGGAGGGCTTCTACGACGCTCTGGCCATACTGCCGTGCGTCGATAACAACGTAGGTCGCAAGTCCGCCGTCCATGCTGTAATCCGCCCAGCGGCGCTTGATGATGGCTGCGTGGGCTTTCGCCGTTTTCGGCGGCGCCATGTCCATAACGTAAACAAGCTGCTTTCGGTAGTGGTCCCATTTGCCCGTGTCGAAATGCCTGGTGCATTTGATGACCGACATAGCCGTCAGAGCATTGCCGGAGGCGTCGCGGGAAGAAACGTCGTAGCCGATGATATACATTGCATCCGGTTCGCCCGAGTGCTTGTCCTCCATGACCTTGACCTTCCGGGACGCCGCAAGAACGCTGTCTTTGATAATGGGGTTCTCCGAAGCGCCCGTACAGTGCGTTTCGCACTCTCGCATGAACTGCTCGGAGCTGAGCTTCTTCCGCAGCATGTTGTAGTAGTTGAACGACTTCATTCGGCAGAGCACGGGGACTTGCCACGGAATGAACAGCGCGTAAGCGCTTTTCCCGTCCATCATGCTTCGGCGCATATCCTCGCACGCCATAAAGGCTTCGTTCTCTTTGCGGCTTGCAGAGGTTATGTAGTGGATCTGGTTATCTATGTGCGTCGGGTCCGGAGTGCCGTTCACCATGTACTGCAGTCGGTTCGTGCCAAGTACAATCTGGTTGAAGTCGGTGAAGTTGAACGGGTTCTTGTCTTCCTGTCCGGCCTCTTCAGCGACAACGCCGGAGGTATCAATGCCTCGCGGGATGTCCATAATGAACTTGGATCCGGCGGGCGTTGTAAGGCGGAATGTGGTCTTCGCGTCGTTGCTCCGTATCCAGTGCGCCGCCAGAAGCGGGTAATTCCGTTCATAGCTGGCAAACGCCTTGGACGCCAGCGGTGCCGCCTGTACGCTTACCGGAGCGTAGTATCCGGTGATCTCTCCCGGCCACAGAATGCCCTTGTTGCATTTGTCAGAGATAATGCAGGAGGTTTTGCCGTAGCCTCGGCTCGCATAAGTGAAAGTCTCGGTATATCGCGCCATATAGCGCTTGGTAACTCGCCCCATAAGCGAATTTGTGTAATCCGGTCTGTCGGAAACGCAAATATCCTCCATGATGTCGGGATACCAGCGAAAAAACGAAATCAGAAGCGCCCACTCTTTGGTTGCGAACTGTGAGTAATCAACGCCAGCGCGCGTAGGCTTCCGAACAAATCCTCCGGCGCGTCGGCTTTGTGTGTAATCCTGTCTGGACATCAGATGTTATCCTTTTGCGGCATATCCAGAGGCACGATGCCGAGCTCTCGGTATATTTGCTGCCCCTTTTCGTCGTTTTCCGCGGCGAACTCGCCCAGCGGATCCTGGATAGCATAGGCATCCGGCAGACGGTCAACCTCTTCCTGCCCCTCATTCCATGCGGTGCAGTTTCGGATGGCAAGAAGCATCTGGTCGGCGGCATCTCGCCAATAGGGATACGGCGCGTGAAATGTCTTTGTGGCAAGCTCTTTGCAAAGCTCGTCGTAATCCATGATGGGAAGCCCGGCTCTCTCAACAGCCTGCACAATGTCGTCCAGTCTCACGCGGTCCTGCGGAAGCTCGTCTTTTTTCCGAAGCTGTTCGCCCTCTTTTTCCGCCTTGATGAGATCGCCGATCTTTTTGGCGCTGTCGTAGTCCTGCTTGTCAAAGCAGCGTTCCTGCACCAGCGTCCACTTGCAAATGCGGATGATAGCCGCCTCCGCCTGCTCCGATACATAGGCTCGGTCTGCCGTGAGCGCATCATAGTTTTTGTCCATAGCCTCGTAATCGGCTTGTGTATAGGGCTCTTCGGTCGGTCCGTCCCCCCAGCGGTCTTTCCGCTGGCGTTCCAAGGAGCGGTAATCTTCGGCAGAAAGCATGTCATCGGAAACCTGAAGCGTCATCTTCTCGCCGTCAAAGGCTTTCCGAATGTCCGTTATGCCGTCCGCAGCTGCGGCTTCCGTGTGCCCGGCGCGCTGCCATGCGCGAAGCGCCAGCAAATACCCTCGCCACGTCCCGCATCTTCCCTTGGCAAATTTCCCTGCGTCCGCCGCTACCTCCGGCAAGTAGGGAACGTTGAAAAACAAACAGGCGAGGAAAACAGCCATCTTGTACCCAACGCCCGGCAAGGCGACCAGATACGAGTAGATTTTCTGTTGGCATCGCTCACAGAACGGGAGCGGCGTATCCGGCCGCACTCTTTCCGGCATTGTCTGCGTCGGAGCGAACTCTTCTCCGCATATCGCGCACCTCGCCGTGTTCGCCGTTTGCACACGCTTCTCCCCTTTCGTTTTTCGCACATGAAAGTAATATGCGGCAGCCCCTGTTTTATAAACAAAAAGCTGCCGCGATTTATAAATTTTTTCTTTTTTCGGGCGGTTTATGTCTCACGGATGGCAATCCCGTAAAAATACCGCATGAGCTTGCGTTTCAGCCGGTACACATCGGTGCGAAAGCCCTTAGAGTCCTCGACGATCTCCACGCCGTTTTCCGTGTAAACGAAGTCCGCTATGTAAGCCGCTTCTTTTTCGAGCACCTTACCGGGCGTAATTCCGCCCTTTGGCCCGATCACATCCGGCTCGCGTTGGGTTGGAACAAGGACAAACTTCACTTGCGTCCGCAGATCGGAGATTTCGCCGCGCTGCTCCATGGCGTAGAGTTCCGCCCAACGGCGAGCCTCTTTTTTGCTTGCGAACCGCATACCGCCGATAACACACGGCTCGGCGTGGTATTTCCCGCCTTTGCTTTTTGGCTTTGCTTCGGGAGAAGCAGCCGCCGTCTGCTTTGCCCGTTCCTTCGCCATTTTCGCTTCGTACAGCGCTTTCATGCCGCGCGGCATATCTTCCGGCGTCTCAAACGAAAGGCTGCTCATCCCGCCACCTGCTCAAACGGTGTCGGTTCATGCGCCTCCGAAAATCCGCCGCCGTCTGATCTGTCCAGAATCCGTGCGTTCCACCCCACAAAGTCCATGGAAATAGACCCCACCATGCCGTGGCGGTTTTTGGCCACGATAAACTCCATTTCCTGGCTCTCCCAAGGCTGCGGTCTTCTGTCGGGTTCCCAGTAAAGCGCCGGCCGGTGCAGAAATATCACGGCATCGCTGTCCTCTTCGATGGCGCCGGAGTTGCGCAAATCGGAAAGGTTCGGTTTTTTGTCCTGCCGATTCTCATTTTGCCGGTTGAGCTGGCAAAGCGACAGGATAGGGATCTGCAGGGATTGCGCCAGCCGTTTCAGCCGGTGCGATGTTTCAGTCGTCTGCTCGTACAGTGAGCCGGAAACACTGGGGCGGATAAGCCCCATGTGGTCTATGACGAGAAGTCCCACATCCCCCATGGAGCGGACGTGAGCTTCGATGTCATCCATCGACGCCGGGCGGTCGTTAATGACGAGATTTCTTTGCTGCAGCACGCTCATGGCCCGCGTTATGTCTGTCCAGTACTGCTTCTGCGTCGTAGCGATGCCACGCATGATGTCTCCGTAATTCAGCCCCGTCATGCGGGCGACTCGGCGTGCCCACAGCTGGTTCCGGCTCATTTCGAGGCTTTCGTACACGACTTTTTTACCGGTAGCGGCAACGTTATCCGCAATGGCAAACCCTACGACCGTCTTGCCTACGCCGGGCCGCGCCGCCAGCGTGATAACGCCGGATTCAACCAAGCCGCCGCCGAGAATCGCATCAAGCTTGGTGAGGCCGGTCGGTGAAAAGAGAGACCTCTTGCCTTCCGCTACGTCGGAGATCAACTGCAGAAAGCCGGTCGCGTCCTCTGCCGGTGTCGGAAGCGTCCGCCGCTGCCCGGCAACCATCTGCTGTAGCTCGGCAATGGCATCCGTCGGTGCAAGCGTTCCGCTCATCATTTTGCCGCCGATCGCTTCGGACGCGCGCTCCATCGCCCGTGAGTGGATGATCTCCGCAAGCTTGGCAACATTCGCCGTTGTGACGTACAGCCGCATCGCCGCTCGCATCGTCTCCGACGAGATCTCCGTGCCGTCCGCTCTTGCCCGCTCCTGGATCGTCACGGCGTCTACGGCGGCCTTTTCGTCGAGAAGGGCGCAGGCGGCAGAATACGCCGCCCGGATATGCTCCTGCGCTATGTCTCCGGCTTGCAGCATGTCCCGGATCGTTCCGACCGTCTCGGCAGGGCTGACCAGGATACAGCCGAACAGAGATTCCTCAGCAAGAACCGCATCGTTCATTGCCATGTCTTTCACCACCAGTGATTTTCATCGTGCTCGGGGTCGTACCCAGGCAAGTCGTAGTAGGGAACGTATTTGCCGCTCCCGGCAGGGTATTCCTGCATGTATCCTGGAATCATCCAGTAAGGGACGTACTTTCCGCTGTTTTTCGGGTGCTCCCGAAGCTCGCTGGTAGACAGGCTGCGCAAACCGGCGCTGTAGTCCGGGGGAGCAAACTTGGACTTCCTCCACGCGATCTCCGGGTCAGGGCGTTTAACGGATGCGTGTTCGGCTTCCAGCTTCGGCTGCTGCGCCTTGGCGGGAAGTTTGGCGAGCTTATCCCAGATGATGCCCTGGTAGTTGTTTGCCTTGCATTCGTCGATAAGGTCTATGACCGCATCGTCGCCGTACTTCTCGGCGTTTTTCTTCGCCTGTGTCAGCAAAGACTTGAAGCCGGTGGGGACGTATTTCTCTTTCCGTTCCGCCTTGTATTCGAGCCAGCCGCGCAGAGCCTCTTTCAAAGGCGATGCGAGGGTGGATTCGTCGAGAATGGGGAGCAAAATAGGGAACATTTCCGTGCCCTTGGGGGCTCTCTTTTTCCCCTTTTCTTTTATATCCCCGTAGGGGATATTTTCTTTTAGGTCTTTTTCTACGGGGTATGTATCACTAAGTTCTCGAGAAATACTGAGTTGGTTGTTATCGGTAGGTCTCAGGACGGAAGTTATCTCTTGAGACTTAACTGGTTGGTTGTTATTGCTTGGATCAAGGGTTCTAACTGAGTTAGTGCAGATATTAGCCCCGCCGGTTTTGGTTGAAAAAGTGTCTCCATTTTGAGACGCTTTTAGAAAAGTGTCTCCGTTTAGAAACGCTTTTTCAGCGAAAAGTGTCTCCATTCCGAGACGCTTCATAAAAGTGTCTCCAATCTGATACACTTTTTTTGCAAAGAATTTGCAGTCGTTTTCTGCTAATCCCAAAACGCTTGGGGCGCTGTCAAGCCATTCCTCACACTCGCTGCGGGCGATTTCAGCAGCAGAAAATTCCTCGTTTTTCAAGAACGAAGCGTCTGAATAATTCGCGGACGGTGCTTCGTCGTAATACAGATAAGTGAAGCTTTCTCCAAGCCGGTAATACGCTCGCTGCCCACGCATTGAATTGTTTTTTGTAAGATATCCCGCGTCAGACAGCCTCGCAATACGCTTATACATTTCGGCTTTTGAAATGCGCAAAAACGGGAGGTCTTCACTCATTTGGTCGTAGCTGATAGAAAAAAACTCATGTTCCCCAATCACCTTTTTAGGAAATTTGAACTGCAAATCAGCTATCCAGCGCAAAAGAAACAGATCGTTCCCATCGATTTTTATTCCGTTTTTTTGCTCAACTTTCATGAGCCCGCTCTGCAAAAACCCGCTAATGACAGCAAGCATAATTTCTCTCGCCCTTTCCTTTTGTTGGCCCGTGCCTGGTTTACACCCTATATGGCAAGCAGCGGCGCGTTTTGCAACCGCTGTTAAAACTTTTTGGCGAAGAAGCGCCCTGAAAAAGGGCGCTCTCTTCCTGCCATGCGCGTCAGTGCATTACGGAAATGAAATCGCAGGTGAGCTGGTAGATATCGGTGTTCTCTTTATGGCTGCGGTACTCGTCTTTGACGAGATAACCCGCGCAGAGGACCGTGTCTCCGCGCTCCAGATTCTGAGCGAAATCGGCGACTTCACCCCATGCCGAGCAGTTGATGTAAACACCCTTTCGGCGTACGCCGTCTTCGCCCGGCAGCGAGTCGTACTGCAGAGAGAAGTTGGCAACACGGCGATTGTTGCCCAGCTCTTTGTAAGTTGCGTCCTTGCCCGACACACGGCCCCAGAAGACCGCCGTAGTGCCTTTTACGATGGGTGTCATAGATTTTATCCCTCCTGCGCGAAAAAGCTCGCTTCTACGTCATCCTGAGCGCCGCCGGTGATCTCTCCGGTGTCAGGGTCAACGTCAAGAACCTTGGAAGCGTCGATCGGCGCCGTGGGGACTTCTTCATATCCAAGTTCATCGGGAACGTACATTCCTCCCACATCGCCGGGAAAGGCTTCTCGAAGCGCCGCCACAAGCGCACATTTGCGAATCATAAGACCGGGGCTGGTAGCCCATTTCGCCTGCGGCTGTCCATCTCTTCCGTACTGGCAGCGCTCCTTAAACCCGATACGGACACCGATGGGGTTGATGTACCCGGAAACGTACACATCCGCCCAGCCGCCGACAAGCTCTTCGCCGTCGAGAATGATTTCGCCCAGCCGTTCCTCAATTTCGCCTTTGCTGTTGATTACAACCACGCCGGCTTTCTGCCCCTGATAGCGGGGGTTAGCTTCTGCGCGCTTTGTAAAAGCGTCTTTGGATGTAAGGTGCTGCGGAGGCGAAGACCCGTATTTAACGAGATAGCATTCCTTTTTCCACGGGTCGAGACCGACGTGGGAGCACCATGCGTTAAACATAAATGCCTCTGCGGGAGTCGCCGTCGGGCAGAAGTATTTCTGCGTCATGGCGATAGAAAGTTCTACGTCAGCACCGGTTGCGCCTTTGTACTTGACGATCTTGTCCTCAACGGTTTTTGCCGGTGCAAGCCCCTGCTGGGTAGGCGCAGGGCGATTTGCGGGAGTTGCGGTTTTCATGGAATATCCTCCTTAAATTTTTCGGTATTCGATATGGTTCTGTGTGAAAAACGCCTTGAGCGCGTGCGCCTGTTCCATCGTCACATCGACGGCAAACTCCAAATGATAGAACTTCGGCTTCGGCGGCTCCTCGTATCCGACGGGAACGACGGAAGGCGGCGCAAAAGCGGCAGGCGGCTCCACAGGCGCGTCTGGCTTATCCTGAGCGGCTTTTGGCTCGTCGAAGTGTTCCTGTATTGCCGCCGCCTTGCGTGCCTCTTCGGCGGCTTTGCGGGCTTTCAGCGCGTTTTCCTTCTGGATGGCATCACGGACGTTATGCGTAGCGGCATATTCATCAAGAAGCGCCTCTTCCCATTCGCTGTTCAGAGACCGGATCGTGTCCAGATCCTCGCGCACCTGCCGGAGAATGGCGACGATCTCTTCGGCTGCCGCCTTTTCGCTTGCGGACGCATTGCCCCATTTGGGGGATACGATGCTCTCCCAAGTCACGTAGTCCGTGATGCCTACGGAGTTTTCGTCGAATACGATTTTCAGCCGGGCGAGTTTTTCCTCGCGCTTGGCGTTTTCCATGTTCTTTATCTGAACATCCAGATTTGTGACGCTCTTCTGGCAAAGGTCGTAGAGCTCTTTGCTCTCGCCCTCAAAGGTCGTGAATGGCGCAAGCCACGCCTTCTTCACGCTGATCTTCTGCTGGTTTATGCTGTCCGCAACTTTGCGGATGTTTGCCCGGAGCGTTTTGGCTGAGGCGATGCTTTCCTCCGTGACGATCATGCTCTCGTAGGGCGCAAGCTCCTGCGTAAGCCACTCTTTGACCTCTGCGAAGTTGGTGCAGATATGCAGCTCGCTCGCAACAGTCAGCGCGTCGTTTGTGACGCCGTATTCGATCATGTCGGCCATAGTGCGCCTCCGTCAAAACAGCGTGTCCATGTCCGCTTCGGTCATCGGATAAAACTCCGTGACCTCTGTGAGACAATGGAGATATTCCGGATCGATCTCCACTGCGGGAACGTCCGTTCTCGTTACGAGAAGCGGCGAATTTCCGCGCGGTGTCGGAATTGCAACCACGGAGCCAACGCGCACGGGCAGATCCGTGCGGTAGTAATACTCCTTGCCTCCGAAACCGTTCTTCTTTTTGAACTGGCCTGCGATGTTAATGGCAAATACCCCCAATCATATTTTCAGCACAGCCGGAGGCATCGTCCCCGCCTGTACCCGTTTCCAGAATGCTTCTTCTTTTTCCAGAAGCCACGCCATATCGTCGGCGCAGCTTTCTGCCGTGAAATAATAGGTGCGCAGCGAGGAAGAGCCGTCCAGCCCTGTCAGAAGCGCGAAAAGGAACGCGAAAGAATATCCCGTGGCAAGGAACTGGTGGCAAATCTGCGTGTAATAGTGCGTCGGGATCCTGTCGCGCCATTCCGCCCAATCCTCTTTGGAACTGCACTGCGCAGTTTTGATTTCCAAAACGCCGTGTTCGCCGGTTTCGGTAATCAGCTCGCCGTCCAGCGTGGCCGTAAGCCACGGGCGCTCCTCCTGATACAGAATGTCGAACGGGTGATATTCCAGCCGGTATTCCGGGTGTTCCGCTAAAAAAAGCCCGCGCAAATGGGGCTCTGCGCGGACGCCAAAGGAAACTGCTGCGTTGCCGGATAACTCTTTTGCTTTTTTTCGACCGGTCTTTATCTCCCAAAGGCCGAGCGGTGTCTGCCACTTGCTCAGGCCGCACACAGCGGCGGCATCCGAAGCGCCAAGTCCAACGCGGCCGGCAAGCCAGGTCTCACGATCTTCAAAATGCAAATACTGAAGCATGCTTCCTCCGATTATTCTGTTACAGTTTCCTCCTTACGGGAGTTGCACCCGCATCTTCCGTTCTGTCTCGCCTTTTGCATGACGCGACAAAGAACATCCCGCCCGCTCGAACGGCGTTTTACTGTTAAACTATCGGAGGATATTGGTGCCCTGCCGCCATTCCAGACGGAGCGCCGAAGCGAGCTGCTTCTTACGGGCTGCAGCTTATAGCAAAAAGGGAGAAGGACCCGCACCAAAAGGACGTGAAACCATGCGGCTGGCTGTATAGCGGTTTTAACCTCGGCAGTTCAGGAGGTATACAAAAGAGCCAGCAGGTGAAAGGTAAAAAGCCCTGCCGTAACTCAGAGGCGATCCTGGTTGAAGTATTTTTTATTCACCCACGACCGGGTGAAGGATTGGCAGTTGCGTACTTTATCGCTGTCTTTCATCGAACCGCGATAGCAGGCGGAGCATGGATCGGATGCACAGGCCGTGCATTTCTGCTGCCGGTGGTTATTGCATGCCCGGCAGCGGCAAAAAGAGCAGTCTTTTCGAGTCATATGTATTCCGTCTTTCTCGGCCGTCCCGGCTTCGCATTTCCGGCGGTAGCGAGGCAGTTGCAGCATTCGGTACTCGCATAGGGGCAGTGGTGAAGGCAGAAGTCGATATAATCCGGCTTGTCTTCGTCTGCATATTGGATGGCAAAGTCGCCGTTCGCGTTGCGTCTGCAAAGCGCCGGGGCATGAACATACGTTGCTTTCAGGATGGCGAGCGCCGCCGCTTTTGCCGTCAAATCCGCCAACTCGCAAGTGTTCATCTTATCCGCCTATCCGCTGGGCTTCCGCCAGATGCTTAGCCACGTCTTCGACGCTGAACTTCCGGCCGCCGCATATCTGATAAAAGGTCACGTCGGCAAGCCACTTTTTGGCAGTGCCATAGCTGACGCCGAGCTCCGCCTGGATCTGTGGGATCGACAGGTATCTCGTTTTGTAACGTTTCGCAAGATCGTTCGCCAAAACCACCTCCTGCGGTGAGTTGGCATAAACGGCGCGTTTCAGTCGCGGCATAAAAGCACCTCCCAGCGTGCGGCTCAGGCGTTTTCCAGAAGCAAGCGGACCTGCTTTTTCGTATCGTCGCTCGCTTTCGGAAGCAGCCGGAGAATGCATTGAAGGTCGTTTTCTTTCTTTTCAGCGGCCTTTCGAGACTCCTCGACGCTGTAATACAGATCCTCTACGGAACAGCCGTACAGCAGTGCCATAGCGGCAGCCCGCTCCGGTCGAGGACCGTAAAGCCCTTTTTCATACGCTGTTAACGCAGACGGCGGAAAACCGCAAATGCGAGAGACGTTCGATATGCTGATGCCGATTTTCTCCCGGCGCTCTCTCAGATCCATCATGGAGTCCTCCATACATAATTAAGATTTCCCTTGACAAAAAAATCCCTGTGAGATACGATGCAAATAGAAAATCTTCTTTGTTCTCAAGGGTTTTTATCTTTTGTGTACAAGCAGATTATATCTTATAAAAAATAGATAGTCAATATTAAATCTATGTTTTAATAGATTTCAGCGTATTGACCGAAAGGAGATGAATGAATTGTTCGATTTCAACAGATTCGAGGCTTTGCGCGAGGAAAAAGGAATTACCAAAGCCTTTATTGCCCAAAAACTTAACCGCGCTCCCGTTATTTGCCACGATTGGAAACTCGGAAAATCGACTCCCAGCGAGCAGCAGATCAAGGTCGTAGCGAAAATTCTTGGCACTTCACCGGAATACTTGAAGGGGGAAACCGATAAAAAAACCCCCGCCGAAGCCGGCGAGGGTAGTAAGTATGATCGTATTATTATGGAGATACTGGAAAATATTACGGATGAGACGAAAGCGGCTCTGATCCCGCTACTTCAGCAGATGAAGCGCCAAGAGGAGGCAAAGAACGGTTCTCGTTGAAGCGCATCAGCGCCTGATATTTGGGATCTTTCGCAGCGGCTTTTTTAAGGGCGGAAATGAAGATCTTTTTCTGTTCTTCGTCAAGCTGATGGAAAAGGCGCAGGATAACCTGGTCGTAGTCCAAGGGGAAGCCTCCTTTATGTCTTGATAATATCATCATACAGTATCCGGAGTACGATATTCCGTACTTAGTATCTTATCAGGCGAATTTTGCCGTGGCAATAGTTTTTTGAAAAGGTTTTGCCGCCGCGTCACCGGCGGCGACGCCAGCAGAGACAACGTACAAAGCCCTGTTGTCTGCTGCGTATTAAGCGTAGCAGATGCTCGTGCGATTTGTCCAACCCCAAAACACAGCTTTTCCGTCCCAATGTGAAGAAGCTGTTCGGTTAATTCCCAAAAACGGGTTTAAATCGCAGAAATAATGCTACGAGGTAGAGGATTCATGGAAGAATTGGAAAATCTCGTTTGCCAGACACAGGAGCAGTTGGAAGTCGCCCAAAAGATTATGGCAGACGAAAAAGACAGGCGAAGTTTATCCTACCAGAAAATTGTCGATCAGACGGGTATTCCGAAATCCACCGCCGAGCGATTCCTCGGATTGAAAAGCAGCAACTCCAGCACAGTTTATTTTATCGTCCTATGTAAGTTGTTCGGTATGTCTGCCGACAGTTTTTTCGACATTACCAAAGAGTCTCCGACCAGCCAGGAAACCGACAGAGCCGCTCACAAGATCGAGTTGCTGCAGTTAAAGAACAAACATCTGGAAAGAAACAACGTATTTCTCCGCAAAGCGGTTGAAAAGAAAAACCTTTATATTGCCGTTATATCCATTCTTTCTCTGATACTGCTTATCCGAAATACCGTAATGGACATGAACAACCATCATATTGGCTTCTTTCGCTGCGAGTGGACACCGATGTCCACAGCGGGCGTTCTGCTGATCGTGATAGCCGCCGTAATATGCATTGTCGCCATCATAGCCAATCTCGGTAGCCGCGCACACTGGAAAAAGGAAGAAAGCAAAGGCCAAGACCTCTGAAAGGAACCCGCCATGCCTAAAAGCGGATCAAAAGAATATAAATATATCCGAAAATCGTTTGTTGCCGACGGGAAGCAATACATAGTATGCGGAAAGACGGAAGCCGAGGCGATGGAAAAACTCGCCGCAAAGAAAGAAGCCGTCCGGCGCGCTGAATTAACAAAAGGTGTAAACTACACAATCGAGGATTGGGCCGATACATGGCTGACCACCTACATTAAACCGAAAGTCCGAAAACCTGGGCAGCCGAAGAAAAAAGGCACCATGACGCAAAAAAGCTATGAGATGTATGAGGACAAGATCAACGGATATATTATCCCGGCGCTTCGAGGTAAAAAGCTGCGCAGCGTCACCGACACGATGCTGCAAGGCGTGCTGAATCAGCAGGCGGAAATGTCTGAGTCCCACGCGAAAAAAGTGCGGATGATCCTGCGCGCCATGTTCTCGCAGGCTGCCTTTTCTCGCATAATCCCCTTTGACCCGACCATTAAGCTCACCATCCCCGCGTCTGCTACTGTCGAAAATCGCCGCTCGCTTACCGCCGAAGAGCGTGCCGTTCTTATGCAAGTGGCGAAGACGCACCGCTGTAGCCTATGGATCCGTTTTCTCATGCGCACGGGTCTGCGACCCGGCGAGTGCGCCGCACTTCGTGTGCGCCATCTGGATATGGAAACGCGGCTTATTCACGTTTGCGAAGCCGTCGAGTCCGGAACCACTGTAATTGCGACGCCGAAAACGTCTGCAGGAGACCGTTATGTTCCTATTCCTTCGGACATTTATGCCGATCTGGAACGCCACATTAGCGGAAAAGACCAGGACGACTTTGTTTTTACGCAGGAAGACGGTAAATCCATGATGACGCAGACGGTGATGACAAACAACTGGCGCAGTTTCTCCCGGCAGATGGACATCGCCATGGGCGCCGAAATGACAGCGCACGGCCATATCTACGACCCGAAAGACCTTGATAAGGACGGGAAACCGTTGTATCCGGACAACGCCGGGAACCCGAAGAATGGTCACAAAATTGCTCCCGATCTTGTTCTGTATTGTCTGCGGCATACCTACGGTACAGATCTGCAGCGCGCCGGGGTGCCAATCAATATAGCAAAGGCGATCATGGGTCACAGCGATATTTCTGTGACAGCAAACGTATATACTGACGCAACTGTCGAAGATGCCATGTCCGCGCGCGACTTAATGGATTCAGCAATAAAAACTACATGAAAAAAATAATTGATAACCAGCAAAAGCACTGATTTTCAACAGTTTTTATCGGATTCGTCATCGTACTCTGACTCCGTATGTGAGGGTTCGAATCCTTCTCCCGCTGCCAGCGAGTAAAAGCTCAAAATCCTTTATTTTCAAGGGGTTTTGAGCTTTTTTCTTTGTCTCGCCGCCCCCTTTTTCGAGAGCCACCGATCTCAAATCTTTCAAATATTTCAAATCTCACATTAAAAATCACATTAAAAATTTTTGCGTTGATCGTAGAAAGAAGAGGGCGAAAATCGCCCCCTCTATTTTAAAAATTTCTCGATTGTCTTTCTGGCGCGCCCAAGTTCCTGCGAAACGTACTGCGGCGTACATCCAAGTGCGTCGCCAATATCATAAACAGACAGCTCAGCGCTGCGCATAGTAACCATAAGCCTTTGTGTAGGCGTAAGCCGCTTCATCATGTCTTCGAGCGCCGGGTGCTCGTCCTCCTTCCCGACAGTTTCCTCGACAAGTAATCGGCTATTCGGCGAAACGAAATCATCTAACGGCAGTGCTGCGATCTGCGGCTTGCAGCAATCTCGGATATATCGGCGCACCGCCATGAAAATGCCGTTGACCGCAAATGTTGAGAATTTAGCGCCTTTTTCCGGATAGTATTCCGCACACGCCTGCCATAGCCCTATCCTGCACACTTGCAAAATATCTTCGTCAACTTTAAGACTCGGGAAATACTTTTTCAAAGTAAACCAAACAAGCGACTGATTTTCTTCATACAGTTCCTCTGGCGTCATGTTTGAAGAGCCTCCACAAAACAATAGCTCTGCGGCGGTCTCATTAGATTGCACTTCGTACATTCTGAACACTTCGGCGTTGCCATGCCGAGATTGTTAAAGTAACATTCTCTGTTGTGTTTCTTGAACTCAGATATTTCTTTCGGCTTGTCGTAGATTTTCAGGGCGGAGATATGCCAAGCATAAAGAACCGAAACATTTTTACCGTATTCATTCAGTTCTTTTTTCGACACTTGCGAGCGAGCAATATCCCGAATTTCTGTTTCAATATCATCATTGCCCCATTCGTTGAGAGAAAGATAACAGTAATCAAAATTTTCGGGAATGCCGCGCTTCTGGATGGTGTCGATCCGGTCGCACACAAACTCGCCAATGACTTTCCCGCCGCCATTGCAACAGGGCTTTCCAACCAGCGCGAAGAAATCCTCGTGTTCAAATCGCGGCATCGTGCAGTAGACATACACCTTAAAGGGCATCTGCATCAGCGTCGGGCGCGTCTTCCGAACCTCCATGGTCTTTTCACGATTTGCGATTAACTCGCACCAGCGGGGTCGGATGCTTATCATTACTGCTTTACTCATCGGTTCTCCTTTCTCCGTATGCACAGAAGAAGTCCTCCGGCACGGTGCAATCAACGCAAACACCGTGTGAGCAGCACAATCCGTCGATGTCCTGCCAACTGTGTTTGCAGTTCTTGCAATGCACAACCTTTTCATACCCCAGCTGCACCGCCATTCTCTTAAACTGGCTACGGGTGGGGCGGTCAATATCGACCGTCGGAATCTTTTTCATTTCCTCGATTACCAGATCGGAAACGTATATTCCGTTCTGCGGGCTTTCTGCGTTAATCAGCCTCATTCCTCGATTACCTCACTTTGGCTCATAGTATAAGCACGTTCCCGGCATTGGCTGTTCATTGCCATAGCCGCCGTAGAAATCACATTCTATGTAATATGGCTTTTTCCAAATCGGTTCTCCATGCTTTGTACAGATCGTGCCGTGCAGCACTATCTCGTCGTCTTTTTCATCGGTAAACGGCGACGGAATCGTTTCCGTGTAATCGCCCTCTCGAAATAATGCGCAGGTGTAACAACTCCGTCTCTGTGGATTGTACTTGCAGGCTCGCTCGTGGTTTTCCGCGTCCTGCTTGCGCCGGAACACTCGGCGACAGAAAGCGCATTGAAAAGCGTTCACCTCATGTGGCATTATCTTTTCCTCCTTCGTATTTGGCAATCAGCATATTGAGATCGCGCAGTCCTCGCATTGTGATAAGATTATCTTCGTACAGGTTGTCGCGGAGTGAAAGAAGTTCGGAGACGGGGACGGCGGCAACTGTGTCCTGCATCCTTATCCAACGTAAGAACTGCCCCATAATGACCGGATTGTATTTGAATGCGGTCTTGACCTGCGATTCTTCGGCTTTTGCATCAATCAGCCTTGCCATTCCGAACACCCCCCATTCCACCGCCACACGCAGCGGGGGCATTTGCCGTGGCATGGTTTATGCATCGATGACACCGCCTTTATACTTCGGCATGTCCGCCCATGCTTTCACGCCGTCCCAATCACCGCGTGTTTCAAGCTCGAACAGGTTGTTGCACTCATCGCAATCGATCATGCACAAGTCCTGCGAAACGCCCCAGCTTGTGGCGACAAGGATTTCCTGACCGTCCTTCGGCATTTCGCAGGAAAATATATATTCCGGGATTTCATAGTCAGCGTATCCGCGCTCGGCATACTCGGATTTTTCTTCTTCTGTCAACGGGCGCTCTGTGATCTCGTGCCAGATGATTTTTTCTTCATACATCGGTTCTCTGTCCTTTCGTTTTTTCAAATCCGCAATGTTCAGCATTTCGATTGTAACCGAGCGGAGCAGGGCAACCTTAATGCATTCCAGCTCTTCTGGTGTCATGTCGTTGCTGTCGAATGTGGATGTCGGCTGGAACTTTTCCACCAGCTTCTTGTAAATACGCTCGCGGCGTTTGCATTCTTGGATCGTCATTCCGCACCGTCCATTCTTGCGCCGCTTTCGCCGTCCAGCGTCATGGTTTTTACCTCCTCGTTATTGTGATGTGCAGTTGTCTCCCCAGCCACTCCAAGCCGGTTTTTGTGAGACAATATGTTGCTCCACGCTCACCCCAGTGGACGGTGAATAGGCACTCTGGCAATTTATCCAGAAGTCTGTTTTCTTGCGGCCCGGTGGCGTAGTAGTTCCGGTACGCCCGATAAAAAGCCTTTCCGTGGCGATGATACGGGCGTTTGTCGTCCAGACCGACCATGTGTTTACAAATCTTAATCACTCGTTCCAATTCCTCAGTGGGCATGACCATTGCAATGTCCATATCAATCCCCATTGCACCCAGGTAGTTGCTGTATTCCTCAACTCGTTTTTCCACCCAGTTTTTCGGATGCTTGCAGCCAAGCATACCGTCTTTGTGCTTGATTCCGAATTTTCCTTCGGCTCCCAGGCAAGTCTCTTCGGGGTCAGACAGGGGGCATAAATCACATCTCATAAGTATCCTCCTCCAAATCCATTCTTGCGCCGCAGTTGGGGAAAAAATCGCTCTTACGGTTGTTCCACATATCGCAGCACGTTGATACATACCCCTCGGCAACAGTCGTTCCGCTTCGATAGTGCGTTACCCACCGCCCATGCCGTACCGGTGCAACGTCGGCGGCAGGAATCCCTTCAACAAAGCACTTCAATGCGACAATTTCTGGCTTCCAAATCGTATCCATGCAAGCGTCCAGATGGTTAACCACCGTCTTGCGGTCTATGTAGTCAGCCATTCTTGCTATCCTCCTCTTTTTGACAATTTCTCATATCTCGCATGCCTGCGCATTTGTGATACCCGAACGGCCAAAAATGAGCGCTTGGGCAAGCATCACAAAAGGCGCAATAGTCGCATGGGTCATAGCCAAGCTCAGCCATTGTCATCGCCTCCGAACTTCATAAAGCAGCCCCAAAAGGTGCCCATCTTTTTACCGGAGTGGTGGCCAAACAGCGGACGTTCTCCGATAGCGTCCCACACTTTTGCAGCCGGGATCTCGTGTTCGCTCCACTTAAAGATCAGAACCCCATCCGGTTTTAAAACGCGCATACACTCCTTGAACCCGTCATGAAGCATCTGTGGCCAATCCTTGCCGAGCTTCCCGTATTTCTTGAATGTCCAGCTATTTTCACCGACATGAGCCAGATGCGGTGGATCAAACACGACAAGCGAAAATGAGTTGTTCGGGAACGGAAGATCCGTAAAGTCCGCCACCACATCAGGATGAACGATGCATTTTCTTTCGCTGTCATGCTGAGTTGATTTCCAAATGCCAGTATATTCCTCGTCTCTTCGGTCACAATAGACAGCCGCAGGATGCTGCTTGTCAAACCAGATCGTTCGGCTTCCACAAGTTACATCGAGAATTTTCTTATCCATTGTCAGCCCTCCACAAACAGCGATTTATACGCTGCCATCAAGTTTTCATCGTCTGTCTGAAATTCCGTGCAGCAGTTCCAGACCTTGGTTTTCCCGTTCTTATCTACCAGACGGACAATTTTTTCAGACGGGAACGGTTCACCAAATCTGGCATTTTCCATCGCATCCCAAATCGGACAGCCGCCATTTTCCGGGAACTCCGGGAATCCGTCATCCTCTCGGGTTTTCCCTTTGCTGCATCGTTGGCAGAAATTGTAAAGAAAGATTTCATATTCTGTGCCGCTGCTAAACCGCGTAGATGGTTCTATTGTCATGATTCATTCTCCCTTCCACACCGGCCGGCTTTTCTTCCATTTGCGCCAGCGGATAAAGCGCCACCGGGGCGGCTCGCTGTCCAGCCACTTGTTAAAATGCGCGATGTACTCAAGGCGCAGATTGTACCGGCGCTTCTTTTCCTGCTTTTCGTTCATTTTTCATCCTCCGTCAAAATTTCTCGGTCAAAGACCGCGTCGATTGTTTCCAATGCGTCGAGGAGCGCACCTTCTACGGCGGCTCCTGTTCCAAGCGCAACTCCCAGAATCATGCCGAGCATGTGCTGGATCGTGGAAAAATCCTTTTTTGTCATGCTTCGTCCTCCAAAACGAGTGTGTTGATATTGTCGGGAAGCTCTGCCCACAGTAGAACGTCCTCCACAAGGTACTCGAAGTCTTCTCCATCCCCATAGAAGCCGGGCGTCGCCTCTTCTTCCCAAGAGTTCACAAACGAACTCGCGTGGTAATACAACTGCTCGTAATAAACGTAGCCGCTTTTAAGCATAGATTCCTGCGCGCAGAGGCAGCGGCAGTCTTTGCGCGGGAGCCGATTTTTCACGCTCGTGAAGCGCAGTCCTGTACTGGCCCTTGCGAGCAATTCGTTAAAAGTCATCCCGAAGGCAATAAGCTCGTCCTCGAACTTTTTGTATTCCTGCACGTCGGTCGGGGACATTGTAGTATCCTCGTACTCTTTCAGCCGCTCCCACACCTTGCGCTGGCTGCATGCGCCGTCCGGGCAGTATTTGCCCCAGCGCTCTTCGCGGCATTTGGCAATGTCGCAGAAGTCGCCATCGAAAGTAAGCCGACCGTAAGGAAGTTTTGTTTTATCCGACATTTGAGTTACCTCCAAAATGATGCTTTGTTACGGCGATGGCAAACGGCTCGATCTCCGAAGCCCATACCGCCGTTCCTTTTCCGTGGATGCTTTCCCAGCAGAGGGGGAAGCCGCCGATCCCATCAAACAGGCTGCCAAGCGTCGCGCCCTCCGGAAGATACGACGCCATTCTCCCGAACATCCAGCGCCAGAATGGGAGCGCGATGGAGTTTCCGAGCGCTTTGTACTTCGGCGCGTCCGCTTCCTTGTGTACGCGGCCTTTCGCGTCCGTCCAGTCGCCAATGTCCACCCATCCGTCCGGGAACCCTTGAAGCCGTGTGCATTCCAACGGGGTAAGCCGACGAACGACCATGCGCTCCATAACGTGCTGTTGTGTCCCGCCGCTCGCATGGGCTTTTAACGTGCCAAATTGGTCTATGTAGGCATTTTTCTCGTCGTCGATGCTTATTACAAGATCCGTAGCGTCTTTGGAATCTCGCTGTTTGCAGGAAGAAACGATTTCCGACTCTTTATAGTCTCCAAACCCCTGCATCGAAAACGTACAGGGTACCTGGTTTCCGTCGGTCCCCATTCTCGCTTGCAAAGACGGGGATATTCCGCCGCAATCCCGGATAACGTCACATGCGTGTGTCATGTCCAGCGCTACGCACGGCACATGAGCGTTCGCGTTCAGCGTGTGGCACGGCCTGCCGTAAGCCGGAATGCTGCCGTTTTCCCGGCTGCATATTTGCGTGGTATCGAATGCCATAACCGCCGGTCGGTCAATCGTATTGAGGGTGTAGCTTATATCCTCTTTCCATCCCTTGCCATTGCATCCGGCGGTATCGGCCCGGTCTATTGTGTTGCCCTGTAAGCAATAGATTGGAGCTCCAGAACAGTTTTCAGCGCCTCCGGCAGCTTCTTCCCGCGCCGTTCCGCCCTCCGGAGGATCCCGGCGCACGCTTTCGGTGTCAGGTTGTACTTCGGGTCGGGATTCTCTTCCAGGATCTGCGACAACTTCGTGGGAACCGGGATCTTCGGCTCCTCCGAAACGTTCAAAGAGGATGTCACCTGCGGTGTGTCCGTTAAAGTCAACCACCATGCTGATACGCCGTCTGCGCTGGGGAACTCCCCAGTATTGGGCGTCGTGCGTTCTCCATGCGACGCTCCATCCGTCGCCGAGCATTGCTCCGGCTTTTGTCCACTTCTGCTTGTCCGGCAGTCGAGGAAGAGAAAATCCCGGTTCTGCGATGCGTACAGTTTCTTCCAGCACGGCGCCGAAGTCTCCGAATCCATCCTTGAAGTTGCTGCTGAATGCGCCTGGCACATTTTCCCAGACCATATACCGAGGTCGAACAAGCTCACCTGTCCGTCCAGTGCTTCTGTCATGTTCTCTCATCTCCTTGACGATTCTTATCTGTTCCATGTACAAGCCGGAACGAGCGCCGGCAAGACCAGCACGTTTCCCGGCGATGCTAAGGTCTTGGCACGGGCTCCCGCCGGTGATGCACCAGACGGGCGCGGCCTCCGCGCCGTTGATCTTCGTGATATCTCCTAAGTGTTTAATGAAAATCGCCTCTCTTTCAGAATGCCATCAGCATTACCGCGCCTTATCATCAGGTATGCTTCGATCCCAATGCAGACCACCTTCGGGTTCCTCCCGGAGGTTGCTACGCTCTACGCCAGTAATCTTTCCAAAAATAACGCCTGAAGCGTCCCTCAACAGAATTAAGCATCTGTCACCGCTCCGCTGAACCTCGATGCCGCAAGGGACCAACAGCCCGCCAGCACCGTACTCACCACTGATATCGCACGCACCAATGTAGTTCCATACCTCAACCTGGGCGGCTGAAATAAACATAGCCGTCATCCCCTCCTGCCCTATATGGCAATCACAGCCTTAAATTGCAACCAGTCTACTTGAAATATTAAAGTATCCCAGCAACGGCTTTACCCGTAATTATGTATGAAAAAAGTCCCGGAAACGATCAATGAGAACGTTAGCCAGGACTCCTTTTTATTGATGGGGGCTGAATAGTTGGGGGGGAGGTGGTGCCGCACCGCGCTGCGCGGTCGGTTTTTGGCGTCCAATTTTGAAAGTAGGGGGGCTTTTAACATGTCTTAATTGATATTAAGAGTAGTTAAAAGGCCGCCGGGGCGGCCTTGCTTTTTCCGTCCAGGCGGGCGACGGATGATTGTTTTTCATGCATGCGTGAACGGTTTTTCATTTTTCACACCCTTTTTTTGCCCCGGCTGTCGCCCTCATTCCATTAGCTTGCGCCGGGCGTTGCGGTTGTATGATCGGATCGGCGGGCGCTTGTGTTCCTATCTGTATAGGCGTAGCAGCAGCCGCAAGCGGCGACAGGTGGCTATATAATAG
>ERZ1034917.144-NODE-144-length-70017-cov-42.134344_pt1 | contig 70017 bp, 55 predicted proteins | sample MGYA00520605_ERZ1034917 | MGnify/ENA primary metagenome ERZ1034917 (study PRJEB33766, sample SAMN09781784) | gut metagenome | biome: gut microbiome | host: Homo sapiens | place: Madagascar | study: EMG produced TPA metagenomics assembly of the PRJNA485056 data... | reverse complement strand
GTCTATATACTGAAAGAAAAATACCATCTAACCAGCCTAAATTCGAACATCCATGTAAGAAATCAATAAATAAATGAATAAATTCTTGGTAAAAATTATATTTTGGTCCACATTGATTACGATGGGCATCTTTTACATAAATAGGGATGTTTTCTTTCAACCAATTTGTTAATTGGGCTTTTAATTTTCTGTCATCTTTATGAGAATTATTTAGAATTGAAGTAAAGAAAAGACTAACTTCTTCAGCTGAATTAAACAACAAAGTTGAGTGTTGCAAAATAAATTCAACTACTTTGTTTGTTGTTTTTGTTGAAAGACTGATGTAGGAACATAACGCAATTAAGTTTTTAATTTTAGAAACTAAGTGAATTCCATGAGTTAAAATACATAAATTTTTAAATTCATCTTCATTTTTCTTTGCAAAATCTAGCAAATTATTAATTGATTTTTCAATCGATTTAAGATGCTCATTTTGGGAGCCACAGAATAATTTATTAACTCCATTTGATTTGAACAGGCCAATTAGATCTTTTGAAGAAAAGAACTCAACATACATAAAAAACATTTCTCTATCAAAAGCAATGTAATCTTTAATTCCAAATATATTTTTCTTTGTAAATGATGACACATCCAATTTAGGAGCTACAGTTCTTAAGACTTCTATTACGACATTCTTCCAAGCTTTATTTCTGTCATTCAATATGCCATTACAAACCAAAAACTTGTAATAATGCAATAATAAAAATTTAACTAATTCAGAGTCTTCATTAAATGAAATATAATTTTTCTCTTTTAAAGATTTTATTCTTTGACACTTTTCATAGAAAGAATTCATACTATCTTTTGAAAGGATAATTTTTTTTGAAGAAATTTGACCTATTTTCAAATAATTTAGATATGTTAACTTTATTTAAATCTACCCATCCATTTCCAACTTTCTCAGATAGCTTATCATCAATAGGATAACCGTTAGTACTTTTAGAGTTGACTTGTTTAAATAATTGTTCGTCATCATCTAATATTTTTTTTACGTAATCACTGTTTACTTTTGATATAAAGAAATCGATTTCTTCTCTAGGAGTTAAATTAATGTTAAAAGAATTATTTTCAATACAATTTAATAATTGTCGGTATTTTCCCAGTTTATATAAAGCCACATTTCTGATTTTATAGTCTTTTGTAGATCTTAATCTAGTATAAGTTTCAATTCTCTTGTAATTAAATGAAATGCAATCATTAAATAACAATTCATATTTATTAAAGTTAATCTCTTTAATATAATCAAATAATTTGTATATGGCTGATTCAACATTAGTTTGAAGATATATTATTCCGGCCTTAATAAAAGTAAGTGAAATTAAATCACATTCTTTAATTTCATCTTCAGAGAGACCTTCCCTTTTAAGAAGATACTTATAGTAAGTTGCAAATTTCTTTTCATTTATAACTATTAAAATTGAATCACGAATACAAATATCAGTTAGTGGGAAAGAAGATAGTTTTTCTCCAAGCATTTCAACAGTGGTACAATTGAATGCATTTAAAGGTTGCAAACTGTCACAGAGAAACTTTGTGCTATTATCAAGGTTTACATCATCTAAAGACAAGAAGAACTGCCCATACCTTTTGATAAACCTGTTTTTATCATCTTTAGGATCAACATATTTCAAAGAATCATTCAAATCATAACAATCAAATGCATCTATTCCTTTGTTAGAAAAGTAATTTCTATCATCTTCATCTAGAGGTGAATCTGTTACTGAATAAAAAATGGGGCGTGCAGAATTTTTTAATTTTTTTTTGGATTTTTCGTTATATAAATTCTTTAACAAGTTTATCAATAACCTAATGTTAAAGTCAGATAGACCATAACCTATAAAAACTACTGTATTCGTAGCTAAAACCGACGTTAGTTGTCTTGATATTAGTGAAAAATCCTGTTCATAATCTAAATAGCTATTCTCAGTAAATACTATGTTCTTATTTTTAAAATCGCCATGAATTTTTAGAATAAAGCGCTGTCCTTGAATATTAGACACATCTTTATCCTTAGCAACTACAACAAAATTTTCAGCTTTTTTCAGACAAGATTTTTCTATTAAGTCATCAAAGTTAGTAGTAATGATGGATGAAGGATTTAAAGACAATAAATAATCATAAATGTCATTCTTACTATTATTTAATTTTGGTGAAGTTATTGCATTTTCTTTACAGCAAGACTCAACTAATCTTATAAATTCAGATTTTTTACCAGAAAATGTTTCATACAAAATTTGCGCTTTGGCGTAATTATCTTTAGATTTCAACTTACTTTTGAAATGATCTTCAACAAGGTTCTCTGCATCGCTATCATCTGTATAATTATTTGATATTAGTTTCTGTGCTTTTGCATAACGTTCATCTATTTCATTAGAAAATTGATATAAATTGTTAGCGCTATTAGCGCTATCTTTAAATAACGAGTCTTCACTGTCAAAAGTAACTTTTGGATAAGTTGTTTTTTTACCTATTTTAAGATTATTTTCTATGGAAATGTTACTTGCGTTAGTTTCTTTTCTTTTCTTCAACTTATCGAGAATTCTATCTAGCAATTCACTCCATGAAGGATATTGCGAAAGGCATGAAACTCCAGCTCCAATAAAAAAAGTAAGATTACCCTGCTCAGATGCCTTTAAAATTCTTTTCAAGATGTCTGATGTTGACTTATCCATAACCTCACCTTTTATGATATATCTTACTTAATTCTTCTCTGCAAGAATAAGAGCTACTTAAGAGTTGATCTTGATTTTTCAATTTTTATGTCTGTTATTCCTAGAGCTTTCAAATAATTGGTAAGTTCAGCTTCAGACAAATCTGCTCTTGGTCCTATAATTATTTTTGAAAAGACACGACCTAAAAAGGATTGCTCTGTTCTTTCATTATCTAATTCATTTAATTTAGATAAATTTACAGCTAATTTTTTTTCTATTCCTTTTCTTGTAAGTACATCTTTTGTATAAATAAGTTCTGTAGAAGCTTTTTCTAAAAGATCTGTAGGGATGAAGAATATCCTCATTTCCTTTTCACTAGAAAAAGAATAATGCTTCAACTGACAAGCGTAATTTTGTATATTATCAAGCAATTCTCCCTTATTGCTATTTTTATAGTAGTAGCGTAAAAGCTCAATCAAATTACTCTTAAACTTATCTGGTTCTACATATTCAACAGGAGATAAACGTGGAGAAACAGCGGAATGCTTTTTTAATAAACCAAAAGCAGGATCAATTAAAGAAATATTACTTACTAAACAAACTCCAGATCCATTATCACCATAGCGTTCCCACTGTGAATTATCATCACTAGATAAAGAAAATGAAAACGAAAATGATTCTTCCAAAAGAGAATTTAACACTTGTTTCACTTTCTCTACGCGATGATGCTGTAATATTTTCTTAAAACAGAACGCATTACTCTCATTAAGACTTTCTTCAAATGATTCTATCAATAACTTTCCTTCTCGATGATCATTCATATCTTTGAATTGACTCATTAGAATAACTTGATTTTCTAAGATTGATTGTAGTGCATAAACAGATGTGTAATGGCACAAATCCATATGGGTAAATTTATCATGGAACGACCACTCCCAATCTTTTTTATGCTCTTTTTTGTTTATGTTTAAATCAATTTGATTTACTAAACTTGCGTGCGAGGTTATGTACTCAACCAACTCTCTATCAAAAAAATTTTCTTTACTGGTAATGTATTTGGTAACAAGGTTTTCTAGAAATTGCAATTCAAATTCATAGTATTCCATCTTTTACCTTCTATTTGATTATTATCCACACAGAAGAATTACTATAATATATATTATTAGGTTTGTCATTGTGATGTTGATTATCGACGAATCGGATCTTTAATTCCCTTCTTCTTTGCAACTCTTCTAAAAGAGCTGTCACAACCGTTTTTGGCACTACCTTATTTTTCCTTTTTACGAAGATCCTTGTCAAGGTTAAACACAAAGTAATTACCAAGGCAGTAAGTGAGCATATTGAAAGTCCATACATCCAAAGAATCAAAGGCTCACGTGTAAGCTCATATAAAGCAATAAGATCAACGTAGTGTTTTAAAGAGTGGTTAAGAGAGCATACTGACCATATTACCGTAATCCAGGACAATACAACTCCACAACATAGAGAAACATTCTTGATAGACAAAAAGATGAGCTTTTGCTTTTTAATTGCAAGATCGATTTCTCTTTGTTTAGAATCGAACAGATCAGAAGATAAATTTGTACGAGTTTCTGCGTCGATCTGTTCTTTGTCAAAATCTATACTAGGAATTTTTCTCTCCACTACTACCCTCTTTTATTATAGTCTTGAAATAATCAACTCCTTAGGAGACATAATAGTTTGTGACGCGAAATTATGAAATTGATCTTTTTTATAAGATCAGTATAGGAGTTACAAACTATGAGAAGTAAAACAAGCTACAGCATGGAAGAAAAGCAACAATTGGTTAATGAGTTTGCCAAGAGTGGCTTAACTAAATGGGAGTTCACAAGGTTACATCCAGAGTATAAGAGAACCACTATTTATAGCTGGTTACAGAAATACTTTCCTAGCACAACAGATGGTAATGATTCAACAGATGCATCAGAGAGCACAGAAAAGCCCAAAGACAGCATAGGCAAGTTAAAAATGGTGTTAGAAACCGCTAAAATGACAGAAGTTGAAGTAGGTGCCTACTGTAGAAGCAATGGTAACTACTAAATATTTCTCCCTTTAAAAATAAAAAAAGACTTCCTAGAATTATGACAAGCTCCAAAGAGGAGTGAGATCCTGATTTTGTTGCAGATCATGCCAGCTTAAATTAAGTGATCTGAGACAAATGAAGGTGGTATTTAGGCAGTAAAACCTCAGAATGCATGCTGATGAGGCTATTTTAAGAGGATTTGTTATAAAGTTTAGCTAACTTAAAGGTGAGAACGTAGCCTGCAGAGCGCACTGCAGGTCTTGTAAATTAGGAATTTTTGGGCTGCATCTGCAGATATCTGCGGTAATCGTAAGGGGCAAGACCTCTGGTATCGATTTTATCGTAACAGAGTCTGTTACTTTCATCGTACATACCGATATATCCGGTTACTTTGCCATCTTTGTCTTTAACAGCCTGTTTATGTGGCATGGTAAAGTAGGTTGGATCACTGTGACCATCATTCAGTCTTTCGGTTAAACGCAGTTTAATGTTTGCACAGAGCCACATCAGATAAGGCTGTACCGGAACCTTATTGAGGTTACAGGTATTAACAATAGTCTGGTAATCAGCAAAGGCATGAGCTCCATCTTCAGACTGTATAAACATGCAGGCATGACGGGTACATATACCAAGCTTTAGCGCTCTTTCAGCAACTGATGAGCTTAGCTCAACATCAGGAGATAAGGTAAACTCTCTTAAAGCCTGTTCAAACTTTAACAGATAGATTAGAGCACCTGATTCAGGATATTTACGGTTTCTTAAGAACTTAACCTCACCATTCTTAGTCTTTTTTACGGTCATGACTTTAGGGTTATCAGCTATATATAGTCAAAGATGAGAGCAACAATCTTTGCAGATTTGTTCTGTCTTGCCTTTAATAAATCCTGTTTGAATTCCTCAGTATCACAGACAAACTGATGAGCCTTAATGACAGATGAATCAATTACAAACAGAGCATTGATTAGATAGAAAATGGTAAGCAAGGATGCATCACTGTCAGTCATCTTTTTACCTGCTTTAGAGGCTCGGAATTTCTTCAGGTTCTCTTCAAAGTTACAGAAACTTTCACCTTTTGGTAACAGCTCATTCTCGTAAATTCTCAGTAACCAGGTATTCTGAAGCAGTTTAAATAATCCACGTCTGCCGTGAGTCCAGCAGCGGGCACTTTTAAGCCTGCATCCTGTAAGCTCTTCTAAAGTCTTAATGCCACTGTCATATCCTGCATAGCCATCTGAGATAACATGAGTTAACAGACCGTCTTTTCTAACACCGCTCTTTAGAATGTCTACGACATTTTCAGCATTACGGCTTTGAGATACTGTATACCAGGCAGCCCTTACAGGAGAGGTAAAGCTGCTGGTCATAACCCAGATTTGAGATTTTCTACTGCCATCTTTAGCTTTCTTTTTATTGGCAAGCTCTCTGCACAGTAATGTCGATTCATCACAGACCACTGCTTTTGAGTGGTTCAGAATATCATTATGAATATTTGTAGCCACATTATGCAGAAAAGCTCTGGCAAAGGCATTGATGCCTCCAGTTAACTGTTCTCTGGTTAAAGGCAGACCGTTACCTTCGTAGAAACAGGATATCCTGTTCTTAGGAGCTCCTAACTGAGTAAAGAGAGTTCCGCATGATCCTAATAAGGTTCCTGACATTACTGATTTTAAGAACAGAGGCATCATACCAAAGGTTTGAGCATCAAAGCTTAACGGATTGATAATATGAGTAAGTCCGTCACCAGCTTCAATTAAATCATCTGTAAGACTGAATGAGACTCTGTCAGCTGTATCTGAGTTTTCTATACTGTTAAAGACTGCTTTACGTTCATTCTGTCTTAATCTGTTCTCTTTCTGGTATATCGTGCGTTTATCGTCTGTCTTACTCTCGTTTATCTCTTCAGTGCCAACATCAGATAAAACGCTGTTAAAAGCCTTTTCCACTTTCTCTTTTGCGTTTTTCCTCTGTTCATCGAGTGTATGACGCTCGTCTTTACCACTCTTTGTAAAGGTAAAGTCAGATAAGGTGGCAGGATTTACTTCAGTCTCTGTTTTGCATTCTGAGCAGACAGCAATCTGTACCTTACTCAGAATGTTCCTAAGGTTACCAAGACTCCCTGAAGGAGGTAAGTACAGAGTTAATTCTCTTACTCTTGTTTTTAAGAATAAATTCTCTTGTACCACCACACTCGTTGCTGTACATGTGAAAGTGTGCGCCTATACTGTTGGTAATGGTGCCGTCAACTTCGTTACAGTCGTTGATACAGGTAAATCTTTCGAATTTACGTTTGCGGTTACTGTCGCTGACACTTGTTATGTCATTTCTGATATGCTCTGACAGAACCTTGGTGCCTGCACTTAAACTCTGTGCTACTGAATCTTTATGCTCCTGAGAACAGCCTTTGATGACAATTTCTTTTACTTCAACATCTGTAAGCTCATTACCTACAGAGTTACTGTTATTAGAAGCAGAGCTGTCTGTTTTAACTTCACTGTTAAGATTGGAGCTGATGGTAACTGATGAGGCTGCCTCATCAAAGTCCTTTAGGTCATGATCATCTGTTTCAACGGTGACTGCATTTCTATATTCACTCTCACCATCTGCTGCAGCAGTAATGTCAGCTGAGCAGTTCTGCGGTTCTGATACATGGGAACTGTGTCCTGTCTGCTCGGTTCTTGACAGGTTTAAGGCTACCTTCTGATGTTCTAAAAAGGTTTGAGCTGTAGATAAGAGAAAGTCCAGCTTTTGATCCATGAACATGTTAAGTTCTAAAAGATTGTTCTCGTCATATTCAGGAACCTCATCTTTAGAACGCATGTATTTAAAGACAAAATAGTAGTTGGTGATACTGTCCAAAAGATTACTCAGCAAGTCTCTTACAGACTGTCTGAACTTCTTCAGTTTTACTACAGTTGCCTCAAGCTCCTGTTTTTCATCTGACAGGAGTTTGATGTTGGCAGAAAGTTGCTGCTTTTCTTTAAGAGCACTTTGAAGGCTGGACTCTTTGCGTGACAGCTCTGCTCTTAAATTGGAAACAATGGCAGAGGTGCTTTGAGCATTTGCCTGTTCTTTCTTTTGAGCTTCCTCTTTCTGCTGTTTAAGCTGACCTTCAAGGGATAAGAGATAGGTGATAAGCTCTTCTTTAGACATGGAGGATAAATCAGTCTTGTCATCTTTTTCTTTTGACATCTTTAATCCTCCTGAAACTTATAATGCGTGAAACAATAACTTTAAACAGGCCTCATAATACATTATTGTTTTGTAAATTAATAGCCTGTTTTTTAAGGAAAGGACATTAATGGGAGATTAATAGGAATGGCTTTTAAAGCTAAGTTTCTCTTTATTACTGAAAAACTGCTCCCTAAAAATATTTTCAAAGAAATTAAAAAAATCTGTCATCCTGCCATTAAAAGAACTTCTGGTTTCTTACTGTCAGGTAAATCTCCTCCTGTTAGTAAGATTTCAAGTTCATCTCTTTTTAAATGAATAGGAAGTAAATCCTCCTGAAGTATGGTTTTGAATTTACCATAGTTCAGTATTCTGGTGGTACAGTCTGTTCCATAGGTGTCAACATGCAGGATCTTACAGATGGTCCTTTTGGCGTTAAAGGTTACAATAGTGATTTCATCTGTTCCGTTCCAGCAGACTTCGAACTGATTGGAACTTAACATTGCCATCAGGCGGTGAATACCAAATCTGCCGTTTACAGGCTGTCTTACAAGGATGATCTTTCCTGTCTGAGATAATATTGACATGATAGAGACTCCTTCTACTGCAGTGCCTTAAGAACTTTTGATATGGTTATATCCATACCTTCAAGACGGGCATCAAAACTGATTTGAAGCCCCTTAAGTCTGATAACCGAGTACTCTTTCTTTGGGTAAGTTTTCTTTTCTTTTGGCTTGTATGGAACTACAGAGACTGCATCTTCAGAAGTCTCTTTACAGCTACTGTGAGCTCTTGCTTCAGGTGTTACTGCAGGAGCTGATACTGTCATCTGAGATTTTACCTCTATCTGAGTATCACAAAACTGTGGTATAGACTCAATCTGGATCACGTCATCATCACAACTGTCGCAGCCTTCACCTTCAAATCTCCTGGCAAGGTTAAAAGAACTTGCTTTGCTAAGTCCAAGTTTGATCCCAATGTTATGAATACTCAATCCCTGTGACTTTAACTTTAAAAATTCTTCCTTAAGATGTTCTAAAGCCAGATGCTCTTTCTTCTGGTAAATCTCTTCCCCAAGATGAATTCTTGCTATTCTGTCTACAGTCATCTTGGTTAAACCATATTTATGTGCAATCTGATAAGAACACAAAATACTTCCGGTGATATCTCGAACGATCTGCTCTGTGTGAACCGCATTGTTTGATGGTGCCATAAATTTTCTCCTTTTTAACGGACACCACAAATATTATCTTTTTCAATGAGTTAAAAAGAGGGAGAAATATTTACCAGTTACAAAAATTGATGCCTAATTCTATCAAAATTAATGATTTATGGAATGGGGTAGGTGGTTAGATCTGTTTTTGTGCAGGGAAAAGTATATTGTTACAACTTTCAGAGCCTAGTCAGCTGAGATTGTTGAAGCAAAAGTATTATCACTGTCACAATTCTCAGGTAACTGACATGAAGAAAACTCTTTTCAGCTATGTCCTTTATTTAGGATGCTAGCAAGTACCGAGGAAATCATCAAGGCAAGTATTAACAGGCTACTTGCAATTCCTGCTACTGCTTTGGTCAAAACTTCACCTGCATTCAACGCTGTGATAGTGTAATCAATACAGATGTAAAAAGGCGGTACAAGAAACAATGAAATAAGCCCAAACTGCTTTAAAAAGTACTTAAACACAGAGGTTGGTAAGATCTCTTTACTAAGTTCATAGATGATCTTATCGGAATCTGATTTTAAAGCTTGATAATTTGCCTTGATATACTCCTTTAACTCGTCATTAGTTAATGCCTTTTGATCATTTGTGCATTGCTTGATGTTTTGTAACTCTTTGATGGCTAAGTCTCTTATCACTTTCTTTGGAATATCAGTTTCACTCTTTAGAAAGTCAGATATTCTTTTCCTTGCATAATCTGGATGCACCGCCATGTTATGCTTTTCCTTTTACAATCTCATCAATTCTCTTTGTCATAAAATCAGCAATCGATGTATCAAGATTACTTGAACTATCATCTGTTCCTGTAGCTTCTAATTCGTCAATATAGCTTGATACTTCGTTTAAATCAAGGTGATGCTCATCGGAGCTTATTGGATTATCATCCGTCTTAAATAAGACTAACTTACAAATTATAATACCTGCTTTTATTCTGATAACTTGATTGCTCATATTATAGATCACAATAGTCTTATGACCATTAAAACCTGGATTTACATATTGTGATAAAGTTGCATTAAGTCCAATTGATGCAAGTGAATCAATATTAAAAATTATTCCATTTATGTAACTAGGTATCTTAATGATTTCTTTTGAATATCCTTTTACCAACTGACCAGGTTGTAAATCGTAGCCTTCTGTAATATCGATTGTTTGAGTAAAATTCTGTAGCTCATCTAGAGCACCTTTTGGGATAGCTGAAAGATCAATAGCTTTAGTTGGGCTAAAAAAATCAATAGTTGAGGCTAAGGTTAGATCAATATTACCACTTTTTATGCTATCAAAATTTAAAGGATCGATTACAAGATCTTTGTTTGTAATTGCTTCTTGTATTGCTCTATTGCTCATTGAGGACATATGTTTGATCCATTAGATTAAAATTTTTTTCATTTTGATAGTTTGTTTAAGCCAAATTTTTTAGCTAAAGTTTCGTAGTGAGCAATAGAATTATTTAATTCGAAGCTATTTTTAAACATAGCTAATATTTCTTTTTTACTCTTTCCCGACAGATCTGCTTCGAGATCATCAATTGAATGAGAATTAACATTATTAAGTTTATAAAATTCATCAATACCGACTTTATGGTAAAAATCGTAAGTATTTATGCCATTGAATTTTGTGAAAGTTTCAATAATTCTTCTTATTGGATTTAGTAAAAGATGACTATTCTCGTCAGAAATGTTTTTAGCTAAATAAGCTAACTCTTCCCAAAGTTGCTCATAACTGGTTTTATAATCCTTACTTTGATCTTCAATTTTATAAAAAACAGTTTGTACTTTGTCTGAAAGCATGTGAAAAAGAAAGTCTAGATCAGTTTTATCTTTAGCATCTCTATTGAAGCGTTCTATTTCGAATTTTTGATTGAGATAAAAATGAGTGTTATGAGTTAACATAACTAACGTATTTTGAGAATTATTCTTCTTATTGCATACTTGAATAAGTTTATTTAACTCATTTATTATAATGTATTGAACAAAATCATCATTTGAAGTCATTGGATCATCAAAAACAATAATTCTATTTTTGTTTTTTTCTATAGAAGGATTGTCCGAGTTTAATCTTTCAATAAAGTACAAGAATGCAACGATATTTTTTTCTCCAGTAGATAGCTCCGTAACAGATCTAAATTCCTCGGTATTAGAGTTTTTAATTTTGTAATATCCAACTACATTCTCTGGACTTGAACTTTCATCTTCATAAGGCTCTAAAGTAAAATTAACAGATGTTCTAAGTTTTTTATTTATATTTTCTGCAAGTTTTCTTACGCTTGTTTTCTTTAACTTTTCATCACGAATTTTCTTTTGAATTTCTTCTACTTCTTTTTGTAAAAGGTCTGATTGTTGTTTTGCTTGGTTAAATTGAGCATTTTTAGATAAACACTCAATTTCTGATTTTTGCTTAATATTAAGCAATTTTAAATATTCGGCATTTGTTTTAATAGATTTAATTTCGTGTAATAGTAATTTATCTTTTGCCTTTTGCTTCAAATCTTCAAGTTTTGAAGAATTATTTTGCTCAACAAGATTATTGTATTTTCTTATTAAATCATTTAGTTCAGATTGAATTACCTCAACATGTTCATTACTTTCGGCAAAGATGCTCTTGTGATTTAAAATATCAAGCAGGTTTTGAAGAAAATTTATTACAGACTTTTTTTCATCTTGAAATTTGGTGTTTATATTTGAGACTTCAGAAGAATATTCACTATAAAACTCTTGAGCATCAAATTTTAAATTACTTATCAAGGAGTTTAGAGATTTAACTTTCGCTTTTAATTGAATAAGTTCAGATTCTAATTGCTTAGCTTTATCTTCTTCAAAGTAATTTTTAACAGTTTCATACCTTTCATTGGAAATAACAGAGCCACAAAAAGCACATCTATCACCTACCTTATGAAGTCTTAGACCTTCTTTAGCAAAATTAGTTAACTCTTTGTTGTTTTTTAACTCAAGGATTTCAGTAATAGGGGTTACTGTTCTATGAAGAATAACCTCAACTTCTTCTGCAAGCTCACCAATATTTATTGGTAACCTTTCAATTTTTGTCGCTTTCTTAACAACAGAGCGAATTGTATTTCTACACCTTTCTTGTTCTTCAGAGGATAGGATAGCTCCATCTCGTTTCAAGTCTTCGATTAAGTCTGATTTATTGTAGGTGCTAATAGATATTCTTAGATCAGAATCTTTAATAGATTTAGCCCTTTTTGATAGATATGCTTCAAGATTTTTATTTGCATTCTTTAAATTTGATTGGGCAACACTATATTTTGCAAATAAATTATCTTTATTATTGTCATCATCTATCAAATTTACTTCATTCTTATTGAATTCTTCTTGTTTATTTTTTAACTTTACTTCAAGCTCTTTAATAGTTCTCTCAATTTGAACATTTTCTTCACCTAAAGTGACAAGATCTAACCTATCATTCTCAGATAAAACTGAGTCAAAACCATTAAATATCTTAACGTCATATTCTTCAGAAAGTTGTTCCTTTATAAGGTTACAAAGTGTACTTTTTCCTGTACCATTTTTACCGTATATTAGGTTAACTCTGCTCGACAACTCAAGGCTATTCTCTTTATAAATCTTACTTTCTGAATTTGCTAAATTGATTTTTATCATATTTCTACTACCTGCAGGTATTCTTAAAAACTCAAAATTTGCTTCTTTAATAGTTTAAAGAGAATTGAACTTTCTGAAAGAAGATTAATAGATTTCACCGTTTCCAACTTTATCTAAAAAAGACACGATCATAAAATTCATTTCTGTTGAAAAGATCCTTTAACATTTAGATTAATGTACATTTTGCCTTTTCTAGAAAAATTGACGAGTAATTTATAAAGTACTTCTCGTCTAGATATTCGCAAAAATCTTCATACTCTGTTTGAGTCCATTTTGGACCTACTACAATTTTAGTTATAAAGTTTTGTAGTCCAAAATCGTCTAAATTATGAAATATCCCTGTATTTATACATTTTGAAGCATTATTTAGATCCAACTTCATTCTTCGTTTAAAGGAATTTGATAAATCGAATGGACCTGCTTTTAATTCATGAAGATCTTCAATTCTTGCAATTTCATCTTCCATTTCTCTAGAGAATTGTTCTTCACTGATATCTGGATCATAGCTAGGATAATGTTCGTCTAATTCTGTATTTCTTCTGATATATGAGAGTCTATATTCATTTTCATGACGAAAGGAGAAATGTTTAAATCTCATTGAAAAGAAAGCAAGTTCATTTATTAAATCATCTTTAATGGTATTTGATGCAAGGTTATTTAACACATCTTTAATTTCTTTTTGTCTATTTGAATCAATGTAGATTATCTTGTCTAAACGAACTTGACTGAATGTATTCATAAGACTTTCTAATTGATCAGAACTAAACTCAATACATACGCCATTGCCATGATCTGCATAGCGATCCCATTGAGAAGCATCATCCTCTTCTGTTGTGAATGAAAATGAATATGAACTTCTTGCTTTTTTCTCAATAGAAGAATAATTGTTCTTTACAAATTCAATTAAGTTTTTTGCAATGCTAGCAGGTTCAAGAGCCATAATTATATATAGAACAGCTCTGCCTTCGCTTGCATCATTTAAGTTTCTTAATCGGCTAAAATAAAGCTCTTGGCTATCTAAGATTCTTAGTAAAGAAGATGTTTTAGTGTAATGAAATAATCTTGGTAAACTCATTGCTATTGACCATAGTTATTACAGGATTTCACAATTAAAAAACTTCATTAGTCTTTCGATACTTTTGTTTTAACTTCAACTAATTGAATACTTGAATTTTGACTATCATTTGCGAAAAACGATGCATTAGGGCAACAAATAGCAATTAAACATAAGACAAGCAATACGCCATTAAATCCAAGAGAAAACTTCCAATTCAACTTAGAATCTTTATCATAGATCTTACTGATAAAAGAAAACAGGTAAAATAGAATGTTGGTTACAAAACAGACCGTAAAAACTAGATACAAAAATAAAGTTGACGATTTTGCATTTCCAAAATTTGAAAGAATTGAGTTAGACATTGAAAATGCACCAGCAAAGGAGAATACAATAGATGCAAAGATACCTAGAATTGTGACTATTTCAATTTTATGGTTGTCTATACTTGTTTTTAGCTTACTTATATCAGATTGTAAGGAATCAACATTTTTCTGAGCTTCAGTAATTTGATTAATTTTTGGTAACAGCGAATTTACCTTTTTATCTGCATCTTCAATTTTTAATAAGTATGAATTAAAGAAGTCTAATCTAATAAGCTCTAAGGATATGTGATCAAAAAGCTTATTTAAGGCTTTCTTTACGTTATCAAAATTATCAGGTTTAAATTCTATCTTCCTATCATTACCTTCATTTTTAGCATGCACAAGGGAAGGAACATCTTTATTAAATTCTTCGTGATTAGAGAACTCTGACTCAATATAAGTTTTAATATCATCAAATTGTTTTTTTAGCATATTTATGTTATCTAAGATAACTGTCAAATCTTGTCTAAACATTTTCAATGTTATCTAATTTAATGTTTTTATTTTGAAGAAGATATCTTGTAACCTCACTATAATAGTGATGATATCCATCTGAGTAGATATCATAAGCAACAACAAAAGCATTGTCACAATCTCTTGATGATGTTAATGGTACGGATATTTGCTCTAGTAGTTTTACAATATTTTTATTAGACATTTATCTAGTCTTCCAAAAAGCAATCTTCATTAAAGTGTTTAGATTCCTCAATCATATCATCCATCAATATCTCTGTATTGTATCCTTTTGTAATCGCTTTTTGCCAAGCCCCATTTTCTTTATGCGTTAAGGCAACTAGTTTCCAAGGCTTCGCTTTTAAGGCTTTAGCTACAAGATCATCTACAAAAGGAAGAACGTCTGTAGATTTAGGTAGAACATTTTCTTCTTCACCTAAGATATATTTATCTATATCAAGACCACCATTGTAGCAATAAGTATAGTAAACGCGAGTTAAAACAGGTCCAAACTTCCATGCTTCAAAGGTCTCGTCGTCTACAATTGGTTTACAAGGATTTCCTTTTAACGATCTGATCTGTAAGAAGTACATGATCTTCTGCAACTGAAGATTTGTAATGCTTAATGAAGGATCATTTACACACTTATTTACAACATAAGCTGCAAGTTCTAAGGCTTTCATTTTTTGTTTTCCTTTAATTGCTTTCTAGGTAAATCTTACTCTAAAAAGCAATTAAATAAAACAATTGTTTTGGTAGGATTTTTATTTGGGGGTAAGATTGAATTACTACATCCTATCTCCACCAGTCATATTTAAATTTACACCATTTAAATATGAAGACTCCTCTGACAATAAGAACTCAATACAAGAAACTACTTCCTCTACACTAGCATTGCGCTTCATTGAAGAATCAAAAGCGTTCATTTCAATAAGCTTGCTATCAAGGTTATCTAGAAACTTTGACTCAAACATATTTGGTGATACTGCGTTTATGGTTATACCTTTACCAGCATATTCACTAGCACTAGCTTTAAGTAGTCCTAATAAAGCGTATTTTGCAATTACATAGTTAGACATGAATTTAGGGGGAACACCTAAAGTATATGCGGTTAGCATTAAAACTACTTTACCAAATTTAGCATTAGCCATTGCAGGAAGAAAAGCTTTAAAGATTTGAGCAATAGAGTTTACCTGAAGATTAAGCTCATGACTAACTAAATCCCAATTGAAATCTTTAAGTCTCATATATTGGAATTTAGATGCTGCAAGATGCAAAATGTGAGTTGGTACCTTTTCAAAGGATTTAATATAGCTTATCCATGAAGATAACTGATTAGCATCTGTTAAATCGCATTGAGTAAGCTCTAACTTAATATGCTTTAGTTCTTGAGATAACTCTAGTAATTTGTCTTTATTGCTAAAGTACTGACAAAAAGCAAGACTCTGCTCAGAGTCTGTAAGCTTTTGATCTTCTCTTTTTAAACATTCAATAGCAAGCTCTGAGGAAGCACCAGTGATCACAAAAATCTTTTGCATTACTCGACTACTCCAACACTAAGAGATGCTCTAGATACTTTTTCATTATGCTGATTTACTACATGAGCTTTAATTTTAATGCGATGAAATCTCTCATCCATCTCACAAATTTTGCCAACCACAGTTAAGGTATCGCCAATGTATACAGGCTTAGGCCATTGAACATCACATTCATGAAACAAGCACTTTTGACCTGGAAGATATACTCCTACAAGAGTTGAGTAAAAGGAAGCTGTAAGCATTCCGTATACTATTTTATCGTGATACCCCCCCCTAACTGCAAAATTAGAGTCTATATGCATAGGGTTAACATCACCAGTAAGTTTTGTAAATGCATCTTGGATTTCTTGGGTTACATTTACAGAAAAACTTTCAGTTAAACCAACTGAAAGATCATTCCAAGAGTAGTTCTTACATTCCATAAAACACCTAATCTACTTTCTTTAGGATCTGAGCGATAAACTCACCTACATTTTTAGCTCCAATAATCTCTTCTGTGGTGAAAGAAATATTAAACTTTGCTTCAATGTCATTGATTAGATTGATGTGAGATAAAGAATCCCAATCCTCAACATCTTCAGAGGTCATTTCATCAAAAAGCACAATTGAATCGTCATCAAATACATCTCTAAAAATATCCTGTAATTTCTGCACAACTTCTTCTCTAGTCATAATTTATTCCTCAGTAATAAAAAATTCTGGTGTAATTGATAAATTAGTTAACAAGTACTCTTTTACTAATGCCTCATTTACTTTATTTGATGATTCAAGTTCAAAACCTAAACTCTCATAAAAGTTTTCAACCATCTTATTCTTTTTAGTTTGTAGATACTCAGCTATTATTCTTGAGCAATTCTGCTCTTTTGCAACGGCTAATATTTTTGCAAACATCATGTTTTCAACAGTTCTTTTTAGTACTCTACAACTCATAACCCAGGTATCAATAAAACAAGTATCGTCTTTAAATTTTAAGATGACACAGGATATAATGCCATAGTTACTAAAACTATCAGTTAATTTAGCATATAAGCATACTGTGTTCTTATCAGCTATAAAGTTGTGAATATCTGATTCTGTGTATCTTATGGTTCTTAAATTAAATTGATTTGACTTATTTATAAGTTGTGCAAATCTTGAAACATCAGAGTCTGTTGTTTGATAAACACCGCCTTTCATATCTAGGGCTTGAAGATACTCGGTATAATTAACAAACTTCTCCTGCATTGCCATGCGCTCTTTGTTTTCTAGATAAGATTGAGAGCGAACTAAATCCTCTTTGGTAATTTGTAACCACTCAAAAGGATGCTCTTTTTCCATTTGCAAAACATATAAAGCAGGATCATTTGGAACTTCAATTACTCTAACTTCAGGTAAGAACTGTTTTACAATTTCTCTTTCAGCTGGATTATCATCAAAGAAAACAAAACTATCGGTTCCAATATTTAATTGTTGAGATATTGCTTTTAAGTTTTCTGCTTTATTTTCCCAGTTTGCTACAAAACATGAAATGTCGTCTAATTTTAAAATCATGTTTTCATTTTTCAAAAATGGCTCTTTTGCAATCTCTAGCTCATTCTTGCTGCATACGGCTAAAATGACACCTCGACGCTTTAAATTTAAGCAATAACTTTGAAAAGCTCTAAAGGCTTCGCCTACTGCATTATTAGGATCAATTTGAATGCCGTCAAAGCCAACATCACCAACTACTCCTCCCCAAAGAGTATTGTCTAAATCTAGAACCAAACATTTCTTGGTATTACCATTTAGTGCCTTGATTTCTTGAACAAATAAGTCTACAAATTCAGGCATGAACTCCAAACTTACTGGAGCTTTATTTAAATAGTAGGCAGAATAGTTGAACCAATTAAATTTACCAATATTATTAGATAGCGCATCTGCATCTACAATAATTACATTAGATGGCTTTTCTTGATTTAACTTTTGGTTTACTTCTCTTATAAAACTACCTTTTGAGGATTCTATTTGGAATTCTAAATTTCCAAGCTCTTTTATTGGTGGTAATACAAAATTTGCTTGAAGTATATTTACTTTATCAATTTGGCTTAAGTATTCCCATATTGTTTTATAGTATGAAATTTCTTGACTTAGTAAGGTGTAAACTTCTTTTTTTGTTGCTAATAAAGTTGGATACTGTTTAAGATCTGTAAAAAAAGGTAATAGAATTACAATATTTGGTTTAAAAGCATACAATTGAGAATTGTTATCAAATACCTCAAATCTTATGCTGTCATATTCACCTTCTAAGATAGAACACTTGATACCTTCATGGTGCAGTGCATACTTCAAAAACTTTACAAAATACTGCAAGGCTGTAGAGCCAATTATAGCTATTCTCAAACCTTGATTGTCATCTACAGATTCTTTTTCAAATTTTCTTATAGCTTTAAGTAAATTTGATAGTTCTAGTTTTTCCATTACTTACCTAATAATCTTACATCTTTTAAGAATGAATTTAATTATGCTTTTACAATGACTCTTAAGAGCAAAAGCATATTGATTTTTTAATCTTTTATATCTGCTACTGTTTAATAATGACCATACCACAGTACTAAAATTTTCAGAAGAAATTCTATCAAAAAATACAGTTCTCTTTTCACTCAATGAACTTGAGTGCTCTAGTGCAGGATTACCTTTTACAGCGAGACTTAACTCTTTTGGTTCAATAAATAATTCATCAAAACTTTGTTGTAAAAGTCTTCGTCCTTTTTCTGTATTAACAATAGCTACAGAAACGCCTAAATTTTTTTCTTCTTTACTTAACTTTAATCCCCAGAAATCGCCTAGAGTGATATCAGCACATCTTGGAAATGATTTATATTTACAATTTGAACAGCATTCCCTTAAAAATAGATTTCCTACCACAAAACCATTAACCCAAGGATCATTAAATCGATGTCTGTAATACTTTTTTCCGTTTTTAAATTTTACTAGAGTTCCAAGCTTTGTCCAACCGTGGGACTTATTCTTAAAATGAACTTCACTTACTTTGGATTTATACTTTTGTTCAAGCTCTTCAATAAATTTTGTATAGGCTAAAGGGGAATTTATACCTCTACATATAAGCTCAGCTGTAAATAAATTATCGTAATCTTTACCTAAAAATCCATTTAACGCACTAACTTGACAAGGAGTACCACAGAATAAAACTTTTTTACCTAAAAGCAATTGTTTACGAACTTTTAGAAAAATGCCTTCGGTATCACTTTGAAAATATTTTGATCGGATTACCTTATTTAGAAAATTTTGTGTATTTCCTATATCATGATAGGCTTTAGAATAGTCCTCTGAAAAAAGGCAACCTGCAATATACTCCTTATTGTCTACAAATGGTTTAGCTAATCCATAATACAAAGCACCAGATGTACTGTTGTATCTCACATTAGGATCTTTATGGTAAACCTTATATGCAATAGGCTCTTTTAATATATCTTTTGAAATAAGGTGCAGTTTTAAAGCAGGGCAAACCTTAGAACAAAGACCGCATTCATTACATTTGCTTTTATCTACGACAGGATGCCAAAAACCATCTTGTTCTGTTTTAAACGAAATAGCTTTTCTTGCGCAGATATCCTGGCAAGCCTTACAACCTACACAAGATGATTTAGTAACAACATCTGTTATCATTATTCTTTCCAAAGGATCTCTGAATAAGAGCGAGCAGGATTACCAGAACACATAGTGCCTGCTTTAATTTTTCCTCCTACTACGGAGCCTGCTGCAACTACAGCACCATTTTCAATGATCGCACCTCTAAGCACAGTAGCGTTTACTCCAATCCACACGTGATCACCTATTTCTACATTGCGAGGGGTATTTATTTGTTCGCCTTCTTTATTTAATATCTTATGAAAATCAGAATCAAAAATTACCACGTTTCTAGAGCACAACAAGCCTTGACCGATTTTCAAGTGATTTGCAGCAATAATGGTAGCACCATGATTTATATAAGCTCGACCTATTTCAATTGTAGCGCCTTTATTTGCTTGTAAAGTTCCACCTGATTGTACTGTTACATGACCATTTACTATCAATGTAGCATTATCACGTAAAAACAATATAGCTTCTGTTTTAGAGTTTCTTACCTCATAACCGTTCAATGTAAGATTAGAATGTAAAACTATTTTTGCCTTTTTACTGATATCAATTGCTGAATTTTTATAGGGTATTAAAAATACCCCCTTATCTCTTTTAATATTTGAGCATAAAAAGTTATATTTAATAAAATTCCACCAAGATAGATGTATTATTTTTGAAAATTTATTCATTACAGAACTCGCTACATATTATAAATATAATTTGGATCATCAATTCCCTGTGAGTCTAACATTACATAGTTACAGTTTAATTTATCTATGGAATCCATTTCATTTTGATCTAACTCAAAATCAAAGATGTTCAAATTTTCTTGCATATGTTCTTTATTAAAGCAACTAACAACTGGTATTACATTATGCTGATAATGCCACCTTATTGCTATTTGAGCAGGTGTTTTGTGGTATTTTTTTGATAGATCTTGAATTAATTCAATCTTTGTGAACTTATCACAATTTCTACATGTAGGAGTATGAGCCATAACTTGAATATTATGATCTTGACAATATTGTCTTAATTCGTGGCGCGCATAAAGAGGGTGCATCTCTGTTTGCATTACCATTGGTAATTCTAATCCTGCATTTTCTATCTCTTTTAAATTCTCAATACTTAAGTTACAAGCTCCAAAGGCTTTTACTTTACCTTGCTTATACAATTCAATAACTTGAGAATAGTAATTTAACCAATCACCTTCAGGCCAATGGAATAAGTACAAGTCGACGTATTCTCTGTTTAGATACTTAAGTGAAAGTTCTAAATTGCCTTTTACATCAGATGGAGAGTACTCTCTTGTTACATCCATGGTTGAACATTTAGTGGTGATAAATAAGTCTTGCTTTTGTGATAATACCTTTCCTATGTAGTATTCAGACATAGCATAAATTCTACCAGAATCAAAGGATCTAAAACCTTCATTATAGGCATTATTTAATATAGATTTTATTAAAAGATTTCCTTTAAGTTCTCTATTAAATCTAAGGTGTTTAACAGAACTTAAGAATATTCTTAAGTAATGTTTAAAAAATAATTTTTTATTTCTTGTATATCTCCAAATTACACCAGTTCCAAAAGAAATCCATGGAATTGAAATTCCATTTCTTAATGTATAAATTTTTGAATTTTTCATTTGCGCACCAAAGATTATTGCTTATTGCTTAAGTTTCAATTTTTCTTGTATATAGTTATTAAACATCTCTTTACCTCTGTTATTTAAAATTAGTGCATTTGCATATAAAGACCAATCTGAAAATAGTGGTTCATGGTAACAGTCAATAATTTCAATATCTTGTTCTTTTGATATTTCTACAATAGGATCCCAAAGGCAGTCTTTTAATAACTTCTCAGGTAAAATTTTTATTAAATTTGGACTAAAAGGAGGTATAACAATGTATGGTCTATAATTCTTCTCTTTGCATTCTTTAATAGCAGTAACTAAGCGTTTTTTATTTAGTTCCAAAATCTTAAGTTGCTCGGCACTTAAAGTATAACCTTCATTCCAATTAAATTCATTAGTCCATCCTCTCAACCATTCTTTTGCATATATAATATCTTCTATTTCAGTTGAAGCGTCAGCTCTTTGAGATACATGATAACGAAGTAATACTTTTATAATCGATTTTATATCTCTCAAAATAAATTGAGGATATGCGATAAAAGGAAAAAATCGGAAAAGAAAAGCTCTTAACTTACTATATGTAAGAACTTGTTTTTCATCTAACCATAAATAATATTTATAATCCTTAACAATATCTACGTATTCAGCACAAAGCTTAAATTCCTCAACCCCAAATAGAATGATTGCATTTTTAGCCAATTTATTTTTATATTTCTCTAAAGTTTTAATATCGTAATATAAAGATTGTGGTTGATATGCAAAATTTCCTCCTTTGCATTTCCACAAATTGTAATCAAATACATTATATAAAGGAGAACTACCTGTATTAACAACCTCTAATTTATCAGGTAATAATGAGAGATATTTACTATGTTTTTTCCAACGTCTGTAGGTTGAAGATAATTTTCCAATCATATGTTTCTAATTATTTAACAAAAAATTAACTAACCTTTAATCTCAACCATAGTTTTAATTCCATCCTCGAATTTAATAGATGGTTTAAAACCTAGTGATTCTAATTCTGCAATATCAGCTTCTAGCCCTAGTGGTTGAGTTTCTACTTGATTAAATACGCAATATTTTTTAGAGTTAAATAAATTTGCAACCATATATATATATATATAGGTAAACTTATTCCTGAAGCTACATTACATATAAAATTACTATTAACCTTATCTCCTATAAGGAAAAAGGCATTTCCAGCATCTTTTTCGTTTAAGTAATCCCATTTCTGCTGACCACTTGTGAAATATGCATTCTCTTTGTTTTTAAATTTAGAGATTGCATAATTCAACATTGTTCCCTCATTGTCGTTCTTTCCATAAACAGAAAAAATACGACCACAAGCGTGAACAATTCCATACTGTGAGCATAAGTTAGCAGTAAGTTTTTCTGCAGCATACTTTGCTATACCATATGAAAGAACAGGAGCTACTCTATCTGTTGCATAGATTTTATCCGTTCTAGACCCATACTCTGCTTGAGAACCTGCAAACACGAATTTTTTGCAGTTTAATGCCTTACAAAATTCCACCATCTTCAACGATATTGCAATATTCTCGTTCTGCAATACAGGCTCATTTCGGTATTGCTTTTCTGTATATAGCCAAGCAAAATGGTAAAAGACATCGATTGGTTTAGTTATATTTTTGAGAATTGATTGATATTCGTTTAAAGAATCAATAAATACTACATGCAATAAAGGGGAAGATGGCAACCTGCTCAGTCTCCTAGTACCGTTTCTTACAATTGCAAATACTTCAGTTTCATTTGCTAAAGCTTCTTCGATAAGTGCAACTCCAATCATGCTAGTTGCACCTGTTATTAGTATGCTGTTCATTTAAATACAAGAAGAATTATTTAAAAAGGTGGTTATATTCTAATTCAGTTTGCTCAAGTAAATTATTATTATCGAATTTTTGCTCTAAATGATCATTCAATTGTGGCTCTTGATGTGAAAGATTATTTCCAAACGTTAATCTTGGCTCTGTAGTAGAAGATGGTTCAAATACAATCTCTATTAAACACGGCTCATGATCTTCTAAATATTTGTTGATATCATCTATATTAAAATTTGATGACTTTATACTTACAGAACGGATCCCATAGGCGTTGCCAATATTCTTAATATTTGGACAAGAATAATCTTCAAAAGTAGAAGCATATCTACCATCGAAATAAAGTTTTTGGAAAGACTTAACCATTCCTAAAGAATTATTATTTAGTACAATTACTTTGATATTTAGATTTCTTCTTTTTATAACCTCTAATTCTTGGATATTCATCTGAAAACCACCATCACCGCAGAAGGCAAATACTCGATCAGCTGTAAATGATGCACCTATTGCAGCAGGCAGAGAAAATCCCATAGAGCCTAGACCACCTGAAGTAATCGCAAATCCAGATTTTCTATAAAGAAGACTTTGAGCTACCCAAATTTGGTTTTGTCCAACATCAAACGTTACGACAGAATTATCGTCTGTATATTGGAGAATTTGAGATATGATTTCATTCGGTTTGAAGAATTGCTTGTTCATATAATTAAATTCGCTTTTAATTGTTGAACAATAAGATAACCAATCCGCTATATCTAATTGAAAATCATCAACCGACGATTCATTAAATGAGTGTAGAAATTCCTCTATATCATGTTTAAAAACAAAATTTCCAAACTTTGAATTAATTATCTCTGAATCATCTATATCAATTTGAAAGATAGTCTTTGAATTCAAAAATTCAGTTTTAGCTCCAGTTTGGCAAATATCTAATCTAGCTCCTAGGACAATCAAAAAATCTGAATTATAAAAAGCATGATTACTAAATCTCTCGCCATACTTTCCAATAAAACCTAAATTATATTCATAATTTGGCGCTACCGCATCAATACCATGAATTGACTCTACACAAGGAATTCTTGTTTTTGAAAAAAAATATTGAAGAGCCTTTCTTGTATTGTTATCTCTACATCCATTACCTACTAGCACTAATGGTCTTTTTGAATATTTTAATGCTCTTTTGCAAAAACTTACTAATTTTGAGGTGCTAGTTTTTTCTTGGTATATATCCAAGTTATCAAAGTGTGTAATCGCTTGTAAATCGATTTCAGCTCTTTGCAAATCCATTGGTATATCCAGCAATACAGGACCTTTTCTGCCAGTTAAAGCAATTTTAATGGCATTTCTTATTTCTTGGACTAATGAATCTTTATTAAGTAAAGTTTTGGAAAATTTAGTTATAGACCTTACAACTGACACAATATCTGTTTCTTGAAAACCATTTTGCCTAATTGAAAGCCTTTTGTATTCGTATGAATTTACTTGACCTGAAATAAACAAAACTGGAACAGAATCAAAATAACAGTCTGCTATTGGTGTTACCAAATTAGTAGCACCAGGTCCGCTTGTAACAAAAACAACACCTAGTTTGTTAGTTACTCTAGCATAACCGTCAGCTGCAAATCCTGCTCCTTGCTCTGTTATGCAATTTACAAGTTCACATTCATCGCTTCGGTAAATACTATCAACTAAATGTGCAACCATTCCACCTATATAGCCAAAGAATCTGGTTGTACCACTAGCTTTAATAATTTCTTTTACAATGAGATCTGATGCTTTCATATACTACTTTGTCACAGCCTCAATAATAACCTGAGCCATATAATCAATCATATCATCTGTCATGCCAGGATATACACCAACCCAAAAGGTGTTCTCTACTACAAAATCAGAGTTTTCTAGGCTACCTACAACTCTATATTTGTCAGTTCCTCTAATTTGATCAAAGCAAGGATGTCTAATGATATTGCCACTGAACAATAATCTAGTTTGAATGTTGTGCTCTTCAAGATAGCTAGTTACAGCATTACGTTTTAAGCCTGATTCAGGTTTAACTGAAATTAAAAAGCCAAACCATGATGGATTGCCGCTATCTACAGCAGTTGGGAGAATTAGTTTATCTTCAACTGACTTTAATGAGTTCTTTAATCTATTAAAGTTATGACGTCTTTTTGCTACAAATTCTGGGAACTTTTTAAGCTGTTCACAACCAATGGCTGCCTGCATATCAGTAACCTTTAAGTTGTAACCAAAATGGGTGTAAACATATTTGTGATCATAACCTACAGGTAACTCTCCAAACTTGCCATCAAAACGGTGGTTACAGGTATTATCTTTTCCTGATGGACAGGTACAGCCTCTACCCCAATCTCTAAATGATAAAATCATGCGGTGTAATAAAGGATTGTTGGTATAGACACAACCACCTTCACCCATAGTTAAATGGTGAGGTGGATAAAATGATGAAGTACCAATATCGCCCCAGGTTCCAGTAAATCTAGTTTCACCATCAATGGTGTATTCAGAGCCTAAAGCATCGCAATTGTCTTCAACTAACCACAAGTTGTGTTTATTACAAAACTCTCTTACAGATTTTAAATCAAATGGATTACCTAAAGTATGAGCTATCATTACAGCTTTAGTCTTAGGTGATAAGGCTTGCTCTAACTTGGTTACGTCAATGTTATATTGAGGAACTGTTATATCTACAAACACAGGAACTGCACCATAGATTAAAGCTGGGGTAATAGTAGTTGGAAAGCCACAAGCTACAGTAATAATCTCATCACCAGGAAGAATTTGTCTATCACCTAACTCTTTAGCAGTTAATGCACTGAAAGCAATTAGATTTGCGGATGATCCACTATTTACAATGTGAGCATATTTAACCTTCATGAACTTGCAAAAATCTGCTTCAAACTGTTCTGCAAAACGTCCAGTGGTTAACCAAAAATCAAGGGTGGCATCGGTTAAAGCACACATTTCTTTTTCATCAAAGACACGACCTGCATAGGTGATTCTATCGCCATTTTTAAAGGTTGAATTTGATTTTTTAAATTGATTGTAATACTCACAAACAAGGGATTTAATTTGTGCTCTAGCTTCTTGCTCGTTGTTCCACATATACGTTTCCTAGTTAAGATATAAATCTATTTGAGAATTCATTAGGTCTGATACTGAAGTATCATTACCTTTATGATTTAGAATGCATTTACTTAACTCACAAGTAAGTTTCATACATTCATCAATATGCCATCTTGGTTTCCAATTAAATTTTGATTTTAGGTAACTACAATCAAGCTTTAAAAAATTAGCTTCATGAGGTGCGTTCTCTTCACTGCAGTCAAGCCAAGTTGCATTGTCAGACCAGTGTTTGCAGAAAAGAGAAACTAACTGACCTGTAGTCACACAATCACAATCGTCAGGACCTACATTGTAGTAACCTTGAAATTCAGAATTGTCAAACTGTTTTTGAGCTACCATTAAATAAGTCATTACAGGCTCTAGCACATGTTGGTAAGGTCTAATGGAATTTTTGTTTCTAACCTTAATTGCTTCATGATGTTCCATTGCACGAACACAGTCAGGGATGATCCTGTCTTTTGAAAAATCACCACCACCTATAACATTACCAGCTCTTGCAGTAGAAACAGCAATATTAGATAAAAATGAATTTTTATAGCAGTGAGTTACTAATTCAGAGCAACTCTTACTATTTGAATAAGGGTCAAAGCCATCTAAATATTCATTTTCCCTATATCCCCAAAAAAATTCATTGTTTTTATAAACTTTGTCTGTGGTTACATTGAGTACACTTTTAACTGAATCAGTATGACGCACACATTCAAGAACATTTACTGTTCCCATGACGTTAGTTTGGTAGGTTAAGACAGGATTTACATAGCTTTCTCTAACTAAAGGCTGTGCCGCCATATGAATGACTATCTGTGGCTTAAACAAGTCAAAATACTTTTTTAGTTTCTTAAGATCACAAATATCACCACGAACATCTATCAAATAAGGTTCATCAAGATCAGTAGAATCAATTTTGAATGAACTTAAGTCTGTTTTATTCTTAATGAAAGGCTCAAGATTGGCAATAGAAAACAAATTAGGTTCTGTTGGTATTCCATTACTATACCCTAAAACCTTAGATCCACTTTTTAACAAGACTTTAGTCATCCAAGTTCCTTTAAAACCAGTATGACCTGTTAATAGGACTCTTTTGCCTTTGTAAAATTCAAGATTAAATAGATTATTTGACATCTTAATTATCTTCAAATGTTTAATCGTCCCATTTCTTCCAAGGAGCTTTGCCCATAGCAAGCATTCTTTCTAAAAGATCCATCTCTCTTTTAGTATCCATACATTGCCAAAAGCCTTTATGAAGATATGACATAAGTTGACCTTGCTCAGCTAGAATTGTAAGTGGAGTTTGTTCAAAAATAGTGTCATCACCTTCGAGTAAATCAAACACTTCAGGCTCTAAAACCATATAACCAGCGTTAATAGGAGCACTATCAATTAAGCTCTTCTCTCTAAAAGACTTAACAGCATTATCACCACCAATATCTAATATGCCTTTTTGTTGCTCTTGCATAACAGCAGTTAAAGTTGCAAGCTTTCCATGTTTCTTATGAAAACTTACTAAATCTTTAATATTTACATCACAGACACCATCACCATAGGTCAGCATAAAGGTTTCATTACCAACGTAGCGTTGAATTCTCTTTACTCTTCCACCTGTCATGGTGTTTAAACCGGTATCTACAACAGTTACCTTCCATGGCTCACAATGGTGATTTAAGGTTTCAAAATCGTTTTTTCCTAACGTAAAATCAAAGGTTACATCGCTACTATGTAAAAAATAATTTGCAAACCAGTCTTTTATTACGTGTTGCTTATAACCTGCGCAAATAATGAATTCATTAAAACCATAGTAAGAATACTCTTTCATGATGTGCCAAAGAATAGGTTTACCACCAATTTCAATCATTGGCTTAGGTTTATACTGAGATTCCTCAGAAATTCTGGTTCCAAGACCGCCTGCAAGTAATACAACTTTCATAATAGAGAGATTAATATACAATTGAGTTAATTTTCCAAAAGAATAGAACATATGAAAATGAACTACTTAGGAATAGATAACGCTTTTAAAGTAAGTTTAACAGCCATTTTTAATGTTAATAAAACAGATTGTCTAGACAATTGAATTATAATCTGGATGAATTACAATACAAAATTTTATACATTAGTTGCAACTAAACATACTTAATGTTCGAAATTAGTTGTTGTTTTTTCTGATATTAACATGGTATAAGCGGACTTAACCTTATCTAAAGAAATATAAAAATTTGTATGATAAGAACAGTTTTCATCTTGTCCTGTTACGTTAATATATTTTGATACATTGTTTCTGATCAGATTATAATAGGAATTTTCAGTCATAAACTTAAAATTAGTTAGACATAAACACTTAGTGTTATTGCCAAATATTAAATTAAAGAAAGATGATCCAAATAAACCAACAACGATTTTAGCGTGGTAGAACATATCTGCTTTTTCTTCTAAAGAAAGAGTCGCAGGATCAATATCTACAAATCCTAAGTTCATAAAGTATTTATGAATTTCGTCAAAATTAGTTAATGTTCGTTTGGTTGCTGGTCTACCCAAAAATATTTTGTCATAAACCATCTTATTATTCTTTACTTTCTCAATCAAAGGTAATGCTACGTAGTGACGAATTGCGTTTTCTACTCTTTCTGATAAACAACTTGTATAATCAATCCTAAAGTTATAATCAACCCAAGAATATTGTACTGCAGGAGCAAAATACAAAGTTTCACATACATAGTTTGTTCTAGGTTCTGCAAAGATTAATTTTGCTTTCGGATAATTATTTAAATACCTTTTGATAATTTCAAGCATTGTATGATCAATATTGTATGGCACAAGAATTGAAATTTTTTCATAAAAAAAACCGGCTTCGCAGGCATAAAAAAACTTCGGTAAATATTGGAACATAAAATGCCCCCAATGAGAAGACCAAACTCCAATTAAAGACAATACTTTACCTTCTATTTTTTTTGTTTTAAAGTATTTATAGAAACGAATTTTTTCTTTTCTATAACTTAATACATTTAAATCAGGGATCCCTTTGTACCATGTTAGAAATTCTTCTTGATTGTATTTATACCAATACACACCTTTATCTGTCAGTACTACATCTGAATCTAAAAAAACTGTAGCATCCTTTTCTTCATAAATATATTCAGCAGGTTTAAATACTTTTAAATGTTGCTCTTGTGAATGCATATAACAAGCAGGGTAACTTGAGTCTTCCCAAGTATTTTTTTTAATTTCAAAAATTCTTTTGAACTTGGTATTAGGATCTAAAATTAGATCATATTGTTTGGAAATTGCTCCTTTTATACATAACTTAATGTATTGCTTTATCATAAAATAGAATCCCTTAATACGTTGAAAAGCGATATTCATAAGAATTTTTAATATTACGCACAAACATAAAACATGAATTTCAATGCTAGTTACAGCAATTCAATTGTAATCATCAACATTAAAAATGTATAGACATAGATTTAATATCAATAAAACCTAAGGTGCTAACTTATAGTATCTATTTCGTATAATGTCAATAATTCTGTTTCTTTCTTTCCTACTAAAAATAATAAAGAAAAACAGTATCGAGATTGTTATACAACTGATTAAGGTTGTTACAACTAATCTAGAAAAAGATGATTCTTGAAAAAGCGTTGTATAGTATATTGTAAAAATTAAGATGACTATAATTAGATATTCTTTTACTTGAGTTGAAAACATCTCTTTGAACCACGAGAACGATTTAATGTGTTTTTTTATAGGAGGTATACAGTATAAAGGAGAAAACATAACAAAAATTACATTATATAAAAATGGTACCCAGTATGGAGCATTAAATTTAAAAGAAACATAGGAAATAACAAAAACAGACAAATACATTGTACCTGAAATTATTGATGATATTTTTAAATCACCTGTGGCGTTCGACACAATGCTTAGTGAATAATTCATCGAAACAATAATATTCCAAACTAGCATGAACCTTAAAATAGTAACGACATGTGGTGGAGGTGTTTCAAGCCATAATTTAAGAACATATTGACATTCAATGATTAATGGTACACATACATATAGCATCATTAATAACATTATTTTTGAGGTGAATTTCATTAAAGAAATAGTTCTTGTATTGTCAGATGCAGAGTAAGACTTTGTAATTTGAGGTGTAACTACGGATGAAATATTTGATGATAAACCTAGTACTATGGCACTTACTTTAGCAGATATATCGTAAGCAGCGTTCATCATTGGTCCAAAATTTATGTTTAACAAAAAGTTAATTCCTTGAGTTATAGCTACGACACTGAAATTTCCATACAACTGCCAGCCTGTATATTTTAAAATAGGTAATAATATTTCTTTATTTGTACATATCTTAATGTGATAATCTTCAAATACTGTTAAACAGTAACAACAAGTAATTAGGAAAATTATTATAGTTGTTAGAGTAAACAATCCTGCATACAAAACTAATCTATCTATCGTTGAAAAATATAGTAAATAAACAATAATTAATTTAAAAAATGCATTAAGTACCTCAATAATGGCAATAATATTAAATCTTTCATGAGCAATTATCAGTGAAGTAAATGGAGTCTGCAAAATTTGGATTGCAACTGAAATTACAGAAAAGTAAAAAACGAATTGCGCAGCTGTTAAACGCTCTGTAGGTATTATTAGCTGATTTTTTATTAAGTAAGGACAAATAATTAAACACACAATTGATACTGTAATACTAATAGCTATGTGTATAAATAAGCAAGAGGAGAACGTATCATTTATTCTATTTTTGTTATTTTCTTTACCGATCTCAAATGTAATAAACCTTACTGATGCTAGAGAAAGTGATCCATTAATAAAAGAAAGGAAAACTAATATTCCAGATACAATACTATAAATACCGTAATCTTCAATACCTAACTTTAATATAACTAGTCTTGTGGTTATCATGGAAATAGTAATAACCACAAGCATTCTCAGATACATATAAATAGCGTTTTTAGCGATTAACTTGTTATTCGATTTCATTATCTATTTTCATTTTTCTAAAGGACAGAAGGCTTTTTTTATAGACCTTTACGACTAGACTAACTTTATTTTTAAGATCAACAAGATCTACCTTATAATAAATTCATGAGTGCTTCGATTTAGTTACTAATTCAAAGGCTCTCATTGACGATAAACGAGGAAATATCATTTTTCTGTTATTAAGAGTATTATGTGCGTGTTTAAGAATTACAGCTACTCCTATAAATTCTGATCCGTTGATCATTACTTCAAAGCAAATATCTTTGCAAAGTACTCATAACTTCTTTGTCTTTGCTTATCTAGTATAAATTCAACTTTACTAAAATCCATATTAAAGAGCTGTTCTTTAGTTAAATGTATATTGCTAAAGTCACTGATCCTATCTTCAAAGCCAAAATAGGAAGTTAGAGTTTCAAGTCTTGTTAACATATTAAGAGTTCTTGCTTGCTGTCTTTTAACAGCAATAAAAGGTGTATTGAAGATAATTGAGAATACACAAGCATGGAAAGAATCTGTTACCACTAATTTTGCATGATGAATAAGGTATAAAAATTCCTCAACTCGAGAAGTATACACGTCAAAATTGTTTTTATCCATCAAGTTAATAACTTTAAGATTATTCTCTTTTGCTACTTGCTTTACCGATTCAGGTAAATTACCTAAGAAATAGGACAATAGGTACTTGTCATTATCATTTAGATATGAAGGTTTAAGCTCAATACTACTCCACTCGTCTTTAGTTAATAACAATGTAGGATCAACATGTACTTCAGCCTTTTTATCAGTTAATTCTTTTACTATAGATACACCAGAATCTTCACGAAGAGAGATATGACTCATCCCCTCAAAACACTCTTTAAAGAATTTTTTACTCTTTTGAGGAAGTGATGAGGTTCCTATGCTTGCAGCATAGGAAATTCTCTTATCTTTAGGCGCAAAGGAAAGGAAGTATTCTTTAAGACATTTTTTGGTATAGATTTTATCTTTCTGCCTAAATATATTAAGATCAAATTTATCCCATAGTTTTTTATTTACTGAAGACCAAACTTGATCACTGCCAACAAGAAAAAAATCAAAGTCGTCAATAATTTCTTGATAGGAATTTACTCTTAATGAGTTAATATAATTATCGGTAAAAAGCTTAATCTTAAATTGTCTTATGATATCCTCTGGAATGTTTTTACCAAAATGATTCCTAAATCCATGCCAATTGATAATCCACTTAATAGACTTTCTAAAGTTAAGTTGATAGTCATAAACATTATAGTCGTCAAAAGTAAACCACATTGAATGTGGAGCATTTAAAATTACGGTACTACTCTCTACACCTTGCTTTTTAAGATAGAACTGCAAAGCATAGTTTTGAAGACGATTGCCATAATTATAATTTCCATTAAGGGTTAAGATTGCTATTTTCATGGTTATAAAATGTCAAAATAAAAAAATCAAAGTTACTATATTCTTATTTACTAATACTTAATTATTTTTGTGCGTACTTTGTAGGACTTTTTCAACAAACTCTGACAAGTTATGTAGAGTGTAATCTTGACCAAACGAACCTTTATTTATCAATACCGTTTTGCATCCTGCAGCCTTGCCTGCTTTAATATCGTTTTCGCTATCACCAACCATAAAACTTTGTTCTAAATCAATATTAAAATAAGCTTTAGCTTGGAGTAACATTCCTGGCTTTGGTTTTCGACAATCACAGTTAATCTTAAACTCTTTTATTTCACCTTCATATCCTTTATCTGGATGATGGGGGCAATAAAAAATACCATCAATATATGCTCCTTTTTGACCGAGAAGCGTTTCCATCTTATTGTGAATTTCACCAAGTTCTTCGACTGACAATTCACCTCTAGCAATAACAGGTTGATTTGTAATCACAATTACAAGATAGCCTAAAGAATTTATCTTTTTTATTGCCTCAGCAACACCATCTATTAGCTCGAAATCATCTATGTCAGTAAGAAAACCAACATATTTATTAATTGTCCCATCACGATCTAAGAACACAGCTTTTTGCTTATGACTAAGGTTTTTACCATCAACAATACCATTCTCATAGTCCAAACAAACATCTTTATACCTCTCTGGAGTTCCCATGTCCTTAACATACTCTGGAGAGTCATAACAAAACATTGATCCTTTTCCTGATAGTGGTTTTAATAATTGCCTATCAAGATCTATCTTTATGGTTAATCCATTTTCATCTTCCGTTCCAATTGAATTTGGATTGATGTTAATCATAGACAAAATAGCAGGATCAATAACATGAAGTCCTGCGTTTACTCTGTTTTTATACCATAGAGGTCTTTCATCTTCTTTGGCAAGCCAACTTAATACACAATTATTGTTATTAGCAATAATTAAACCACTATCGTATGGATGAGAATTAGGATGTGTAAATAGCGTTACTAAGGCATTATGGTATTTATGAAATTCAACCATACGATTGAAATCAACATCAAAAACAGAATCTGCATTAAGAAGTAAGAATGGATCATTACCAATTCTATCTTTTAATTTGAACAATGCTCCAGCATTTCCAAGAGGAGTATTCTCAACAAAATATTCGATTTTTACTCCAAATCTACTTCCATTACCAAAGTATGACACAATCTTTTCATGCATATATGAAACAGTAAGGATGATATCTTTAAACCCTTGATCTCGAAGAGAACATATCTCTCGTTCTAATACAGGAACATTACAAATTGGTATAAGAGGTTTAGGTATACTAGGAAACAGCTCTGAAATACGTGTTCCTTTTCCACCTGCCATTATTACAGTTAACATTAGCTACAATTATCCTTACAGAAATTTCTTCGACAAGAAATATTAATCTTACTTCCTAGATTTTTTATCCATAATTCGCCATTTCTCTTCAGCCCAATTTTTTACAGGCTCAAGGATCTTTTTCCATTTATAGTGCTCATTCGCAAAAGATATTGCTTTTTGAAAATTATCTTTTATTTTTGATTCATTTGACAAACAGTCTCTTAGTTTTTCTTCTAAATCATCCCAATTTTCATTCTCAAACAGAGATCCCAACGTTTCATTTTGTGTTAGTTGAATATTAGATGGAATTCTAGAACCAATAAAATAGCATCCCTTACTTAAAGATTCAGCACCTGCAATACCAAAACTCTCCCATGACGATGGTAAACAGAAAATTTTTGCAGCAACGTATTCTAACTCTAATTTATTTCTATCATATATAGGACCTACAAATTCAATTCTTTCTCTCATTTCAGGATTTTTGATTAAAAAATCATGAATGTATGGCTTAAATGATTCTTCAATTGGACCAACAAATCTTAATTTCCATTTAGGAAAATCTTTTGAAATTTGTTTAAAAACAATCATTAATTTATCATTATTTTTTTCTGGACTACCAACTCTTGCAACAGTTAAAATGATATTTTTCTTTTCTTTGTATGTAAACGAAATATTACTCTCCCAATGAATACCATTAGGAATAAATCCTAACGTATAGAACGGCCATCTTCCTTTTAACTTTTCTGCATTTGATGAATTTTGAATTCCCCAAAATGTATCTTTAAGAACAGCTTCATTTAAGAGTACCTTTTTAGCAATGAAGCTTTTAACTGGATTTTTGCTAAATTCATAATTTAACAAACGATTGCCATCTGTATCGACATGGATATATATCAAACCTTTAGGATTCATTTTTTTATATATACACATCATTAACCAAGTTCGTCTATCAAAGAAATATAAATTTAAAAGATCAATTCTTTTAGAATTTTTTATTAACCATATAGTACAAAATAAATTAGATATCAACTTATGCTTGCTGGTAGGCAAAACTGGCATCTCAATATCAGAAAAATATAAATCTTTATACGGATATTTTCTACCTTTAAAGATCGGTATAATTGATTTATAGCCAAAATCATTGTTAAAGGTAAAAGGAATCATTCCAGGATCTTTGATAAGATGAATATTCATCATTTCTGTAAATAAAGTTGAAAATACTTTTTTCATACGTTAACAGTTCAATTTAAAAAGAAATTGTAAAAAGGCTAGACTTTCATTAAGTTAGTTACACTATTTTATTGCACTAATAATTTTAAGTTATTACCTTTTATTATTGTCTTTTTGTTAATGACGTATTTAATAGCGAAAACTAAGTAGATTACAAAAGGATTTAATACTAAGCAAAAAACACCATTATTAAAGACAGAATTAAAAAAAATATACGGCGACCAAATATCATGTGATATAGGTCAACAATAAAAAGGTGAAATAATTATGATCTGAACGGATTCTTACTTTTAAATCGTATATTTCTCAACTTTTCCTGTGATTCCTTTCCTAAAATCTATCCATGCTTTAAGAATCACTCTTAACTTTAACTCACCTTTTATTACGTCTTTTACAGAACGATAGATTCTTCTTAAATATCCGTACCAAGGTTTAACACAATATTTTTTTGCTATATAACAATTATTGCGAAACATATAATATTGCTGAGATATACTGTTATGACCTGTTGATGCACTAACTTTATGATAGATTACAGCCTTAGGTTCATAGTAAATTTCAAAGCCTGCATTCATTACTCTACAACAATAATCAGTATCTTCTGCATACATAAAAAAAGATTGATCTAAAAGACCTACAGATTTTAATATATGAGAAGGAATTAACATCAAGCAACCTGATGCAAAACTAATTTTACTAAATTGATTAGCATCAATAGTATCCAATTTTCCCATTAGCGGTTGATCTGCTAAGCCTGTTTTACAATTAAACTTTCCCTGTGCAGCCCACAACAAATTTTTATTAAAGTAATTATATATTTTTCCTGTTAATATTCCTAAATCTTTTAGTTTTTGTGCTCTGCTATATAACTCTTCTAATGTATCTTTTCTAATCACTGTATCGTTATTCAGTAGCAAAACGTATTCAGGATTAAACTGCTCTAACGCATATCTAATACCTATATTATTTCCAGTAGAAAAACCATCATTATGTTTTGCAAATAAAACAGTGGAATTCTGATTAATAAATGTATCTTTACAAAACAGTTCTTTTTCACCTGACGCATTTTCAACGACTATAATTTTGTAATTTGTAAATGAGCTTTCTTTAATGCTTTTTATGCATTCAAGTGTATCCTTATATCCTTTATAATTAACAAGAATTATTGCTATTCCTATCATTGATTATGCTTTTCCTCTTAATAATTCTTGTATTCTATTACTGTATTTTGCATAGGATGCAACAATGTCAAATTCATTATTTATAAATTTCATTGCATTATCAGATAGTTGATGACGATTAATATCTCCTGAGTACAATTTTATAATAGCATTTGCATACTCATCAGGAGATTCGCAATGTATATAATCATGTCCATCTTTTGCAGGGATCCCTTCAATGCCAATATTGTTTGTTAGCACAGGGATCCCTGAAGACATAGCCTCTAATATTTTAACTTTAATTCCAGCTCCTAAAACTAAAGGTGCAACTAAACACAATCCTTTAGCAAAAAATGTACTAGGATCATCAACAAATCCTGTTACTATAATTTCATCATTTGCCAATTTTAATAAATTGGCAGTTGGTTTATTTCCAATTATGACAAATCTAAAATTATGTCCTTTTAGTAGTGTCATCACATTCTCTATAAACCATATTGCACTTTGTGAGTTTTCAATTCTATTCATTGCTCCATAAAACAAAATATCATTAGATACAACTTTATCTCTGATTACATAAAACTTGTCATAATATGGAACAATAGTATTTATTTTTTTTATGTCTATTCCGTTCTGAACTAATATCTCTTTGTCCTTGTCATTATGTGGAACTACTAAATCGCATTTTAATAATGCTCTTAGTTCACGTTTTTTCATGTTTTCATAAATAGATTTCTTTAAAATTTTATAAAAAAAAGATTTTTCTGATTGATACTTTCTCTCTAAACCAAGAAAAGTAACGTCATGTTCAGAAGCGACGAACTTTGCTTTAGGAAAAATTGACTTAATTTGATCTATGAACAAGGTTATAGTGGTCCACTCCATAATAACAATATCAGGTTCATATCCTATATTATTTAGGTTAATAAGTATTTTTCTAATTTGGCTATAAATCTCATATGACAACATGTTGCCATACTTATAATAAGGATTGATCTTTGAGTTTAAACTTTTTAAATAGCAAAAATACTTTTTTATTGGATTTTTTGGAGTTGAAACAGTGTAAATCTGAATTTTCTTATTTATGCTATGTAAATATGCTTCTTCATCTGGTAATACTTTTGAGATTAGTACTATTTCATTTTGAGGATCATTAGCAAAGCTATTGATATAGAAATTGAAAGTTTTTGCTCCTGCATTTCTTGCATTTTCAAAAGGTAAACACATCGATATAAATAAAATTTTACTCATAATCGCAAAAATCTTTATCCAAAAAACTTAGTTTCAAGCATTAAACACAAACAGTGATATACAGGAAGATGAAGCTCTTGTATCATATAGGTTTCATCTTCAGGAACTTTAATTACTACATCAGCTACTTTAGCAAGTTCCCCTCCTTTAGCACCTGTAAGAGCAATTATTTTTAATCCCAAAGCTCTTGCAACAACGGTTGCGTTCATAACGTTTTTGCTATTACCAGAGGTTGAAATAGCAAGAAATACATCTTTATTACGACCCAAACAATATAGTTGTTGCGCAAAAACCCCTAACCCATCTACATCGTTTATATAAGCAGTTGATAAGGCTTCAAGAGCTACTAAAGGAATAGCCATAAGACCACATTCAAGATTATGAGCTAATACGTCTCCTCGAATAGGATCAATCGTTTTTAGTTTTTCTGCAAATTCTTTAGGTACAGGTCTTGGAATTTTAAAACTTTTCATTAGTTCGCCTGTAATATGTTCTGAATCTGCCGCAGATCCACCATTTCCAGCAATTAACAGTTTACCGTCTTTCTCGTAGCATTCTTCAAGTATCAAATATGCTTTTTCTATATCATCAGCACACTGTTTTAGCAGAGGAAAACGCTTTAATAATAGCTCGATATGGCTTTGAATTTTACTCTCTAACATTGATACTAACCTTCATATTCCTCAGGACTATAATGTATAACTCTAGTGCCACCGTTTTCAAACTTAAAAGGTATGTACATGAGATCTTTCATTGCTTCTCGAATCGCTTGTTGTTTCTCTTTTTTAACATAGAATACAAGAAAGCCACCGCCACCTGCACCTAATAATTTTCCTCCTAGAGCACCTGAAGCAATACCCTTTTGATACAGATAATCTATATGATCAGTACTTACAGAACCACCAGTACCTTTCTTTAGTTTCCAGGTAGTATCTAAAAGTCTACCAAAGTCATCTATATCCCTATCTGAATTAGTAAGAATAGATTCAGCTTCATTTACAAGATCATACATTTGCTTTAGTTTTTGATTTTTATCTTCTGTGCTACTAGAACTATTCGCCTTTTGAACATCAGATGAAAAACGGGTAAATCCAGTAAAAAACATCATGAGATTGTCATTCAGTTGTTGCTTTCTATTAGGAGAAATAATTACTGGTAGTACCTCATAGCCATCTGCGCTAAAGTTTATTCTATTAAAACCGCCAAACGAAGCTGCTATCTGATCTTGCCAACCACCAATTTCTCTACAAAGAACTCGCTCTAAATATATAGCCTCATCGGCTAGTTTTCTCTTATCTGCATATTTCCCCTTAAGACAATAAAAAGCATTTAGCATTCCAACAGCAAATGAAGAACTAGTACCTAAACCTGAACGAGCAGGAAGATCTGCTTCATAGGTAAGCCTTATTTCTCTCATATCAAGCATCTTCATTGCCTCTCTTACCGCTGGATGTTGAATATCATCCACAGAAATTACTCTTTCTGTTTTTGAGTAAGAAATTTCAGATGAATAATCAAAAAACCTTGGTAAATGTCTAACATTAACATAGCAATACTTATCGAAGGTTGTAGAAATAACTGATCCACCATTTACTTTAAAATATTCCTCCATGTCTGTGCCTCCACCAAAGAAGGACATTCTAAAAGGGGTTTTTGTAATGATCATCTATCAATTCCTTCTACTATGCATTTCTATAATTTATTAAGAACGACTTTTAACCAATATGTAAAATTAAGACCCTTATTGCAAAAGTCGATATTCTTCTTATTTAACAAATTCTTTTTGTTAGTTTTATTGATTTTATATGAACATACCCACTCTGATATTTGTTTGTATTCAGGGATCATTCTTTGACCATAGCCAATAAGTAATTCTCTCATTAATTTTTCTATGTGATATTTGTTTAAATACTGATCTACTTGCTTTATTGTTGCTTTTAAACCATGACCTAATCCTAAGGTATTATGAGTATGCTGTCTGTAATTCATTCTTGGGTTAGGATCGACAACAATCTTGCCTCCTAAACATAAGCACACACGTAAGATCCATGTATCATGCATTAACATATATTTAGGTTTATACTTTACAACTTCATTAAGCAAAAAACGATTAAATACACCAGTACAACCGGCAAAGTCAGATAATATAAATCTAGTCTTATCACTACGATTTTTGTTTAAAGTATGATTTTCTAGAAAGTTCAAATTTTCATCAACCAATCGCTGTCCACTGTAGTAAAGTGCAGGACAATCAAACTGTTTAATTTTTTCAACTGCGATTAGAAGTTTATCTTCGTCCCACACATCATCTTGATCACAAAAGGCAATAAAATCAGTGTTATATTCAGTAGCTTTTTGCATTAGTTCATAAAAACCGAAAGCAACATTTAAATGTTTGCCTTGGTACCACATAAGCTTATTTTTTTTAGAATTCTCCTCTAGTATCTTTAGTGTATTATCAGATGAGCCATCATCACGTACTAAAATCTTAACTTCTACACCTTGTTGGTTATAAAGACTATTTAATTGTTCTTGTAGATACTTCTCTCCATTATAAGTGGACATTAGTACTAAAACACTATTCATAATATTGGGCGCCTATTAGAGGTTGTATGAAATTCTAATGTATTGATACAAGATTCTTTATAAAAATTACCATTTAGTCAATGGGCACTGCTATATATTCAAGCATAGCTATTCTCTGCATGTTGCACCATTAGTAAAAATGAAACTACAATATGAAATGTATCTTTATAGGATGATATAGAAAAATATATTCATTCTTCTTGTAACAACCAATAAAAGTAATTTACCTTTAATCAAAACATCTTATTTACGATATCATTTAATTGATTACAAAATGATAAATTATTACTTTGCAAACCTTTAATTTTATAACTAACGATCTCATCGTAATTGTCTATAACGTTAGACAGTTCTTCCACATTTTCAACTACTTTTATATTTTCCAACCTTTTTTCAACGGTCTTTGCAAAATAAATCTGATGATTATTAACATGCTCATTATATTCATATTTTCTAGGAACAACTATTGGTGTTTTACCAACTTGCAATGGTAAGATAAAGCTTGAAGGTCCACCATGGGTTATGACTATTCTAGCCTCTTGAACAAGTGCTAACATTTTTTTGTAAGGATAAAATTTATCCCACACACAATTGATAGGATTATAAGTTGAAAAACCTGTTTGAATTATTACTTTCTCATCATGTACTTCAGCCCATTTATCCATGAATGCAACTAGTCTATTAAAAGGCTGCTCATGAGTTCCTACAGTAACAAAAATCATTATTCAGCTACCTATACCTAAAATATACTACCTAGATTAATTGCTTTAGGATAGATCTTTTTCATTTCTTCCCATTGAACAATAAATTTATCTGAAACAGGATAACAAAGTTTACCTGCTAATGTTGGTGCATCTATTCTATCAAAAACTTCAATATATATAGTTTTAGCGCCTAATATCTTACCGATCCAAAAAAAAGGAATGGCAGGAGCTGCTCCTGAAGAAATAATCAAATTAGGTTTTTCTCTAGATAGAATTTTTATTGCTTTGATGGCATTAATTAACAATGCCTTAATTGAACGGTTAGAAGGATAATAACAAGGATACATTTTTTCACCTTCTAAAAGACTACGTGCGTCTTCTTTATCAAAGGTAACCCAAAATCTATCTTTGTTTTTCCAAAATGGTTTTAGCATATAGAGGTGAGAAAGGTGACCACCTGACGAGCCCACCAAACATACTTTTAAAGTTTCTCTTTTAAGCTGTGTTTTCTTATTTTTCAATTAAGACCTTCTTTCTTTTCTTGATAAATAATTATTCATTTTCCTTACAAGAATTATCTGAGGAATTTCTGATTATTTCTATAGAGAGCATATTGCTCTCTATCAATATGCTCTTATTATTTTTTACTCCGATACATATTTTAAAGCTAATTTAGAAACACGAAGATAACAATAATTACAAAAAAAATTGGTTCTTCCCTAAAAATGGGGGTATACATTTTTATCATAATGTGCAAGCCTTCAATGTAGATTCACGATCAACACTTAAGGCTTGATGTAATTTTAGAATGTAATATTCTAAATCTCTAAAGCCGTAAGCAACTCTTTTAATCACTTTAAATTTGTTGTTACAACCTTCTAAAATGCTCGTATTTAAGCCTGTTGTAGCTGCATGAATGATATACTCAGTCTAGCTTTTAAGCTTCTCACTAAACTTAATAATTTGCTCAATTCCGCTTTCTTTTGCTTGAGTACAATAGTTCTCTATAGCTATTCTCACCATTTCTGGTGATTTTACATGCTTCCACAGCTCTCTAATACCATCACTAAAGATTTCTACCTGAAGCAACGGTAAGTTGTTCATTATTAGCTCTTTTAGATTTACATTAGACTCTTTAGCTGCTTCTAATCTAGTCCTTCCCACATAGGATAGCCATTTACTTTGCCTTAGATCAGAAATCTGTTTTAAGAGTCTTTCTTTGCCTTCTTTATCATCGTCATCTAGGTTAGCGAGATCTTGGCGAAGCTTTTTAATCTGAGCCAATCTTACAGCATCAGCTACTTCTCTGTTATATAACTGAATGCAATGGAATAAATCCAATACAATCTTGGCTTTTGGGCATAACTCCTTTACTAAGTTTTGATAGCCACAATTGCCATCCATTACTGCGCCTAGGATATTGTCTATTAAACCTAATTGTTTCAATTTCTCAAAGAACGGTTTTAAATCATCCTTCTTTCGTCCATGAGTGGCAAACAACAACCTTCTTGTTTGAGCATCTATGATTACAGTTATATAGTCATGATGCTTCCTAACACTGATTTCATCTATTGCTATGTATTTTACGTTTTCTAATGGAATACTCTTAAACCAGAGCTTTAGCCTTGCCTTATCAATAGCCCTTACGATATCAGCCTCTACACCTAGGATTTGACCTATCTTCTTAAGATCAATATGACTTACACCTAGATCTAGTAAGTTTAATATCTGCCCATACAGTCTCATAGTGATCCTATGGTGTGGATGCTTAAATGGTGGATTTAACCATTTGGTTTTACCACACCAAGGGCAATACACCTTAGGGATTTTAATCTTTAGGCTCACTTTGAATGCTCCTAGAGGTACTTCCTTAATGGTTCTTTCTCCCCACTCCCTTAGCTGAAAACGATGTTGCTCACAACCATGGCAATCTTTATCAAAATGCGTATAGGCTAACTTAACAATTAGCCTCATATTCTCAGCATCTAAGACAGGATCTTCTGTAACTACACATCCAGGGTAAAGCTCAAGTACAGTTTCTTTTCTTCTTATGTGTAGCAACTCCTCTGGAGTTGCTTGTACTAAATTTTCTGTTTCTGGATTATTGGCAGCAGTGTAAGAATTAGTTACAATATCTGAAGGCTTCATCTGTTTCCTTTTTTGTGGTTATTAAAGATAAACGTGGAGCCTTTATTTTAACTTATCTGTTCCTATCTACAAAATTCACTGCTCTAGTCAACCCCCAAATTTAGGGATGATCCAATTATCAGCGTATTCGTAGTAAATGCTTCTCAAGGAATATTCCTTGTCTCTGTTAAGAATCTCAACAGCAGTTCTTAAAAAGATTGCTGGTGAAAACAATCGGCTTCTGAAAACAAGTTTTTTGTCTTTAGCCAGTTGGTTAATTTGGTCATCAGATAACACTGAGCCTAAATTTGTTAAAAGTTGATTTGATGAAAGTTGGATATTATTGTAAGATGTTTCTTGCATAACGGCGGTTCCTAGTTGATGTTTTTTTTTGCAATTAAAATCATATAGAAACTTAGCCGTTATCGCAACGCTCGTCTTTTTAGATCCATTCTTTCATTAGATTAATCAACTATTGTATTGCACGGTCCGTATAATTTTTAAGATCCCGTGCATGGATTGAATTTTTAAAGAACACCTTGCTGCTACGAGCATTGGTTAGAACAAATTATTGTTAAAATTTCATGCGTAGGCCCTGAAAAAGTTTTGATCATTCACTGTTTTTATGGAATAATGTGCTGAAAATGCCAAAGATTGCCTCAAATTTAAGCTTTTAATTTGTAATTATGGTACGGAAAATGCATCCCACCAACCAAACTTATCTGCTAAAGCATAATTCAAATTATCGCCCTGATATTGATGGTTTACGTGCAATAGCGTGTTTAGCAGTAGTTTTATACCATGCTTTTCCTGGTCGCTTACCAGGTGGATTTATTGGTGTAGATATCTTCTTTGTAATCTCAGGTTATCTAATTTCATCTATTCTGTACCGCCATTTGTTTAATCAGGAAACTCCAGGCAAAGTACATATTGTTGATTTCTACTCAAGACGTGTAAGACGTATTTTCCCTGCTTTAATCTTAGTATTAGTAACCACACTAGTATTAGGTTACTTTGTATTACTACCAGAAGAGTATAAATTGTTAGGTAAACATACCTTTGGTGGTTCAACCTACATCAACAATTTTATGCTCTATAAGGAGACAGGAAATTACTTTAATGTAGATTCAAAGTTCAAGCCATTATTACACCTATGGTCACTAGGCGTAGAAGAGCAGTTCTATCTTGTATTTCCAATTTTTCTATGGCTAATTTATAAGTTAAATTTAAACTTTGTATTGTCTTTAACTTTATTCTCCATTATTTCATTTTTTATAAATTACAATGCAGTAAAGCATGGTTTTGTATCAAAAGCCTTCTTTATGCCATGGACTAGATTCTGGGAGTTATCTTTAGGAGCTGTACTAGCTTATGTAGAGTTTGAATATGCAAAACAGCTTTATCAATTTAAAGATAGCAAATTCTATAAGACTGTATTAGCAATTCTCTTTAGAAATCCAAGCGATAGTGACAATCAGAAATTACTTAAAAACATACTTTCCGTTATAGGTCTAGTACTTATTGTAGTAGGCTTAATCACCATTAAGAGTAATGGTGTATATCCTGGTAAGAAGGCACTAATTCCTGTCTTTGGTGCACTCTTTATCATTGCAGCTGGTAAAGATGCCTTTATCAACAGATTATTACTTTCAAATAAGGTAATGGTATTTCTAGGTTTAATCAGCTATCCATTGTACCTATGGCACTGGCCATTACTATCATTACTTTATATCTGTGATGGTGGTATCCCAGAAAGACAATTTAAAGTAATTGCCATACTAATATCCCTACTATTAGCAACTATTACCTTCTTATTTATAGAGCCTAAATTAAGATATGGTAAGCATGCTGGTATTAAAGCTATAGTTTTATTTTTAGTGTTACTAGCAGTAGGTGGTGCAGGTCTTAAAATCAAACATGATGACGGTTTACCTCAGCGTTTTAAGGAACAGATTTTATCAAGCGAGGAGCTTTTAAGAAGAGAAAGAACAAAGAAGTATCAAGGTGGAAATTACTTATTTTATATTGATGACAAGTATACAGATAACTGCAGAAAAGAACTACCTTTTTGGAAAGTAATGAAAGGCAATGGACTTAATTGTGCTTTTCAAAATAAGGCAGGAGAAAACAATATTGCTATTATTGGAAGTTCTCATGCTTCGCATTTATTTTATGGATTAAAGGAATATTATAAAAATTCAGAAAAATCTTTTGCTTTGTTTCCTGTAAGCTGGCAATTACCATACAAAGATCTTAAACTGGAATCAACAGATTGTCATTGGTTAATTCAAAAAGCTTATGATTATGTAAACACTAGCAAAAATATTAAAACGGTTATACTTGCTGATTATGCCCCAAATGGGGTAAAGTACATAGATTTAAGAAATCCAAAATTAACGGATCAAAAAGCTATTTATAAAAATGCTGTAGAGCGTAGTTTTGAGATGTTAAAAAATTTGAATGTTTTAGTTATACTTGATAACCCGATGGTACCTTATAATCCGTCTATTTGCATTACGAATAGACCATTTAGTTTAAAAAAATCACAAAGTTGCTCATTTATAAAATATGAAAATAAAGTTTATGATATGCATAAAGAAGTGGTAAGAAGTGTAGCTAAAAAATTCCGTAATGTAAAAATATTTGAGATTGAGAAGTTGTTTTGTCAAAATGAATATTGCAATATTAACAAAGATGATAGGGTGATAATGCAAGATCAAGAACACCTATCCATTGATGGATCATTATACGTTGCGCCTTTCATTGCTGAACAAATTGAAAAATTCAAAAAACAATAAATTTCTACATATTTATAGTCAAATCAATTAAATGCAATTAAAATACACCTAAAGTTAATACTTTTGTTAGTAAGAGATTTGACCATATGGCGACAACATGAAAAAAGCTAAATCACACTTTTGATTGTCGCCTGTTAATTAAATTTTTAGCTTAAATTAAAAGGTTAAATTGTGTAACTTTTCATTTAAGCACGATCTTTAGCTCATGAGATGTAAGTCTCCTAAGCTTTAAATGCTCTGTTATGAAGTGACATTTGTCAACCATTATTTTTACTAATTTAAATTAGAGCTTGAAAAGAGATTCCAACTCAGCTTAAGAACGGAATTGGCCACTCTGTTATTCGTGGATTGGTTACCTACAGGTCAATGGTTTCGCCGCGAGTCCCAGTGTCTTTGGTCTTGGATTGCAATTTACTCAGTAAATGCACCTAATATAGCATTGTCTTGGATGACTCAACCTTTAGCGATGCTGAAACCTCTTGCCAAGCTCTAATGTGTTAATTACCTAATGCTGTTACTGTTCTTCTACTACTGATTATTTACCTAATGCATACTCATCACTGCGAGGAACCTTTCCATCATAAGTATCAGTCATAATTCCCCATATAAAACATGCCAACTCTCTAGCTACCGCTGTTTTAGCTACATTAGCAGGCTTCTTATTTCTAAGGTTAAGCCTGTAGAATTTAGATCTCAGCCTTTCGTTTGCCCTATCTGCGTAGCTAATCGCAATAGGATTATTGCACAGAGCTTGTCTTCTCTGTAGCTTCTTAGACTTATGCCCAACCTTGCCTCTACAAATGCCTGCAGCAGTCTCTATGAGTGTTTTACGACATTGGCTATTACCAGATTTAGTAATGCTTGTCCTTTGCGTTTTTTCTCCACTAGAATTCTAACCTGGTACTAGTCCTAGGAATGAAGCAAATTCACTAGCTGTCCTAAACCTACTAAAGTCAGAAATCTCACTCATCATGGTCATTGCAGCTTGAGTCTTTATTCCTAGTAGACATCCTAGCTCAGCTGCTTTCTCTTGATATTTATCACCTTGAGCAAACTCTTCAATTCTTTTATCAAGCCTTTCAAGTTTTGCTACATAGTTTTCAAGTGATGTTATGTACTCATCTAGAGTTTCTTTTAGTAATGCATGATCAAACTTTAATCCATGCAACCAGGTAACGTGAGCTTTAGTCCAATTGGTAGCAGAATACTTTATACCTTGTCTTAAGAGAAACGCTAAGATCTGCTGTTTAACCTTCTTAACCGCTTCTTTATGTGCATTTCTCATTCTTAAATATTCTCTAACATTGAGATCATCTTTGTTAGGAACATGCACTGACTTATAAGTTTTATTAGCTAAAGCCATTGCTATAGACAATATGAAGTGACCTCCGCGAATGTAAATTCGTGGATTTACCGTGTAAACTGTAGATGTTAAAAATTTAACAGAAACGGATTTACCGCATACATTAGGAAGGTCACTTATGAATAAGATAATCTATATTGGAATGGATGTCCATAGCACAAATTTCACATTATGCAGTTTTGAGCCTGGATATGGCTTTGAAGCTGATAAGATCTTTGGACAAACACAGATTAAAGAAGACATATTTAACAGTACAGTAAAATATATCAATAAGCTCAAGAGCATGAGACCAGATGTTGATGTTGTCTGTGGCTATGAGGCATGGTGCTTAGGATATAACCTGCATCGAAAGCTAAAAGCCAAGGAAATTGAGAGTGTGATCTTAGCACCTACCACTATGGCGGTATCAAGGAACTGTAGTAAGAAAAAGAATGACTATAGAGATGCTATAACCATTGCTAAATGTTTAGCTAGCTCAGCATATAAGGCTGTATATATACCTGATGATAAAGACGAAGATGTAAGAGATTTCATCAGGATGAGAGATGATCATAAAACAGCTTTAAAGCAGATTAAACAGCAACTAAATGCTTTCTGCTTACGTCATGGACATCACTATGATAAGACCAAATGGACAGGACTCCATCTAAACTGGTTAAGAAAGCTTGAATTGAGTAAGCTCCAACGAGAGACTGTAGAAGAGTATCTTGTAACCTATGAGACACTTACAAGCAAGATAACAGCACTGGATATCCGTATAGAAGACATAGCCTCTGAAGAAAGATATGCTGAAAAGGTTAATAAGCTCAAGTGCATCAAGGGAATAAAGACTCATACAGCTTTATCCTTTGTCTGTGAGATAGGAGACTTTAACCGATTCAAATCAGCAGACAAGTTTGCAGGCTTTATAGGACTTGTACCAGGAGAATGCTCAAGTGGTAATACTGAGAGAATGTTAGGTATTACAAAAGCAGGAAACAGACATTTAAGACGACTGGTAGTAGAAATATCAAATACCTACAGACGAGGCACTGTAGGTCGTAAATCGGCAGCCTTAAAGGAACGTCAGAAGGATATGCCAAAAGATGTAGTTGCATATGCTGATAAGGCTATTAATCGTTGCCAAAGAAAGTACCAGCGTATGATGTTCAAAGGAAAGAATTCAAATCAGGCGGTAGCTGCTGTAGCTAGAGAGCTATGTTGCTTTATCTGGGGAATGATGACCGGTCATCATTCAAGAACAGCTCAGGCAGAAGCTTCAGTATACCGTTCTGAGTTAGATTAGAGTTTAATTAAGGAAAAGAAGTAGGCTCAAGTATTTTAAAGTGATTTAGGTAAGACGTTTTTTATCAAGAAGGTTTGAACTATCTACGACAAAGCTATGATGGCACGTTAAACGTGATCCTCGCTTATAGACAGTAGAGTTCGCAGCGAAACCATTGACCAGGGGTAACCAATCCTCGTATAACAGAGTGGCCAATGCCGTATCTTATACTGAGAAGAGCGTCTTATCTAAATCACTAAAAAGGTACTTGACAAAGGTCACTTCATAACAGCTTTTGAATCTAAAGGATCATTCTTTTTCTTCTTAGCATTAGCACTTTTTTGTATAGTACTAGGTGCTAAGATCACGCATTCAATTCCTTTTGCCTTTAACTGAAAGTGAAGATCAAAACCTAAACAACCTGCCTCATAACCACACTGAATCCATACGTTATCAGTAGCTTTGATGTTTAGCATTTTTTTAAGGTTTTTGATGTATTTCTCAACACCAGATGCTGTAGCATCAGTAATCTTTAAAGGATCACCTATAAAGTCTTGAGTTAACTCATTTTCATTTAAAGTTACATGATAAGTACTTAAAGTAAAAGATTCCTTGTGGACATCCATGCCAATATATAATAATCTATTCATCGTGACCTCTCACTTGTATGCGGTAATCCCCGCAGATTGTTACTATTTTCAACAGACATTATACGGGTAAATCCACGAATCTTACATCTGCTGAGGTCACTTCATATTGTCTTTAGCAAGCTCTTGTACACGAGCTAAATTTTTACTTAATTCAATTTGTTCCATAATTATTTACCCACAAAAGCTTCTACACCACGTAAGTTTTTACCTTCATTTGAACTACGATCTTTTTGCTTGGTGTGTTTCGATTTAGTACCAGAACTTGCAACAGCAGTAGCTACTGTAGCATTAGCATTTTCTTGCTTAAGAGAGTTAATTCTCTGAATGGGAGTGTGAATAATATCTTTGATATAGTCGTAATCAGTTGCACGTTCAAAATTAGCAGCTACAGTACAGTAACTGTTTGATTTCAGATCGGGGATGCGGACAAAATCCTGGACACCTAAACGAGGTGATCTATGGCATATACAGTCCAACAAATTATTGCAGCATTAAAACTGTATGACAAAATTAAAAAGGTTGTTCCTACAGTCAGGCAGTTAGGTTATCCAGCTGCGCATACCCTGTATGAATGGATAAACCAAAGAAAGGCAACAAATGGTAAGTTTCCAAATCTTATGCCCAGTGGAGTCAAGAGTATAAATCTTAAGGTTAAGATGGATCATGATGGCTATTCAGCAGAGCGTAAGCTTCAGATCCTAAAAAGATGTTTTGAAGGAACAGAAAACATTCGTGATGTTGCAATTGAAGAAGGCATTTCTCGCAATATAATATATATATGGAGAAAAAAGTATCTTAAATACGAAGTATTTGGCTTGCAACAGAAGAAAAAGAAAATCAAAAGGACCGATTCGCTTGAAACTCAAGTAGCAGATGAGAAAAATGAGCTAAAAGGTCAATCTCCTAAAACCTCTAAAGCAAGTTCTGATGACATAGCTCTGCTTAAAAAGCAGGTAAAAGAGCTGCAGATGAAAGTTGACGTGATGACAGAGGTCTTTGAAATATTAAAAAAAGGGAAAGGCACTGATATAAAAGCTTTAAAAAACAAAGAGAAGTATCAAATTATCAGTGCCTTAAAAAACAAGTATTCGATTCTCTCTGCTTAAATCTCTATCGATGTCAAAAAGCAGCTACTATTATGTTGAACAGTCTCGGCTCAAAGATGATAAATATCAGTCTAGCAGAGCGTTGCTAAAAGAAACATTTATAAAAAACTATGAATGCTACGGCTATAGAAGACTCTATACTGCATTAAAGAACGCAGGCCACAAGCTTTCAGAAAAAGTCATAAGAAGGCTTATGAAAAAAGAAGGAATAAAGATTGTCAAACGTAAAAAGAAACGCTTCTCTTCTTACCTTGGAGAACTTTCTCCTGCAGTACCTAATATAGTGGATCGGAATTTTTCTGCATCAGCCCCAAATGAAAAATGGCTGACTGATATATCAGAATTTGCATGCAGTAAGGGAAAACTCTATTTGTCAATTATAAGAGACTGCTTCAACGATGAAATTGTTTCTTATAAGATAGGAGATAAACCTACAGCAACTCTAGCAAATGATACTTTAACTGAAGCCATAAAAAAACTTAAAAGGACAGACAGCAGACCAATAATCCATTCTGACAGAGGCTGTCATTACAGATGGCCAGGATGGATATCATTAACTAATGACAACAAACTTATACGATCAATGTCTAAAAAAGGTTGCAGTCCTGATAATGCCGCCTGTGAGGGATTCTTTGGAAGAATGAAGACAGAATGCTTTTATAATCATTCAATTGAAGAGCTTTCTTTAGATGAATTAAAAACATACCTGAGTAATTATATCCAATGGTACAATAACGACAGAATCAAAAATACATTAGGAGGATTGAGCCCGGTACAATACAGGCTCAGATTTGGTTAGTATTAGCAAAGGTGTCCAGGATTTTGTCCGCATCCCCCTCTCTATTCTCAATACAATAGAGACTCAACTGAGCAATGCTAGAGTTGAGGCTATAAACAACAAGATTAAGTTGTTTTTACGTAAAGCCTATGGCTTTAGAAACATTCAAAATATGCTCGATATGATCTTACTTGGATGTTCAAATATATTTATTCCACTTACTAATCGAGGTGGTAAGTGGCTGAAAGTAGCTTAAATTAAGGCTCTAACGTGTTCTGCTTTCAATTATTTACCCATAAATATGCACGAAGAGCCTTTTTTAGCAAAAATATGATCATTTAGCCCCTTTTCCAAACAACACAACCTTAATTGTTAGCAAAATAATCTTAATATCTAAAAGCACAGACCAATTATTGATATATTCCATATCAAGTTTCACTACGTCATCAAAATTCTTGATGTTACTTCTACCGCTTACCTGCCACAAACCTGTAAGTCCAGGGGTCATTGAAACACGAGCTTTGTGTTTAGGTTCATAATTATTATATTCATCTACAGTAGGTGGTCTTGTACCAACTAAACTCATGTCACCTTTTAATACATTTATAAACTGAGGCAGCTCATCAAGTGATGTTCTTCTAATAAAATGACCAACTTTGGTGATTCTTGGATCATTTTCCATCTTGAACATCAAACCATTCATTTCATTTTGAGACATCAATAATTTTTTTATTTCTTCAGCATCACTTCTCATTGATCTGAACTTATAACATTTAAAGATCCTTCCATTTCTACCTACTCTGTCCTGAGAGAAGAGTACTGGACCTTTAGAGTCAAGTTTTATAATCGGAGCTAATACTAAATATGCAACGCAAAAGATGATGAATCCTACAATACCGCCAGTGTAATCTAGTAAGCGTTTTGCAATAGCTTTTTGATTTGAAACAAACTTACGACTAACAGAAATACAGTGCAGATTACCAAATTTACTTACAATAATAAAAGACTTAGGTAAGTAGTCAAATACTTCAAGATTAATCTTTATATTAACTCTAATTCCCATTTCCTCGGCTTGAGATAGGACATTCTTCAGTTCTTCATTATCATCAAGATTGACGGTAACAAAGAGTTCATCAACATTATTATGAGTAATGTAATCTAATAGAGTTTGATATGAGCAAACGACATCTATACCGTAGATTTTTTTATTTTGTTTAAAGGTTTGAGGAACTGAAATACCACAAATTTCACGTCTCCAATCAAAATTTGTTAATAAACCTTTGATAGTATTTCTACAGTCATTGTCTGTTATTACGAGAATTTTGTTAGAAAACTTAGAGTTTTTATAAAGTCTTACTAATACGAATTTAATCAATAATCGTGAACTAAATTCCAATACCAAAAAGATAACGCCAAAATATCCAATAACAAGACGTTTAGAATCACCTAAACTGTGTAGTAAGAAAAGTATTAAAACTAAAAGAGAAATTAAAAAACATGTTAACTGCAATACAGCAACAGATTCTTTAAAAATACCTCTAAAAATAAAACTTCTGTTCACTCCTGTAAATGCAGTTGAGAACAAGTACTCAAATATGAAGATAAACAGGTAAAGTCTAAAAGAATAAAACTTAACTGTTGTAAGAGCAAAGCCAAAATATAATGAATAGGCCAGATATAGAGATGCAAAAGCAACAAAACTTCCTGACAAAGCAAGAACATTTCTTATAATCTTATCAGAACTATCTTTATTCATTGTATTGATAAATACCTATTCTTCACACAAAAACTTTGCCATTCTCAATTTGGTATAAGTTAACTTATCCAGTAAAGATATTTAAATTATTAGTAATAAATTTGCAAAAGCTCATTAAGCAATCAAAAGACAAACAAAAACAGAGTTAATACTTATAAGAGCGTTTCAAGTTGAAAATATAAATCTGTTAAATCAAGGCTTTTAAAATCATGCCACTCTTTTTCTTAACCTTTTCCAAAATATCTGTAATATAGTTTTAGACTTAATCTTTACCACTATTTTTATCAATTGTAACTTTATCAACAGATTCTGCATCGTCAGAATTGAGATTATCATGGTGGGATTTAGAAAATTGTGATCTATAAAGTACTGCATAAGAACCATTCTTTTCTAACAGATCATTGTGAGTACCCTCTTCAACCACCTGACCATCATTGATAACTAAGATCTTATCAGCATCCATAACAGTTGAAAGTCTGTGAGCAATCACTATGGTAGTTCTGCCTTCCATAAGCTTATCTAATGCTCTTTGAACCACTTTCTCTGACTTATTATCAAGAGCAGAGGTAGCCTCATCTAAGATTACGATTGGCGCATTCTTTAAAATTGCTCTTGCAATAGCTAAACGCTGCTTTTGACCACCAGATAAAAGTAAACCACGTTCACCGATTACAGTATCAATACCATTTGGCAATTTCTGTACAAACTCATCAAGATATGCACTCTTGATAGCACGGTTAATCTCATCATCGGTAGCATCAGCTTTACCATACATTAAGTTTTGTCTTACTGTACCATCAAAGAGGAAGTTGTCCTGGAACACCATAGAGATCTTGTCTCTTAAAGATGATAAGGTAAATTCTGTAATATCAGTTCCGTCAATTGTGATGTTGCCTGAATCTAATTCATATAATCTTGGGATCAAAGAGCATACTGTTGACTTACCACCGCCAGAGTTACCTACTAAAGCAACTTTCTTACCTACCGGAACTGATAAGTTCACATCCTTTAAGATCATTCTCTGACCGTCATAGGAGAAGTTTACATGGTTAAACTTAATCTCTTTTGATATAGCTTTAAGTTCTTTTTTACCCTCTCCATCATTTGCTTCAAATGAAGGTGTATCTAAGATAACATAGATACGCTCTAATGCTAATAAAGCTGTCTGTAAACCTACATAGTTATTACCAATACTCTTAATTGGAGTATAGAGCATGATTAGAGCAGCCAAGAATGCTACGAAAGTACCTGAGGTGATTACACCTGTGGTAATTAAATACATACCATAGTAAAGCACACCTGCTACACCGCAAGCTGTAACTAAATGCATAGCAGGAGATAACCAGTTGGTATCTCTTGTCATCTTCATAGAGAATTTAAAGATATCCTCAACTTCTCTATGAAACTTCTCATACATAGTCTTGATAAGGTTAAAGGATTTGATGATCTTGATACCAGAATAGGTTTCTACATAGGTAGTGTTGATCTTTGTCTGAGCCTCAACATTCTTAGACATGATCTTCATAACCTTCTTTCTGGCAATCTTCATTGGGATCACCAACAAAATCAGTACACCTAAGGCAATGAAAGACAATTGCCACGAGTTCCAAAGCAGAACTGCCAATAACCCTAATGAGGACCAGAACTTCGATAAGAAGAGTTTTACGTTAGTAATAAGACCTGTAGTAGCAGAATCTGCATCATTACAGAATCTTAAAAGAACAATACCTGAGGTATTCTTATCAAAGAAAGCAGATTCACTAACTAATAACTTCTTATATAAAGCTAATTTCAAATCAGTTGAAATTCTTGAACCTACATAGGTATTGACGATATTTGAGGTATAAATACAGATACCTTGCACTAAGGTAAATCCAATAATAATAAAAGGAACCTTTAAAGCAAATTCAGTATTTTTATCCACCATTACGTTATCCATAAATGGCTTTAAGAACGATGCAACGGCTGCATCCAAGCCACCTACTGGGATAGTAAGCAACACACCTAATATGGTTAAAAAGATATATGGTTTTAAAAATGGCCAGAATTTCTTCAATCCTGCTAATGGAGATAGTGATCCTTGCTCTATGATCACATCAAGTCTTTGAGCTGGGTGTTTTTTGTTCATTAGTTACCTTTTAACATATACGCTTGTAACCTTTTATTATAACTTTTTTATCTCTTTCTTTTAAGTACATGAAAGAAAATGGTTAAACCTTATTGATTATTCATTGAGAATAATTTTGGAGGCAGAACAAAATAAATGGGACATCAATAATCTCTTTTCACTATTTAAGAAATCAATTAGCAAAAAGCTTTAGAAAGATGCATATTGCAGACAACAATCATAATTGACAACAATTTAATATTGTAAAACAAAACAATATTACATATTCAGGTCTCTTGAAATTGACCTTAAGTTCCAAGACGCCTAACTGATTGAAATAAAAACTCGTTAAGTTAGGCGCATCTAAGACTTTTTAGTACTAAACGTTATTTAAGATCTTCAAGCAATGATCTGTAACCATCATTTAGTAATGGGAAGATAAAGCCTGATTTTGCATTTAAATCAGTCTTCTCAATATGAAAAGTGGTAGCGCCCCTTTCTCTCTTCCACTGATTTACAGCAAGTCTTGTAAAGTAACGAGTTACAAACAGCTTTAGATCATCACGTGAGAAATTCTGATACTCTTCTGCTAAAGTATCTAAAATTCTCTGTGGAGTGAATAGCTCTTCTTGATGTAAAACGTGAATTCTATCTAAAATCACGTAAGGCATTAAGTCACGCTCATCAGTCTGACCTGGCTTTAATTCAGCAGTTGGAGCCTGGGCTGAAATGTATGACATATCAGGAACATCAAGTTTCAAGCCTCCTTTTACAACCTCAATACCATCATCAGCTATATGCTGATTGATTTTTAGAATTCTGCTCTTAGAAACATCACCAATTGGAGATAGACCACCTGCTGTATCTCCATCCATAGTGCAATAACCTACAGCATCCTCTGAAGCATTACAGGTTGACATTAAAAGCTTGTTATAACGGTTTGCGATCATCCAGATACCAGGTGCACGAGAACGAGCCTGAATGTTCTGTAATGTCAAATCGTCACGATCCCAGTTAAGCTTATCATCAGGTGTTGTTCCATTGATGATAGCAACATAATCTTCAACTAACTTTGCAATTGACCACTCATAATGAGTTGCTCCGATGTTATGTGCAACTTTTTCTGCTGCGGTTCTGGTTACAGAGCCAGATACAGCTGAGCCTTGATATACAGTGGTTAAGACCTGAGGCATGATCTTTTCTTTTACATATGACTGTTTATCACCTGTAAAAGCGGGTACCTCAAACTTTAATGCAGATAAAAGCTCTTTATACTCGTCATAGCCTAACTCTTGTAGTGCTGCTAACTGACCATAGCAGACACAAGTTGCACAAAGACCTGAATCAGCACCACCTGACATAGATAGAGCAAAACCATGAGAACGGGTCTTTAACATCCAGTCAAACTGACCTAATGCTACAGCTCTAACAATAGTGTCATACTCATTTAAGAACTCACTGATACCTGATGATGCTGTTACAAAATCAGCTCGCTTAAATGACAGATAGTTACTCTGTGAGACTAACTTACCGTCATCAGCAATAATTGACAGACCATCAAAGATATCAGAACCGCTTTCACAGCCTAATAAGTTAGTTGTTACAACGGTACATTTTAGATTTGAAGATAAGGCTACAGCATCTACAACACGCTTTTTGTCATCAAAAAGTTCAAAACGCTTGGCCTCAGGACAGATTAAAAGTTCTACCTTATCAAGATAAGCTAAATCACCTTCATTAAAGTAAATACCCACTTTTTTAGTTGAACCGTTTAATTCGACGTCAAAAGTATTACTTGGGGTAAAGATTTCAGATCCTATATTAAAAGATAAACCTTCTACACAAGGAGTTCTAAAGAAACGAACTCTTGAGTCACAGCTGTTATAGCATGAGTGTAAAACACTTACACCTATGATCTTGCTTTTCTTTAATAGTACATAAGCATCATAAGACTTATTATCAGAGCCTGTTAAAGGCAGACCTACGCCTACAACTATCCCCTCAGGCAGTGAGTACTTTAAATTTAACAAAGCATGCTGTGCACCTTTAGTTAACTCACTGTGCCAGAACAGATCACCACAGTTGTAACCAGAAATAGCAAGTTCTGGAAAAACTATAATGGAAATACCTTCTTTTACAGCTTGTGCGCATTGTTTGAGAATTTTATCAAGATTGCCATTAAGATCGAGAGGAGTGGTGTTGATTCGACCTGCTGCAATGTAGTTTAAATCTGCCATACTATAAACTCCAATGAAGAATTGTGTTGTGCATACTCAATTTGCTAATCAATTTACATCTTTGGTAAACGAAATGGTGATCCTCGTAAAAGAGAACTTTTGCAAAATCAGTTGCATCCATAGTTGTTTTGCATACCGTCAAAAATAACATAATTTAGGTCATAATGATTAACTACGCCCTAAAAATGAACATTGAGATAGATTTTATTGTTTAGTTTATTTTAATTATGTTTTACACCGGTGCTTTAAATTTAGAAATAAAGCATTATTGATGAATTTCATCACAGAAAGATGAATAAGCTGTAAGAGTTTTCAAAGCAGGATTGCTACAATTGAGTACAACAATTGTGTTAGTGCGTATGAGCACAAAATAAAAAAGTGAATAAGATTAGAGAGTTCATTTTATTAAACTGAACTTGATTTCAACTAAGCTCAATCTATATTCAGAATATGAACAAAGATATAAACCAATTTTTATCAAGGATCGGTATACGTGAGCAACAAGAATTATATTATTTCACAAGGTCACTGCAGACATTTAGGTGCAACTATTGAAAAAGATGGTGTAAATTTCGCCGTTTGGGCACCAGATGCAGCCGAAATTGATCTTTTACTGTTCGATGCAGTAGATGACGATTCCCCTTATGTAGTACATCTGTCCTCTACAGTTTTTAAATCCACCTACTTTTGGCATGTATTTGTTCACAATATAGGTGCTGGTCAAATCTATGCTTATAGAGTAACAAAAACTGTAGACAGTCCACAGGCACAATCTCAGGCAGAAGAGATTAACAAGATCTTAATTGACCCATATGGAAAAAGAGTACTCTTCCCTGATGATTACAAAAGATTCTTACCTAAAGACGAGAAGCTTGCTTTTAAATATGCACCTAAGAGTGCTGTCATCAATGTGGACGAGTACGATTGGGGTATTGATACTTTTCCTCACCATTCACTTGAGAACACCATCATCTATGAGATGCATGTAAAAGGATTTACGGCTGATAAAAGTTCAGGTCTTTCAGATGAACTAAGAGGCACCTACAAAGGTCTTATTGAAAAGATCCCATATCTTGTAGAGCTAGGTATCACAGCAGTAGAGCTCATGCCTGTATATCAGTTCGATGAAAAGGATGCTAGACCTAATATGGATAACTATTGGGGCTACAGTCCTATGGCATTTTTCTCAGTACACGAAGGCTACAGTTCCGATAAAAGTATTGAAGGACCTGTAAAAGAGTTCCGTGACATGGTCAAAGCCCTTCACAGAAACGGCATCGAGGTTATCCTAGATGTGGTTTACAACCACACCTCTGAAGGTGATGAGAACGGTCCTAGTTACTGTTTTAAAGGTTTTGATAAGGATGGCTACTACATCATTAAAGATGGCTATTATCAGAACTACTCTGGATGTGGCAACTCTTTAAATGCTAACCAGCCTGTTGTAAGAAACCTGATTATTGACTCACTTGTCTTCTGGCATGAGAAGATGCATGTTGACGGATTTAGATTTGATTTAGCTTCTATTCTAACCCGTGACAAATTTGGCGCCCCAATGAACGACAACACTACCTTGTTGTCTATTGATGCAAACAGACGACTTGCTGAGGCCAAGTTAATTGCAGAGCCATGGGATGCAGGCGGTCTGTATCAGTTAGGTGCTATTTCAGGCTCTAAATGGAGAGAGTGGAACGGACAGTTCAGAGATGATGTCAGAAGCTTCATGAGAGCAGATCCTGGTATGGTCAAAAAGTTTGTTTTAAGACTTTTAGGTTCTCCTGATATTTACAACGAGCATATGGTTGATGCTCAAAAGTCTGTTAACTTTATCACCTGTCATGATGGGTTTACCTTGTACGATTTGGTTTGCTATTCACACAAGCATAATCTTGCTAATGGAGAACATAACCGTGATGGTAATGATAACAACTATTCAGCAAACTACGGCTTTGAGGGCCCTACCGATGATGTTCATTTAAATGAATTAAGACTTCGTCAGGTGAAAAACTTCATGGCAATTACCATGCTCTCACTGGGTACTCCAATGATCTGTATGGGAGATGAAGTACTGCGCTCTCAAAATGGTAATAACAATGCCTATTGCCAGGACAATAAGCTTAGCTATTTAAACTGGGATCTTAATGAGCAACAGCGTGAGATGTTTGATTTTACCAAGACACTAATTGGTCTTTCCAGAATCGGTAAAATTAAGCATGTAAATGATACACCTCACCATAAATTAGACAAATTGCTCACTAATGCCAAGATCCAGTGGCATGGTATAAAACCATTCCAGCCCGATTGGTCTGATATGTCTCACTCAATTGGCTTTTTATACTACTACAGTAAACAAGAGATGTATGCCTACATCTTTGTTAATGCCTTTTGGGAAGATTTGACTATCGAAATACCATGCGTTCCAGGTCACCTTGATAAGAGCTGGTACCAGTTCATCAATACATCTCTAGGACCTGGTAAAGACGTAACTCCATTCTATATGAGTACCAGGTATCACGCAGGTGAAAAGATTAAAGTAAAAAGCAGAACTGTTTTAATGCTACTGTGCCCTAGCACTTAACTTTTAACAACTACCTATTTAGCAAGTAAATAGGTAGTTGTTCATATCAAAAAAATAAATATAGCATTTAATAAATATATATTAAATACTTTATAATCTTTAATAAAATAAAGTACACTGGCATGTTTGGTTTTACTGAAGATGAGACCTTAAAGTTTTTAAAAGACTATGATCTTGAATATTGTTTTCCAATAGTAAAAGAGTACTACGGTGGTTACAAATTCTACGACAAAGAAATCTTTAATCCTGTAGATGTAGTTAACTTTGTAAAAAACAATTTTGAACAAAAGCGAAAAGGCATAGCTTCAGAAATTAAAACAGATACCTACTGGTGTGATCTTGTTTCTAATAAAGATAAAGAGTTAAAAGAAAAACTAGATAATTTGTCTGGTTATGCAACAAATATCATTCAGATCTTAATTAATGGTAAGTCTGCTACCTTTCAATTAAACGATTCCATGAACTATGACATTTTATCAGAGAATAGCTTTGACGACTTTTGGTCTCTGTTACTACACAAAGGATATTTAACAGTAGATTGGAATGCAACTGACGCCTTAGATGATAGCAGTATAAGATACAATAATATTTGTGCAAAACCTCCTAATCCTGAGATACGTGACTATCTTATCAAGCTCTTTCAGTCAAAATTTGGCTCTGAATTTATAAAGCATAACCTGCATAATAAGCTTGTTGATGCTTTGTCTTGTGGCAATCAAAAAGAAACTTATGACATCTTCTTTGACATGCTACAAAAATATGTCTCAATACGAGATACAGCAACCAAAGCTCCTTTATAGAACTACTATCATGGCTTTTTAAATGGAATTTTTACATGTTGTGAAAATCTCATCACTGATTACCATTCTAACTATGAATCAGGCAACGGTTATCCTGATATTACCTTTAAAGCAGAGCGCAATACCAAAGCTGTAATCATAGAGATTAAAGTAGAGCCTACAGGTTCGGATATAGCAACCTTAAGTGAAACAGCACTGTCTCAAATTGAAGGGAAGAATTACGCTGAACCTTATATGGGAAACAGAATGATTCAAAGTATCTATGCTTACGTAATTGCCTTTGCAGGAAAGAACTTCGCTGTTAGCGTAAAAAGCTGAAGTAAAAGAATCTTTTCAAATAGAAAGCAAAAGCATCTATTCTTAAAGAAGATGAGTAAATAAGTTAGATTTGCATGAAGCAATGTTTGCATCTGTATAAGCTATGTTGATGCAAACATTTCAAAATAAGGGATCTCTGTGTGCAACTATTCAGTTTAGCTTAGTCTTGATGTGCACCTAAAATCTTACAAGCTATTTCAACTGATGATTTATCAGGCATTGGAGTATTTTTGAGCTTGTAATCAATACCTAGAGCTTCATATTTATGTACACCTAATGAATGATAAGGCAGTACTTCAACTTTTTTGACATTTGATAAAGAATCAATGATCTTTCTTACATTCTGTAACTGTTCATTGTTATCAGTAATGCCTGGAACCAAAACATGTCTTATCCATACTGGTATATGCAGTTCATCTAAATGATGAGCGCAAGACAGGATGTTCTCATTGCCGATACCTGTTAGTTTTTTGTGTTCAGCACTGTCAGAATGTTTAATATCTAATAACACAAGATCTGTGTATTTCATAAGCTCATCGAACTTTTGCTTATACTCATCAGTATCTCTATAAGGACCTGCTGAAGTATCAAGACAGGTGTTTACACCAAGTTCCTTGAACTTTTTAAATAATTCAGTTACAAATTCAATTTGAACTAATGCTTCGCCACCGCTTACTGTAACGCCGCCATCTTTGCCCCAGTAGTTTTTATAACGCATGGCCTTATTGACTACAGTATCAACATCGTAAGTCTCCCCTGTTTTCATTTTCCAAGTATCTGGATTATGACAATAAAGGCAACGCATTGGGCAACCTTGCATAAAGACCACGAAACGAACACCAGGTCCGTCTACAGATCCGAAAGTTTCAAAAGAGTGGATATAACCTTGAGTCATTACATGTGTCCTATAAATTCTAGTTTCTGATAGATACTTGATGCTCTGAATCGTTATAAGTAATTCTATCTTATTCAGACAAAGGGCGCCAAAAGGCGCCCTCTTTATACAGATTATAGTGTAATTTTTCTAAATTACATTGCCTTGTGGCAAGTTCTAGAAATTACATCTAACTGCTGCTCACGAGTTAAATCGATGAACTTAACAGCGTAACCTGATACACGGATTGTGAAGTTTGCATACTCAGGCTTCTCTGGGTGCTCCATAGCATCGATTAACTTCTCAGTACCGAATACATTAACGTTCAGGTGGTGAGCTCCCTGGTTAAAGTAACCGTCCATTACCTGAACTAAGTTCTTAACACGCTCTTCCTCTGAGTGACCTAATGCATCTGGGCTGATGGTTTGGGTGTTTGAAATACCGTCTAAAGCATACTCGTAAGGTAGTTTTGCAACTGAGTTTAGAGATGCTAATAAACCAGACTTCTCTGCACCGTATGATGGGTTTGCACCAGGAGATAAAGGCTCGCCTGCCTTTCTGCCATCAGGTAATGAACCTGTAGCCTTACCGTATACAACGTTAGAAGTAATGGTAAGAATAGAGGTTGTAGCCTCTGAGTTACGATAGGTATGGCGCTTCTTTAACTTGGTTAAGAAGGTTCTTAATAACCATACTGCAATCTTATCAGCACGATCATCATCATTACCGTAACGAGGGAAGTCACCTTCAACCTCGAAGTCAACAGCAATGCCGTTCTCGTTGCGGATTGGCTTTACCTTTGCGTACTTAACTGCTGATAATGAGTCAACTACGTGTGAGAAGCCTGCAATACCAGTTGCGAAAGTACGACGTACATCGGTATCGATTAAAGCCATTTCAGCTGCTTCGTAGTAGTATCTGTCGTGCATGTACTGAATTAAGTTCAATACGTTAACATACAGATCAGCTAACCACTCTAGAACGATATCGTAGTTTGCCATTAACTCGTCGTAGTTTAAGTACTCTGAGGTGATCTTAGGTAATCTTGGGCCAACCTGCATACCGGTCTTGCAATCAATACCGCCGTTCATTGCGTATAGAAGAGCCTTAGCCAAGTTGGCACGAGCACCGAAGAACTGCATTTCCTTACCAGTCTGTGTTGCAGATACGCAGCAGCAGATTGAGTAATCGTCGCCCCATACAGGACGCATTACATCATCGTTCTCATACTGGATTGATGAGGTATCAACAGAAATCTTAGCAGCATACTTTCTGAAGTTTAATGGTAACTTCTCAGTGTATAGAACTGTTAAGTTAGGCTCTGGTGATGGACCCATGTTTTCTAAGGTGTGTAAGAAACGGTAATCGTTCTTAGTTACCATGTGACGGCCATCCATGCCGAAACCTGCAACCTCTAGAGTTGCCCAAACAGGGTCACCTGAGAATAACTGGTTGTATGAAGGAATACGTGCGAACTTAACCATACGTAACTTCATAACTAAGTGGTCGATTAACTCCTGAGCCTCTTCCTCAGTTAGGGTGCCTTCTTTTAAGTCACGGTCAATATAAATATCCAGGAAGGTAGATACACGACCTACTGACATAGCAGCACCGTTCTGAGTCTTGATAGCAGCTAAGTAACCAAAGTATAACCACTGAACAGCTTCGCGAGCGTTGTTAGCTGGCTGTGAAATATCAAAGCCATAGCTCTCTGCCATAACCTTCATAGCATTTAAGGCTTTGATCTGATCTGCTAACTCTTCACGCTGACGAATGATGTCATCAGTCATGGTACCGCAACCGCAGTTTGCTAAGTCAGCTTTCTTCTGTGCTACTAAGAAATCAATACCGTATAGAGCTACACGACGGTAGTCACCAACGATACGACCACGGCCATAGGTATCTGGAAGACCAGTGATGATCTTGTTCTTACGAGCAAGTCTCATTTCAGGAGTATATGCATCATATACTGCCTGGTTGTGAGTCTTGTGGTACTCGTTGAAAATCTTGTGGAATTTAGGGTTAGGGGTATAACCATAGGTGGTGCAAGCCTCTTCAGCCATCTTGATACCGCCGTATGGCATGAAAGCACGCTTTAAAGGCTTATCAGTCTGTAAACCTACAACCTTCTCAAGATCCTTGCTATCAGCACTGATGTAACCTGGACCATAAGCAGTAATGCCTGAAACTACTTCAGTTTCCATATCAAGAACACCGCCCTTTGCGCGTTCTTCATGCTGTAACTGCTGTAACTCGCCCCATAACTTATCTGTAGCTTTTGTAGGACCTGCTAAGAATGACTCATCACCATCATAAGGTGTGTAATTGTGCTGAATGAAGTCTCTAACGTTAACGTCATCAACCCAATGAGAGCCGGTAAAACCGCGCCACTGTTCTTTCATGATTACTCCTAATTAAGTTCAAACAGATTTTTTTATCTGTCGTAAACGTTTCTGTTCTTTTTTAACTGAAACATAATCGCTTTTCAAGCATGATGATTATATAGATAAGATCCTTTTTTTCCTAGTGAACGGATGTAATGTTTTTGCAAAAAAATACCGATTAAATTCAGAAATGGCTTTATTACAAGGAGTTAGAAAGAATTTAAATAATTATGATTATTAAACTTAGTTAATTAACCTAGTAAACTCTTGAAGCAATCCTAGTTATAAAGATTTTTTTACAAAGGTTAATTAACCTCAAATTTTTGTAAATTTTAAATTATAAAATTCATGTTTAAACCTAAATTCAAAATTCACGTGGCTATTTTTGTGATCTTTGTAAACTATCGTAACGTTATTTAAATTGAGTACCTAACGTTTTTAAATGAACTATATTATTTCTTAAATAGACTCTATGGGGTTCACAGATAAAATCTAGATAAAAGGATTACCCTTTTCATCGGTCAATTTTTCTCTTAACAGACCTTGCTTATACATCTCTAAAAGATCTTCAAGATCTGTGATGAGCTCTTTTATCCCCTGTCCAAGATCTGTATCTATAACCATCTTTCTTTGTTTAAAATCTTCAACAGAAATTACCTGCAAGTCCGCAATATCACTGTTATTAGCAATAGCATCTTTGATGGTAGTAAAAGGAGTATGAGCCTTTAAATGCAAATAGTGTGAGCTATAGATTAAGGTATAGCCTGCAATACCTGTTTTAGCCTGATAAGCTTTGCAAAAGCCTCCATCTATAACTAAAAGTTTTCCTCCTGCTCTTACAGGAGTTTCTCCGTCCTTTACCATGATAGGAGTGTGGCCATTGATGATATGGCCATTATTCGGATCTAAAGAAAACTCTCTTAAAATTTGATTACAGGTTTTCTCTTCGTAATAATAGGTGTAGTACGGATTTCTAGGCTCATGCCAAGTTGACTCATCTTGTACAAACAGCCTTTCAAAGAGTTTCATTCTGCGACCTGAAAGTGGTGATAATGGACCTGTCCACATGTACCACAAGAAATCTAAATGCTCTTGATCTCGAAATGTATAAGCTTCGCGAATTTTCTTTTGGCAAAAATCCAGGTAATCACGACCTGACAGTTCATTACCGTCACATTTAATCTTTTTAAAGGAGCCATCCTCATCTAATGGGATACATCCATGGTAGAGCAAATTGCCATTAAAGCACTGATACATGGTACCTTTAGAATACAGAAACTTTACATGGTTATTAAGTCTTACTGAACCTGTAAATGACGCTACCAAATCATCTACAACTTCCTGTTCAGCTTTAGTTAATACATAAGGATGAGCTTTATCTACAGTTGGCAGATCAGTTGTCTTTAACTTATAAGTCTTACCGTCAGTTAAAGTAACCGAACCATTTTTAAGATCAAGACCATCTAATACTAATCTGTCATCTAATTCATACTCAGGATGTCTTTTTACTAACTGACCGATGAGTTTTACAGCCAAAACGGCTACGGCTTTATGGTCTGCAGGAAAGTTCTTTTCATTTTTATAAGTAGAATTTGCAAACATGGCAAGTTTTCTTAAAGAAATACCATAGCCATTCTCAAGCATTTTAAAGTTCTTATAGCGGATGTTGTTACAAAGTACATTCACAGCACACAAAGCAGAACCACAACAGGCACCAATCCAGAGTACATCATGATTACCCCATTGCAGATCAAGATCATGATATTTCATTAAAAGATCCATGCACTTATCTGGGTGAGGACCTCTGTCAAAGATATCGCCTAAGACATGCAGTCTGTCGACAGCTAATCTTTTGATAAGTTTACACAGTTCTAAAATGAAATATTTAGCAGAGCCAGTTTTGATAATCGCCTCTAAAATAGAACGGTGGTAAGCCATTCTTGAGTTTTGATCATCTGATTTAGCATGCATTAACTCATCTATGATGTATGAAAAGTCACCATCAATTGCTTTTCTTACCTTAGAACGTGAGTATTTTGAGGAGAGGTAATTTGATAGTGCAATTAAATCTAGTATGGTCTTGGTATAAAAAGAGTTTAAATCAGTGCTACCGTCCTTTTCTTTGTTTAAAAGACATTCATTTGGATAGTAAATGAGAGTGCATAGCTCATCTATTTGCTCTTTAGTGTAATCAGTAAAGACTAATCTTACCTTTTCTTTGATAACGCCTGAGGCGTTATTTAAGATATGTTTAAAAGCTTCATATTCGCCATGAATATCAGAAATAAAATGCTCTGTGCCTTTTGGCATAGATAAAACAGTATTGAGGTTAATCAGCTTGGTATAAACCGCATAACGGTTGTCATACTCTCTTGAGAGCAACTCAAGATATCTATGTCTTTGTAACATTTTATTTTCCTAGCTTTTATTTTGTTTTAGCTTATCTTTTTATAAGATATTGGCTCTTAATGGTGTAAGGTATCACGATATACAATTTGCGCAAAGTGAGCACTAATAAAGACACTGTGCACCAAAAGAGCCAATATATCTACTGTTCATTTATCTTATGTTCACTATAGTTTGCTGCAATAGAGTAAATCTTTTCACAATCGCTCTTATATAAAACAACAAACTTACCTTCACTATTGTTTTGCTCATCTACACCGAGCATACTCAAAAGCAAAGGAATGTCTTCAGTTTTAGCTCCAATTTCTTTAAATGACAAAGGCATTCCTATTGATTTAAAGAAACATCTTAATGCATCAATACCGGCACTTGCTGTAACTGAAGGGTCGTCAAAGTCAAATGCAACATTAAAGACGTTTGAAGCAAAACGGGCAAATCTCATGACGTCATGCTTTAAGACATACTCCATCCAGGCAGGAAACATTACCGCAAGTCCTGCTCCATGAGCTACATCATATAAAGCTGATAACTGATGTTCTAAGTGATGAGTTGCCCAATCCTGTTCTCTATCAACCCCGCAGATATTGTTATGAGCTAAAGAGCCTGCCCACATAATATTTGCTCTTGCGTTGTAGTTACGAGGATCTTCCATTACTGTCTGAGCATTCTTAATGATAGCCCTCAATAAACCTTCACAAATGTTATCTGTAACATCAACACACTCTGAATTTGTAAAGTATCTTTCCATGATATGAGCCATCATATCGGTTATACCACAAGCGGTCTGGTATTTACTTACAGTATAGGTAAGTTCAGGATCTAATATGGCAAACAAAGGTCTGTTCAGTTCACTTGAGCATCCGCATTTAATGATATGACCGCCTATTGTCTTTTGAATTACAGATGAGGTTGAACTTTCAGAGCCAGCTGCAGGAATGGTAAGCACAGCGCCTACTTTTAAAGAGGACACGGGCTTTCTCTTTTTAAGATAAAAATCAAAAAAATCACCTTGTTCACTGTCAGCTACTCCTAATGAAATAGCTTTAGCTGTATCTATTACTGAACCACCACCTACAGGCAAAATGAAATCTACTTTTTCTTTTCTTGCTATTTCAATACCTTCATAAACTAAATCTGCTCTTGGGTTTGGTTTTACTCCACCTAATAAAGTGTAACCAATAGAAAAAGATGCTAATTGCTCCTTTATAGATGAAATAAGACCTGAGCGAACAGCCGATCCTCCTCCATAAACAATTAGAACTTTTTTATATCCAAGTGATGAGATAGTCTGACCTACTTTAGAACTAACACCTTGACCGAAGATGTATTTTGTAGGTAAACAGTATTGAAAGTTTTCCATAAAATTATCCTTACCTATGTACGCTTATCTGATTAGCTTAAGTTTATTGAAAAAGGCTTTATGGAAATTATACAGAATATGAAATAGATAGTTTTGACAAAGATTCAAGATTTCAACGAACTTCAATCTATTCAATCATTAACTTCTTTTGATAGTTTTTACAGAAACAAAATTAATTAAAACTTTCACAGATTGCCGTACTAAGGTGTAGATAAGATCTTCTTAGGACGACCTCTAGGTCTTTTCGGTTTGTCCTCTTTTTTTGGGGGCAGTTTTAGGAGCAGGAATGGATAAATCGAGTTTTTCTAATTCATCCATAACACAGTCAAGAGTGTGAACCCATTTATCATCTGAATTTTGAGGTTTTTCACTATTAAAAGAGTCAGTCAATCTCCAGGCAGTGCCTAAATCATCAATCAAATCACCAAAAGACATCTTATCTAACAGATTTGTCTTAGAAACAGCTTTGAGTAGACGAGACGTGATGATGGTAGATATCAGATTGACAAACTCTTTACCCATTACAGCGAAATCACTTTGGACTTTAGTAGTATCAAAGCATTCAAAATGTTTAAACTGACGAAACATCATTTCTAAGAGCCATCTGTCAGCATAGCTCTGATATACCACCAAAGGATCAAGTTGCATATCAGACTCAAAGACAATCAGACCGAACAAGTCATTTTTACGCTCATACTTGTCATATTCGAAATTGTTGTTTTTAGAAGCTCTGTAAAGGTAGTCTCTACATTCAGCAGCACCATTTCTGGTATCCTTGAATGCATAAAGAAATCTGCCACCCTTAATCTGTTTACAGTTATACAGAATTCCACCTTCAACACCTTTCAAAAGTTTCATATCAGAGAGCAGATTGTTGCTTTTGACACGAGAATCATTGCGTTTAATAGGTGTCATAAAGTGCAATTCAGGATGTATAGCTCTCTCATAGTCAATTTTGCTAGTAGGAAATCCTTTGTCAGCAATAATGATACCTTTACTGATATTGTTATCATGGATAAAAGATTTGTAAGAGCTAGCATCAATACTGTTGCCAGGAAAAGCCTCAGCACAGATTGGTTCTTGAAGCTCTATATCATATAGCATAAAGCAAAAAGATATCTTTACAACCTTTAAATCAAGACTTATATGAGTATTGTGACAAGGAGTTTACAGAGCTGTTATCCTGTATAAACGTTCCATCAATGGCAATATGGTGTTCTTTTGCTACTGCTTCCATTCTCTTTTTAAAGAATTGAGCTTTACCTTAAAAGTCCATTCCAAGATCTTCATACATCTTAGTAAGAGAGTTAATACTGATATGTGCTCCAGGGTAATAAAGGCTGATAAAGGAGCGATTGGTAAAACATCGATATTCTAGATGAGCAAATACCAGGCTTAATGATTTGAACTGAAGCTACTGCCATAATGTTATAGGCAAGCTCTGCTCCGAATACGTCAATCAAATCCGAAAATAAATCTGAGCTTACAGATTTTACAAAGGCTGATGAACCATATGACAGAGCAAAAGGAGTTTTGTTGTGAACCTTAGAACCTGAACAGCAAAGTGTACTCTCTTTAACACCGCCTCTATCATTTTCACTCTTGCGTTGAACTGGTACGTATCTGCCATCAACAATATGACCTATAACCTTTCCATTCTTTGGTTGAGGGTTCTTTTTACCTTTTACATATCTAACAGAAGCTCTAACTCTAACAGCATACCGATTAGGTCCATCACGGCCATTGTCATCAACAATAGTATTAACAGGTCTTTCAACCTTACGAATATATTATGGAACAGCCATAAAAATCACCCTATATATAGTAATGTGGGACTATATATTCAAGTTGAATTTATGGTAATTTTATAAGCAACTAAGCCTGTTTAAAGACAAAATTTCGCCATTGCTTTTCGTTAGTAGATGCAATTTATGTGAATTGTTTGGATAGATGGGTAATAATCAAGTAAGAAAGCGGACTTTAGTATGGCCCCAGAAATTGATCACTTAAGTTTCTAGGTCATACTAACAGAAT
>ERZ1034917.142-NODE-142-length-70187-cov-11.165431_pt1 | contig 70187 bp, 56 predicted proteins | sample MGYA00520605_ERZ1034917 | MGnify/ENA primary metagenome ERZ1034917 (study PRJEB33766, sample SAMN09781784) | gut metagenome | biome: gut microbiome | host: Homo sapiens | place: Madagascar | study: EMG produced TPA metagenomics assembly of the PRJNA485056 data... | reverse complement strand
CTAAATTATTGTTTATGGCATTATTGAGTTCAATTTTCTCTCTGATGGTTTCCAATAAATCAACAATTTTCCTCTGTTCGGTTACATCGGGAATATCAATTTCAAGTGTTTGAAAAGTCGTTGATGCACGAGCTAAAGCGGGAACTCCAACCTGAGAAGCGTTGGAAAGCAATTTATGCTGCCCTGCGTTGGTATGAAAATAATATACCAAATATTCAGGTAAGATTTTCTCATTACATTTGACTCTAAACTGGCTCTGAGAAATAACATAGCGACTATGTTTTGAATTTTCAGGTATAAAAACTATTTGTCCAAGAGTTCCCCTATGAGTGATAACAATATCCCCCCTATAAGCATTCGCTTTTCCAAGAGAGTCTGCCTTTTCAGGCGTTACATATCTAAATGAATTATCATTCAAAGCAAATCCTGTCAGGTTACTCCCGTTGAGCACAGGAATACCACTGTCCACAAAACACTCTACTTTAATATTTGAACCAAAGGGACCCATTGAAATCTCATTTATCAAGTCTTTGATTTTATAGGTCTTATATTTCATACCCAATCGCCCCCAGTTTCTTACGGATTTCGTCCTCTAATTTGTGGGACTTTGCAAACATCTCAGATAATTCGGAGGTAAGGCGAGTCATCTTTTTTTCAAACGGTTCGCCGTCGTCCTCGACTTCTTCAATTCCGACATATCTGCCTGGAGTAAGGATAAAGTCTTGCTTTTCGATTTCTTGCAAATCGGCAATTGCACAGAAACCTTTGACATCTTCAAGCGTACCTTCTTGGAATGCCGTAAATGTATCTGCAAGCTTTTGAATATCCTCATCGGTAAAATCTCTGTGCTTACGGTCAACCATATAACCCATCTTGCGGGCGTCAATAAACAGGGTTTTGCCTTTTTGCTTTTTGTTCTTGGTAATAAACCAAAGCGTAACAGGAATTGTAACGCTGTAAAAGAGCTGAGTCGGCAGAGCGACGATGCCTTCCACAAGGTCAGCCTGAATAATGTTCTTTCTGATTTCTCCCTCTCCGCTGGACTGAGAGGACAACGCACCGTTAGCAAGTACAAGACCTATTTTTCCATTCGGTGCAAGGTGGTGTATCATATGCTGAATCCACGCATAGTTGGCATTGCCGGCAGGCGGTGTTCCGTATTTCCAACGAACATCTTCTTTGAGCTTTTCCTGTCCCCAATTGGAAAGATTAAAAGGCGGATTTGCCATAATAAAATCAGCTTTCAAGGTCTTGTGCAAATCATTGAAAAATGTATCTGCCTGATACGGACCGAAGTCTGCGTCAATACCTCGAATAGCCATATTCATTTTTGCCATTTTCCAAGTGTCGGCATTGGACTCCTGACCGTAAACGGCGATTTCGCCACGCTTACCGCTGTGAGCCTGAATGAACTTTGCACTCTGTACGAACATACCGCCCGAACCACAGCAAGGGTCATATACACGACAATTCTTAAACGGCTTTAAGATAGCAACAATTGTTTTAACAATACTTGCAGGAGTATAGAACTCGCCACCCTTAACACCTTCGTATGCGGCAAACTGCTGAATACAATACTCATAAGTTCTGCCGAGCAGGTCTTTGCTTTCCTCGGTGTCGTCCATATCCATATTAGTGAACAGGTCAACAACATCGCCCAAAACACGCTTGTCCAAATCAGGACTTGCATAGTTTTTTGGTAATACATTTTTAAGGGTTGTATTTTCTTTTTCAATGGCTCTCATAGCATCATCAATAACAGTACCGATTTCAGGAGTATGTGCAGATGAAGCAATTTTGCTCCAACGGGCATTTTCGGGAACAAAGAAAATATTTTCCATAGTATATGCATCCCTATCATCCTCAAACCCGTCACCCTCAGCGACAAGCTGCTGATATCGCTTTTCAAAAGCAGTAGAAATGTAACGCAAGAAGATTAAGCCAACGATTACCTTTCTGTATTCTGCCGCAGGTATATGTCCCCAAAGGGTGCAAGCTGCATCCCATATTTGTTTTTCAAAGCCAATATTGGCGTTACTTTTTTGAGCCATTTCTATTTTCATTTCCTCTCAATGATTTGTATTCGATTATTATTTATGTATAAAGTTACAATTATAAGTTTAATTATATCACATCACCATGTCGAATTCAATAAAGTTATTTATAATACCTGCTTTTTTAATCACTTTTTTGTGTATTTTGTTATACGAAATCTATAAAATATTAGCACTTGAATAAACAAAAAGCTGAGGAGCAAATATCCTCAGCCTTTATACTTATCTTTAAATTTCAATTTCACTGCCATCTTCAAAACGAATTGAATATCTGTCTGCATACCATCCTACATTATCATTTTCAAATTCAAGCTTTAAGTCATCTGCAACCGAGAGCGGATTTATATTATCGTCAATATATTTTGGTTTGCCGTAACGAATTCCATCCAAACATTCAAGACCTTTATCATCATGTAATTCATGTTTAGCAACACTATGAACATTCTGTCTAGCAACGAGATAAATCTTTTTCATAATATAACCTCCGATATATAATTTACTAATTTTTGACAAGTTGCTTTCAGGGCTATTTTTTCAAAAGCTAACTTAATCAAAGGGAATCTGCAAAAATGCAATCGATTTCTCTGACATTTTTACCTATCAATAATATTATACTAAACATTTCATTCATTTATCCAACCCTTAAACAAAAAAATATTGATTTTTTAGCATGCTCAAAGTTTTATGCATTGGCAGTTTTTGGATATTGCAGTCATGTTATACAGTTCGTTTTTGAAATTTGCGAGTAAAAAATCTTTGTGCTACGGTGTAATAAATTTTAAAACTATATTATCTTGTTTCCTTGAAAATCGGCAGGCAAACTAAAATGACAGTAAGTTTGACAGTAAGTTTGACTGCATTTTATCTTGTTTTAACTTAATTCAAAATTACTCAACTGAATTTTTGAAATCTCAAAAACCCAGTGTTTAAGCCACTTTTAAGGTATTTTAAGTAATTTTGGCAAAAAATAAAAGGCGGTTAAAAAACCACCTTTACTGGTGCAGGTAACAGGACTTGAACCTGCATGAAATTGCTTTCACATGGACCTGAACCATGCGCGTCTGCCAATTCCGCCATACCTGCTTATTAAATTGAAAATTGAAAATGGAAAGTTGAAAATGAAAGTGTCAACTTTTGCATAATCAATTTAAATTCCCTTGATTTTTACACGGTGGGGAAACCGAGGCGGAGCTTTCTTTCAGATAAATCTTACTTTTCGGCTGATTCCGCAACAGCACTCAAAATGTGCTATATCATTATAGCAGACCGACAGGTAAGTGTCAAGTGACATTTACTTTATCGGTCTGTTTTACGCTGATTATTTTTCAGGATCGGGTTTGCGGATTTTGAAACCGTCATATTTTCCGATGTCGCAGAGGGCAATTTCGTGGCAACCCATTCTCGTTGACAGCGGTGCAAGTTCCATATAGTCGCCGTAGAGGAAAGTAAGGTACTTGTCATATTCCTTTGGCACGGGGAACTTGTAACCCTCAAAGTCGGCATAAGCAACATCGTCAAGATATTCCTTTGGAAAAGCACCGTTATAAATATTTCTGCCCATTCCGTCATAGAGATATTTTGCGTTCTTTTTGTTTTTAAAGAATTTTAAAGTACGGACTTCAAGCCACATACTGAATCTGAGCGGAAATATTTTTTTGCAGAAATTTGTTACAATGCTCTGGATTCTACTGCCGTTTTCAGCCTTGCGATTGTTCCATTTATTGAACACCAGCGCTCTTGTGAACAGAGTCACAGCCATATGAATTTTTCGTCCGATTGCTGAATTGGCTGTGTTATCATGACAGAAAATATCAAATGCAATTCCGTTGTGCATTGCATGGTGATCCTTTGCAAAGTCGGTTGCAAAGAAAGTGTCGTCAAGTCTGACCTTGGCAAATTCATAGAAACAAGCCTTGTCCGTATGGTACGATTGAAAAGTCATATTGCTCGGAAGTTCCTTTGGCGCAATCTCGCAAAAGCGGTCAAAATCTTCACGCAACATCATAATATCGGCATCATCGTCCCACGGAATGAAGCCTTTGTGACGGATTGCACCGAGAAGTGTTCCGCCGCCGAGAAAATATTTTATGTTGTGCTTTCGACAAATTCTGTCGGTTTCAAGCAGAAATGCAAGCTGAATTTCGTGAATTGAATCAAGTCTGCGTTCGTGTGAGTGGGGGATACGCAGAACTTTTTCAGACTTCATCTTGTCCATTATGCAGATTTTCAGTATGGTTTCAAGGTCAATGTCGGGAGTGCATTCGTTTACGGAAATTTTGTTTGAATTAATTGCACAGCCGTCAAGCTCCGTAAAATCGCCCGACTCAATTGTACAGCGACTGCCGTAAATATCGTTGAGAACAGCCGCAATCATAATCAGCGATGCGTTGCAGTTTTTGCCGCCGACATTATAAACTGCGTTTTCTTCAAGATTTGTCATTGCGAAAACAATCGCCTTTAAAACATCGTTGATATAAACAAAGGTGCAGCGATCCCTTGTTGCCGGAACAACTGTGTTACGGCGGTTGGCTATATCGTCAAAAACAGGATCAAGCACGCTTGTAAGGTTGCTTGACGCTCCCAAAATTATGCCCGTTCTGAGCGTTGTAACGGTTGATTCGCAGTTCCTCAAAACCGAGTGCAAGGCGGTTTCTCTCGTTCTCATAAGCTGACCTGCAAGCGATGAGGGAGAGGTTGTGTCAAGTTCTGCGTACTCGTTTTCGGAATAAACTCTGTGCGGTTTGGCTTTGCCGTAAATTCTGCTGTCGTTCACAACGACAACTCTTGCGCCTGTGGCTTTTGCAATTTTGGCACAGGCATTTATCTCTGCAATGCCGTCAATCATAATCTGTGGGTTGTTGTCTGTATGTTCACCGCAGATTCCTGTTGTAATTACATAGTCGGCACTTGAAATTTCTGATACAGAATTATAATCGACAAAATCAAAATCATCTCTTAACAAGAGTTCGCTGTGGTATGATGCCATTGCGTTGCGTGATTTGCCGAGAAGGATAACTTTTATTCCGAGCCTTTTAGCCTCGTTATTGTAGAGAAAGGCATAGCAAAGACACCTTGCAAGTTCACCACCCGAGATGACAATTGTTTTGTTCCTGAGCTTTGCAAGAGTTTCTTTTTCAACTCCGGGCAATGCCGCCCTGTCGGCCTCAAATTCGTTTAAAAAATCTTTAATACGCATTACTTTATCCTTCGCAATTCTGCACGCAGTTCTGTTGCTCTTATACTGCGTTTTATTCCGTCTTTAAGCGTGGTTTTCGGACTAAAGCCGAGTGATTTTATTTTATCATTGCACAAAACATACGGTGTGGGGGATGACGGAGAAAATTCGGGTTCTTCTTCGTCTTTTCTGTGAACGAACACTACGGAGAGATTCTTTTCGGAATTTGCCGATTTTACAAGCTGTGCAAATTCCCGCATTGTCACATTTGCGTTATCGTTTGAAATGTTGTATGCCTCACCGCTTTTTCCGTTAAGCAAAATATCAATCAATGCAGAAACCGTGTCCGTCACATAGCAAAAGCTGAACTTTTCACCACCGTTATCTGTAAGCATAATGCTCTGATTTTTTGCCGCACTGACAATCAGCTTTGCCCATTTTCTTTCATCGCTCATTCTGACACCTCCGAGTGTGGGGGAGGGACGGGCGATTTTTACATTCATACCGAACTTTTCAGCATAGCAAACAGCAAGTGTTTCGGCTGAACGCATACTTTGTGCGTATGCACTGTCGGCATCGGTCGGATCGAGATAGCCGAGGTCGTTTTCGCAAATGTTATTTTTACCGCTGAAAACTTCCCCGTAAACCATATATGAAGATACGAGCAGAACCGATTCGGCATTTGCCTCTTTTGCATATTCAAGCACATTTGCAAAGCCCGAAGTGATTGTATCCGCAATTTCGGGATTACTGCAATCTTCCTCTGCAACCTCACACGGGCAGTTGCAGTATATTACAAAGTCGGCTCTTTCAATCTCCGGAAAGTTCTTTGACTCTCCGATTTCAACAACAAAATCTTTGCGGAGAGTAAGGCTGCCGAACTGCTTTTCGGCATCTTCACGGCTTTTTGCAAGGGTGATTACCCGTGTGTTGTTTTCAAAAAAATCATTGCCCTCAAGCAATGTGCATATAATGTAATATGCAATAAGTCCGTGACAGTCCGACACGAAAACAGTCTTGTTTTTTAACTGTTGAAAATTTATCCTGTTGTCTGCAATTTTTTTAATGTCCTCAAAAATTTCGGAGGACAGATTGCCTTTTACGGTACAGTCCATATGGGTTTACCTCTCAGATAAATCAGAAAAGCTCCGCAATTGTGGAGCTTTTGCTTTATTCCAAAACGGAATTATTTTTTCTTTTTTGATTCCTCATACACTCTGAGGGTTTCATCTGTCGGTCCGTCAAACATAACAGTTCCTTTTTTCAGGAAGATTGAACGCGCGCAGATTTCTTTAACCGAAGCGGCATTGTGACTTACATAAAGTACGGTTACACCGCTTTCGATAATCTCTTTAATTTTATTTTTACACTTCTTTTTGAAGGTTGCGTCACCGACCGAGAGCGCCTCATCAACAACGAGAACATCGGGTTCAATGTTGACATTGATAGCAAAACCAAGACGCATTTTCATACCGCTTGAGTATGTTCTTACAGGCTGGTCAATGTAATCTCCAAGCTCTGCAAAGTCGATGATTTTCTCCTCAATCTGCTTAATATAGCTGTCCTCAAGACCGAGAACATAACCTTTCAGATAAATGTTTTCTCTGCCTGTCATTTCCATGGAAAAGCCTGCAGTGAGCTCAAGCAATGCGGCAACCTTGCCGTCAACGGTGATTTCGCCTTCGTCGGGAAATGCAACGCCCGTAATCATCTTGAGCAGAGTTGACTTGCCTGCACCGTTGTCACCGACAATACCAACCGATTCGCCACGATTGATTACCATTGAAACATTGTTAAGAGCCTTGTTCGTTTTTGCATTTCTCGGCTTAAAGAAAAGAGCCTTGAATCTTGCCTTGTCATCTTTGTAGAGTGTGTAGGTTTTGCTGACATTTTTAAAGGTAATAATCGGATCGGATACTTTTGTTTCAGCCATAATATTACCTCCTTAAAGTACATCAGGAAGTTTTTTCCTGAGTCTGTTGTAGTTGAAAATACCTAGGGCGAAAATTACAACAAATTCAATTGCAAACACAAGACATTCCGTTTTGTTTGCATAGAACGGTCTGTTGTAGAGGAAACAGTTGCGGTAGCCGTTTACGAAAAAGTTAATCGGATTGATAAGCATAAGCTTGTTGAGAAACGGCGAATCAAAGCCGTAGGAGTTGTACATAATACCCGATAACCAGAAAATACCTGACATAACGGAAACAATCAGGCTTTCAAAGTCCTTACTGAACGCAGACATCGGGGCTGTTGACCATGTGAGTGCAAGGAAGAAGATAAACATCAACGGACAGTACAGGAAAAATTGCAGATTGTACCAGCTCGGTCCTATTGTGAAAAGTACATATGCGTACATAAATGCCATAAGAATCAGGTGAACAAAAAGCCTTGAAACCTCTGTATAAGTAAGGATTGTTGAAACGGGGAACTTAACCTTTGTAATAAATTGACGGTTGATTCTCAGTTCCTTTGCACCCTGCGTTATGCTGTCCTGAATAAAGAACCACGGAATGATACCGATGAACATAAAAGTAAAGAAGTCAACGGAAAAAGGCTGTGCTCCGCCGATGTCAAGGTGAAGTGTTTTAAGCTGTTTGATACCGCAGGAAAAAGCGAACCAGTAAACAAAAATTGTAAACGCAGGCTTAACAACAGCCCAAAGAGGACCGATTACGGCGCCTTTGTAGGTTTTAATAAGTTCGTTTTTGGCAAGGAGCAAAATCTGCTTTCCGAAGCCACGATGTTCTTTTAAAATTGTAAACAATATATTATACCATCCTATCTCTTTTGTGATGCACAGGCGCCCGCCTGCAAGTGAATAAAATCGAAAAATGTATTATGCACTCTTTAACAGTATATATTATATTACTTTTTCCTAATTTGTCAATCAAAACAAGACAATTGAAATCTATTTGTAAGATTGAGCGAATCCCCGTTAATTCTGTGTATTTTGGGTGTTCGCAGAGCGAATATGACAACCTGTCACGGAAACCTTTTAAAATAAGGAATAATACTTTTAAGATAACATAAAATTTAAAGGCTGTATAAATGGGGGATGATTAATTTTAAAAATTCACCAAAATTAAAATCCCGAACAGAGCCTTTAAAAGCTTTGCTCGGGATTAATTTTATTGCTTATCAGTCTGCCTGGATTTTTACAAACTGTTCCTGCATATAGGAATAAACCTCATCGGAAACATTTGAAAATACATAGCATTTATCAAGATACTCGTCACTCGGGAAGATGAATTCGTTTTTCTTTGCGTCTTCATCAATGTAATCGTCATATGCAACCTGATTAGGTGTTGCATAGTTGAGATATTCAAAGTTTGCGGCGGCAATTTCCGGATCCTGCATAAAGTTGATGAACTTCTCTGCATTTTCCTTGTTTTTACTGCATTTCGGAATACACATTGCGTCATAGAAAAGGTTTGAGCCGTCCTTTGGCATTGCGTAGTCAAGATCCTCGTTGTTATCAATCATTGTCATAATGTCGCCTGCGTAGTACGGAGCAATTGCTGACTGGCTGTTTTCCATTTCAGTAAATACCTGATCCATTACATATTTTTTAAGGAGAGGCTTCTGCTCTTTAAGTTTAGCGGCGGCTTTGTCAATATCTGCCTTGGTGCAGTTAGCAGGATTAATGCCCTCAAGCTGCATTGCAATTGCCATTGCGTCACGGCTGTTGTTAAACATAAGAATCTGACCTGAAAGGTCTTTGTTCCAAAGCGCGTCCCATGAATCGGGCTTTGTTTTAACCTTTGTTTTGTCATAAACCATACCTGTTACGCCCCAGCTGTAGCATACGGTATATTTACCTTCGGGATCGCAGGCAAGCTTTTTGAAACGATCCATAAGATTGTCGTAGTTAGGAATATTGTCAAAGTTAAGCTCCAACAGCATATCCTCATTAATCAATCTGCTGATCATATATTCGGACGGAATGACAACATCATAGCTTACATTACTGTTTTTCAGCATATTGTAAAGCTCTTCGTTGGTTTCATAGGTTGTGTAGTTTACCTTGATGTTGGTGCGTTTTTCAAACTCCTTGATAATGTCGAGTGAGTCATCTTCGCCGTTTGAAATGTACTCGCCCCAGTTGTAAACATTAACTTCTCCTGCGTCAGCTGAGTCAGCCGAAGCACCTCCGCCGCAGCCTGAAAGGCAAGCCGCACATGTTGCCGTCATTGCAGATGCAAGGACAATGCTGATGATTCTTTTCATTTCTCAATCTCCCTTTAATAAAATTTTTAAAATCAAGTTCTCTTTTTCTGCACCTTTTCTTCGTGTCTGTCACGCAGATTAATAATAACCATAACAATGAGTACAGCAAGGAAAAGCAGTGCGGAAAGAGCGTTGATTTTCGGTGAAATTCTCCTGTGAGTCATCGAGTAAATTTCAATAGAGAGGTTCTGGAATTTTGCACCCCTTGTGAAATATGTTATGATGAAATCGTCAAGAGAATATGTAAAACTCATGAGCAGACCCGAGAAAATACCCGGCATAAGCTCGTGAATAATTACCTTGTAAAATGCCTGCCATTGGTTACAGCCAAGGTCAAGGGCGGCGTCGTAAATGCTCTGATCCATTCGTTTGATTCTCGGCATAACATTAAGCACAACAAACGGAACACAAAAGCATATGTGCGAAATTAAAACCGTGAAAAATCCCATTTCAAAGTTAAAGATAACTCCGAGAGTCGTAAACAAAAGCATGAGAGAAACACCCATTACTATGTCAGGGCTGATGATCGGAATGTTTGACGCATTCTGAATAAGCATTCTTTTTTTGCCCTTGAAATTGCTGATGCCGATTGCGGCGGCAGTTCCGAGGATTGTTGCAAAAACAGATGCAAGAACGGCAATAATAACAGTGTTCCACAATGCGTTCATAATATTGTCGTCACGAAAAAGCTGTACATACCATTTGAATGTAAATCCTTTCCAGACGGTAGTTTTGCCGTTGTTGAAGGAATAGAAGATAAGTACGGCAATGGGCGAATAAAGGAAAATAAGCAGGATTGCAATGTAAATTTTTGAAAGAATACCTGTTTTCTTTTTCATTATGCAATCGCCTCCTCATCACCGAACAAGTTCATGATTATCAGGAACACGAAAATAAAAATCATTAATATCAATGAAATTGCCGAACCCGTGTTTTGGTCTGTCCAGAATATTTTTTCAATGACATCACCAATCATAATGTCATCCGGACCGCCGAGATACTGTGCAACCAGGAATGTGCTTGCACTCGGAACAAATACCATTGTCACACCCGAAATAATTCCGGGAACGCTGAGCGGTGCGACAACCTTTCTGAATACGGTAAAGTTGTTTGAACCGAGATCCTGCGCCGCCTCAATAAGACCGTTGTCGATTTTGCTCATAACGGTGTAAATCGGCAGAACCATAAACGGAAGATATTCATACACCATTCCGAGAATTACTGCACCCGTGTTGCCGATGTAGGTTGAATGAATACCCAAAAGCGAAAGCATCATATCAATCGGACCGTTGTCCTGCAAAAGCGTTACCCATGCGTAGATTCTTAGCAGAAAGTTCATCCACATAGGAATCATAAGCAACATAATGAGCGTGTTCTGGGTTGATTCTTTCATTCTCGTGAGAAGGTATGCAAGCGGATATGCAAGTACAAGACAGATTGCCGTTGAAATAAGCGCAATCCAAAGTGATTTTACAAAAATGTTTGTGTAGTAAAACGCATTTGTAAATGCCTGAAACGAAAAATTACCGTTCTTGTCAGTAAAGGCGGTAAAGCCGATCATAATAATCGGAATCATTGTGAAAACAACCATCCAGATTATGTAGGGAATAGAGGGCTTGCGTGATTTCATTTATCAGCCCTCCTTTTCCGAAAACTCTGAGATTACCTCAAACCGAGCCTTTGAAAAGTTGAATGAAAGCGGAACATAGGTTGCGACCTGCTCGTCCGTATCGCTGAGCATAAGCCACTTTCTTTCGTCCGATTCAAGAATGATTTCGTTGTGTTCACCCTTGTAAACTACGGATTCAATGTACAAATCCTTTAAATCGCCCACGCCGTCGCCTGCAAGCGAAAGAGCGTCGGGCGGCAGAGTGATTTTTAGCTTTGTACCTTCTTCATAGTATTTATCGGGAACGGTAACGGTTTCGCCCTCAAGCTCAAATTCAAAGGAATTGTCATTCTGATTTGCGTATGTAACGGTTGTCTCAATAACATTATCGTAAAACGGAAGAAGCTTGTTCATAATCTGAATGTTGAACGGGATAACCCTCATACCGATTTTGCTTCCGATTTCAGCCGAGTTGGTGGAGTGGATAAGAATTTCACACTTTCCGCATCTTACGCTCATCTCATAGTGAACACCCTTGAAGGTTGTGTTCTCAACAGTTCCGACAAGCTGACCGTCCTCGGGAGAGGTAACTTCAATATCCTCGGGACGGATGACAACATCAACAGGAGTATTCCTGCCGAATCCCTTGTCAACACATTCAAGCTCTTTGCCGAGAATTTGAATTCTGCAGTCATCAAGCATAATTCCGTTGAGAATATTTGCCTCACCGATAAAGTCTGCAACAAATGCGTTCACAGGCTCGTTGTATATATCCTCGGGAGAACCTATCTGCTCGATTACACCGTTGTTCATAACAACAACACGGTCGCTCATAGTCAGAGCCTCTTCCTGATCGTGAGTAACATATATGAATGTTTTCTGAGTTTTCTGCTGGATTTCCTTAAGCTCAAGCTGCATACTCTTACGCAGTTTAAGGTCAAGAGCACCGAGAGGCTCGTCAAGCAGAATGATTTCGGGATCGCACACAAGCGCTCTTGCAATTGCAACACGCTGCTGCTGACCGCCCGAAAGCTTTGCAACAGAACGCTTTTCATAACCCTTGAGGTCAACGGTTGCAAGCATATCGGTTACACGCTTTTTTATTTCATCTTTCGGCATCTTTTTAAGCTTGAGTCCGAAAGCCACATTATCAAAAACATTGAGGTGGGGAAACAAAGAATATTTCTGGAATACCGTGTTTACATTTCTTTTATTCGGAGGAGTTCCGTTAATTCTTTTGCCGCCGAAAATGACATCGCCGCTGTCGGGTTCAACAAAACCGCCGATGATGCGCAGGGTTGTGGTTTTACCGCAGCCTGACGGACCGAGAATAGTTACAAATTCCTTTTCATTTATATCAAGGTTGATGTGGTTAAGAATTACCTCACCGTCAAATTTGACGAAAATATCCTTGAGTGAAACTATTGTTTTCTTTGATGTCTGTTCCATTTATGCACCCCTGTTCCGTTGTGATAACAGTAAAATCCGTAAAAAATAAAGCGGATTGTGTCAGCCTGAAAAATGCAGGCGAACACAGTCCGCTCTGCCGTTTCTGCAAAGACATAACCATGATGCTCAGAATTTTTGAACAGAAAAATAAGACGGCTGTGTCGCCCCGTCCTTTTTCTTCACATAAAATCCTTATTAACCGCTTAAAAGCGATTGCACGCAATACAATTTAAATTTTCCGAAATGTCACCCGTCACATAAGCATCAGGGGACAACTGCTCTTTGATTATATTCTAAATGCACAAAAATGTCAATCAATATCGTGTAAAAAGAAAATCAAATTTGCATCACTAATATTCTTTTAAAGAAGTAAAGTTCATACAGAGTCAGAAAAGGTTAAATATAATGCTTTTTGGTGCAAAATTATTGTTAAAAAAATTTTACAACCGTGTAATCTGCACAAAAAACAGCCCTCGAATTTGTAACATAAAGTATGTACTTTTTTGGTGAAATTTGTTATAATGAAATTGAAAATTTTATGAAAGGATGTTTTCCCTATGAAGAAAGCAAAAAAGATTGCAAGTCTTGTTGTTGCGTCTGCGCTTCTGACATCTTCTTTTGCGGCAATTACCTCCGTAAATGCTGCCGAGGTTGATTCCGCACAGACTGCATCTGCCGACAGCACCCTTCGTGATAAGGTCGGCGACGGTGTTATGCTCCACGCATTCAACTGGTCTTACAATACAATCAAAGAAAACCTTCCCGCAATTGCAGCGGCAGGATACACAACAGTTCAGACTTCTCCTGTTCAGCAGCCAAAGGACTACTCAACCTCAGGCGATGTAACAGGTCAGTGGTGGAAGCTCTATCAGCCGGTCAGCTTCCATATTGCAGAGAAGTCATGGCTCGGCACAAAGGATGATCTTAAATCACTTTGTGATGAGGCTGACAAATACGGCATCAAAATCATCTGCGATATCGTTTCAAACCATGTTGGAAATGCCGATGAAGCTAGGCCGAATTCTGTGAGCAATCAGGTTAAAAAATATGAGCCTGAGTTCTATAAGAAAAGAAAAACCTACACCCGTACATACAAAGGCGATGCAAACGACAGTTCGGTTCAGGCAGTTGTTCAGGGTCATGTTTCAAAGTGTCCTGACCTTGTAACAAACGATACTGCTGTTCAGGGATACATTATCAACCTCCTCAAGGAATGCATCGACTGCGGTGTTGACGGTTTCCGTTTTGATGCCGCAAAGCATATTGAAACAGAGGATGACGGCGAGTATGCGTCTGATTACTGGAAGAATATTACAAGCTCGGCTTCTTCTTACTACACACAGAAAACAGGCGATGACCTCTACATCTACGGTGAAATTCTTAACAACTGCGGTGCAGGCAGAAGCTACTCCTCATACACCAAGTATATCAATGTTACTGACAACAAAACGGGCGACGCAGTGCTTTACAATGTCACAAAGGGTAAGGCAAGCACTGCTACCAATGCGAAATACAAATCAGGTGTTGCAGCGTCAAATGCAGTTCTCTGGGCAGAAAGCCACGATACATACGAGGGCAGCTCGGGTTCATCGGGATTCTCAAACACTGCCGGTATTTCGGATGAAAATGTTGTAAAGGCATGGGCAATCGTTGCGTCAAGAAAAGATTCAACAGCACTTTTCTTTGCCCGTCCTGGAACAGCTCTCATGGGTAACATTTCAACGGATTCAACTTACAAGAGCACAGCTGTTTCCGAAATTAACAAGTTCCACAACCTTTTTGTAGGTCAGTCGGAAAAGCTTGGTTCTTCAGGCGACATTGCTTATGTTGCAAGAGGCACAAGCGGTATCGTTCTTTCAAATTGTAACGGTACAAACGCAAGCGTAAGTATTTCCGGCACAGGTCTTGCAGACGGCAAATATACGGATACGGTTTCAGGTGCTGAGTTTACGGTTGCAAACGGCGTTCTCACAGGTTCAATCGGCAACACGGGTGTTGCTGTTGTTTACAACGGTACAACAACCCCGAAGGCAATAAACTCTGTTGAAAGCGGTTCGTTCAGGGGCGACACAATGACCCTTACACTCAGTCTTGAAAACGCAACATCGGGTACTTACTGTCTTGATGATTCAACTCCTGTTAAGTTTACGGGTACAACATCAATCCGTATCGGTTCAGATTATAAGCCGGGTGAAACAATCACCCTCACAGTTACGGCAACCGACGGTGTAAAGACCTCTTCAATGGTTTATAAGTACGCAAAGAGTACCGCTCAGGAATCGGGAGTGTATGTATTCTTCAACCCTGCTACCCAGGATGGCTGGTCAGCACCTTACCAGGTTTACATCTATGATGAAACCACAAACAAGGGTACTGTTTACAAGAATGCAAACTGGCCCGGCGAAGCAATGACTCTTGATCCTGCAACAGGTTACTATTACTACGAAGTTCCGAAGTCATCAAGTATTTCAGCTGATGAGAATGATGAAAATCAGGCTGCGTCGGATTTTGACCTTTCAACTTCAGCCAACACAAGAGTAATCATCTCTGAAAAAGGCGGCGAGCAGTATCCGGGCAGAAACGATACACCTATCAGCCTTAACGGTTCATCAAAGGCATTCTCGCTTACAAAGGCAGGTACATGGGAGGATACAACTCTTACACCTACAAAGGTTGAGATTGAGGCTACTGATGTTACAAAGGATTCTGCAGCAGAACCTACAACAAAGCCTGTTCCGTCAACTCAGCCTACAACCGCACAGCCCGCAACAGAGCCTTCGGGCAATGCTGTTTACGGTGAAGTAAACGGTGACGGTGACATTACAATCGTTGACGCTACACTCGTTCAGAAACATGTCGCTCAGCTTGAAACACTTTCGGCTGACAAGCAGATTCTTGCTGATGTTAATGGGGATAATACTATCTCTGTTGTTGACGCAACATTGATTCAGAAGTACATTGCTCAGCTCAAAGACTGGGGCCGCACGGGTGATGTTTATCAGGCAGAACAGCCTACAACACCTGAGCCGACTTCCGCTGAGCCTACAACCGTAAAGCCGACTGCACAGCCTACAACAGCAGAACCTACAACAAAGCCTGCTGACACATACACTCTTTACTTCAAGACTAAGCTTGGCTGGATGACATCTGACGGTGTTTCACTCTTTGCTTATGACCTTGACACAGGTGCAAGCTATCAGTTTGAGCAGGATACAGACGCTTATCCAAATGTTTACACAGTTGAAGTTCCTGCAACAGTTTCAAATGTCAGTGTTTATCGTTCTCTTTCAGAGGTTGACGAAAAGCCTGTAGGCGGTGATGACGGTAATGTTTACAATTGCTGGGATGCAACAGTTTCAAAGACAAACAACTGCATCACACTCAGCAATGACGAAGCTGTTTCAACAGCTCCGTATGTTCCGGAGCAGAAGCCTGCATTCACACTTTCAAGAGTTTACTTTGATAACTCAAAGGCACACTATACTGATGTTTATATCTACGGTTGGGCAGAGAGCGGACTCGGCAACGCAGCAGCTCACATGAATAAGATTGCAGGTACAGATATCTGGTACTACGATTTTGACACACCGCTCAGCCCCGGTTCAAACTGTTTCCTCTTTAAGGACACAGAATCAACATGGGAAACACAGACAAACGACTTGACAGTTGCTGACGGTAAGAACTGTTTCCGTGCAAATCCGGGTTCAAAGTCCGGCGGTGTCTGGGTAAGCTATTCAGAATAACAGAACTACAGAACAACCTTTTCTTAATATTCTGCTAACAGTAAAGCATTCCCTCCGATAAAATTCGGGGGGAATGTTACTTTTAATATGATTTTCCTTGAAAAAGAATGTAATATACAGTATTATATTAGGAGTATTAAACCGAAATTTAAGTGAATTTATGGACGGGAATTTATGAAAACAGAGCAGATTTTTCAGGAATTTGAACAAAGGCTTGAAAAAGAATATTATGCACAGCTTGCAAGCAAAGAAATTCTGACTGTTCCTTTGCTTATTGAGATTTTTCTTGACGATGATTACGCAAATGCTCACTGGGCGGAACAGGTTCTTGAGTATATTTGCGAAGTAAATCCGAAGCTTGTCTATCCGTTCTTTGAATTTGTTGCCAAAGGTCTTGACAACTGCAACGGCTTTCTTGCGTGGAATACCTGGAAGATGATTACAAAGCTTTTGCCGATTGACACGGAAAATAAATTTGAAAGCGTAAAAGAAAGGTTTTACGACGCACTTGCTTCAAAAACACCGGCAGAATTTTCCATAGCCTGTGATTGTGCCGTGTCCGTTTTCATTAACAAAGCGGATGAACAGAAAAAATTGCTTGATATTTTGAAGAAATCCGCTGAACACAAGTTTTACATTGGCGATACTGAAATTGAAAACAGCGGAGAGATAGCCAAAGAAAAAGTACAGATATTTCTTGAAAGAATAATGAACTATAAAACAAAAGCGGAGAACAATTGTTAACTGATATAATCCCCTTAAAGCAGACTCTTGAAAAACATGGTTTTCAGGGAATGCTTTAAGGGGAAATTTTTATGTAAAAAAGAAAAAAAGTACGGTACTGAAACGGAATAAAGACAACTGTTAAAACATATTTTCGGATTTTACAATACCATGTTACAAAAAATCCGCAGACGGTAAAATCTGCGGATAAAATGTTTAAAATTATAATTAAAATGCCTCTATAAGCGGATTGACTGCACCCGGCTGTATTTTTTCGGGATGGTCAATATATTCGATTGCTTTGCCGCAACCGTTGATAACACAGTCAGCGGCGGCTTTGTGAACTCTTACTTTCAGCTTTGTGGATTCGCTGAGAAGCCTTGCAAATCCCGTCAGCTTGGCAAGACCGCCTGTCAAAATTATACCGTCAGTGTAGATGTCACCGACAAGCTCGGGCGGAGTCTGTTCAAGCACATCTTTAATTGCCCTGATAATGTTAAGCGCAATATCCTCAATTACAGGCTTGATTTCGGCATAGCCAACATCAATAAATTTAGGCAGACCGCTTACGGCATCTCTGCCTTTAACTCTGAAAAGCTTAGGCTCTTTCGGAATTTTTACACAGCCGACTGCAATTTTGCAAGCCTCTGCCATGTTTGTGCCGATAATCAGGTTATGCTCTTTTCTGATGTATTTAACGATTTCTTCGTCCATTGCACAGCCTGCCGACTTTATGCACTTTGAAACCGAAATTCCGCCGAGAGAAAGCACGGCAATATCTGCCGTACCGCTGCCGACATCTGCAATAAGAATGCCGTGAGGACTTGTTATGTCGAGCGAACAGCCCATTGCCGCTGCTTTCGGTGCCTCAATAAGATACACCTTGCGAACACCGATTGAGCTTACTGCGTTTACAACAGCTCTTTTTTCAACCTCGGTAACCTCACTCGGGATTGATGCAACAACCCTCGGCATAGTCACCTTTGACGGACTGACCTCTTTTATAAGAATTGAAACCATATCCTCAACAAGCTCGGAGCGTGAAATAACACCGTCATCAATCGGGTGCATCGCTCGTATGCCTGCAGGCGTTTTGCCAATCATCTTATACGCCTCGTTGCCGACGCCGACAATGTCGTAGGTGTCAACATCAAACGCAACAACGCTTGCCTCATCAAGCACTATTCCTTTATTTTCAATAAAAACTCTTGTTCTGTCAGAACCGAGATCAACAGCTATATCCATTTTAATCACTCCAATGCTATATCAGCAGAGATGTGCAAAGCGTACAGCAACAAATCTCGCCGCATTTGCACTTGTTAAGTATTCTTGCACATTCACCAAGCGTACTGCCTGTAGTAATAATGTCGTCAATAATCAGTATTCGCTTGCCTTTGATTAAATTCTTGTCAATCGGCGAGTAAACGCCTATAACATTTTTTGCCCTTTCAGGCGCTTTTATGCTGTGCTGGGTTTTATTTTTCTTTGTTTTGACAAGCAGGTCGGCATACTCAATGCCGAGAAGCCTTGCACATTCCTTTGCAAGCAACTCAGCCTGATTGTATCCACGCTTTCTGAGAGTATCCTTGTGCATCGGCACACAGGTGACAAGGTCAAATTCCCTGTCACGGTAAACATCTTTTATTGAACGAACCATTTCGTGTGAAAGCAATTCGGCATATGCACCGCAGTTGTGAAATTTAAAGTTAAGAACTGCCCTGCGGAAAATTCCGTCATAGGGGAAAGGAGAGGTGCAGATGTACCCTCCCGTTGCATATCGTACAAGCGGAATTTCGGGGAATTCTTTTCTGCATTTGTCACAACAGCTTTTGTTCGGTTCAATAACCCTTCCGCAGTACGGACAACGAACCGTAAAGAAAAATCCTTTTATTGTGCCAAAAACTTTCTTAATAAAGTGTGTCATCTCTCAGTAAAAATTCTTTAAGACCGCTGTACCTTTTTGTACGGCGGTTATTGTTTACCATATATTCAACGGTTGACGGATTGCCGACAAGCACAAGCGTTTTCTTCGCCCTTGTAACAGCGGTGTAGAGCAGATTTCTGTAGTAAAGCTGAGGAGGCCCCGAAAACATCGGTATAATAACTGCGTCAAATTCATTGCCCTGACTTTTATGCACCGTGATTGCGTAGGCAAAATCAAGGTCGCCCGCAAATTCAAAGGTGTATCTTGCAATCTTGTCAAAAAATTTAACGACAAGCGATTTTGTCTTTCTGTCAATCTTTGTGATGATTCCTATGTCACCGTTGAAAATTCCTTCGCCCGTTTCGCCGTTTTCACGAAACCAGCGAATATCATAGTTGTTTTTTATCTGCATAACCTTGTCGCCTGTACGAAAGGTTTTTGAACCGATTGTGATTTCCGCCTTATCGTCATCCTTCGGATTTAGCGCCGCCTGCAATTTGTGGTTAAGCTCGGCAGTTCCGAGTTCACCCTTTTTGGATGGAGCAAGCACCTGAATGTTTTCAAACGGAGAATATCCGTATGCCTTTGGCAGACGATTTGCACAAAGGTCAGCTATTACCGCTGAAACTTCTGATTTATTGTTCCTTTGAAGAAAGAAAAAGTCCTTGTCGGCGGAATTAAGAATGGGTATTTCACCGTTCACAATCTTATGTGCGTTTGTGACAATAAGGCTCTGCTGTGCCTGACGGAAAATTTCATTCAACCGTACAACGGGAATAAGTCCGCTTTCGATAAGATCGCCGAGCACATTACCCGGACCTACGGAGGGGAGCTGGTCGGAGTCGCCTACAAGAATAAGTCTGCAGCCTGTGGAAAGCGCTCTCATAACGCTTTCCATAATGAATGTGTCTACCATTGAAACCTCGTCAACAATCAATGCGTCGCATTTCAGCTGATTGCGTTCGTTCTTGTTGAAAACGGGGTTGTCATGTTTATCCCAGCTGACCTCAAGCAGTCTGTGCAGAGTTTTTGCCTCATCGCCCGTGAGCTCGCTCATTCGTTGAGCCGCTCTGCCTGTGGGGGCAGAAAGCAAAACAGTTTTGCCGTTTGCTTTCATTATTTTTATTATAGCATTGAGGGTTGTCGTTTTTCCTGTACCGGGACCGCCCGTCAGAACGAGCATACCCTCGGTAAGTGCCATAGTGATTGCTTTCTTTTGCAAATCGGCATATTCGATTCCGTCCTCTTTTTCACATTTTTCAATCGCCTTGTCAATGTTTTTAATTTTCTCTGACGGAAATTTAAGCAACATTTTTATTCTTGACGCTATGTACATTTCGCAGAGGTGAACATTGGGGGGAAACACAAATTTTTTGCCGTCAATCTTATCTTCGATAAGCGAACGGTCAAACAGCATTTCTTCCATGCACTCCGAAACCTTTTCACTGTCAATTCCGAGAAAATCGGTTGAAACCTTCAGCAGCTTTTCCTTTGGCAGACAGGTGTGACCGTTTCGCTCATTGTGATGAAGAATGTATACGATTCCTGCACGCATACGGACATTTGAATCGGGTTCTAATTTTTCTTTTTTAGCAATAAAATCCGCACTCTCAAACGATACCCAAAAATCACCCTGACAGAGAATGTACGGATTTTTCTTGATTAAATCGACACAGCTTGGACCGTAAGCGTTGAAAATTTTGACCGATGCGGTGTTTGAAATTCCGTACTCGCCGAGAAAAAGCATGAGTGTTCGCACGCCTGTGTTCTGCTTTAACTGCTTTGAAAAATCCTCGGCTTTTTGCGAAGAAATTCCTTTCAGCATTGCAACTCTTTCGGGCTGATTTTCAAGCACATCAAGCGTTGCCTCGCCAAATTCCTTTACAAGCCTTTGTGCGGTTTGAGTGCCGATTCCCTTGATAGCTCCGGATGACAGATAACGCAGAATATCAGCCGCCTCGGTAGGTCTGCTGATTTCGCAAATCTGCACGGCAAACTGTCTGCCGTAGCTCGGATGATTTGTATATTTGCCGGTAAGCTTTACAACATCACCCGACGACACCTGTGGCATAATTCCGACAGCGGTCAAATAATCGTCACCGTCAGCAAGCTCAATTACCGTGTAGCCGTTTTCATCGTTTCGAAAAACCACGCTTTCAATTGCTCCCTCAAGCTGAAGAAGATTGTCGTTGTTCATTAAAACTTACTCCTCAAATCTTTTTGTGAGTTCGCCGAGAGTAATTTCGTAGCCCGCTCTTTCGTAGTCAAGGTAATCCGTACACGGCTTGAAGCCATCCGTATTTTTTGAAATCTGCAAAGCAATGTGTTCAAGAAAATGCGGATTTTTAATCATAATAGGACCTGTAACATGAGTAGCAAAAAGGTTCTTGTCCTTCAAACCTTCCACTTTTGCGTTTTCGTAGTCACCGAGTCCGTGTTTAACAGTGAAAAGATGATTTTCAATACCTTTAATTTCACTGCACTTGTTTACAAAGCCGACAATCGGTTTTGTGAGAATGTCAGATGTATAAACAATATCGCCTGTAATTCTGCGTTTGTTCTGCTCGGTAACTGTAAAATCATAAATTCCGAGTCCGTCATAAACCTTGCCGTCAGAGTCTGTAATTGTTTTTCCGAGCATTTCAAACGAGTTGCCCGTCATAAGAATTACCTTGCCGCTGTTGATGTATTCAACAAGAAAATCCTTGTACTTTTTAAAATCCTGCAAAATAAGCTTCTGATTTTTTTCTGTACCCGAACCGATGTAGATAAAATCGTAATCACCCAGGTCGGCATTGTCAAACAGGGTAAGCCTGTCGGTTATAAATTTCACACCGCTCTTTTCAAGCATTCTTTCAAGCGCAGAAACATTGGCATATTCTCCGTACAGGTTCATTATATCGTGATACAAATGAAGAATTTTCATAATCAGTCCACCTTTACCTTTTCAAGAAATTTACCCTTGTCTGAGAAACAGGTAATTACATAAATCTTTTCTTTGCGGTCATTGTCAAGATAATCAACGGCTTCTTCAATGTCCTTGATAACCTTGATTTTGTTTTTGTCAACTTTTGAGAAAGAAAATCTTGTTGCAAGGTCGTTACAATATGTTCCTGCAAGCACAATGTTCTTTACATTGTCGCTTTTGAGAAGGTCAAAGTTGATGTCCCAAAGCCATGAAACATCGCTTGTAAAATACTTTCTGCTGACTGCGTCAACAATAATCAAAACATCGCACTTATCCTTGTCGGATGCGGCAAGCTTGAGTGACTGATTGTACGAAATGCTGTTTTCATGTTTTGATGTAACAAGCGTACCCTTTCTGTTTCCGAGCGTGAATGTTACAACACGGAAGTTTTTAAGAACATAATTGCTCAGGCTCTTTGCAATTGTGTTGCCGTCAACACCTGTGATTGACGCAACGGTAAATGCCGCAAGCAAATTGTAAACATTATAAAGCGATTTGAGTGTAAGTTCAATCTTGTACTTATTGTTGATTGTAATTTCGCCTTTTTCAAGATCGGCAGATGTAACTGTGTAGCTTGTATCCTGTCTTTTAAGACCGCAGTTAGGACATTCATAGTTGCCTATGTGGTCGTAGTGATAGCTTGAATATGTCATAGGAGATTTGCAGTGAGGGCAATATGCACCGTCATTATAAACACCGACAAACTCCTTTGTATCGGTTGGAAGATTGCCTGCACCGAACCATACAACATTATCTCTGCCGTAGCCAAAGCACGAAACAAGCGGATCGTCGGCGTTAAGAATAAGCTGAGTTTCGGGATGAATACTATCCTTTACGGCATTGTAAACCCATTCGGGGTGACCGTTTCGTGTGAGCTGGTCACGGTAAAGGTTTGTGATAACATAGTGAGTAGGTGTGATGTATTTGAAGGTATATTTTGCAAAGCGTTCGTCACTTTCAATGAGAAGAATATCCGACTTAACCTTGCCCGAAAGAGTACAGCTGCCGAGAATAAGAGTTGTAACGCCCTCAATCTGGTTAGAACCCTCTTTGTTCCAGGCAACTTTTTTGCCGCTTTCACAAAGAATATGTGCAATCATCTCAACGGTAGATGTCTTGCCGTTACTGCCTGTTACGGCAACAATATATTTCGGCAGTTCAATTCGTCCGAGAATATCGGGGCAGAGTTTAAGCGCAATCTGGCCCGGCAGACTGCTGCCCTTGCCGAGCAATCCTCCGACAAATTTCAGAACCTTGCACACAATAATAGTAAATAGTTTTTTCATTTTGCCACTTCCTTAATTAAAGACAACCTGTGTTGCCTCTACATACCTTGTATATATTCTTCATCATTATACCACAATTTTATTTCTTTGAATATATATTCTTAAAATTTTTTGCAAATTGAAACAGCAGGTTGAAAAAATTTAAAATTCAAAAATAAAAGCCTGAAATTCGGTCAGCTTGAATTTCGGGCTTTTATGCAGAGTGCAACAATCCGTTCAACGAGTGGTTTTGATTTTATCTGTACTTTTCAACAAAATCGGCGATAAACTTTTTGAAAACACTTGCCTGTGAAATTCCGATATTTCTGCATATTCCTCTAAATTCCTCAACAAGTTCCTTTGGGGCGGAAAATGAAATTTGACTGTAAACTTTTTGATTGTATCTGCGTTTTACTTCGGTTGATGTGACGGTTTTTCTTTTTTCTTCCATAATAATTCCTCCTCAAATCAAAACGGAATCTCATAATTTAATCGTTTTTTCTGCAAATTCCATTGATATTTTCAATGTAACTACATTATACAAAAGACCGCTGTCCCATTATCCTCCCTATGATTTTTAAAATTGAATTTTGTTGTCAGTTGAAAAGTAAATTAATTTTTGGATTTACTTGTATTGGAGGTGAGATTATAATATAATAAGCGTTGTTATGTAAATTTTGTTATGTGATTTATTAACGGAGAAAATTATGACTGAAAAAGAAAAAATGCTTAATTCGCAGATGTATAATCCAATGGGCGACAAACAGCTTCGCAATGAACGCTGTTCGGTTAAAAATCTTTGCAGAGAGTACAACAATCTTCCGTTTGAAGATGAAGAGACTCAAAAAATTCTTATAAAGAAAATTATCGGCAGTACAAAGGAAAATTTTTACATTACCGCTCCGTTCTGGTGCGACTACGGCTACAATATCGAACTCGGTGAGAATTTCTATTCAAACCACAATATGGTGATTCTCGACTGTGCAAAGGTAAAATTCGGCGACAATGTTTTTGTTGCACCAAACTGCGGATTTTACACGGCAGGTCATCCTGTTGATTATCCGAGAAGAAACGCAGGCTTTGAATATGCCTATCCGATTACCGTCGGCGACAATGTGTGGATTGGCGGAGGAGTTCAGGTCATGCCGGGCGTCACAATCGGAAGTAATGTTGTAATCGGCGGCGGAAGCGTTGTTGTAAAGGATATTCCGTCCGACTGCGTAGCTGTGGGAAATCCGTGCAAGCCTATCAGAAAAATCACGGATGAGGATATGAAAACCTGTTTTGACAAAAGTATGAATAAATAACTTCAAGTGAGGATTTTATGGAGCTTAAAAGTAACGAAGAAAAAATTACCCGTGCATTGCTCGTCAGTGTTGACACGGGTGAATATGACGCACAGGCGTCACTTGACGAACTTTTTGAACTTGTAAAAAGTGCGGGAGCAGATCCCGTTTTGTCGGTAACGCAGAATCTGCAAAAAATTGAAAAGGGTACTTTTGTCGGCACAGGCAAGCTTGCCGAGATTGCCGAAATCTGCGAATCGCAGGAGATAGATTTGCTTGTGTTCGACAGCGAGCTTTCTCCGACACAGATTAAAAATATCGAGGCTGAAACAGATGTCAGAGTAATTGACCGAACAACGCTTATTCTCGATATTTTTGCCCAGAGAGCAAGGTCAAAAGAGGGTAAGCTTCAGGTTGAGCTTGCACAGCTTAAATATATGCTCCCAAGACTTACGGGCAAAGGTATCGCAATGTCAAGACTCGGCGGCGGTATCGGCACAAGAGGTCCGGGTGAAACAAAGCTTGAAACCGACAGACGACATATCCGCAGAAGAATTGAAAGCCTGAAAGAAGAGCTTTCCGACCTTGAAAAGCATCGTCAGATGTTGCGTTCACGCAGAAAAAAAGACGGTGTAATAACCTGTGCGATTGTCGGCTACACAAACGCAGGCAAGTCAACTCTTATGAACTGCCTTACGGACGCAGGTGTGCTTGCACAGGACAAGCTTTTTGCAACGCTTGATCCCACATCAAGAGCGTTGAAGCTTCCGAGCGGTATAACCGTTATGATGATTGACACGGTAGGACTTGTTCGCAGACTTCCGCACCACCTTGTTGAAGCATTCCGCTCAACCCTTGAAGAGGCGGCACAGTCAGATATTATTCTAAATGTATGTGACGCATCAAGTGACGAGGCAAGAACACATATGCAGGTTACAACCGACTTGCTTGAATCCCTCGGCTGCGGTGACACACCGATTATAACCGTTCTCAACAAGTGCGATTTGCTTGAGGAAACTATGCTTGCACAGGACTTTAAAGCCTGTGTTCGCATAAGCGCAAAGAACGGCACGGGTATAGACGAACTTCTTAATGCAATTGAGAACAATCTTCCCGTCAGAATGAAAAGAGTAAAAATTCTTCTGCCGTTTGCACAGGCAGGTCTTGCAAACGAAATCCGCAACAAAGGCACTCTCATTTATGAAGAATATGTTGCCGAAGGACTTTCGGTTGAGGCTGTTGTTGACGAAGCTCTTTATGCTAAACTTGCAAAATATGAATGTGAATAACTTAAAATTTATTTAATTTGACATTCTGTTTTTTGGTTGTTATAATGATATTATGAAAGGAAAATGATATGTCATTCTTTGATATGATTCAATCATTTGACACCTCGGTTCTTGAATTTATTCAGAACACATTTAAATGCTCTTTTCTTGATCCGATTATGGCTTTTTTCAGCTATATTGGTGAAATGGGACTTTTCTGGATTGCAGTCGGCATTGTGTTTATAATTTTTAAAAAAACTCGCTCAATGGGAGTTATGATGCTTGTTGCAATGGCAATCGGCTTTCTTGTCGGTGAAATCGGAATAAAAAATCTTATAAACCGACCACGGCCGTTTATGGTGAATATCGATTATTCAGCAAGACCGTCTGAGTTGAATCCCGACTTTGGGCTTAACATAGCCATTCCGTCAGGCAGCAGCTTTCCGTCGGGACACAGCTGTTCGTCACTTGCGGCGGCAACCGTTATGCTTATCAAGGACAAACGATTCGGAATTCCTGCACTTGTACTTGCGCTTTTGATTGTATTCTCAAGACTTTATAACTATGTTCATTATCCGTCAGATGTTCTCTGCGGAATGTTACTCGGTGTGATTTGTGCTGTCGTCGTTGTGCTTGTGTTTAAAAAGACAGGTCTTGTCAACAGGCTGTCACCGCAAAAGGTTAAAGAAGGCTGATTTTATGAAAAATTACAGATTTGTCGGCAAAACCTCAAAAGAGACTTTTCTCATCAAGGGAATTAATGTTTTCAACGAGCGTTGGATTCATGAGGGCAGTTGTGCCACCGTGACAAATCCTCAGAACGGCAAAAGCTATGTATTTTCAAAGTACATAAGCGGAGGAGTTGAGTTTGTTGCAGGAAAGGACGCAAGCGGTTACTGGCTGTTCTTTGTTGAGGTATAAAACTGTAAAATTCTTTAAAAAATAATATATATTGGGAGTAAATGTTAAAAATGGAAAACGAAAAATTATTGGCAAAAAATCTGTTTGATTACAGCAGGACTATTGCAAAGCCCTTGCTTGAAACCGTTGATTATCCGTGGGAGGCTCTTCCGAAAATCAGCGAATTTATTATTGAACTCGGAAAAACTCTTGATCCCGAAATCTACGAGCAGAGGGGAGAAAATGTGTGGGTTGCAAAAAGTGCAAAGGTTTTTGACTCCGCATATCTCGGCGGACCGCTCATTATCTGCGAAGATGCCGAAATCAGACAGTGTGCTTTTATCAGAGGCAATGCAATTGTCGGCAGGGGCGCAGTTGTAGGCAACTCAACAGAGCTTAAAAATTCAATTCTTTTTGACGGTGTTCAGACTCCGCATTATAACTACATCGGTGACAGTATTCTCGGCTACAAGTCACACACAGGCGCAGGTGTAATCACATCAAACCTCAAGAGTGACAAGAGCCTTGTAACTGTTCTTTGCGACGGCGATAAGGTTGACACAAATGTTAAAAAGTTCGGCGCAATGCTCGGTGACCATGTAGAGGTAGGCTGCAACAGCGTTCTTAACCCCGGTTCGGTAATCGGCAGAAACACCAACATCTATCCGCTTTCGTTTGTAAGAGGTTATGTTCCCGAAAACAGCATCTACAAGCGTCTTGGTGAGGTTGCCGAAAAGATTGAATAATATTTGTGCATTTGTCGGCAAGCATAATTATTGTGTAGTTTTTATGCGATAAAGGAAAAATAACAGATTTTAAATTTTTGCGTTTTTTTGTTGACAATTGTGATGTTATTTGTTACAATTACCAAGGTTTTGATGACTTTTATCAGAACAATTTTCTGCCGTGCGCAGAAGTTGGATTGTATAAGCCCGTAATACGGACGGGTGTTTCTACAAACTGCCTTAAACAGTTTACTATAATCCCCGTTAAGGGGCATAGTATTATGTTTTGGCGGTTTTTTTATTGCCCTTAAATGTTACCCACAACAATAAAGGAGAAAATGATAATGAAAAAGTACGATGTTATTATTGTAGGAGCAGGTCCGGGCGGAATATTTTCTGCATATGAGCTTGTAACAAACAACTCTGAAATAAAGGTTGCCGTATTTGAAAAAGGTCATCTTCTTGAAAAGAGAAAATGTCCGATTGACGGTGACAAAGTTAAAAAGTGCATTTCATGCAAAACCTGTTCCATTATGAGCGGTTTCGGCGGTGCGGGTGCGTTTTCGGACGGTAAGTACAACATAACAAACGATTTCGGAGGCACGCTCTACGAACATATCGGCAAGAAAAAAGCCATTGAGCTTATGGAATATGTTGACAAAATCAATATGAAGTTCGGCGGAGAGGGTACAAAGCTTTATTCCACAGCAGGCACAAGCTTTAAGAAGCTTTGTTTACAGAATAAGCTTAATCTTCTTGACGCATCAGTCCGTCATCTCGGTACGGACATCAACTACATTGTGCTTAAAAATCTTTATGATTACCTTGAAAACAAGGTTGATTTCTACTTTGATACACCTGTTGAAAATGTTGAACTCAAGAACGGTAATGATAAGGAAGGATACCTTGTTGACACAGCCGATGAAAATTATGAGTGCAAAAAGTGCATTGTTTCAGTCGGCAGAAGCGGCAGCAAGTGGATGGAACATGTTTGTCATAACCTTAACATTCCCACAAAGTCGAACCGTGTTGACATCGGTGTTCGTGTGGAGCTCCCTGCCGCAATCTTTTCACACCTCACAGACGAACTCTACGAAAGCAAGATTGTTTACCGCACAGAACAGTTCGAGGACAATGTGCGTACATTCTGCATGAACCCGAAGGGTTGCGTTGTAAACGAAAACACAAACGGCATTATCACAGTAAACGGTCACAGCTATGAGGACAAGGCAAAGCAGACAGAGAACACAAACTTTGCACTCCTCGTCAGCAAGCATTTTTCAGAGCCTTTCAAGGACAGCAATGGTTATGGTGAAAGCATTGCCCGTCTTAGCAATATGCTGGGCGGCGGTGTAATTGTTCAGCGTTTCGGTGATTTGATTCGAGGTCGCCGAAGCAATCCGAGCAGAATCAAAGAAGGACTTGTTGTTCCGACTCTTGACGCAACACCGGGCGATTTGAGTCTTGTGCTTCCAAAGAGAATCCTTGACGGTATCATCGAAATGATTTATGCTCTTGATAAAATTGCCCCCGGCACAGCCAACGATGACACACTTCTCTACGGTGTTGAAGTCAAGTTCTATAATATGGAAGTTGATGTTGACGAGCACCTCGAGTCGCCCCACAAGGGACTTTATATCATCGGTGACGGCAGCGGCGTTACACATTCACTTTCTCATGCCAGCGCCGGCGGTGTATTCGTTGCAAGGGAAATCTTAGCAAATTAAAAATTGACGGCGAGCCGCCGTTCCCAATTCGTGAAGATAGATTGCATAATAAACAGCATATTATTCCCGAGTGCAAAATTGCAAGTGCTTATGCAGTCTATGCTGTAGGGGCGTTCATTGGACGCCCGCATTGATGTAACATTTTGTTTATTCACATAACTTATGATTTAATCAAAAATGTGTATTCATTTGCAACGGTGAACAAGGTTTGCCGTTGCAAAACAGACGATATCTTTCTGCGACTGTAAACAATAAAAATAACCAAAACCTATTGATTTTATTAATCGGTTATGGTATAATAAGCTCGTTGTAAAGCAGACTGAACAATCAGCTTGTCTTGCAATGGTGTTCTTTTGTACAATATATTTCTTTTTACGAACAAAGAAATGAATAATTTAGTTCAGAATTGCAAGAAGTCAAAAAGCGTGCAATTAAGTGAGCGGCAGGCCCTGTACGATTGGGGTCTGTGAATCATGTCAGGCGGGGAACCGAGCAGCATTAAGCAGTATTGCCGATGCGATGCAGTAAGTCTGTCGTTCACTCATTTGTACGATTGCCGTTATTTCGGCTGACGGCTTGCATTTTTTGTTGATTGCGGGGTGAATTTTTGTATCAGGTACTCTATAGAAAGTGGCGACCGAAAACCTTTGCCGATGTTTCGGGACAGGAACACATAACCACAACTCTTTTAAACGAAATCAGCACCAACCGTCTTAACCATGCATATCTTTTTACGGGTTCAAGAGGCACGGGCAAAACTACCTGTGCAAAAATTCTTGCGAAGGCAGTCAATTGCCTTCATCCCGTAAACGGAAATCCCTGCGGTGAATGTGAAATCTGCAAGGGAATTGACGACGGCAGTATCCTCGACATTGTCGAAATGGATGCCGCATCCAACAGAAAAATTGATGATATCCGTCAGATTATTGACGAGGTTCAGTTCAAGCCCGCAAAGTGCAAATACAGAGTTTACATCATTGACGAGGTTCATATGCTAACAACCGAGGCGTTCAATGCCTTGCTCAAAACGCTTGAAGAACCTCCCGAACATGTCATATTCATTCTGGCAACTACCGAAGTTCACAAGCTTCCGCAGACAATTCTGTCACGCTGTCAGCGTTTCGATTTTCACAGAATCCCACCCCGTGCAATAGCAGACAGACTGCTCTATGTTGCAAACCAGGAGGGTGTGACGCTGAGCGACAGTGCCGCAATGCTTGCCGCATCTGTTGCAGACGGTGCGTTGCGAGATGCTCTTTCGCTTCTTGACAGATGCATTGCAATCAGCTCGGAAATTGATGAAGATGTTGTTCGCAGTGCCGCAGGACTTGCGAGAAAGACATATCTTTTTGAACTTTCTAACTGCGTAATCAATAAGAACACCGCAAAGGCACTTGAAATTGTTGACAGGCTTTACGGTGAGTCCAAGGATATGGCAAGGCTTTGCGATGAATTGCTTTCGCATTTCAGAACGCTTATGCTCATAAAGTCGGTAAAAAATCCGAGGGATATCGTGATTATGGCTGACGATGAGTTTGAACAGGCTCAAACGCAGTCGGATTACCTCTCACTTGCCGACATTGTTTATTATATGGATGTGCTTTCAAAGGCATATCAGAATATGGGCAGGGGAACAGGCGACAGAACAGAGCTTGAAATGGCGGTTGTAAAGCTGTCATCGGCTGAGCTTGACGGTACAATTGAGGCTTTGACCGCAAGGGTAACCGCTCTTGAAAAGGCTGTTAAAAAGGGAATAAAGGTGAACTATGTTCCCGAACAGGTGCAAACTGTACCGCAGTCTGTTCAGAATGAAACTCCAAAACCGGAGGTTCAAAATGCAGAACCCGAAAAGTCGCAGGAAACAAAACCTGTTTCGGAAAAAATCAAGGACGAGCCGGTAATTCCGACGCCTCCTGTTGAGATGCCGACACCGAAACAGCCCGTTCAGCCAATACAGGAACAACCCGTTTCTGCACAGCAAAAGCCTAAGAAAACAGCTCAAAGACCGAGCGTTGACCTTGATGCAATCTATAATAACGCACAGCCTTTTCCCGATTGGGCAGAGGTAGTCAACAATATGAAACCTGTTTCAAGGGCAATTGCGGCGGCTTTTGCAAATTCTGCCGCTTACACAAGCGGAAAATATTTGCTGATTGACACAGATAATGAAATGGCTTTTGAACTTCTCAAAAATAACGAAAGACGACAGGAAATCCGTCAGCTTATTTTAGAAACAACAGGTCAGCACTATAATCTCGGTCCGTATAAAAGACCGAGTGCAAAACAGGAAGAAAAAACCGATCCCGTTGACAAGCTTATTGAAAGCTTGCAGGGAAGCGATGTAATAATAACACAAGAATAACCGAAAGGAAGATAAAATTATGAAAGCAAGATTACCAAAGGGTTACGGCAGCGGCGGAGCAAACAACATTCAGCAGCTTGCCCGTCAGGCTCAGAAACTTCAGGATGATATGGAGGCCGCATCTAAGGAACTCGAAACAAAAGAGTATGAGGCAACAGCCGGCGGCGGTGCAGTTAAGGTTACAGTAACAGGCAAAATGGAACTCACAAAGGTTGAGATTTCACCGGAAGTTGTTGATCCCGAGGATGTAGAAATGCTCTCAGACCTCGTTATGGCAGCCGCAAATGAGGCAATCAGAGCAGCCGCTAAGGAAAAAGAGGACAAAATGGAAACAATCTCGGGCGGACTTAACATTCCGGGAATGTTCTGATTATGTCGGGATATAATGTTGCTCCGCTTGAAAATTTGGTGGAGCAGTTTGAAAGAATGCCGGGAATCGGTAACAAAACCGCTCAAAGACTTGCATATTATGTTCTCAATCTGTCAAAAACAGAAGCGGAACAGCTTGCGGGTGCGGTGATGGACGCCCACACAAAGATTCACTATTGCAGTAAATGCTGTAATCTTACAGACAAAGACCTTTGTCCCGTGTGTGCAAATCCCGCAAGGGATCATTCCGTTATCTGCGTTGTTGAAACTCCGAGAGATGCTACGGCTATTGAAAATACTCACGAATTTAAGGGTGTTTATCATGTTCTCCACGGTTCAATCTCACCGCTTAACGATATCGGTCCCGACAACCTTACAATAAAAGAACTGCTTGCAAGGCTTAATGAGGAATCGGTTGAGGAGGTCATTATGGCAACCAACCCGACCGTTGAGGGCGATGCAACGGCTCTGTATATTTCAAAGCTCTTAAAGCCGCTTGGTGTAAAGGTGACAAGACTTGCCTACGGTATCCCCGTTGGCGGTGACCTTGAATATGCCGATGAATACACCCTTGCAAAGGCTCTTGAGGGCAGAAATGAAATTTAATTTCTTGATTTAAACTATTGACAAATTGTCAAAACAGTAGTATAATCTTGTATTCCACAGTAGAAAGGAGGATGTGCGGTGGCAAATATGAAAACGATTGCTCAGAACAAAAAGGCAAGACACGATTATTTTGTCGAGGAAACCTATGAAGCCGGAATTGAGCTTTGCGGTACGGAAGTAAAATCCTTGCGTGCCGGCAGAGTAAATCTCAAGGACAGCTGGTGTTCAATTGTTGACGGCGAAATTTTTGTCAACGGAATGCACATTTCTCCTTACGAACAGGGAAACATCTTTAACCGTGATCCGATGCGTGTGAGAAAACTTCTTATGCACAAAAAAGAGATTTTAAAGCTCTACGGCACGGTTAAGCAGACGGGATATTCACTTATCCCGATTAGTCTGTATTTCAAGGACAGCAAGGTAAAACTTCAGGTTGGACTCTGCAAAGGTAAAAAGCTATACGATAAGCGTGCCGATATGGCAGAACGCTCCGCAAAGCGTGATATGGAACGCGCCGTTAAAGAACAGAGAAGATAGTTTGGTGTTATTATGAGTTTGCGTAGCTTGTACGAAAAGATTTCGGAATACAGCGATTTTGCTTTAATCGGACGGGACTTTTCCGCCTTTGATACCGATTATTCTGTACTCGGTTTTGCAAATTCGTCCGATAAAACCGAACTTGTTCTGCTGAATTTCAATTGTTCCAAAGATGATATTTGCTGTGAAGATTTGACTTTGAGAGAAAATATAATTCTTGAAAAGAAAATTAATTCTGATTTGTCCGATGATTTTTCCGCAATTGTAATTGACGGACAGCGTTTTGACTTTGACTCAGTATGCGGTGAAACGCTTGAATGTTGCGAATTAACAAGGTCATATATCATCTCAGAGTTTATGAAACTCGGTTGGAAGAGCGACAGGCTTTTCGACGCTCCTCTTGATTCTCTGTTCATAAACTTTATTGAACTTGAGAATAAGATTGATGATTTTTCTTTGCTTGATTTGACAAAGAATGTTGAAATAATATTTTCAAAATATCAAAAGACAGATTATCCGTTAGCAAAACTCAGTCTTGAAGTTGGCAAGAAAGTAAATATTCCGATTGAAATTTTTGACGGCGAAAATCAGATTGTGATTAAAAATCTTAAGCTTTTGAACTCAGCCGATAATTCCGAGATGAAAGAATTTGTCGAAAATGATGTTGTGTTTCCGTATGTTGAGTATTCGTGTGATGATGAAATCTCAGTGATATTCTGCCTTTCTGATGAGCTTGACAAACCTTTCAAAGGTATGGGCGGATTGACAACCGATGACGGCGTTGTTGCTTTTGCAATGGATGATTCGAACAAAAGCGATTTGAAAACGGCTGTGATATATTCACCGATTGAGCAGAACACAAAGCATATTGAATGTTGTCTTGTCTGTTGTGAAAAAATACTTGATAAGCCTGTTACCGAATACAGGTTTTCAATATAAAATTTTTAAATTGAATATGGGGATGTAAAGGTTTCGACGGGGATTTCAAACCTTGGTAAGCGAGCGGCGGTGCGGAACCGCCATAAAATCCGCAACTTTAAAATTAACTGACAACAAAACAGTTGCTTTAGCAGCCTGAGTGCTGCTCGTTCCTGCACAGAGTACCTCGGCTGTGTAAGGGGCGTCGATTAGAGGTAAATGTGAACAGGGGAGCGCTCCGAACCCTGTCACAGCTTAGGAGCTGCCAAAGTGCATAGCCTGTTGATGGGCGATGCACCGAGGGAGATTTAAAACACCAACTGCGCTCGGAGAAACCCTTGGCAAGATTTTTTCGGACAGGGGTTCGATTCCCCTCATCTCCACCACATAAAAAAGTCAGCAAACAAGCCATATTCAGTGTTTATCGGCTTATTTGCTGTCTTTTGATAATCAATATTTTGTTTTAAAATGCGTTATTTTGTACTAAAAATCAATATTTTGTTTTAAAATCCAACACGAAATCCAACACGAAATCAGGCTTGCTTTTGTGAATGGTTTTCTTCCGAAAAATTACTTGCAAAGATGTCTATGATTTTACTGTTCATCTCAGCTTGTTTATCTCTTAATGTGTGTTGATAGATGTTTTGAAGAATACTTATTGACCGCCAACCGCCTATTTGAGCAATGTGCTTGTCTGGAATTCCTCTTGCGTGGAGTTCCGAGGCAAAGTAGTGGCGAAGTTTGTGGAAGGTTATGTGAGGTACATCGCATTTCTCAACAAGCCTACGAAACTGACCGTACAGCGTGGCAGGCGAACAACCAAAATATTTCCATTCTCTCACTTCTTTTATAATATGCGTGGGAAGCGGAATGAATCTGTTTCCGGCATTTGTTTTTGGCGGTTTAATAACAACATTATTGTCTTTGTCGTAGACAGCGGCTTTGTTCACGGTGATACCTATATCTGTGATATCATCGGGAGTTAAGGCACAAATTTCGGAACGGCGAAGACTGCCCGAGCTTGCAAGCAGGATTGGTACACGAATAAAATCATTTGCGTTATTTAGCAAAATGTTAATCTCGGCGGTTGTTGGGATTATGTATTTAGGCTCAACCTTTTGTGGCAGTCTTGTTGTGAGAGTTAATTGAGGTTTATATGCTCCGAGTACAGCGGACAACAGTCCGTGCGAATTTCGTACAGACTTAGGCGAATATTTGGCAGACATCTCATTAACCGCCATTTGGATATGTTCTTGTGTTATTGTGCTGAGCTTCATCGGCATAAGGCTTTTGAAGTCATTTCGTAAATTCTTCTCGTATCCGTCAATGGTTGACGGAGCAAGCACAGAAGATTTACTGTCAATGTATCTTCTGTACGCTTGTGCAAGCGTCATATTAGTGTATGTCAACTCTCTGTTCTCACGATCGTGCGTGAACTCCATTGCCATATACTCGGCTTCTTTTTTCGTTTTGGCTGTAAATGACTTGTAGTGCCATTTACCGTTTTCGTCTTTGTAGTCAGGTACTAAAACACGATAGTTGCCTGATTTCAATTTCTTGGCTTTTGCCATAATAATCATCTCCTGTGATTTGGTATCGGCTCTTGTTCCAGCAAGTCCAAATGCCGACACCCTTTCAATTTTCCTCGTACTGTTCCAGCAGTACGAGGATTTTTTAATTACCAAACCATTTAAAGGCTCGTCTAAATCCTGCTTCTTCTGCTTCAGCCACCGTCATTGCGTAGAATTCCCCTTTCTTGCTGATTTTAGTAGAATCATATTGTTGGTCGAAAGGCAAATGATATATTTTTGTTTCACCATACATATCACGACCAATATTACATTTTATACATGGGTAATCATCAACTTCAATATTTTCTCTGAATTTTATACCTAAGTATTTTGCCATTTTCTTAGCCATAGGAGATAGTTGAATATTTGTTATTAAAACTCCCTTAACATTTTCTTTAGGGCAATTGTGCTCAATGCAATAACTTGCCATAGTACCATATAGTTGAGTTATATGTTTTTCATGTATTTCTTTTTTTGAACTCCAATATTTACATTGAACTATCAAAACTTTATTACCTTTTTTACATATCAAATCACGACCTAAATCCTCTAATCCCATATATGAACCGAAATAATCAACAGAGTATCCTGACTGTGAATATCTATATCCAATATACAATTCATAATCACGACCAATTTGCCATTTTGATTTTTTATGAGATGCTTTATAACGGTCTAAAGCCAATTGATTTCTTTCCACGGTAGATAAACTGTTATATTCTTCTTTAGATAAATAGTCACGAGTTGGATCATAATCGGGTAATTCATTGACATCTATAATCGGCAAATCATTATAATCCGTTTCAATAACATCTTGTAACGAGGGAAATAGATTGAGTAGGTACGATAATTGGTATAACGCTTCTTTATTTTTTTCAACCATAGCTTTTGCGTCATGACGAATATCACGAATGGATTTAACTTTTTTCATCCGTTGTTGATTATATCCCCAGTCAAGTTCTTTAGCTAAATGTTCAAGTCCGTAAGTTTCATAATCAGCTACTATTTTGGTCATATACGGAATTGCTGTCAAATTTGATTGTGCAGATTCCAAAAAGGAAATTTTATTTTTTAGTAGTATAATTTGTTTAACATAGTCAGCATCGCTTATAATATCTGATAATATTTTGCTGGCACGGTTTCCGGATGGATTGATAGATTTTATTAGTTCATCAACCTGAGCATACTTTCTTTTCAATTTTTCATACTCTAAATTGGTCTTATCGTCCAAGCGAGAACTGAGATATTTATTGCTTTTTTCAATCTTTAAAAGTTTAATATTGGTCTCACTTAATGAATTTACATCATAAAGATTTGGCAAAAACTGCTCATATCGCTTATCTATTTTTTTATACAATTCGTCAACTAAATTTTGAAGAGCAATCAATTTTTCAGTAGCTTTGTCTTGACCATATATTTGTTCATTAGAAAGTTTGTATTTTCTTCTAATATATGTGTTTTTAATTTTAGTTGCCAATACCTTCACTAAAATTATAACTATAATAAGTAGCACGACACCTAAAAAAGCTAAGGGTAAAAATAATTCTTTGTCCATAAACATCCTCATTTTATTGACAAATATATGTCAATTGATATAAAATAACATTGAGGATATTTAATTTATCTCTCATCCCTATTTTTTATAAGCCGTCTGTTGGTGCGAACAACAGGCGGTTTTTTTATATATTCGATTTTGTAATCCATAATAGTTATGAGGTGATTTTTAAATATGGATTACAAAAAGTACCAAAAGTCCCGAAATATGTCGTGGGAAATCCTGCTAAAAGAAAATGTCAGAGAACTTCCAGTAAATATTGTAGAGCTGTGTCACAAGCTGGGCATCGCTGTTAAGTATTATGATAAGTTGGAGCAAGGCAATGACGGTAAATGTACGGTCATAAACAAACAACCTATAATACTTGTACGGCAAGAATGTAACAGACAGCGGAAACGCTTTACCATTGCGCACGAGCTTGGCCATATACTACTCGGTCATGTCGGAAAGTATGAGCTGATAAACAGAGAAATCTCACCAACTGACAACCCAATTGAACAGGAAGCGAATGTTTTCGCAAGCAGGCTACTTGCACCAGCCTGTGTGTTGTGGGGATTAAAGGTCAAAAGTGCTGACGAAATATCTCAGCTATGCGATATAAGCCCAACAGCAGCGGAATACCGCTGGCAACGAATGCAGGAACTCTACAAGCGGAACAAGTTTTTAGTTGCTCCGCTTGAACGGGAAGTTTTCAATCAATTCCAAAAATTTATTTCAGATCATCAACATCAGGCAAATCCATAAGTCTTTTCAAATCGTCGTCTGTCACGGTTGTTTCCTTAAAACTTCCGTCTCGGGCGGCGGTTTTTATTTTGTAAACTTTATTGTAATTACCGCTACAAATCAAATCGTCAGAGTATTCAAATAGTTTTTGCTTACCCTTTTCATTTAGATTTCTATAATTATTTATAATTGTCTTTTCCTCTTGGGTGTATGATTGACTATTTTCAAAATCATATAAATCATCAAGAGTAAATCCCATACAATGTACAATAGCTCTTGTGCTTACCAAATAAGGCTCTTTTGTCTGACCAGCGAATAATTTATCAATTGTACTTTTAGGAATATTAGTTTCTTCTGAAATTTGTTTTGAAGTTTTTCCAGAAATTTTTTTCATTTTTTTTAGTGCTTCAAGCCACATAAAACTCACCTCTATTTGAATAATATCACCGCTATATTAAAATGTCAATAAAAAATTGCCGATTTCGGAAACAAATTTCAAAAAAGGTATTGACAATTGCGGATATCGGATATATTATAATGACAGAAGTTGCTTATATCGGCAATTTAAGGAGGTGAAAGTAATGAAAAATCTCAAAGCTGAAATGGCGAGAACTGGAGTTAGCAAGGAAGATATCATGAATCTCTTAGGTTGTTCTCTGAGAACTGTTGACAATAAGTTAGATGAGATAACTGATTTTACTATTCCTGAAGCATTTAAAATCAGAGATACTTTCTTCCGTAACATGAGAATGGAATATCTTTTCTGTTCACAGAAAACCGCATAAGAACCGATACCACATTACATAAAACCAAAGTAGGGGGGTGAGAAGAATGTTTAAATCTAAGCATAAGAGAATTTATGATATTGCCAAAACAGCAACATGGGATGTTTTGTGTTCGCTTGACTATGCTAAAAAAGTTGAAGAAAAATATCCCAAATATCTGTACAAAAGCAGTCGTATGAGATTGGTTGTAGGGAACTTTGAAGGTCCGGCGGAAGCAATGATGTTTATGAGGCAGTTTAAAAAATTCATTGCCGAATTTGAAAAGCTGAGAACACAGAATGCAGACAAGATGATTTATGTTCTTGAATACAACCCCGACACAGAAGAATAGCCTCCCGAAAACGGAAGGCTGAATCGGATTATTTAATCAATGCAAGAACAGACAGAATAAAAGTTATAACAGACATAACAAAGGACACAGAAGATATAAAGTAAGGCAAATATTGTAAAATCCAATTTTTTCTTCTGAACTTTGCGTATGCAATACCTTTGGCAGACGGAAAAAAGAATGTGTAGATACCTTCTTTTTTTGAAAAAATCAATCCGCAGTCAACGAGATAATCTGTACAGGATTTAGCATAGTCACCATAGAGTTTAGGATTATCGTTAGCTTTTGACTTTTTAGGATTGTAATAATCATTATGCAGACATTCAAGCATTATGAGGTTTGCTTTAGGATTTTCGCATACATATCTGAATATTGTTTCTGTCGGTTTGTCAAATTGATAAACTACCATAATTAAACCACCTTTCGGTTTGATTATAACATAACGGTCAAGGGAGAATCATTATGAATGAAATCAGAGTAAGAATTAAAGACCTCATCAAAGAGCTTCAGATGTTGGAGAAAGACGGCTATGAATGTGCCGACCTCACAATTGAAGAAGCCGAGGAAGGTATTCCGGCTCGCATTATACTCAGCGACTACGGCTGTGTATTTGAATGCAAAGACTGACCCAAGAACCGACAAGGGGGGTGAGGAAGTGAACCGAATTACAGTAAGGATTGATGACCTAATCAATCACCTCAACGAAATCAAACGAGATGGTGCTGAAAAAGTTTTGCTTGAAATTGAAGAAGGTGTTGCAGACCCCGAAGAGAATTGTCCGAATAGGATAAATCTGATGCCTGCATATCATCCGAGTGAAATTTTTTCGCAAGTTTATGAAAGCTACTAAAGCAAAAGTCGATACCAGATTACAGGAATAAATAACGAAAGGGTGAGAAGAAAATGCCAAGAAAATTAGCCAAGCCCGATGACCAAATGAAAAGGCAGTTGATTGCCAATATACAGTATGAGGCAGAAATCAGGAGTATTGACCGTGAAGGGCAGGCTCTTGTAGCACATTGCTCTGAGGGCACCTACAGAAAAAGAATTAAGGATCCGGGTACTTTTACGGTGGAAGAGCTGTCGAGGCTTGCCAACAAATTCGGCATACCTATTCAGAACCTTTTCAAGGTAAGGGTGGTGTCTGATGAATGAATGACAAAACACTTGACGAACTAAATGACATGGCCAAAAGGTGGATTGACGGAGAGGTTAATCATCTTGAAGTTGTATCATTGAAATTGTTTGACCGTTTGTTGGTGCTGGAACTCGCCAACGCATACAGTATGTGCAAGGTCGGTTTGCTCAGTGAAAAATACACTGCCGCATATAAGCTGAAATTCTATCAAGAGTACCGAGAACTGAAACTCAAGACGGAGCATTTGCTCGTACAGCAGGAACAGCAGATTGACTCCGTGAGGAGTGCAAGCGTAACGCTTTCGGAAGTTTGCAAGGAGTACGGTAAGAATGAGGTTGACCTCGTTAAGCTGTGCGAATTACAGGCAAAGGCGATTGACGAGCTGACGCATGAGAATGTACATATAAAGCTGTGGAACTCGGTCAGAGCATACAAAAAGCCTAAAGATTACGCAAGGCGGCATATGAATAAGATTGTTGATGAGCTTATTGACAGGTTCGGCAGTAAAGTGCCGTTTGAGCAGGTTGTTATGTCGTATCTCAACACTTGCCTTAAAGACAACCGCAGAGAGTTATGGGAACAGCTGACAGGCGATGATTACCCCACAAAGGCAAGACAGCAGCTGCCGGTTAAAGACGGTAGCGCAAAGGGCGGGCTTGAATCAATGAAGAAACATTACGGTGTGAGAGCCCAAAAAAATGTAAAGGAGAACAATAAAAATGATTTTCAAAAACTGGAAGAGCAAGGGAGAGTACAAAGCTAATTGTGCTAAGCAGGAACAAAGCATCAACAGACTTAATGAAAGAATTGATGACTCAGAAAATGTTGAAGCTATCCAGCTCGGAATTATTGACCGACTCAAAGCAGAGAACAACGAACTCAGAGCTGAGATTGAAAGGCTCAAAACAGAAAATCTGACACAGGGCTTTGAGTGCGTCGGAGTATCGGCTATATGAATGTAAGGAGATTTTTGTAATGGAAAGAAAACCGACATTAACTACGATTGCAATTGAAAAACTTCATCCGCACCCTGATAACCCTCGTAAGGTTCTCGGGGATATTGATGAGCTTGCTGACAGCATTAAGGCGAACGGCATTCTCCAAAACCTCACGGTTGTGCCGATGAATGACGATTGGACGGAGTTTACAGTAATTATCGGACACAGAAGATTAGCAGCGGCAAAGCAGGCAGGCATGGCAGAACTGCCGTGCGCCGTTGTCGAAATGACAGAGAAAGAACAGCTGTCAACGATGTTGACGGAAAATATGCAGAGGTCAGACTTGACTGTATACGAAGAGGCTAAGGGCTGTCAGCTATTGCTTGACCTCGGTGATACGGTTGCAGAGGTTGCCGAAAAGACAGGCTTTTCGGCAAGCAAAATCAGACGGAGAGTCAAACTCTGTGAACTTGACGAAGAAGCCTTCAAAGAAAGCCAAATCCGACAGCCTACGCTTGCAGACTATGACCGATTGAATCAGATTAAGGACATTGAAACGAGAAATAAACTGCTCGAATCAATCGGTACTAATAACTTTGATAATCGACTTTATTCAGCCGTGCAAAAGCAGAAAGATGACGAAGAAAAAGAAAAAATTGAAAAGCTCTGTCTTGAACATGGAATGATTAAAGCGCAGAAATACAGAGAAATTCCAGACAATTACGAATACACAGGAATATTCGCGCTCAAAGATTTGATCGGTAAAGACTTTGCGGACGGCAGAAAAAGATATTTTTATTTCGCTTACGGCTCAAACACCTACATTTACGCAGAGGCGTTTGAAAAGCAGGAAAAGAACGATGCCGAAGAAAAAAGCGAAAGATGGGACGAGCTTGAAGAACAGGCGGAAGAAATAGACGAACGCTGTGAGGCTCTCAGAAGAGGTTTTATGCTTGATACGAATTTCAATGACAACAACAAGAAGCAGGAACTTGTGAAATTTATAGTCGCCCAAGTGGCGGCAGGAGCCAGTAGAAATGTACGCAGATTTAGCGAAGTAGTTGAGAATCAAGATTATAAAAACATAGACAGCTACATCAACGAACATTGGAACGACGACAGCGGTAGAATGCTTATGGCGACGGCATACGCTTTGTGCCAAAGAACTTATGAAAAATTAAGCTTTATTTATGTAGGCTATAGCAGCAAAACGATCAGCCGAAAAAACAGCCCGGATTTAAACAAATTTTATGCTTTACTCTGCAAACTCGGCTATGTGATGAGTGACGAGGAGATACAGCTCCGTGACGGCACACATCCGATTTATACAACGGGTGAAGTAAAATAAACTAAATAAGTTAATCACACAACTGCACTTGTGAGATTATATAAATCCCATTTAATACCTTCTTTCTTTAATTGTATTTTCGGGTAGGTGCAGATGCCCGAATAAATTAACCGATAACAAGTTCTGCACAACTTGTTGTATAAACTTTTACTCCTCTTGAAATAAATTCTGACATTGTATAAAGCGGAGTAGGTGCAGATGCTCTGCTTTACGAAAGCTAAATTATGATAAATGAACAAATGTCTTTGTTTGACATTGAAGATGCAAAACCTATCAAGGCGAAAATTGAAAATGTCAAACTTGAAAGAATGAAAAAACAATCAAATAAAGCGGTTGAAACAGGCGGAAAACAGATAACTACCGAAGCAATCAACGAACTGTTTGGTATTAAAGAAAGTTTTGAATTGCCCGAGGTTTTACTGCGAAAGCTGTTAAATAAGCAAGAGAAAGACGAACTTTGCCGTGCTTTTATGCAATTTGAGTTTGATATGTCAAACGACTGCCTGCGTGATTACTTCCAGGCAAATAACGCAAACCGTAACAACCTAAAACAGGATTACACTCCCGATTGTTTATGTAGATTGATTTCGGAGCTTGTCCCCAAAACCGACGAAGTGATAGATATATGCAGCGGAACAGGAGCGTTGACCGTAGGAATGAGCAGAGACATTCAGTATCAATGCGAAGAAGTTTCTGCTATGAGTATTCCGGTGTTACTCTTCAATTTAGCACTAAGAAATCTAAATGCAACTGTTTTACAGAAAGATGTCTTGCTGAACAAAGTTGAAAAAGTGTACAAGGTGAACAAAAGCGAAGATTTCGGTGATATTGTAATTTTAGATAATTACAACGAAGCGAAAGCGAATGTTGTTGTTTCAAATCCGCCGTATTCGCTTAAATGGCAACCGAAAAGCGACAGACGTTTTGAAGGTTATGACTTAGCTCCGGCAAAAGCGAGTGACTTTGCTTTTGTACTTGACGGCTTGTCAAGGCTTACTGAATCGGGACAAGCGTTCTATATTCTTCCGCACGGTGTACTTTTCAGAGGTGCGGCAGAGGGCAAAATCAGAAAACAACTCATCGAGAATAATCTGATTGATACGATTATATCATTGCCCGACAAGATGTTTTTGAATACCTCAATACCTGTTTGCGTCATAGTTTTTAACAAACTTAAAACATCGGATGACATCTTGTTTATTTCAGCGGAAAAACTGTTTGTAAAAAACGGCAAGCAGAATGTTATGACAGATGAACATATCAAGCGGATTGCGGAGACTTATTGGAACAGAAAATCAGTTGATAAATTTGCAAGTCTTGTAAGTTTATCAAAAATCAAGAAAAACGAATATAACCTCAATGTACCACGCTATGTAGATACATACGAACCCGAAGAGCTGCCACCGCTTAGTGAAATCACGCAAGATATAATCAAATGCAACCTTAACATCAATAAGGCTACAAATGACCTTTTGCAGATGTTGCAAGAGCTTTGTGGCGATGATGAGTACAATAAGATTAAATCTGATTTTGTGGAGTTCTTCAGCAAGCAAGATATTGTCGGTCAAACAATGATTGATTTTCTTAGATTGCAAAATCTTGAAAAGAAAACAAATTATATTGTATCCCACGCAAAAAAGGAACGCAGACCTATCCTTGAACTTGCTGATTTTGAACGAGTTAAAAAAGGTAAGATTTACGAAGCCGGAACGGTGTACATTCAGCTATCAGCAACTGACGGCAAGGTTAAGTTTTTAACCGAGAGTAAAGAGTTGGAAACAAAGTACGGTGTTTTTCTTCCTAAAACCCAAAATATCGGTTCAAGATACTTGTTCTATATGCTTGATTTTGAAATGCCGTCTTTTTTGCGGAAATATCAAAACGGTATGAACATAAATCCTGACATCTTTAAGTATTTGCAAGTTACTTACTATCCCGAATACAAATACCAAAAAGAACTTGTAATGATTCTTGATGATATCCAATTTATGTATGACCAAGAATTGAACGAAAAAGAACAATGGGAGTATTTCAAAAAGTTTCATTTAAACGGAATGTTCCCGACTTAAAAAGGAGCGTGAAAATGGCATTCCCCGAAAAATTAAAAGCGTTAAGGCTTAAACATAAATTAACGCAGGAAGAATTAGGTGAAATAAATGAGTGAAGAAAAAAAGAAACGAGGTCGCAAGAAGAAACTCGACCGAATAGACAGGATGTGTCTTTACTGTGCCGATTACAACGCAAAGCACGGCACAAGTTACAGCTATGGTCAGTTTGTTGCGCAGATAGCCGCAGGAAAAATTAAAAGACTTGGATTACACGACTATGAGGGAGGTCTTACAAAATGAGTGAAAATAAAAAACCGGTTGCAGCGGAAATGCAGGACAAGCCGGCACCGGCAGAGACATTGACCTGCCGTTCGTGTAAGGAATGCCGAGGGTACAAGTTTTGCGCCAGCAGAAGCAGGGATTATCCTTGCAGTTGTTTTATTAAAAATGAAAGGTGACTACATATGAGAAGAGAAGAAAAAGAATTTTTAAAAAGTCAGATTGAAAATTTAAAAGAATCTGCGCATGAGCGTTCACATAAGTGTTTTGCGGCAGTGCTTATGCAGATTGATTATCTCAACCTTAAATTACTCAAGGCTGAAAAAGGCTGTAAAAAGCTCAGAGCAGAAAACAGAAGATTAAGAGCAGAAAATCAGATGCTCGAGGACAACATCGGAAATCTTTTGTGTACAAGAGAGGAAGAAATGAGGTACAACAGAGTGCTTAATGAAAATATCACAAAGCTGGCTGAGGTCAACGCACTTATGGCAGGTAAGCTCTCGGTGTATGAACCTATTAAGAAGGCTGAATCTCAGCCCGATGAGACGGCTGACACAGTAAGAGCGTCAGATCCGGCAGAAAAATAATTAAGGCAACTCCCTTGCTACATGCAAAATCCAATTTTAAAATCAAGAAATCAAACAATTTCCATATTCAAAAATTAAAATCAAAAAGCAATGACTTCTTTTTTTGATTTTAGCTGTTACACAATAAAATAAGAACACACAATTGCAGTGGCAAGGTTTGCAAAAGCAGTAGCTCAATGGTCAGATGGGCTACTGCTTAGTTATATCTATCAGCATTAATATTCTAAAACAGAATAATAATCAGTCATAATTGAGGGAGCTGAAATGCTCCTTTTGAATCCTGCTCAAATGATTATTTAAGCACGGAAAACAGGAAAAATATACTATAATAAAAGGTTAGCTATGTACACTTATAAACGAACAATCAAAAGCGGAGATATGATTGAGGTTGAGTATTATCAATCAATCCGAAAAATCGGCAAAAACTACGGCGGAAGAAAATCAAATAATTCTTTAAGCTCGGCCAAGATGAGAAAAGCAAACAAGCTCCGTGCGGTTAAGCATATGCAGAGGCTGATAAATGCAAACTTTGGTAGCGGTGATTTCTTTTGTAGATTTTCTGCTCCGTACGGAACATATGAAACAGAAGAAGAATTTCGCAAAGAGGTAGGCAAGTGGCTTGACCGAATCAATTACCGCAGAAAAAAGCAGGGCAAGGGCAGACTAAAGTACATAGCGTTTATTGAATGCGGTAAGTCGGGTAAGAACTGGCACATACACATTATTGTCAGCAAAGAGGACAGGGAACTGTTATCAGAACAATGGCCGTATGAAAACGGTCAGAACTTTACTCCGCTCTACAAGAACGAAAATTTTAAAAAGTTGGCGGAATACATAACAAAAGATTTGACCGGTAAAGAAGATGTTGATGCCGCACAGAAGCGAATGATGACAAGTCGCAATCTTAAAAAGCCCGAATCGGTCACACGAAAGGCGAAAAGAAAAGAAATCAGAGCCTTAGAGCGTGGAGAAATGATTGAACCACCCGAGGGGCATTATCTCATTGAGGACGATTACTCAATGAACTACTCTGACATAGGCGGTGCAAAATGGTATTTTTGTTTTTTGCCGATTACGCAGAGGCGAAAATGGTAAATAATGGTAAATTCAGGCCGTGCGATGTACGGTCTTTTGGGGTTGCACAAAAATGAAGTATGCAGCGGAATAGACTAAAAATCAAAGGAGAGGTAAAATTGAAGGAAAATAAAGCGAAATGTCCGTTCTATTCTTACGACAGCCAAAGTAAAATTTGCTGTTTCGGGGCGGTTTTCAAAAGTAAGAGTACAACGCTGTTTTTTGATTCGCCGCAAGACAAGGAAAATCACTTCAATGATTTTTGCGGTAGCTATTGTTGGCGGGGCTGTCCGCTTGCTCAGACAATCAGCAAAGATTTGTAAAATATCAATCTTTTAAAAACATATATGCAAAATTTTCAAATCAATTCAAAAATTTTATTTTTGTCACGGTTTTGCCTCTTGGTGAAACCGTGTTTTTATATACCATTAAATGCCGAAGAAAAAAGTGTACAAATTTGGTATTAAAGTTTTAACTTTTTTGCACGAAAGAAAAAAGCTAAAATTAAAACACGAAATGAGTATAAAAAGGCGGTGAGCTGATGAGCGGAAAAGTTAAAGTGACAGGACAGGGAATCGGAGCGAATGAGCCGAAAAACGGAGTGTCGAAACACGAAAACGGAGTAAATGAGCAAAAAGCAATTGACTGGGTGCAAATTAAAGCTGAATATATCAGCGGCACAATGTCCGCTTCAAAACTTGCCGAAAAGCACGGAGTGAGCGTGTATGCCATACGAAAAAGGTCGGGGAAAGAACGCTGGCAGGAGCTGAGAAAACAGAATCAGAGTGAAACCGCAAATAAGATAGCCAATAAAATCAACACAGAGAAAGTGAAGAAAACCGTCAGAGAGATTGACAGAGTTGTGGCCGTTGCATCTAAGCTCATAACAAAGCTGAACAGAGCCGTTAATGAGCTTGACAAGGACGAGGAGCTTATCAAGAAGAAAGTAACGGTTAAAGCCGAAAAAAGCGAAGATGAGAAAACTGCCACAGCGGAAGAAGAATATAGCTACGATTATGCTAAACGCAAGACACTTGTAAACACAAAGCGTGCAGCGGAAATCTCCAAGAGTCTGCTCAATGTTCGTGATATCCTCGCAGATTACACGACGGAACAGGACGAAGAGAACGCTCTCGGCATTATCGAAATCCCGATGCAGGAAGTAATGCAGCCTCCCGAAGATGACGAGCAGGACGGTGAAAGCGTTGAGTAAGAAAGTCATATGGACTCCTCAGCCAAAGCAGAAAATAGCGTTGAGCCGTGGCGAAGATGAGATGCTATACGGCGGTGCTGCAGGTGGCGGTAAGACCGATTATCTTGTAGTCGAGGCGGCAAGACAGGTAAATATCCCCGAGTACAGAGGGCTGATACTCCGTAGGGCTGTGCCTGATCTTGCACGAATTATTGACCAAACAAGGGCGATTTATCCGTCAATTGACAGGGGGGCAAGATACAACGCCACAACAAGAGTATGGACCTTTTCAAGCGACGCACAAATTAAGCTCGGCTCTTTATTTCGCACGAATGAAAAGTACAAGTATCAAGGCCAGCAATACGATTTCATCGGCTTTGACGAATTAACGCAGTTTACTTTTGATGAATACAGCTACTTAAAATCCCGAAATCGTGGCAACTGCAAGTCGACGAAGGTGTATATGCGCTCAACTGCCAACCCCGGCGGTGTTGGCCACGGCTGGGTGAAACAGTATTTTGTAACTGCCGGAACTCCGGGTGAAACTATATGGCTCAGTGACAAAGTAATTATGCCTGACGGCAGTACCAAAAATTATTGGAGCAGTAAAGTCTTTATTACTGCGAGCGTGTTTGATAACAATGCTCTTATGAACAACGACCCCGATTATGTCAAGCGACTTGCACAGTTACCCGAGGCTGAGCGTAACGCCTTGCTCTACGGCTCATGGGACAGCTTTGAAGGACAGGTTTTTACTGAATGGATTGACAATAGAGAGCATTACAAGGACAGACGGTGGACTCATGTTATTGAGCCATTCAAAATTCCGCAAAGCTGGCGAATAATACGCTCGTATGACTGGGGATATACAAGACCTTTTTCTGTCGGTTGGACTGCCGTTGACCAAGACGGCAGATTTTACAGAATCAGAGAATTATACGGCTGCAAGAAGAATCAGCCGAATACAGGTGTACGCTGGCCAATTGAAAAGGTTGCACAGGAAATCCTTGCAATTGAAAACAATGATCCGCAGATTAAGGGCAGACAGATTTATGGTGTTGCTGATCCGGCTATATTTGCGGAGCAGGGAAGCGGAAAAAGTCAAGCCGCCACGCATGCACAGTTGGGTGTGTTTTGGAACAAGGGCGACAATGCGAGAATTGCCGGAAAAATGCAGTTTCATTCACGGCTTGCGTTCGATGAAGAAGGTTATCCGATGTTTCAGTGTTTTAATACCTGCACAAATTTCATCAGAACAATTCCGAACCTTGTGTACTCGCAGATTGACACGGAAGATATTGATACCGAGGGCGAAGATCATATTTATGACGAACAGCGATACGGCTTTATGACCTCGATTATTACACCAAAAGAAGTTGTACTGAGAAATGCAAGGGCATTTGACCCATTGAATATAAGTCAGGCACGATACTACAGATAGGAGATATAAAAATAATGGTTAAACGAGACGAAAACGGAATGATTATGCCGGTAAAAACTACATATCCAGCTCTGACTTCTGAAAAATCAAAGTTGAGCAATGTTTATGGTACAGGCGATAAGACTGATGAAGAGCCGAAATCAGCCGAACAGGCAGAAAAAGAGAACGAGAGCAGCGGCAAGACTATCGGACTTGACGAAATCCACGAGGCTATGCAGACTTTCAGGAAGTATCAGAACAGCAAAAAGCAGTATGATGAAAGATTTAAGCAGGCTTTCAGAGAATATAATCTGCTTTATACTGAAGCTACTGCTCCACAGATTAAAACTGACGATAACGGCAGACCACGAAAGGTGCTTGTACCGAAACGCAAAGGTGCACAGGCCCTTAATGTAATCATGAACAAGCACGCTGACGCAATGGATAACTACCCCGAAATTATATGTTTGCCGAGAGCACAGGACGACGAACAGGCGGCAAAGACACTCAACAGCGTTATACCTTGCATACACAAACGCAACGGATTTATAAGGACCTATTCTGATGAACAGCTTGACAAGTTTGTCGGCGGTTGCGGTTGTTACGCAGTATTGTGGGACAAGACGGCGGAAAACGGACTGGGTGACATTGCTATCAGCCGTGTTGACATTTTGAATCTTTTTTGGGAGCCTCATATCGAGAATATACAGGACAGTGCGAATATATTCTTTGCCCGATATTACGATGAAGAAGGAATCAGAAAGGTATATCCCGAGCTTGAAAGCGTTTCGACTGCATCTCTCGGACTGGTTGAGCATGAGACATATGACAACAGTAATAAGTCCAATGATAAAGTAATCCTGCTCGACTGGTACTACAAAAAGAACGGCGAATTGCACCTCTGTAAATTCGTCGGTGAACACATTCTCTACTCTTCGGAAAATGAGGGCAAGCCAATTTATGACCACGGAAAGTATCCGTTTGTACTTGAACCGATGTTTCGACTGCGTGATACTCCCGTGGGTTTCGGCTTTATGGATGTAGTCAGAGCACCACAGAATCAGCTTGATGAACTCAAACACGATATGCTGGTGAATATCAAAGTCAATTCACAGCCGAGGATTTACTCAAATACAGCTGTCGGAGTGAACAATGATGATATGACCGACCTTGACAAAACGGTAATTGAGGTCAACGGACAGGTGCAGGGTAACATTGCTCCCGTCGAATCAAAGGAGCTTGCCTCAGGTGCATGGAGCTTGTACGACAGGCTCTCGAATGAAATCAAAGAAACCTCTGCTACGAATGACGCAAGTAATGGAGCGAGTGCGGCAGGTGTTACGAGCGGTTCGGCAATTGCGGCATTGCAGGAAGCAGGCGGAAAGGTAAGCCGTGACTCAAACAAGCTGGCACAGGAAGCAATGACGGAGCTTGCACAGTTGGAAATTGAACTGATGAGGCAGTTTTATAATCTGCCGAGAATTTTCAGAATCACAGGCGAAAACAATCAGACTACATATGAGGAGTTTGACAATACAGACCTCAGAAAACAGCCGTTGACATATACGGACACAGACGGTCAGACGGTAAATTATACCGACGAGGACGGCAACATACTTGAACGACTGCCGATTTTCGATATTGACGTGAAGGCGCAAAAGGCAAGCCCGTTTGCGACTGCCGCACAGAATGAAATGATGATAAATCTGTTTCAGATGGGAGCGTTCAATCCGCAGGCGGCGGACGCTACGCTTGTAATGCTTGACGGCATGACCTTTGATGGCAAAGAAAAACTGATTGAAAAAATCAAGCAGAATCAGACCTTGTCACAGGCTGTACAGGAGCTTTCTAACAAAGTACAGATGTTGGAAGCAATGAATGCAAGCAGAACAGCGGCAGATGTGCAGAATGCTATGCCGAGCGAAAACGCACAGACCGCACAGCAGACACCGCCACAGACAGAAAGCGAGGTAACAATGTGATTGAAGTAACATTGATTGACTGCGGAAATCTGATGTATTTCGGAAGCAAAGGACACGGCTCACATGATGTGTGTGTTGCCGTGAGTGCGTTATGTTCTACATTTTTGCAATACATGCGTGAAATGCAGGACGAAAACAATGTGACGATAGTCAATGAAATCTATGAAAACGGCCACACGGAATCAGAGTTTTATATTGTCAGTTCAGATGCCGAAGTCCGACACGGCATTAAAGCACTATGGACGGGATTTGAATTGTATGCCGAGAATTATCCCGATGAAATAGAGCTTAACTATGATGACGGTGAGCCGAAATAGAGTTTAAAATCAACAAGAGTTTTAACTTTTTTTGAAAAATTAAGGTTGATATAATTAAAATATAAGGTTGCAGTAGTGGGACTGCATGAAGACCTGACACCTCGGAAAGACGAGAGAGACACCGCGGATAGACGCGAGAAATGAGGTTCTTATGAACGACAAATTTTTAAGTCTTATCGTAAATCTGCATGACGGCGAATCAGCAGGCGCAGCTGACGGCGGAGACGGAAACGGTGAGCACGGTGTTGCCACAAGCACCGACAACAACATAAGCCGTGAAACGAGAGAGAGAGCTGAGAGAATCGGCATAGGTGACGACCTTATCGACGATTATAACAAGGCTTTCGGCAACGGCAATCAGAATCAGAATAACAACGCAGAAGGCGAAAACAACAGCACAGACACAGACGGCGAAGAAAACGCAGAAGAAGAGTTTGAAAAGCTGATAAACGGTAAGTATAAAGATGCGTATCAGAGCAAAGTGGAATCTTTTGTTAAAGACAGAATGTCAACAAAAAATAAGCAGATTTCCGATATGCAGAAAAAAGAAAATACCGGCAATCAGATTTTTGCCCTTATTGCAAACAAATACAATGTACAGCCCGATGACCTTGACGGTCTTCTCAAAGCCGTATCAGAGGATAAGGACTTGTTCGCTGAAAAGGCTCTTGCCGCAGGAGTAACGACAGAAGAGGCACGCAACGACTTTTTCAATCAGCAGAAAACAAATGCACAGGAAGAAGAACTCGAAACCCTCCGAAGAGAAAAAGCCGCAAGAGAACTTGACACACATTTGAGAACAATTGCAGCGGAAACGCAGAAGGAATTTCCAAATTTCAATTTGGAAGATGAGTTTCAGAATCCGTCATTTCGCACAGCTCTTGACTTTATTGCTCAGCAGAAAAATGAACAGAACGAAAAGACAGGTCGTAATGATGAAATTTACGATTTGACTACTGCCTATAAAATGGCACATTTCGATGAACTTCAGAAAGACCTTGTAAAACGTTCAAGCTCTGCCGCAATCAGTGCTGCGGCACAGTCAATTCAGAGTGGTGCAAGACGACCAACGGAAAATGCAGTCAAGAAAAGCGGTACAACCACGCAGAGAAAGAGCGTGGCCGATATGTCTGACGCTGAATTTGATGCCTTTTATGAGAAAGTAAGACGAGGCGAGGCACACCTCTAATGCCTTGCCGAAAGGAAGGTACATATGAAAAGCAAGATTAGTAAGTTTATTATGGGAAGCGAGATTATTAAGCTTATTATCAATATCCACGGCAACACGGTTGACGCAGGCGGTGTAAACAAGTCAAACGGCTATGTTTACAATGCTTACGGCAACACAACATCAACCTCGGGAAATGATTGGACTCCCGAAAAAGCTACATTCTATCACAAAGTGTTCCTCCGCAACCTGACAGCGAAATGCGTTCACGGTCAGTTCGGTGAGCATGACACCATTCCAAAACAGTCGGGCAACATCTACAACAAGAGAGGTATTTCACCGTATCCGACAGTAACAACACCGTTGCAGGAAGGCATTACTCCTGTCGGTAATAAGATGAGCTTCTACTATGTTGAGATTGCAGTCAATCAGTACGGCGCTTATACACCTATCACAGACTGGGCAAGTTTCTGTAGCCGTGATGATGTTATGACAAAGGACAGCGAAGAGCTTGCTTCACAGGCTGGCCGCTCAATTGAAGAGATTGACCGTGAGGCCCTTAATGCCGGTACAAGCGTTATCTATGCACCGGCTGTAGGCTCTGACGGTGCTGTTACAGAGGTTGCAAGTCGTGCGGCTATTACGGCAAACAGTAAGCTCACTATTGACACAATCTTCCGAGCACTCAATTACCTTGAGTGCCAGAACGCTGAGCCTATCGGCGAAAACTATGTTGCTCTTGTACACCCGAACGTTAAGTACGACATTATCAGCAACAAGGATTTTATCAGCGTAGTTAAGTATGCTCACGCGGAAAAAATCTTCAAGGGCGAAATCGGTACAATCGGTAATGTCAAGTTTGTGCAGTCGAACTTTGCAAAGGTGTTTAAGGGCGCAGGTGCAAGCAAGATTGATGTTTACTCAACTCTTGTGTTTGGCAAGGACGCATATGTTACTGTTGAGATTATGGGTGAAGGCACTCAGACAATCGTTAAGGGCTTCGGTTCAGGCGGTACAGCTGATCCTCTTAATCAGCGCGCAACACAGGGTTGGAAAACAACTCACGGTGTCGGCATTATCGGTCAGACAAGAATGGTGAGAATTGAAACAGCTTCAACACTCAACACCGTAGCACAGACAGCTTCTCCGGCTATAGCGTAATCGGGAGGTATAACCTATGGCAACAACAAAGAAAGCCGCAGAGACGGCAGAAAATACAGAAGTATCGGCAGCGGAAACTACTGCCGATACCGTAACAATTAAAAAATCTCAGCTTGATAAGCTCCTTGAAATGTATGACGAGCTTCAGGAAATCAAGAAGAGTATGCCGATTGACCGCAAGGCGGAAAAAATCAAGCAGGACAAGGAACTTGCGAAGCTCATTGAAAAGGCAAACAAGGAAAGTGAAGAACTTGTTGAGTACATCGCTCCAACAGGTTCAATGAAGTCAAACAAGAATATTGAGGTCAATATCAACGGTGTGCAGTACACTGTTCCGAGAGGTGTTAAGACAAATATTCCACGCAAGGTTGCGGAGATTATTGACAACTCAATTACGCAGGCTGAATTCGCACAGGGCGTGCAGGATAAGGCTGCCGAGATTGCCCAGCAGGCAATTGCCGAGGGCAGAATCTAATTCAATAACAAGGAATAAATTGTACTCCTTACAGAAAATTCGCAGAAGGGCGGGGGCGGTAGCTTCCGCCTTTTTGCGTTTTTGCGTACACAGATATTAGAGAGGTGATTATATGACACTTGATAAGGTAATTGAAAGAGTGCGAAAACTTAAAAGCGGATATGATGTGTCCGATGAGGACATTATAAGCTACATTAACGAGGCAGAAATGGAAATTATCAGCAATGTAATAAGTAATCGCGAAGGTGATAATTGCATTGTTGGAACATACGGTAACTATCAGCTTGATACGGACCGTGACTTTGAACTGCTTGCCCCTTCGCCATATGACAGGATGTACGAGGTATATTGTGCGGCACAGATTGACAGGGACTACGAAGAGGCCGAAAGATATTCCGTTGACATGAACGTATATAATCAGCTGAGGCAGGATTTTGGAGTGTTTTGGTTCAGAACACACCCACAAAAGAAAAGATATAACTTTCACATTGGCTAAGAGGTGACAATATGCTACCCGAATTAAATATACCGAGGAGAGATACAACGAGTATCAGTATATTCAGAGGATTAAACAGAAGTCCGAACACAGGCTTTTCAAGGGTTTCAAACTCGTCAAGCAGTATTTACACAGAGTTCAAAGATTTTAAAAATATGACTTCTGATAAATACCCGCAGCTTTCCCCGAGAGCAAACCGTTCCCGAATTACTTCCGATAGCCAAATCAAAATCATTTCAAACCTTTTATCGGCAAACTCAGGGCTTATTTATATTGACTCGGACAAGAATCTGCATATCGGGGCAGAGGTTACAAAGATTGATGAGATTGATGCGGCCAAACAGCACCATATTGTTTTATACGGCAATAAGGTTGTAGTATTCCCCGAGAAATTATCAATTAATATGAGCGACAAAAAGGTGACTATGATTGATTGCCAAAACAAAGATTTGGTCACACAAGTAGAAGCAAAGAGTAATTTGCAACTTGATGCCTCAACATTTGATTATGCATATTTGTTATGTTCAATTACACGGTCGCATTATGACGCAAGTGCGAGCAAGAATTATCGACCGAGCGTAACTTTATATACCAACAACGATTTAACCGACACAAAATATCAGTTGACAAGTAATAAAGACATGGTTGATATATTCAGCTCAAATGATATTAGGACAGGCATGGTAATTGAAAGTTATAACAACTTTTATTCTGTTATCGGAATTGAAAAGAAGGACAGTACCTATAAAAAGAATAGACTTTTGAAATTCAAAAAGTTGTCTCAAAAATTTAATTATACGACAATAAGAGCAAAAGGAATAGGCACTAATATACAGGCAGGAGATTTTGTTAAAATCAGCGGATTAACTGACTCTCTTGTCAGCACAGATGCCGAAAGCTATGTTGATAAGAGTTACATTAAAAACCTTAACTGGAAAACTTTCAAGGTTTATTACGTTTCAAGAAATGAGCTTGTAATCAAGTGCGAATTGGAATCAAGCGTGCCGTACACAGGTACAGTCACAGTTGAAAGAATCTCACCCGATTTTGATGAGGGAAAAATCGTGGAAATGCAAAATCGCTTGTGGTGTTGCTCCTCTGAAAACAACGAAATTTATTGTTGTAAACAAGGTGATGAGCGCAACTGGCAGGCATACAGTGACGGAATCAGTACAGACAGCTGGGCTATGACCTGCGGAAAAGAAGGAAAGTTTACAGGCATTGCAACACGGGGCGACAGCGTTATTTTCTTCAAAGAAAACTACGCATTAAAAATCTACGGAACAAAGCCGAGTAATTTTACCCTTGCGGAATACAATGTGCCGGGTGTCGAAATCGGAAGCGAAAAAAGTCTTGTAAACATTAACTCAACCTTATTTTATCTTGGCCATAACGGTGTATATGCTTATCAGAGCGGTAGCCTGCCGGCTCTCATCAGCGAAGAATCTTTGTGGGGACATACTTATAAGAACGCAGTCGGAGGTCGGCACGGAAATAAGTATTATATTTCTGCCGAAAGAGATGACGGAGAACAGGAACTTTTTGTGTATGATACAGATAAAGGCTTGTGGCATAAGGAAGATGACACTAAGATGATTGACTGCACAACATACAACGGTGTGCTGTATTGGCTTGATGAAACAAAAGAAAACATTATGTGTCCTGATAAAGCGGACAATCTTCTTGTTGATAATACAAAATATGAGTATCAACAGGAAGATTGCTTTGAATGGTACGCAGAAACGGGTGACCTTTATGACAGCGAATTTAATGTGAAGAATATCGGAAAAATCCGAATCGGCATAAAAGCTGAAAAGGGAGCAAAAGTCAGCTTGTTTGTACAGTATAAGGACAACGGCGAATGGCGGAAAGTCAGCGAAATGATTTACAGCGAGAAAAAGCCGAGAGTATTCGCCGTAGCTTTACGAAGAGCTGAGTATTTGCGGCTTAAACTTGTAGGTACAGGACAGGTCGAAATATACGGAATTGATATTGAGCACAGTAGAGGAAGTGATAAGCGTGGCAACTTTTAAATTAGATCCACCGCCCTCAACGAATGACATAGGGGAGATGCGGAACTATCTAAACGATATGTACGAACAGCTGGCTTTCGTGCTTAGTAACATTGACAGCGACAACATAACAGATGATTTTCTATCCGCAATCGGACAAAAAGGAAGTGAAAAATAATGGCTTATACATACAAGGTTTACGGAACGGGCGATGTTGACAATGCGGTTAATAACTATAACCGTGTTGCCTCATCAGCTCCGACATACGCTGACAGCTACGACACAAGACAGGCTCGTCAGCAGGCTGACAACTATAAAAGCACTTACAGCGACAAAATCAATAAGGGATATACAAGCAAGTACAAGGGTACAATTGACGAGCTTGCCAATCAGTACCAAAAAAATAAATTTGACTGGACTCCCGAAAATTCTTCTGAATATCAGCAGGCAAAAGAAAAATATACCCGTGAGGGCAAGGTTGCACAGGAGAATGTGCAGGGAAGTTATGCCGGCAATACAGGCGGTTACAGTAACACCTATTCACAGGCGGCTGGCCAAAAGGCATTCGGCGAGTATATGGACGAGCTTGCAAACAAGGTACCAACACTAAAAAATGAAGCCTACAAGAGTTATCAGCAACAGCAGGAAGATACACTAAACAGAATCGGCGTATTGCAGAACCTTGATAACACGCAATATCAGCGTTATAGGGACAGCGTAACGGATGATTACGACTTTATGACATATTATGAAAACAAGTACGGCACAAGCAAAGGCCTTGATATGAGTAACTTTCAGAATGAACTTGCTCATTGGCAGACACAAATGTCAGCGGCACAGAGTAATCTTTCAGATATCAGAAGTCTTGCCGAGGCACAGTACGAACACAATACATTGAGTGCCGACACAAGGTCAAGCATTGACAGTCAGCGCAGACAGTCGGATGCCTATTATAACTACCTTAACAGTCAGTTGAAAATAAAGTGAGGTGAGAACATTGAGCGTGAACAGTGAAGAAAAGATTTATAATGACCTGATGAATGAAGTACCGAATCAGACGGTGAGCGGTGACACTAAGCAGAGTGCCGCCGCTCTTGCAGGTGCAGAATCAGCAGCGGCAAATCAAACAGGCGATTACAAAAGCACTTACAGCGGTAAGTTAGATGACGCTATAAGTAACTATCTGACAGGAAGAGGATTTGAATACGATCCGATGCAGGATAAAGCATATCAGCAGTACCGCAAGGAATTTGCGCAGAATGCCGCTATGGCACGAGACACGAGCCGTAACACAGCTAATCAGCTTGCAGGCGGTTACAATCCTACCTATGCCGATACTGTTGCAAACGAGGTCTACAATGACCGTATGGGCGATATAAGCGATGCAGAAAGTACATTCAGAGGGCTTGCACAACAGGATTATCAGTCGAAGCAGGAGAAAAACGCAAATGTACTTAACCTCTATAACACGCTTGAGGGTACAGATTACAGTCGTAATCGTGACACGGTAGGAGATTATAAAAACTATCTTAATCTTCTTGCAAGCAGGTACTCAACCGACAGACAGGCAGATGTCAATCTTGACAGCGCCAACAATGATGTTTACTCAGCAAAACTTAATGGAGCAGTAAATAATCTCTCATCAGCAAGAGCAGCAGACAGTCAACGCTATTTGTATGACACGGTAAGTGCAAATCAGCTTGCACAGAACGCCCAGGCTGAAAGAGAAAACGCTCAGAAGATTGAGTATGAAAGAAATAAGGCGGTTTATACAGCTTATGTTAAGGCTCAGACAGCGGCAGAAAAGGCAGCTAAGAAAGCACAGGATAAAGAAGATAAGCGTCGATTTAAGGCGGCATATGATAAGTTTGTGGACGCCTATGACCTTAAAAACGCTAAGTATAATTACAAAGTCGGTCAGCTTGCACAGGGCTATTATAACGGCTACATCACGCTTGACGAAATGGACTATATTGCCGATAAGCTCAATGTCAGCACAGCTGACCTGACAAGCACGCTTGACAGGATGAGCAAAAACGGCGGAACGCTTAATGATGACCACTACGGCGGTCCGAACTCAATGAGTATCGGTAAAAACACTGATTATTTTCAAACGTCAACTTCAAGAGTTACTACGGACGAAAACGGAAAAACAAAATATTTATCGGAAAAAGAGTGGAACGAACTACCGATAAATAAGAAGAAAAAGTGAGGACTGTATATATGGCACAGCAAAGAAAAAGAACCGCAGGCGACGATTTAAGAGATTTTAAAGCCGGCAAGATTAGCGGAAACTTTTATCACAACGGTATTGACCGTTCGGATAATTATATTCAGCATACATCAGCACCGAGGTATATAACCGATGAAAACGGAAAAACGCAGGTGGCCTCCTATAACGAATGGATTCAGCAGGAAGTATTTCAGCATCAACACGAATTGGCAAACGGCACAAGTTCTGCATCATCGAATAATAAAACAGCGACAAATGATACTTCTGTAAAAAACAGCAACAATACTTCTTCAAGTACAAGTTCAAATATAAAATCCTTTTTTAATGAAAATTTGGATAAGGCAAACAGCTCCGCAGAAAATTTTAAGGAAGCAATTAAAAACCCGAACAAGTCTTTGGATGATAGAGTTAAAGGACTTACACACATGTATAATGCGGCGGTTGCGACAGGTGACACCAAAACAGCCGAGAAAATGCAGAAAGAATATGATGAACTTGCCGACAGGGTTAATAAGCAGACGGAAATAAACCGACAGAATGTAGAAACCGCAGAAGCTGAAAACGCAAAACTTGCAGAACAGGCAGAGAAAGAACAGAGGTTTACCAATAAATATAAAAACTCTACGCTTGAACAGAGGAAAAATGCACGCATACACGCAACAACAGAAGAGCTTGAATGGCTGAACAAGCATATGTATGACAACTCATCAAGCAAGGAGTTGGAAGATTATAATAATCAGCTTAATAAAGAAGCTAACAGCTTGTGGAATCAGAGAGATGAAGAACAGGCATATAACCGGCTCAAAGCAATTGAAGATGAACAGGGGAAATTAAAAACTGCAATTGACAACGCAAAACTCTCTGAACAGAAGAAAAAAGAGTACGACGATATTGTTAATAACGACATCAAGGCAAAAACTGTTTTGCAGAAATATTATGCTTTGCAGGAATACAGCAGTAATCAAAGTTTAGTCAGAAGTGAAGAAAATACTGATGATGCTAAAAATCAGGTTATTCTTGATGACTACAACTACATAAACAAATTATCAGGAAAAGAACGCAATCAGATTGTAAAGGATTTCAATAATCTGAAAAAAGAAGGTTATGATACCGAATCCCTATATAAATGGTACAAGAGAGAACGAGATGCCGAAAGTGCAGCGGAAACCACAAGAGTATATACAGATTACGCCGACAAACATCCTGTTCTTGGCTCACTTCAAAGCGTGGGAGTAAGGCTCACAGGGGCTGTTCCCGATGCAATAAAATATATCTCAACCGAACTTGATAAGAAATATAACGGCGGTGACGGATATATTAACCCCGAGGAAACAGGTACGGCTATATCTGACGCTATGCGTGCGAAAGTCTCAGAAAACATTAACAATGATTTCGGTTCATTCCTTTACAACACAGGAATGAGTATGGCTGACTTTGCCTCTTTGTTACCGCTCAATGCCGTTCCGGGCGGACAGGCTTTGTCACTCGGCATTATGGGCACAAGTGCCGGAGTCGGTGCAGCGAATGATGTAATCAACAACGGCGGTACAATTGACAACGCAGTCAAGACAGGTATTGCGGCAGGCATTGCAGAAACCCTTTTTGAAAAGGTATCTTTGGAACAGCTTTCAGTATTTAAGGCAAGCGGAAAAAGCACATTTCGTGCGGCTGTCGGCAATGTGCTTAAAGGTGCATTTACGGAAGGCTCGGAAGAGGCCTTTACCGACCTTGCAAACAGATTGACAGATGACGCAATAAACAAGGACCTATCGTCATACAACCTTGCTAAGAAGAATTATATGGAACAGGGAATGAGTAAGGTTGAGGCGGAGAATGCCGCAAGCTGGAATTTTTGGAAGAATGTCGGACTTGATTTTGCCGGCGGTGCAATATCAGGCGGTGTGCTTAACCTTGCTACAGCGGGAATTAATCTCGGCGGTGTGCAAATGGAGCTTGCACAAAACAAAGAAAGCAATATTGCAGACGGCAAGAAAGCATTGTCTGATGAAAACTTTGACCTTGATTTACTTATAAGACAGGGACTTGTGGCTGACAAGGACGACAAAGCATATAATCTTGCAAAGCGTATGCAGAAATCAATTGATAAAAAAGGCAGAGAGTCAATAGAGGCGGCAGATGTAGGAAATCTTCGTTATCTTATCGGCAGGGAAATAAGCAGAAATCCCAAACTCATAAATAAAATTGCTCAGGTTGAAAAGCAGGGCACACAGGAGCAGAGTAATGTTCAAAGCGAACAGAACCCGACACAGCAGAATACAGTTCAGAACGGACAGCAGAACGCAGAACAGACACAGGGAAACACCGTAATTGACGCAACAAAAAAAGCCGATACAGAGGCTATCGGCAAAATGTACGGTGCATATGCTTTTGGAAAAAACCACCCAAACGGCATTATCGCAACAGATACTTCAACGGGTAAGGTTGTAAAGGTCGCACTCAAGAGCCTTGAAAGCTCATCGAAAATCAATCGCAGTGATGAAGAAAATACGCTCGTATTCAATACAAATGACGGCAAACAGGTTAATGCAGACAGCATAACATTTTCTGACAGTCAGCTTGATACGATTGTTCACAGCGCAAACGAGTTTGATACATACGGTGCAAGGAATTATATTTCAAACTTTGAAGAATGGAGAGAAAGTCCGCAGGCTCAGAAAATGAGCGATGACGAAATGCTCTATAAATATAACAGAGCATATTCAGCCGCATACAGCTTTGGTCGAGAGGGCATTAAACTTGATTCTTTAAAAGAAACCGCTGAGTATAAAATCCTTACAAATATTCTCGGTGAACAGATTGTAAGTCAGGCATTGAGTACCGGCAGAAGAGATGTTGACATTAACACTCAGCACTACGCAAACCGCTTGACAGAGCTTATCAACCGCAACGGCAGAGCGGACACAAGCGGTGTTACCGTGTATGCCGACAACGGAACAGATGTATCACACATTCCGCAGGAGCTTATTAATACACTCGGCAACCTTGCGACAAAGACGGGCAGAAACATTATTATCTCAGACCGCCTTGCTGACGGAGTGAACGGTGTTGCAAGAGACGGTAACATTATTTTAAGCTCAGAAATTTCATCACAGAAAATCCTTGCCACAGCTTTACATGAGGCTGGTCATATGATTAAGAAAAATAACCCGACCGAGTGGCAAACATTAAGTGATTTTGTGGCTGACTATCTTGTACGCAAGGGTGTTGACCTTAATAAGATGATTGACCGTACTATTGAGAGGTACGGCAACCGTTTGCAGGCCGATGAACACGAAAACACAAGAGATGCCGCACTTGAAGAAATTGTATGCGACACACTTATGAGCATTGCCTCAGATGAAAAGGCTCTCAATATTGCCCTCAGCACCAAGCAGAACAAATCAAAAATTGCAGCGGCAATTAAGTCTTTGATTGCAAAAGTAAAGGATTGGCTCATCGACAAAAGTCAAAACTACGGAGCAAAAGCCTTTGCAAAAGACCTTGAAGCTCTTGAAAACCTCGCTCAAAGATTTTCAGAGGCGGCAGACACCGCAAGAGAAAATACCACCGAGCAAACAGAGGTTCAGAACGGTGAGAAGATTGATGTTGAGAAATATTCAATAGGAAGTACCGACAACATAGTACAAGCGAAATTTGATGATAATGTCAATAAAAAAATCAATAATATTACTCAAAGCAAACAATTTATCAGATGGTTCGGTGATTGGCAGAATAGCCCTGCAAAAGCGAGTAAAGCGGTAGACAACAACGGTGAACCGCTTGTTTTGTACCACCAAACAGGAAAAGAGTTCACAACCTTTGATACAAAACAAAAAGGCTCGGGAGAATTTGACAGCGAAATGCCAACGGGTATATTTATGAAACCGACAAACAACGATATCGGAGTTGGCGGAAATATTCAAATGCCGTTGTATGCCTCTATTAAAAATCCCCTCATTGTCAACAACAGATGCGAACTTGTTAAATTTTATGATAAGAATGTACAGGGATATACGAAAGCTAAAAGTGCGATAGACAGCGTTAATAAGGAATACAAGGCTAAATTCAACGAGGAGATGAAAAGAGAAAACGAGGAATATCAAAAGCTGTGGAATGCGAAAAAGAACGGTGAAATATCAGAAGAAGAGTACCAAAAATCCATATCAAGAGATGCACTTGATGAAATTATGGAAGAATGGGAAAATAAGGTTAATGAAGCAAGCCATAACGCTAAAGCCTTGATAGATGATTATTTCAAAAACAGCAATTATGACGGTGTTATCGTTAATAATGATGTCGGCAGTTTTGGAAGAAGCACAAAAACATTCATAGTATTTGAAAATACTCAGGTTAAATCTGCAACAGACAATATCGGAACATTTGACGGCAATAACCCTGATATTCGTTACAGTCTTGATGAGGATTATGATTTTACAGATGAAAAAGCCGGTGCAATACACGATACGCTGAATTTTTCAATTGATGATGAATACGATGACTTATTTGATTTTAGTGGCAATGGCGAACAGCACATTGATTTTGATAAGGCAATTGACAAGAACAACCCTGAATTGACGATTGAGCAGATATATCATCATTCTGCCCGCAATGTTAAAGAGGGTTTGCTTGCAGGCCAGGGCATTAAGCCTGAGCAAAAGAAAATCTATAACATGGTCAAGTCTGTAATGAGAAGCTACCACATCAATCCTAATGCTGAAACGGACTCGCTTATTACCGAGTATGTGGATGCCTTGAATACATTCATTGATTCCATACAGAATGACAAGTCAAACTTTACTGATGCCTTTGAGGATTTTGTCTTGAAGTGTCGTGATACCCTTAGATACTCGACACAGCTGGACGAACAGCATGAAGCGTGGGCCAAAGAAATTCGTGACGAGTTAAAAGGCACAACTCTGCTTATCCCCGAAAACGCAATCGACACAATTAAGGAAAATTACGGCAGCGTTGGAAAATACAAAAAAGCCTTGTTTGGCAAGATTAATGTCAAATTAGAGCATAACGCAAAAGGCATTAACGGTAATGCAGTTGGTTCGTACATTGAAGATATCGGCTCACACCTTGAAAATATCGGTGGCAGGTCACTTATGATAGAGGACGGCTTTGAGTGGGACAGCGACAGCGGTTATCGTATGCTTGACCATATTATGAATTATGTGCTTGCACCGCAGTATGTGGCAACATATGACGGTAAGTTTCAAAGCGAAAGCACTATTGATGCGGCGGCAATTCAAATGGCATTTGATACTACAGCGGAATACCTCAAACAGCAGGGAAAAGCGGCAGTAATGCAGAATAATATTGATAAGAAAAAACTTAGAGATATTAACAAGGCATTGAGACAGGCCGAAAAAGCTAAGGCTGCGCTGAATCAAAAAACTATTGAAAATTATAAAACTGACATTGCCGAACAGAAAGCCAAATACAACGAACAGCGTGACAAATACCGTCAGGCATATAATGCTCTGAAAGATAAAAAATCAGAAGAAGCCAAAAGGTATCGTGATAAAATCCACGAGCTTGAGAAGCTTAGTACAAACCAAAAAGCCATTATTAAGACCGTCAAAGATACCTTTAGGGCTCAATATACCGAAAAAAGAGAGCAAACAAAATATATGCAAATGCTCGGCAAAAAGTTTGACAAATTGGTTAAAAAGTTTGACGCCAAGTCAAAAAATACCGAGAATATCCCCGAATCCCTCAAAAGACCTATACTTAATGTATTGATAGGCTTTAAAGAATCTGCTGACCCCGGACAATATAAGAATGGCGGTAAAAAAACTATACCGAAATATTTCGGAGCATGGAACAATGTCGCCGAAATCGGCGAACAGGTAAGAAACTTGTATGAAGAGTACAAGTCTTTAGCACCTAAACCTAAAGATAAATCCGAAGATAATCCTGCACCTAAAGGCATGCAGTACTCATACATTGACATTAACACGATTGCATACAACGAGCAAACAGCCCAAATGCTTGAAATAATTACAGATCAATTTGCAGAGTATGCAACTGACGACAACGGTGAAACAATATACGATGCGGACGGCAAGCCAATCAAAATAGGATATAAAAACATTTTCGATTTAGATTCAGCTGATTTAAAGTTGCTCTATGACACAATGACGGCACTTGAAGCCTCTTTAACACAAGCTACAGAAATCATCGTTAATGGTCAAAGAGAATCTATTGCTGGCGCAGCGGCAAAAGCACTTGATGAGATCTCAAATGTAAATTACAACAAAGATGTCAATATCAATGTTTTAAGCAAAAACACCGTTGGCAATAAAATCAATGCCGCTTTATCGGATATGAAAGAGTTAAGTAATAGATTTGTTGCAACAAGCCTTGACCCGGTAAGATACGGCAGATTTCTGAGCGGATATAATGACGATAGCATTGTTGCTAAACTCTTCAAAGATTTGCATGACGGAGATGTTAAGCGAGAAAAAATAATGCAGAAAGCCTATACCAAGGTTCAAAGTGTTGCGTATCAGTACTCTGAAAAAGATTTGGCAAAAATACAAAAGAATGATGTTAAGGAATTTGATTTCAGAGATACCGAAACAGGCGAAAGGGTTAAGGTCAGTCAGGGCATTATAATGTCAATCTATCTTACAGATCAACAATCATCAGGCAGACGACATTTGCTTGCCGACAGACTTAATCATTATACCGTGCTTCCAGATTTAGATAGTGCTAACAGTCGCAGACATAGTAAGCAGGAAAAAGCAAAATCAGAAAATCATCACAAAGTAAGATTTACTTTTGAAGATTTACAACACATCAAGAGATATGTTGAGAGCAATAAAATGCTCAGAGAAATTTCAGGAGCAATTAGCGAAGTCCTTAACAACGAGCTTTCACAAGAAATCAACGAAGTAAGTATGTCCAAATATGGTATGCTGATTGCTACCGTCAGGAACTATTTTCCTATTTCCGTGTACGGTGACGGTGCTGCATATGAAAAGGACTTTTCCGCAGAGTTTAATGACCTCAGAATGAAAAGCAGAGGATTTATTAAACGCCGAGAAAACTCGTATGCTCCTATTGTTATTGACGATGTTTTCAGAGTCTTTAACAGGCATACCAACTCTGTTGCCGAATGGTGCGGATTGACGACACCAATTGAGAACTTTAAGAAAGTGTATAACTGGATAAATACTAATAGTCTTAACGGAACTACTTTACACGAAGCTATTATGGATAAATACGGTAAGGCTGCAGAGCATTATATTGATAAGCTCATGGGAGACCTGCAAAAATCGAAGGACACAATTGACAATAACTGGTTGACTCGCATGCAAGGTAACTATATGGGTGCAGTACTTCTGCTGAATCCCGGAGCAATGATTAAACAGTTTGCCGCATTTCCTACAGCCAATGCTTATTTCGGCACAAAAAATGTTGCAATAGCATCAGCCGGCGGAATGTGGAAAGTTAATCTTGAAAAGTACGCTGAATACACTCCGTACTTGTGGTACAGAGCAGAGGGCAACGGCACTGTGGTAGGTGAGCTCAGCAGAGAAACCGGTGTTGTAGGCGGACTCAAAGATAAGATTGACATTATGGGCAAGGTTGATAGATATGTTGTTGGTTGCCTGCTTAAAGCGGCAGAGTTGCATGTCGAACACACAACAAATCTAAAGAAAGGTAGTGATGCGTTTTACAAGGAAGTTGTAAAACGATTCGAGAAATGTGTTGATGAAACTCAGCCTAATAATATGGTAACATCAAAGCCGCAATTTATCAGAAACAATTACTTGAAAATTCTTTCGATGAATGCTTTTCGCTCTCAAACAATGGCAATCGGCAACACTATCATTGACTCTTATATGGAGTACCGCACTAAAAGCAATGACTATAAATTGTCGAAATCTGCTGAAAATAAGAGTGCCAAAAAAGTGGCTATGAAAAAATTTGCTAAAGCTCTTATTGGCGCAACAGAATCAGCTTTGCTTATAGGCGGTTTAACCACTTTAGTTAATATGCTTCTGTGGCATAAGTGGGACGATGAAAGAGATGACAAGGGAAATGTGACAGCTGAAAACATTTTCAAAAGTATTCTTGATTACAGCATGGAATCATTTGCCGGCACTTTTACTTTCGGCGATACAGCATATAGTGCAATTGCACATAAGATTGATAATGATAGACCGTTTTACGGTTTGGACTCTATGAGCCTTGAAAATGTTAATAATTTCATTGAAAACATTTCAAAGGGCAAGTATATCTTAGCAGCTACTTTGTTAGGCGATTGTTTTGGCTTTCCAGCGAGTAATATTAAGAGAATGGCCCTCAGCTTAACCTCATACTTTACCGACCTGACAAAAGGCAGAGGTGAGATTATATCTGACAATAAGGGTAACATTAACACAACTGTGCTTGTGCCGTTGATGATTAACGCTACGATTGACGGAGATGCCGACAAAGCTCAATATTACGAGCAGCTGTATGTCAACACAATAATGGATACAAAGGGTAAAACCGAAAAAGAGGCTCGTGATATGCTTGAGCAGAAAGTCATAAAAGCATTATCAAAGAATAATGATGACATTGAAAAGGCGGCAGTAGCAAGAGCTAACGGTGACCTTAACACTTATGAAAGCCTCATTAACAAGGTCTCTTCCTATGGATTCGGCAAGGATGATGTTATCAAGGCCTCTGACAAGGTTATAAGTAATATTATTGCTAATATGAAAAAAGAGGGCATAACAGACGAAGATGCCGCAAAATCTGACCTTGTGGACAACCAAGGCTTTACGGAGCAGGGGGCAGAGTATGTGTGGAAAAAGATGTCATCATCGACAGATAATGAAAAATCAGAAGAAAGTATTTTTGACTCTACCGGTAACGATGACACTCTAATGTATAAGTACACTGACGCTTTTGAATATTTGAAGAACGGCGATACTGCAAACTATGAAAAGGTTGAAAAATACCTTATGGAGCGCAAAGGTAAGACAAAGAATCAAATGAAAAAGCTGATGCAGAGTGCAAGCCGAACTGATCCGATATTTGAAAAGTATATTGAGGCAAGCAAAAACAACGATGCCGATACGACGCACACATTGTACAGACAGTTGCTAAATATATACGGCTCTGAAAGCAAGTTTAAATCAGCTCTCAGAAAATATCAGGATAAAGTCAAAAAGCAACAAAGTAAATAAACAAATTGAGGGCAGCGGAAACGCTGTCCTTTTTGTGTGGGTTTTAACTTTTTTGAGGTGGCAGAAAACTATATAATGTAATTAATGATAGGGGGCGGCATTATGAACACACTGAAATTTGAAGTATATAAAAATACCCTGAAACGCAGGGACGGATTTAATCCCGTCCTCGGAGAAAAAAACTACACAAAAATCAAATGTTATTTCGTAGAGAGTGACTGGGATAAATGCACGGCGGTAACAGCCAACTTTATGAGCGACAAAGATAATATCGTTAAAAGTACAGTGAGCCTTACAGCTGATGACAAAACCGCAGTGTTTGATATACCGTCAGGGCTTGAGGGCGATAAAATCTGTTTCAGCCTGACCGGTAGTTATGCAGATGACAGTGGTAATACGGTAACACTCAACACAAATCTTGTCGGAATCAACAGGCAGAAAGGTATGTTACCGAGTGAAACCGTAGATTTTGGATTATACGAACAAATGCTCAGTCTTTACAATAAGATGAACGGTCTTTACAATCAGCTCAAAAACGAAAAAATAAGTAAGAGTGAAGGTAGCATAGTTACTGCATATTTGGCAGACGGAGCGGTTACTACAACTAAATTGGCAGACAACTCAGTAAATGACGAAAAATTATCCGAGCGTGTTAAATCTGTTTTAAACAGCGTGCCAGACAAAGCTAACCTCAACGATATATGTAACATAGTGCCAAGCAAGAATTTAATTGTTTTGACTGACGGTACTTACACAAACAAAAACATCAACAATGCTACAGTGACGGTCAAGGATAATAAAATCAGTATCAAAAGTGACGGAGCTGTTGGAGTGAGCGGTGCTATCTATATTCCTGCCAAAATAAACCTCAAAGAAGAAACAGAATGTTGTCTGTCAACACAGGACACAGTTAATAAGGAATCTCTGACGGACACAAATCCGTTGATTTCGCTCTATTCCAATGCTGTGAAACTTGTTGACATCACGATGAGCCGAAACGGTAATGTAATGTCAAAAGTGCTGAATGTTTCATCAGATACAAATTGTGAAATAAGAATAACCCTTGCGAAAGACAAAACCTATGATATAGAATCAAATCTTCAACTTGAAAAAGGAACAGTTGCAACAAATTTCGAGTCCCCAACAAATGTCAAGAAAATTCTTTCATTATCACTTGCTGAAAACTCGGTCAACAAAAGTAATTTAGCAGCCGAATTACAAAATGAAATTGTAACATACAACACCTTGTATGTAACTACGGATTTATCGAAGGTTGATAACACCAGAACTTTTGCCTCAATTTGGGCGGCCAATAACAGCATTAAGGACAACGGTGAAAAGAACAGGTACATTATCAAGGTAGCTGACGGAGAATATCATGACCTCGAAACTACATATGCAGGCAGTACAGACACAACACAATTGCAGGGCATAATTGCAAAAGATTATGTTTATTATGAATCCGAAAGTAATGAACCTGCGAAATGCGTGCTTGTATGGAATGGTGCTGTTGGATTTAGTGATTTAAGTTTGTTGACTGACGCTGTTGCGCTAAAAAAATGTATATTCCACATTACGGGCGGTGACTACACAGAGCGTGGTTTACATACTCGCATCAAAGGCTTTACTCTCCGCTCACTAAATACAAGGTACGGATTACATTGCGAATCAGGTGGTTACGGTAGGAATGTTGACTGGCTTGCTGATAACTGTATTATTGAGTTTGGCGGTCGCCCGCAGGTGGGTGACGGTACAAGCACAATGCCCATTGTGGGAATGGGTGTTAGCCCACATCAGATAGGCAAATTTAGGAAATGTAGCTTTAAGTTTATAAATTCGGCTGGCGGAAACACAATCAACTGCCATGACAACGCAGAAACTACAACATATAAGACAGCTAAAGCTGTAATTAATGGTGCTGAAATAGTATTTGATGCTTGTAATTTTAACGGTGGATTGCTCAATTTTGTATCAACAAACACATCAGATACACCGTATGTGGCTCAAATTAAGAACTCGAAAGTTGATGACGGTAATATCACTTATACAGACAACTGGATAATTCAAAATAAGTCAACAACACTCGCAGGTTACGGCATTACGGACGCATACACGAAGGAAAAAACGGATCAAAAACTTGCCCAAAAGCTCAATTCAATGCCGTTTGACAGCGAACCAACGAATAACAGTCCGTGCTACCTCACAAGCGGTACGGTTTACAATTCTCTTCTTACAAAAGCCGATAAGACTGAAACCGATAATTCGCTCGCTGAAAAAGCAAATAATGCAGATGTTGACGATGTCAAGGCATACATAGGTTACACAGAC
>ERZ1034917.141-NODE-141-length-70525-cov-18.534908_pt1 | contig 70525 bp, 59 predicted proteins | sample MGYA00520605_ERZ1034917 | MGnify/ENA primary metagenome ERZ1034917 (study PRJEB33766, sample SAMN09781784) | gut metagenome | biome: gut microbiome | host: Homo sapiens | place: Madagascar | study: EMG produced TPA metagenomics assembly of the PRJNA485056 data... | reverse complement strand
CAACAGGCGGCTATTGAACAGCAACAGGCGGCTATTGAACAGCAACAGGCGGCTATTGAACAGCAACAGGCAGCTATTGCGCGACAACAGGCGGCTATTGCACGGCAGCAGGCGGCGGATGGAGGCCTGCCGTTTAGCGTTTTCCAAGAGGAGCAGCAGGAGAAAAAAGGCTTTTACAAAAGCGGCGCGGCGGATATATGTCCGCCGGAAAGTGAAGAGCAGCCGGTAAGCGCGGCGCATCCGGGAGTGTATGCAGACAGAAGAAGCGTCAGTGCAATCGGCGTAAGCTGCGCGGGGGGAGCAGCGGTGTTCCGCGAGGGCGAGCCGGCGGTGTTTGCCGTATCTGCGCCATCGCACGACGGCGTAATTAAATATCGGGTGCGCAATACGCTTAACGGCCAGACCTTTCGCGGCAGCATCGAGGCGGAGCGCAGCGATAACTATTTTGAGCTGGATTTTGCGCGGTGCAGGCTGCGGGCCGGACACTATGAGCTTAAGCTGTGGGTAAAGGGGAACGTGTTTAATATCAGCTTTGCCGTTATACCGTGGTCGCGAAGCGAGCATCCAAGCGGAATACTCGGAGCGGAAATAACCAAGGAAAGCCTGCTCCCCGTGCAGGAGCCGGAGAATTATATAGCACTTATGGCTGCCGCCGGCGCAGGCGCGGTGCGCCTTAATGCAAATGGCATTTTACTGGGCGGGGACGAGCGTGCGGAGAGCATGCTTGCATGTGCCGCCGAATACGGGATGTACACGGTTCTTACGGCGGAGGCGGACGAGCTTGCGCAAATTGCGGCAGACAGCGGCTTTGGCGAGCTGTACAGAAAAATAAAGTATTCCGCCGAGCGTATAGGTAAAATGTGCAGCATGTGGGAGCTTAAGGGCGGCACTTGCGAAAAGGAGCAGGCCGCAAGGGAGGATTTTGCCGATTTTCAGTCGGGCGCCGGCGCAAAGGAGGATGCAATAGCCCGCTGCTTTATATGCGCACTGGAGGCAGCGGACACTGCGGCGGCAATAAACGGCATAAAAACGGAAAAAAGCACGGCGGAGCTGTTTGAGGCTGCGGATATTGCGGAGGATTATTATTTATCGGATACGGAAAAGGCGAACGGCGATACGGCATCCGAAAGCCGAAATACAGCCTCTGTCAGCGGAAAAATAGCCTACTGGAGCGGAAAAACCGCCGCAGGCGACGGCTATGCAAAAAAATACGGTCAGGCATGCGGAATATGTGAGGCCCTTACCTCGGCGGGGGATGCTTTGCGCATATTTGACGGCGCGGAAATGTTTGAAACGGAATATCCCTCCCTGCTTTCCGGCATGGGGGTGCCGCTGCAGCCGCAGCCGGCGTTTTCGGTGTTTGCGGCGTTGGCACATAATTTAGGTCGGGCAAGGTATATCGGACGGGCGGAACTGCCCGTGTGCAGCGCGGCGTTTTCCACCGGCGGAGATGAGGTGCTGCTGCTTTGGAACAGGGAAAGCACGGAGGTTTGCCTGCCGGTACGCCTGCCCACGGTGGTGGCGGATATATGCGGCGGGGAAAGCTGCCTTGTGCCGCAGCGTGAGGGGCTGTATATCACCGTCGGCCCTGCGCCGGTAATGGTGCATTTCGGGCGCATACCGCAGGGGCTGCTCAGAAGCGCGGGCGCACGCAGGACGGCCTGCCGCAGAATGCCGGAGGACAGCGACGGGCTTTTCGCTTCCGTTATGGTGCCCTCCTCAGGCAGAGGCGGTGTGCACGGAAAGCTGGGGCTTGGGGAAAACCCGGTAACGCTGGAATGCTGCAATTTTACCAAAAGAGAGGTAAGCGCACATATATCGGCGCAGGTCAGGGGCGCGGAGCTAAGATGCCAGGAGAGTATAAGCTTAAGGGCGGGCGAGGTAAGAAAAATACCGGCCTCGCTTATAGTTTCCTCAAGGGACGGGCTGGAGGTGCGCATAGAGCTGCGGCAGGAGGAAACGCAGTTTTAACACTATTGCGGAATAAAGGCGGATATAAAACAAAGGACGCAATTATGCGTCCTTTCAGTCTGTCAGCCGTTTTTTAATAAACCTGCAAACGGCAGACCGGGAAGCGTGGCAATATCTGTTTAAGTGCGGTATAAAAAGTACGGTATAAAAGCTTGCGGGCGCTTACTTGTTTGCAGCGGCTTTATAATAGCTTCCGAATTCCGCAAGGGCGTCAATAATGGGCAGCATCTGCTTGCCAAGCTCGGTAAGCCCGTATTCCACTTTCGGAGGCATTTCCTGAAAATCGTGACGGCAGACAAGGCCGTCCCGTATCATCTGCCGCAGGCTGTCGGTAAGCACCTTTTGAGAGATGCCGTCAAGATCCCGTTGAAGCTCATTGAACCGCCACGGGCGCGATTTCAGGTTGCGCAGTATCAGCAGCTTCCATTTTCCGCCTATAAGGGCTACGGCGGTTGCCACCGGGCAGGCCGGCAGCTCGTCCTTTGTTTTCATGCTTATCACCTCACAGCAGCATTATACTATACATTCATAAATAAGTGTACAGTTATAAAAAAGTGCGTACTTGTTTTTATCGATGCGGAGTGATAATATGTGTGCAAGCAAAGAGAATTTGCAAAACCTCAGGAGGAAAACACTATGAAAAACTATGCAAAAGTAAACGCAGGAAATGAAGGCAGAACTGAACTTCATGAAAAGCTGGGGCTTACCGGAGCGGAGGTAAGCATAAACAGGCTGCCCGCCGGAGCGAGTGTTCCGTTTGTTCATTCCCATAAGGCAAATGAAGAAATATACGGCGTTATTTCCGGCAGCGGCAAAGCGGAAATAGACGGAGAGGAAACAGCGCTTGCGGCAGGAGATTGGCTGCGGGTAGCTCCCGCCGCAAAGCGGCGCATTTTTGCATCGGACAGCGAAGGCATAACCTTTATATGCATTCAGGTAAAGGAAAACTCACTGGACGGCTTTACCGCAGAGGATGCAGTGGTATACTGATTTGCGATGACGGAAAAAGCAAAAGCACGGCAAAACCGTGCTTTTGCTTTTTAGGCTGCTTGCTTGCAGGAAAATGGGGTAAATTCCGAAAGGTCAGGCGCTTTTACGCCTTTTTTTCGACTTGCTTCTTTTTAAGCCGGCATTTTGACGGCAGCAGCAGGTATACCGCCAAAAACGGCAGGGTAGCCTGCCCCAGACACATCACTATCGGAAAGAGAATTCCGGGGCAGGCCTTATAGATAAGCTCTATGGGCGTGCCGGGAAAGTTGCGGCTTATAAACATCAGGTTGCTGCCGCAGGGAATGTTCACCGCAAACGCCGCGGCGCATACGGCAAGCACGATTATGCCGTAGGGAATTATATCGCAAAGACAAAGCCGCACGGAGCCTGTTATCAGCAGGGCAAGCCCCATGAACACCATTATGGTGTGCAGCAGTATGCTGTGAAAGGTAATAAAATGAATTGCCGGGTAATTGGGCAGTGAGGTAAGCGGCATCAAAAGAAAGCATACCCCGCCCACAATGGAGCCGGTGCAAAGGAAAACATCCCCTGCATGGCGTATGCGTCCGTAAAAAAAGCTGCTCATTATTCCGGCATAAAGCACAAGGCTGCAATAGTAAAACGGCACATAGGTGTTGGGGTTATCGCCGTTGCCTATTGCGAGATTGAAGGCTATCTTGGCAATTTCCAGCACCCAAAGCAGCACGGTGAGCCATTTGTTAATTTTCCGAAGCAGCACGGAGGACTTTTTTACGCGCATGAGCAAAGCAAGGCTTATCGTAATTGCAAGCACGGAAAAGGAAAGAAATATAAAATGAGCCGGGGAATACATTCCGGCGGGGGGATACATTCCGGGCGGTGCGAAAAAAGCGCATCCGGCTGCGCTTGCCGGTTTGATAAACGACAAAGGCGTTCCTTTCCGCGCCCGCATATTATGGGCGGCACTGAAATTCCCCGGCATCTGCCGGGCGGCATGCGGATAAATTACGATTCCGCGAAAAAGGCGCATTGCGGCGGGAGATATTATAGAAGTACTGCTATTTTACACCAACGGAGGGCTAAAGTCAACGCCGGAAAAGCATTATGCCGCAGTGCGGGCAAACACGGGCGGCTGTATTCATATACTTTTGCGTTATAAAATTCGGTATTGAAAACACATTGCGCTTTATGATATAATACGGAAAAAGGAGCGCGCACTTTTGAAAAAGCGCCCACAGGAAAAAAAGAGGGGGAACAAAAATGAAAAAGAAAATATCACTTATAACGGCGGGCATTTTGCTTATAGCGGCTGTTGCTTTTTTTGCTTTTAATGAGATCGGTATGTATATTGCTGTTGGCGGTAAATATTTCCGCAGTTTTTTGTTGGAAACGGCGGTTTATTCGTTTCCGCCCTTTGTTATGGCCGTGTCGCTTTTTTGCCTTGCATTCAATGCAAAAAAGACGGGGAATGTGCTTTTCATTATCGGCTTGGCTTTTTGGGCGGCGTTGACCGTAAAAATCGGTATTTCTTACCTTGATAATAGCTTTATTATCGGCATAATTGAAACGGCGGCGCTGCTTCTCTTATTGATATGCCTTGCTGTTATCAAAATAAAACCCGTCAAGGGCCTTGCTGTTGCGGGGGCGGTATTTCTGACGGTTTTTGCCGTAATGAGAGTTCTTCAGGAAGTAAGGAGCTATTCCTACGGCTATGTAACGGCGATGGACATTGCGCAGAGCATCGGAGATGTACTTCTGATATCCGCTTTCATTATTATATTGCTTAATTTCGGCAGAGCCTGCTTTGTAAAAAGCAAGCCGGTTGACGCAGGCCCGTCAAAAGAGATAGAAGCCCTTAAACAGCTTTACGAACAGGGTAAGATATCACAGCAGGAATATAAAGATAAAAGAACGGAATTGCTTAAAAGAATATAAAAGCGCAGCAAAAAGGCCGCCCAAGCTTGCTTACTTGGGCGGCCTTTGCCGTACTGATAAGTTTACGCATATGTTTATATACCTTGCGAATTTATATATACTTGCGTACGCGGCTAATGCGGCTTGCCTGCGCCCTTTATGCTATGCGGCGGTTATGCGTATTGCAATGGCGGTCATATCGTCTCTTGCCGTGCCGTCGCTTTTGGCAAGGGCGCGGCGCACCAGCTCCCCGGCAATAAAGCTTACATCGCCCCTGCAAAGCTCGGGCAGCATAAGGGCAATACCGTCCTGACAGGAATCGGTAAGGGCGTCGTATATGCCGTCGGAAAGCAGCACAAGCAGGTCGCCCTCCTTTATTACACGGTCGCTTATGCTGGGTTCGGGGTCGGACAGCACACCCAGGGGCAGCGCGCTTCCCGTAACGGTGGTAACGCGGCCCGAGCGCACGAGATATCCCGGTACGGCGCCTATTTTGCCCCAGGAGCATATACCCCGGGAAAGATCCAGTATACAGGCATCCATGGTGGAAAACACCTCGGCGCTCTTTCGGCGCAGCTGAAGCAGCTCGTTTACCGTATCATATGCTTGGCGCACCTCCATGCGGCCAAGGCAAAGGGTTTCCAGCAAAGCCACGGCGTTTTCACTCTCGCAGGCAGCCTGACTGCCGCTGCCCATGCCGTCGCTCAGGGCGGCAAGGTATTTTCCTCCGGGCAGGGGCATCAGGGAGAAGCTGTCGCCGCAGACATTCTGACCGTTTTTGATCTTGCAGGCGGCGTGGCACCGCGCGCTCAGGCGGGGAACGGGCGTAAACACGCAGCTGCACCCGCCGTTTTCAAGGGAGCAGTTTCTTTCGTCGCAGGCAAAGTCACAGTTAAAGGCGCGTTTCAAAAGCTCCGGCAGCAGGTTAAGGCAGGGCTTGTCCCCGCGGCAGGTCGGCAGGCTCAGGCTTACGCTTTCAAGGCCGCCTTTATTGCAGCGGCACACTATATCCTTTGCGCCTATGCCGTTTTCGCACAGCACGGCGCTTAAGCGCTCCTCTGCGTCAAAATCATACTGCACGGCATTGCGCTGATTTACAAGGTCGGTCAGCAGGTCGGCTATACTGCGGCACTGGCGGGACATCATCATGTTTCCCTTTTGCTCGTGGGACTGCTCTCCGGGCAGGGCGTTCTGCGCGTTCATATCAAGCAGCACGCCTATCCAGTCCGCGCAGCGGGCCTTGAAGTCCTTGCTGACATCGTAGGGGGAAACACTGCCCGCAGCGCATATCATGCCCGCCAGGGCCTTGAAATCGGAATAAGTATCGCAATAGCGCATCCTCCAACAGTAATCGTACTTGCTGCACTGGCTGCATACCCGGCTTGCGGCATGGGAGCACAGCTCCAGCCGTTTTGAGCGCTTGTTTTCCTTTTCTTCGCAGAATATCTGGGAAAGACGGTTGAAAACCTCGGCGCAGCCCTTGATGCGGCGGTCGGCTTCAAAGGCGCTTCTTGCCGCCAGCTCCTTTTCCGACGAGGTGGGAATAAGCACGCTGCCTCCAAGCCCGCGAAGCAGCTCCAACCGGCGCTTGTTGAAAAACAGGGCGGGAAGGGCGGAAAGTATTGCGGTTTGTATCGGAATAAGGGGTACAAACGAGCCGGCAATAAGCAGCGAGGCAAAAAAATCGCCCGCTATATAGCCAAGCAGCACTCCCACTCGGCTTATGCGGCGCAGGGCGTATGCCAATAGCGACATTATCACCATTGCAAGCCCGGCGGCGGGGGTCTGCCCCTTCAGCAGAAACAGCGCGGCGCATATGCCGCTAAAGGCCGCTCCGCCGGAGGGCAGCGAAAGGGAGCATACAGAAATGCAGAAAAGGGCGCAAAGCTGTGCGGGAGATATCCCCATAAAGCCCTCAAACGGCAGGGAAAGCAGCACGCCGCAGACGGGAACGGCAAGACAGGCAAGCTCGCCGCGGGTAAGCGCCGAATGCTTGCCCAAAGAGTCAAAGGCGCTAAGGGCGCCGCTCAGCAGGGGTAGCAGTGCGCACCCGCCTATGCAGGACAGCGCCGCCATTATTATATCGTACATCCGGGCCTCCGGGCTGCAGGCAAGGCCTATTCCGCTGCACAGAACCAGCGCTCCCATGCGCCAGGGCATGGCGGTGAGGTTTTTATGCTTCAGCAGCCGCACGCAGAAAAAATACAGCAGCACCGGTATGCACCAGGCGGTCAGGCTGTAAAGAGAGGGCTCCAGCACAACGGCAGCAGCGGCAGAGCCCGCGGCGGCAAAAAGCGCAAGGGGGGAATCAATAAATATCCCGGGCAGACACACGGCAAAGGGGGCAAGTCCGGCTGCGGGACGGCAGGCGGCAAGCAGAGCGCAGGCCGCCGTACATGCAGCCGCCGGACCGAATTTTGCATACAGCGCCCGCAGCTTTCGCATCGTTTCGGGGCGGTAGGGTCGTCTGAGTGTAACGCGGTTTTCCTTCTGCATGGCTTTATCCTCCGTTTTGCGTTAAATTTTTCACGCGCGAAAGTTTTTTGCCGGTGCGCCGGCTTGCTTATCGGCAGGGAATAATATCTTCAAAGGCAGGCGCATAAGCTTTATTGCAAAGGCGATGCCTGCGCTTTTGCATCAGTATACATATATTAACACGCGAAAAAAGTTGAAGCCGTCGGGCTTTCGTGCGCGGTCTTATTGCTTTTTGGGGCAAAAAAGCACAAAATAATGCATTTTTCCGCGTGCTTTCGGGTTCTTTTCAATTAAAAATGACGATATTTGCCGCAAATTGCGTCCGAAAAATATGCATGCCGGCATAAAAAACGGGAACGCGCATACAAAGAGCGCAATAGAATAAAGAGAAGCGGGGAAAATGTTTTTGTGCAAAAGCCGTCGGAAGGGCGGATAATACGCAAAAAAGGAGGCGAAAAAGCTGTCCGGCGATGATTTTCATCTGATTTTCAGCAGCGAAGCAAAACTAAAACGCGCGCAGCGGTGCAAAAAACGGCAAAAGCCGTGCAAAGGGGGCGGATTCGGCGATTTTTCAGGCTGAATATACACAGCGGAGGTTGCAAAATATGTGCGTTTTTTTAACACAATCTTAATATTGTGCAATAAAATTGTGCGAATTGTATATTCACAATGTAAAATGAGTATGTTAAAATATAAAAAAACTTTGGAGGAGATTATAATGAAGAAAAAGCTTTTGGTGTTCGTCATTATCGCGGCTCTTGTCTGCGCTATGATGGGAATCACCGCATCTGCAGCGCCTGCTTTTGATAAGAGTGTGCTGCGTACATTTACCGAAGGCTTCAGCGTTAAGGAAGTTATGAACATAAGCGGCGAAGGCGATTTTGAGCAGACCGAGAACAAAACCTTCCTGATCGATGTTGTGGAAGGCACTGCCGCCAGCGTTTCCTATGCCTGCACGGGCGATCGTGCCGACGGTCTTGGCCCGGGCCAGTGGTGGGAGTCTTACCTCGGCCATGAAAACGATATGTACGATCTTAAGTACATGGTTCTTCAGGTAAAGAACGGCAGCGAAGAGGTTGGCATCCGTCCCTCTCATGTTGCGTTTGATTCCACCGGCTCTACCACCGGCATAAGCATCAACGGCAGCAACGAGTTCCCCGTTGTTCTGGCTAACGAGTCCGACGGCGCATACAGCCGCGCTACCGTTGAGTACAGCGTTGACGGCTGGTATATAACCATTCCCGCTAACTTTGAAGGCTATGCAATCATCCCGGTTGAGCGTCTTACCAGCATGCCCGACGATGAGGAAGCCACCAGCGGCGCCGGAGATTTCATTTCCTTCCATGAGAATGACGGCTACCGTTACTTCTGGGGCATCGGTATGGGCGTTGAAAACCACAGCAACACCAACCATGCAACCATCGAGTGGATAAACATGTTCACCATCGCCGATACCCTTGATACCGGTATCACCGGCGAGGTTGACGAGCCCACCGCCGCTCCCGACAACACCGTTGCTCCTACCGAGGAGCCCGCAAATGAGACCACAGCTTCGGCTGCGTCCTCTACCGTTGCTCCTTCCGCCGGCAATTCCTTCCCCACCTGGGCTTGGATCGTTATCGGTGTAGCCGTTGTTGCCATCATTGTTGTGGTTGTGGTTGTTGCCACCAAAAAGAAGAAGGACTGATTAAAAAGCAAAGCTCTTGAATAAGCCTTCTAAGGGCGCCGCGCAGCGGTGCCCTTTTTATGTTTGTGCGTCTGTCTGTCAGCAGCAGTGCCCTTTTTCCGTTCGTGTGCCTGTGTCTGTCCGTACCGACGGCGCTTTTTTCGGTTTTATTTCTGCCGCGCATAAAGCGGGCCTGCGGGAAAGCTTTGAAGCAACGGACTTTATAAAACGGCTGATATACCCGCACGGAATAATCCTCACGGGTATATACGGAATACAGGTAAAATAAAAGCCGTGCGGCAGTGGCCGCGCGGCTTTTGTCAAAGCTGATTTATAAAATTATTTAATTTCCAACCTTCTGGAGGAGGGCTTTTCCGCTTCGCGCTTGGGCAGATTCAGCTTAAGCACGCCGTCGGTGTATTCCACGGAGATATCCTCCGTTTTAATGCCGGAAACATCGAAGCTTCTTGCAAAGGAGCCGTAGCTGCGCTCCCTGCGGACATAGTTGTTTTTCTCGTCCTTTTCCTCTTTGTTATAGTTGCGGCTGGCGGTAATGGTAAGATAATCGCCCTCCACATCTACATGAATATCTTCCTTCTTGAAGCCCGGAAGATCGGCCTCCAGCTCGTAGGCATTGCCTACATCCTTGATATCGGTTTTGAATTCGGCAAGCTCATTCTTTCCGAAAAAGGCCTTTTCCCATTCGTCCATCTCACGGAAGGGATTAAATACAGCTCTGCGTTTATTACTTTCAAAAGGCATAATTTCAAACATAAAACTCACTCCTTATAACTTGCATGTTCAGTGTGTCGCAAGGGATGCCGGATGCCTTGCGGCATCTGCCCGGGCCCTTTCTCATGCCCTTAGCTTTCCCTTTCAACGCGTATATAATAACACCTCTTTATTACAATTTATACCTGATTTTGTTATCATTTTGTGAACTTTAGCACTCGGTAATTGAGAGTGCTAAAACGCCGGCGATAAAATCAATTGACCGCCGGGGAGAAGTGTTATAAAATCTATCCGTAAGGCTTGTATCCGCCGCCGTAAAAATGCAAAGGATATTTCCGGGGCGGATCATACGGAGAGAAGGAATTTTATGCTTAAAGGCGTTATAGACATCGGTACAAACAGCGTGCGTCTGGGAATACAAAGCGGCCAAATCATGCAGAAATATGTTATAACCACGCGTTTGGGGCAGGGCAGCGCGAAGGGGCAGCTTCAGCCGGAGCCTATGCGGCGCACGGCGGAGGCGGTGTACTCCCTTTTGCAAAAGGCGGCGCAGCAGGGCGTAGTGGAGGCATATGTATATGCAACCGCAGCGGTAAGGGAGGCGGAAAACAGCGCAGAGTTTGAGCACATGCTTGCCGATTGCGGCGTTTTGCTTCAAATACTCCCCGGCGCCAAGGAAGCACTGATTGCTTTTGCCGGGGCGGCAAACGGCGAGGGCGACGCGGTGATAGATATCGGCGGGGGCAGCACCGAGGTTATGGTAAAGCATATGCAGGTGCGTGCACTCAGCCGCCGTTTGGGAGCCGTGCGGCTTCAGGAACGCTTTGACGGCCGCATGGGGATAGACGAAAGCATAAAGCGGCAAACGGAGGCACTTATTGCGCCCGTAATAGAGGAATACGCTCCGCTGCACCCCGAACAGGCGCAAAGGCTTATAGGCGTATCGGGCACGCCCACCACGCTGGCTTCCATGAAGCTGGGGCTTGAGCGGTACAGCACCGCCGTGCAGGACACCGTGCTTGAGCTTGACGAAATAAGAAGCATGGAAACGCAGCTGTTTGTACCCCTTGAGCAAAGGCTGTGCATTAAAGGCATACAAACCGACAGGGCGGACATCCTTCCCTTCGGGGTTATTATACTGGAGCGCTTTATGACGCGCTTCGGCTTTGAGAGCATAACCGTTTCCGACAGGGATTCGCTGGAGGGCTTCCTTACGCAATGCGATGCGCCGGATTTCGGGGCAAAGCCGTTTGACCCGCATAACATAAAGGCATAGCGGTATAAAATCGCAGCGGTGCGGCTGTTTGGCGGCGCTTGGCGGATATCCCGCATAAATTTCGGGTTGACAGCAGCCAAACGGGGCATTATAATTATATATACAAAATAATATCGGCAGTGAAACAATGAGTACGCGGTGCATACTACCCTATAAGAGAGCCGGAGCAGGTGAAAGCCGGCGGGCAGGGGCGGCGGAATATGGTTGCGGAGCCTGCACGGGCCAACAGTCCGTGCCGCAAGCCCTGCGTTACGGGGGCGCATGAGTCCGCTCGGTTTTTTATATTCAGGCGGAAAATCAGGGTGGTACAGCGGTTTTGTCGCCCCTGGGCGGCAGGGCTGCTTTTGTTTTTCCCTGCTGCGCGCGCCTGTCTATGCATTTTATATGCCGTATTTCGGCGTTTTATGCTGCCCAAAAATTTTTCAGGAAAGGGAAGCCCGCAGTGCGGGCGGAAAGAAAAATGAAGGAGAAGTATTATATCACCACACCCATTTATTATCCCAGCAATAAGCTGCATATCGGTCACAGCTATTGCTCCGTGGCGGCCGATACCATGGCGCGCTACAAGAAAATGATGGGATACGATGTGTTTTTCCTTACCGGCACCGATGAGCACGGGCAGAAAATAGAGAAAAAAGCCGCCGAGGCGGGCGTTACCCCCAAGGAATATGTGGATAATATCGTGGCCGGCATAAAGCAGCTGTGGGAGCTGATGGATGTAAAATACGATAAATTCATCCGCACCACCGATGAATACCATGTAAAAGCCGTTCAGAAGATATTCAAACAGCTTTACGACCAAGGGGATATCTATAAATCCGAATATGAAGGATGGTACTGCACTCCGTGCGAGTCCTTCTGGACGGAAAGCCAGCTTAAGGACGGCTGCTGCCCGGACTGCGGCCGCGAGGTAAGCAAAACGCGCGAGGAAAGCTATTTTTTCCGTCTTTCCAAATATCAGGACAGAATAATACAGCATATACAGGAGCATCCCGAGTTCCTGCAGCCGGTAACGCGGCAGAACGAAATGCTGAATAACTTTCTCAAGGCCGGTCTTGAGGATCTCTGCGTTTCCCGCACCTCCGTTTCGTGGGGAATACCCGTTACCTTTGACGAAAAGCATACGGTATATGTATGGATAGACGCGCTGAGCAACTATATAACCGCGCTGGGCTATGACAGCGATGACGATTCCCTCTACAAGCGCTTCTGGCCGGCAGACCTGCACCTTGTGGGCAAGGAAATAGTGCGCTTCCATGCCATCATATGGCCCGCAATACTCATGGCGCTGGGGCTTCCTCTGCCCAAGCAGGTGTTCGGACACGGCTGGCTGGTTATCGGCGGGGAAAAAATGAGCAAATCCCGCGGTAATGTCGTGGATCCGGTATTTTTGTGCAGCCGCTACGGCGTGGACGCCATAAGATACTATCTTATGAGGGAAATGCCCTTCGGTTCGGACGGCAACTTTACAAACGAGGCCCTGCTTTCCAGAATAAACAGCGACCTTGCCAATGACCTTGGAAACCTGCTCAGCCGCACCGTGGCAATGATAGAGAAATACTTTGACGGCTCCGTACCCGCCATGGGCGAGCCGAACGAGCTGGATAAAGAGCTTGCGGCACTTGCAAAGCAGGTGCACGGGGCGTATTGCGAAAACATGGAGGCGCTGCGCTTTTCCGTGGCGCTTAGCGAGGTGTGGAGGCTGATCTCACGCTGCAATAAGTATATCGATCAAAATGAGCCGTGGCTTTTGGCCAAGGATGAGCAAAAACGCGAACGGCTGGGCAGCGTTATGTATAATCTGGCGGAGTGTCTGCGTATAGTATCCGTGCTTATATCTCCCGTTATGACCTCCACCTGCAAGGCCATCGCCGATGGGCTGGGCATTGAGGACGAGGCACTGCTCACCCTTGAGAGCGCGGGCTGCTACGGCATGCTGCGCCCCGGCAGCCGGGTAAAGAAGCAGGAGGCGCTTTTCCCCAGAATCGATATGGCAAAGGAGCTGGCGGAGCTGGAGCAGCTTAAGGGTGCACCGCAGGAAAAAGCCGAAAAAGCCGAAAAAAACGCACAGAAGGCGCAGAAAAATGCGGATAAAAAAGCAGAGCCCATGCAGGCGGAGGCCGAGATAGGCATTGACGATTTTGCCAAGGTTAAGCTTTGCGTGGGACGCGTGCTCAAATGCGAAAAGGTGGAAGGCTCCGATAAGTTGCTTAAATCCGTGGTCCTGTGCGACCGTGAGCGCACGATAGTTTCCGGCATTGCCAAACGGTACAGCCCCGAGGAAATGGTGGGTAAAAGCGTTGTGGCGGTTATTAACCTTAAGCCGGCCAAGCTCAGGGGCGTGCTTTCTGAGGGCATGCTGCTGTGCGCGGAGGATGAGCAGGGCCCGGTGCTTATTTCGCCGGAGCAGGCGGTGCAGGCAGGCTCGCCTATCCGCTGATGCCGCTTCCGGCGGCCTCTTTACAAGGCGTTACCGTTCAAAGCTGCGGGTCTGCTGTTTTTACAAAGCCGCAGATATGCAGATATATAAATAAACATATAAAAAATGCCCCGAAAGCCATGCTGCTTCGGGGCATTTTTCTGTTCTTCAGGCCTGCTTTGCGGCTTTTTGTTTCTTTGCCCGTGCTTTTTTGCTTACGGGAAGGGAATAAAGGCTGCCCGCAAGGCACAGCAGCATAACGGGCAGAAAGTTCGTAACATAGCGTGCGCTGGCCTCCCAAAACATCAGAAATACCGCCAGTCCGAACAGGCACAGCACCGGCATAAAGGCTTTTGTCTGCCCGCACAGCGCGCCTTTAATAATTCCGGCTGCGGCAAGCAGCATGAAGCCTATATAAATTCCCTGACAAAGGTTTGCAAATATATTGTAATATCGGCCCTCCTTGAGCACGGTCTGCTGCACTGCGGTATCGTATGCCGGGCTGTCGTCCAAAAAATCCGAGGCGGAAAATGTGCCGTTTCCGAAATCCCGCATAAGCTTGCCGCTCCACAGCTTCAGCGTGCCGCCTATGCCGTTTTCATTATATCTCTTTTTAATTATTTCAATGTCCGCCTCCTTGCGGGCCTGCTTGTCCGGGCGGGCCTTTGCGGCTTCGTAATCATACGGATCATACAGCCCCGAGCCGTGCGCGCTCATGGCCACCCAGTGCGTCCACGGTATGCCCTTGGCCTTTGCAAGCTCCGCCGGCACCGCGCCGGAAAGCAGCGGCAAAGCCAGTGCAAGGGTAAGCGCAAACGCCGGTACGGCGGTAAGTACGGCGGCTGCGCGGCGCAGCCCGCGCGCACCTATAAGAAGATAGTCAATAATAACGGCAATCAGGCATATTGCGGCGGTGCCCTTTACGGTGGCTCCGGCGGCAAGTATAATGCCGCAAAGGGCGGCTTGCAGCAGGGAGGAGCGCAGTGCGCCCGCAAGCGCGCTTTCTCGGGCCTTAAGATACATTAAAAGTCCGCCGGCGACAAAGGGCATGGAGAGCACATCGGTGTAAAAGGCCGCGCCTAAAGTGGGGAAGGAGGGCAGCAGCAAAAAGACGATAAGCGCCGTAAATGCGGGTGCCGTTCCGAACAAGCGCCGCGCGGCAAAAAACATGGCCGCAGCGGAAAAAACAGTGCAGAATATGCCCAGAAGCAGGGCCGGAATGTACATATCGCTTATGCCCAATAAAGAGCATATATAAGCAAGCGCCGTAAAAATACCCAGCCCGCCCAGATTGTTTGAGAACATGGCAAAGTATTCGGTGTAGCTGCCCAGGCTGCCGGTCTGCGCAAGCTCGCGGCCGCCGTAATATATTGCGCCGAGGTCATAGGCGGGGGTAAAGCGGGCAAATATTCCTACCCCGAGGCTTATGCATGCAGCAGCGCCCAGCAGTACAAAAAGCAGCGCGCGCAGATTTTTTTCAAGAAAATCCGTGCTGCGGCACAGCAGCCTGTATAAAAAATAAAGGGCGCATATCACAACAAGGGCAAGAGGCAGCACGATATATGCCTTGAAGCAGGAAAATGCGCTGTTGTATACGCTCAGCACGGCGTAGAGCAGCAGGAAGAACACTCCGCATATAACCATAAAGATCTGCTTTAACCGCTCGGAGGGCGCGGGCATTTGCCGCACGGTTTCGATGTGTTCGGCGCCTGCTTTTTCCGGCTGCCGCGTGCTTTGTATGTCTTTGCCGCGCTGCTGCGCAGCGGTGCTTTCCGGGCTTGTATCCGGCATAAATATCTCCTTCCTTTGCATGAGCCTCTGATGGTTGATGCATATGATAACAAAGTTGTTTTTGGTATAACCCGTATAATAACCGCACAACAGCGCATCAATGCATATATGAATATATATGCATTGATGTTCATTGCGCCGTATGAACGCTTGCGTATTCCGCAAGCAAGGGTAAAACCGCAGGCAGAATCATGCGCAGTGCAATGCGGAAATATACACTTTACTTCATTATAACAACGGCGCCGGGCAAAGTCAATGCCCCCCTTTTATATTTTGCAGCAATTTTGCATTTTCGTAATTTCAAAAAGTAAATGCTGCTTATAAAAATATCCCGACGGATATGTCATCTGTCGGGATATATCGTTTGTTCATGTAAACCGATATAAAAGCCGTTTATGCTTATTTTTGCACAATGCTTTTATTTCATTCCGATAACGCGGCGGATATCGGCGGCATCAACATCGCGCACAGATATGCCTTTTTTCACGGCCAGTGCGGCGGCAACACCGGCAGCCTGACCCGTGGCCATGCAGTCCCCGGTCACGCGGTAGGAGCCGTTGCTCTCAAAGGTGCCGCTTATGCAGCGTCCGCCCACCAGCAGCCCGTCGCGGTTCTCCGGGATCAGGCAGCGATAGGGTATCTGATAGGGAGCCTTTATATATATGTTCTCCTGCTCGTTCTTGTCCGGCAGGTGCAGATCCATTGCAAAGTTTGCATCGCATATGGCATCCGGGAACTGCGTGCCCTCCACAAGCTCCTCGCATGTAAGCACATGCATGCCGTGAATATGACGGGTCTCGCGCACGCCGGTCTGCGGCGCTATGGCTATAAGCTCAATATCCTTGAACTCCGGCACATAGGTTTTAAGATAGTGCATTATGGCGTGTATCTCTTCGCGGGATTCCAGCTCCGCCTCGCTGAAGGCAACGGCATCCGTAGGCGGCTTTTTGCGCACATGGTTCCACATAACAACACAGCGGTCGGAGTTGGGCAGCTGAAGCATGAACGGGCGCTTGTAGGAAAACGGGAATTCCACTCCGCAGCGCCTTGCGGCATCCATAACTATGTCGTGTACATGATAGGGGTGCAGCTGATGGAATTTAAGCCCGCCTATCATAAACATGCAGGTTACGGGCTGGCAGAGATTGTCGCTTTCGCGGCCCATTGTAAAGGGCACGCCCGCAGCGGCGGCAACATCGCCGTCGCCGGTGCAGTCTATAACTACCTTTGCCCGTATTATGCTGCGTCCGGACTTGTTCTGCACAATAACGCCCGCCACCTTGTCGCCCTCAAGATAAGCGCCGGCAAGGAAGGTGTGAAAAAGAATCTTGCATCCGGAGCCGGTTACCATGTCGTCCAGCACCTTTTTCATAACCTCAAAGTCAAAGGCAATGTCGTAATAGCCGCCCCAGCCGCCGCGCTTTTTTACCTCGTCCACTATCTCGGTAACAATGTACTGCTTGTTTGCATAATCAAACAGCGGAATAATAAAGCCTGCGGACCACATGCCGCCCAGAAAACCGTAGCGCTCCACAAGCAGGGTGCGCGCGCCGCCGCGGGCAGCGGCAATGGCGGCGCATACTCCGGCAGGGCCTGCGCCGGCCACTACAACATCATATTGCGCGGATACCGGCGTATCAAGAGTTTCTTTTATATACTCCATAAGATATCTCCTTGAAAATTCAACTTGCTTTTTACAATGCGGCATCTGCCGGAGCATGCGCGAATGCGCACATAAAACGCGGCAGGGCAAGGCAAAAAACCGTAATCATATTTTACCGTTTATTGCCCGCCGTGTCAACAGTCAATGTCCGGCTTTTGGCAAGCGGCACAAAACCGGGGCTGTCTGCATTGTAAAAAGCGTATCGCATGCCTTGCGCCGCCGCCATAGGCGCGGGCGGCGGAAACATATTGCTAATAACGCGCAAAGGTGATAAAATAAACAAAAACAGCGCCGATCAGGTCGCCCTGCCCGGCATATCGAGGATATAACTGCGTTTATGAAGAAATTGCTTGTTTTTATGAAGGATTATAAAAAGGAGGCCGTTGCGGCGCCGGTGTTCAAGCTGCTGGAGGCCTCCTTTGAACTGCTTGTACCCCTTGTGGTGGCGGATATTATCGATAAGGGCATAAACGCCCCCGGCGGCGGAGATTCGGGCTATATAGCGCTTATGTGCCTGCTGATGGTGGGCCTTGGCGTTGTGGGGCTTGCAAGCACCGTTGCGGCGCAGTATTTTGCCGCCAAGGCCAGCGCCGGGTTTGTGCGCGGCATCAGGGATGCGCTTTTCAGGCACATAAACAGCCTTTCCTTTGCCCAGACCGACGCCATGGGCGCCTCCACTCTCATAACCCGCATGACAAGCGATGCAAACCAGGTGCAGACCGGCATGAACCTTACCCTGCGCCTGCTGCTGCGCTCCCCCTTTATCGTGCTGGGCGCGGCAATCATGGCCTTCACTGTGGATGCAAAGGCGGCGCTGGTGTTCGCCGTTGCAATACCGCTGCTTGCGGTTGTGATATTTGCAATAATGCTTGCTTGCCTGCCCATGTATAAAAAGGTGCAGCAAAGGCTGGATAAAGTGGTGCTTTCCATAAGGGAAAACCTTGCGGGAGTACGCGTGCTGCGCGCCTTCTGCCTTGAAAATAAAGAAATACGCGCCTTTCGCGAAAAAAACGGCGCCCTTGCGGCGGATCAGCGGCGCACCGGCCGCATAGCCGCGCTTTTGAATCCGCTTACCTTTGTTATAATAAATCTTGGCATAGTGTGGCTTATATACAGCGGTGCTCTCCGCGTGGAGGCGGGGCTGCTTACGCAGGGCGCGGTGATAGCCCTTTATAACTATATGTCGCAGATCCTCGTTGAGCTTATAAAGTTTGCAAACCTTATAATAAATATCACAAAGGCGCTGGCCTGCGCAAAGCGTATTGAAACGGTGCTTCAAACACAGCCGCAGCAAATACAAACGGACATCCCGGCGCAGCCTTCGGGCGAGGCCCCGGCGGTGGAATTCCGCGCGGCAACGCTTGTTTACTCCGCAAACGGCAGCGATGCCGCCGCCCGTCAGGAAAGCGGCGGCGCAGCGGTGCAGAATATAACCTTAAGCGTGAAAAGGGGCGAGCATATCGGCATTATCGGGCCTACGGGCAGCGGCAAAAGCACCCTTATGAGCCTTATAACACGCTTTTACGACTGTACATCCGGGCAGGTGCTGGTGGAGGGCGTGCCCGTGGAGGATTATCCCGCGCAGCAGCTTACGCAAAGGATAGCCCTTGTGCCGCAGAGGGCCACGCTTTTTACCGGCACGGTAAGGGAAAACCTGCTCTGGGGGCGTAAGGACGCAACGGATGAGGAGCTTATGCAGGCCTTGGAGCTTGCCTGCGCCAAGGATTTCGTTATGGAAAAGGGCGGGCTGGATTTCACCGTCACCGCAGGCGGACGCAACCTTTCGGGCGGTCAGCGGCAAAGGCTTACAATAGCCCGTGCAATAGTGCGCCGCGCGGATATCATGATACTGGACGATTCCTATTCGGCGCTGGATAATCTCACCGATGCCCGTGTGCGCTTGGCCGTCAATTCGCTGGGGGCCACGGTGTTTACGGTGTCCCAGCGTACCCGCAGCGTGCAGAACTGCGACCGAATACTGGTGCTGGATAACGGCGAAGCGGTGGGCTTGGGCGATCACGAAACGCTTCTGCGTTCCTGCGCGGTGTACCGCGAGATATATCAGTCACAGGAGGCGGCAAAGGCATGAAAAAGAGAATTAAAAACAAAAGCGCATGGCGTGCCGCGCTGGGCTATATCGGAAAATACAAGCTGCTGCTGGTGCTCTCTTTGCTGCTTAGCGCCTGCTCTGTTGCGGCAACGCTCTATATCCCCATTCTTGTGGGCGGCGCCATAGACGATATGCTGTCAATGGGGGCGCAGGGCATAGTGGGCAGGCTGACCGTAGCTGCGGTGCTGGCCGCTGCCGGCGGGCTTGTTACCTGGCTTGCGGGAATAATCAACAACAGAATATGCTACAATGTTGTGCGCAATGCCCGCAACGAGGCCTTTGAGCATCTGCAAAGGGTTCCGCTTTCCTATATCGATTCCCGTGAGCGCGGGGATATAATCAGCCGTATAACCTCGGATGCCGAGCAGCTGGGCGACGGTCTGCTGCTTGGTTTTACGCAGCTGTTTACCGGCGTTCTCACCGTTGCGGGCACTCTGGGCTTCATGCTGGCGCTGGAACCCGTTATTGCAGCGGCGGTGGCGGTGCTCACTCCGATCTCCCTGCTTATAGCAAGGTTCATAGCCCGGCGCACCCATTCGCTGTTCATAGGGCAGTCCAAGGCGCGGGCGGCGCAAACCGCCTTTGTGGAGGAAATGCTCACAAACCGCAAGGTGGTGGCGGCATTCTCGCAGCAGGAGCCGGCGTGCGAACGCTTCGGGGAGCTTAACGAACAGGTGGAAAAAACCTCGCGCACGGCAGCGTTCTTCTCCTCCCTTGTAAACCCCTCCACCAGGTTTGTAAACGCCGTGGTGTACGCCGCGGTAACCCTTATAGGCGCGCTTGCCGCAATAAGGGGGCAGATGACGGTGGGAACGCTCTCCTGCCTTTTAAGCTATGCAAATCAGTATGCCAAGCCCTTTAACGAAATATCCTCCGTGCTTACCGAGCTTCAGAATGCGCTGGCCTGCGCGGAGCGGCTCTTCGAGCTTCAGAATGCGCCGCTGCAAAGCGCGGACGGCCCGCTTGAGCTTAACGGCCCCGCACGGGTCAGCATGGATAATGTATGCTTTTCCTATGTGCCCTCGCAGCCGCTTATACGGGATTTCTCCCTTGAGGTCCCCTGCGGCAGCCGCGTTGCAATAGTCGGGCCCACGGGCTGCGGCAAAACAACGCTTATAAACCTGCTTATGCGCTTTTATGATCCGCAGAGCGGCAGTATTTCCATGAACGGCATCAACGCAACGGAAATCTCCCGCACCTCGCTGCGGGGCAATATCGGCATGGTGCTTCAGGATACATGGCTGTGCAGCGGTACGGTCAGGGAGAATATTGCACTGGGCAGACCGAATGCCACCGATGAAGAAATTGAGGCGGCGGCGCGCTTTTCCCATGCGCACGAATTCATTGTAAAGCTGCCAAAGGGCTATGATACCGTTATAAGCGATGACGACAGTATATCTCAGGGTCAGAAGCAGCTGCTTTGCATAAGCCGCGTTGCTCTGGCGCTGCCGCCCATGCTGATACTGGATGAAGCCACCTCCAGCATAGATACGCGCACCGAAATGAAAATTCAGGATGCCTTTGCCCGCATGATGCAGGGGCGCACCTGCTTTATAGTGGCCCACCGGCTTTCCACCATACGCAATGCGGATATCATACTGGTTATGAAGGACGGCAATATCGTGGAGCAGGGCACGCATGCGGAGCTTATGGAGCGCCGCGGGTTCTACTATCAGCTTAACAATGCGTAAAAAGCAGCCCGCTGTTGCTTTTTGCGCAGTCAGAGGCTATAATATACTCAATATCAGCATATAGGCATTGCCGGCAAAAAAATGCGCAAGCGGGGCTTGCCGCCGTATGCCGGAATATGAGGGGAATATGAGAATAGATAAATATCTCAAGGTAAGCAGAATAATAAAACGGCGCACCGTGGCAAACGAAGCCTGCGACGCGGGCAGGGTGTGCGTGGGCGATAAGCCCGTTAAGGCGGGCTACGAGGTAAAAACAGGGGATATAATCTCCATACGCTTTGGCGATAAAACCTCGCGCTTTGAGGTGCTCGGCACGGAGGAACGCGTGCAAAAGAGCGGAGCGCAGGATATGTACAGGGTGCTGCAATGAAAAAGCATAAGGATACACAGGCGGTTGCTGCCGTTCTGGCAGCGGCGGGCAGCTCTGCGCGCATGGGGCAGGACAAGCTGTTTATGTCCTTCGGCGGCAAAAGCGTCGTGCGCCGCGCGGCGGAGGCAATAGCCCCCTTTGCGCAGGAAAAAATCGCCGTTTGCGCGCCGGAAAGCCTGCAAAGAATGTCGCGCGAGCTGGAGGGCACGGGCTTTCGCGTAGTGCCGGGGGGCAGCAGCCGGGCGCTCAGCGTGGCGGCGGCCCTTAAGGAGCTGGAGGGCGGCGGCATTGTGCTGGTGCATGACGGCGCCCGCCCGTTTGTCACATCGAGTGTCATAGAAGGCTGCATAGAAACAGCGCGCAGGCACGGCAGCGCCGTGGCGGCGGTGCCGTGCAAGGACACCGTGCGCAGGTGCAGCTTCGGGCGTGCGGAGGCTTCCTTTAAGCGCAGCGAAATGTATCAGATGCAGACGCCGCAGTGCTTCGGCCTTGAAAAACTCAAACGCGCTTATTCGCATATGGACGCAAATGCGCTTGCCGCCTGCACCGACGATGCCGCCGTGTATGAGGCAGCGGGTGAGGAAATATATCTTTCCCCCGGCGATTATGCCAATATCAAAATTACCACGCCGGAGGACGCCGTATTTGCGCGCGCCCTGTGCCAAGGCAGCCGTTCGGAGGAGTCGGTCTGTCAAGCCGGCGCGGACGGCGGGCAAGCCCGCGAATATAAGGCATACTGCGGCGCCGCCGATACAGGTGTCGCCAATACATATAACGGAGAAAACAAAATGCGCATAGGCAACGGCTTTGATGTACACGCCCTTGTAAAGGGGCGCAGATTGGTGCTGTGCGGGGTGGAGATTCCGCACGAAACAGGGCTGGAGGGCCATTCCGACGCCGATGTCGCCCTGCATGCGCTTATGGACGCAATGCTGGGCGCAGCGGGGCTTCCCGATATAGGGCAGTGCTTCCCCGATAACGATCCGCAGTATAAAAATGCCGATTCAATGAAGCTGCTTGAAAGGGTTGCGGATATGCTGAAAATGCGTGCGCTGCGCGTAAGCAGCGCCGATATAACCGTTATCGCGCAGGCACCCAAGCTAAGCCCGTATATTTCCGATATGCGCGCAAATATTGCAAAAGCGCTGCAATTGCCGCAGGACAGAGCAAATGTCAAAGCCACCACCACGGAGAGGCTGGGCTTTACCGGCAGAAAAGAGGGCATAGCGGCCATGGCCGTCGTGCTGCTTTCGGAGGATTGAATGTCAGATACCCAAAATAAAAACCGCAGTATACTTAAAAACAGCGCAGGCGTTGCCGTCACGGTAAAGGATGCCGTTGTGCTGGGCTGCATGCTCATCATATTTGTTGCGGCAATAGCTGCGGCAGTGCTTGTCGGCACTGCGGGAGCAGCATCGTGAAGGGCGATAGAAGCGTGTTCGTATGCTCCGGCTGCGGCTACGAGTGCGCAAAATGGCTGGGCAGATGCCCCGGCTGCGGGCAGTGGGGCACGCTGGAGGAAACAAATGCAAAGCCGGATAAAAAAAGCGCCCCGGCTTATTCCTCCCGCAGCAGCGCCATACCCTTTTCGCAGATAGACAGGCAGTCCCAGCCGCGTTTTTCCACCGGCATTGCAGAGCTGGACGCAGTTACCGGGGGCGGAATTGTGCCCGGCTCCCTTGTTTTGTGCGGCGGAGACCCCGGCATAGGCAAAAGCACGCTGCTGCTTCAGCTTGCCGGAAATGTGGCATCGGGCGGAGACACCGTAATATATGCCTCCGCGGAGGAATCGGCGCAGCAGGTAAAGCTCAGGGCGGATCGTCTGGGCGTGGGCTGCGACAGCCTGCTTATGCTTGCTCAAACCGAGCTTTCGGACATAATTGCGGAAATTGACAGAGTAAAGCCCCGCCTTGCCATTGTGGATTCCGTGCAGACGGTATATCTTGAGGAGGCAAACGGCACGCAGGGCAGCGTAAGTCAGGTGCGGGAATGTACCTCGCGGCTTATGCGCTATGCCAAAAGCAGCGGAGTGGCAATAATCCTTGTGGGGCATGTAACAAAGGAGGGCGTCCTTGCCGGGCCAAAGGTGCTGGAGCATCTTGTGGATACGGTGCTGTATTTTGAAGGGGATAAAAACGGCGCCTTCAGGATACTGCGCGCGGTAAAAAACCGCTTCGGCTCCGTAAACGAAATAGCCGTGTTTGAAATGACGCAGCAGGGCATGAAGCCGGTAAGCAACCCAAGCGCGCATCTGCTGTGCGGCCTTACGGCAGCCGGCAGCTCGGTGCTGTGTACCGTGGAGGGCACCCGCCCGCTTATGTGCGATGTTCAGGCGCTTGTGTGCAAAACGGCGTTTCCCGCTCCCCGCAGGTCGGCAAACGGCTTTGATTATAACCGCACCGCAATGCTGCTTGCGGTTTTGGAAAAGCGGGCGGGCTATGTTCTTTACGATAAAGATGTGTATGTAAACGCCGCAGGAGGAATACGCATAGACGATCCCGCTGCGGATCTTGCCCTGCTTGCGGCGGTGGCCTCGGCATACAGGGATATTGCCATTCCCGCGGGCACCGTTTTTATGGGCGAGGTCGGCCTTTCGGGCGAGCTTCGCAGCATAAGCGGGACGGCGGCGCGCGTGTCGGAATGCATGAAGCTTGGGTACAGGCGCATCGTGCTGCCGGCATCGGGCGCAAAGGAGCCGGATATCGCAGGGGCGGAAATCATGCGCGCCGACACGCTGGAACAGGCGCTAGGCTTTTTCGGTTTGGGAAAAAGAAAAGGCCGCCCGGCGGATGATTGACAGCCGAAAAACAGACAATCTGCGGCATATCGGAGCAACTGATAATGCGAATATAAAGCATATAATGATTTAATAATACGAAAGGGCGCAAAGCGCACGGTAAAATAATATGTGGAAAAAAATCGTAAGAATACTGGCATTTCCGTTGGGTGCGGTATTCGGAGTGGGCATAGTGGAGGCGCTGGAGGGCTTTGCAAATGCGCATCCCGAATGGGGCATAGCCCTTACGCCGCTTGCCACCGGCGTTATTTACGGCGCGGCGGCTGTCGTGTTTGGGCTGATATTCTTTCTTTTAAGCGCCGGGTTTGTAAAATGGCTGAGCGATACCCTTTCCGGCATGGAGCGCGGGCTTTCCAAAATGCCCTTCAAGGAGCTGCTTTTATGCGTGTGCGGCTTCATGGTGGGGGTAATAATCGCCTTTTTGCTTACGCTGCCCTTTATGCTGTTTTTGAATGCCCCCCTTATCACCCTGTCCATATGCATAGTGCTCTATGCCAGCTTTGCGCTTCTGGGTGTGCGTGTGGCGCGCTCCCGCATAAACGAGGTGCGCTTCAGCGATGACGGCGATAAGCCCGCGCCCTGCCGCTATGTGCTGGACAGCTCCGTAATAATCGACGGCCGTGTGGTGGATATAATCGAGCTTGGCTTTCTCCGGGGGGAGATCATCATTTCAAACATGGTGCTCTCCGAGATACGCCGCATCGCAGACAGCGACGATATCCTCAAGCGCGCCCGCGGCCGCCGCGGCCTTGATATGCTGGCACGCCTTCAGGGCATGAAGGATGTGAATTTAAGCATCGATGAAACGGCGCAGTCGGAGGAGGATATTGATTCCCGCCTTGTAAAGCTGGCCGGGAAGCTGGGCGCCGATCTTGTAACAAACGATTATAATCTCAGCCGCATCGGCAAAATGCAGAATGTGCGGGTGCTCAATCTCAACGACCTTTCCAATGCCGTAAAGCCGCTTATGCTGCCCGGCGAGGAAATGCGCCTGCAAATAGTCAAGGAGGGCAAGGAGCCCGGTCAGGGCGTTGCATATCTTGAGGACGGCACCATGATAGTGGTGGAGGGCGGACGGCGGTTTATCAGCCAGGAGGTGGACTGCGTAGTTACCAGCGTGCTCCAGACAAGCGCCGGCCGCATGATATTTGCAAAGCTTAAAGAAACATAATACAAACACGGCTCCCATTTTCAGTACACCGTTATACAAGCCCAAACGCCGCGCATAAAGCCGTTCCCGGTTTTACGCGCGGCGTCTTTATTCTTTATACACCCCGGCCATATGAGCCGCGGGTGTTTTTTATCGGCGAAAAGCAAGATAAAGGCAAATATATTCGTCACTGTATTGATTTTCAAAAAATGCATGTTATAATATACAAAAAGCGTCATTGCAGTACATTTTCCGCAATACGGCAAAGCAGAGCGGCAAAAGGCAGAGGAGGCGGATGGATGAAAAAGTGGTTAAGTAATTGCAAACGGGTTATAAACAACACATTTTTTATGCTCAAAATATTGTGGAACACCGATAAGGCAGCCTTCTTTGTAGAAATTGCCGTATCTGCCTTTTCAAAAGTTGTTGAGCCTATATCCGTGCTTTTGACAAAAGCAGTCATTGACAATATTACTACGGTCAGACAATTTGATACCGTGGTTTATATCTTCCTTGTATACATTGCCTTAAAAAGCATTTCGCTTTTTACAATGAACTGGCTCAATAATACATATTCCCCCAAAAAAATGCTTAAATATAACAGCAGAATAAATAATATTCTGCTTAATAAAATGAAAGAAATAGATGCCGAGTGTTTTGATCAAAGCGATTTTTACAATAAATACACGCGCGCGTTTAATGAAGCGGAGAGGCGGGCGGTATCCGTTTTCAGTTTCATAATAGGCCTTCCGGGAACGATCGCGGCACTGGTGCTGCTCATATGCTCCATAAGCATCATGAGCCCTCTTATATTCGTTTTCGTATTGCTTTCCATGCTGCTCAGCCTTGTGTTTAATCTTAAAAACAATAACCTTATGCACGAAGAAAATGTGGCAAATACGGGAGTTTATCGTATACAGGCATATGTAAAACGCATTTTCTATCAGCCGCATTTTATAAAGGATCTTAAGCTGGATTCCGGCTTGTCCGATTTGTTTTTGGACAAGTACAACAGCGCCGTAAAATTAAAAGAGGAAAATATAAAAATATACGGCAGAAAAACACGCCGGCTGTTCAATGTGCAGGGGCTTATATCCAATATTCTGCTTAATGTTGCAATACTTCTGTTTCTCACCTATCAGGTGATCTACAATAATATGAGCCTTGGCACCTTTTTGGCATTAGAGAGCTTTCAGGCCATGCTGCCGGGGCAGCTGGAGAGCTTTTTCCGGCTGATATCCAAGGCGCATGAGAACAGTCTCTTTATTGACGATTTAAGAACGGTGCTGGATTATAAATCCAAAATCGAATCCGATACCGGTCTGCCCACGGTGCAGGGGGAGGCGCCGGAGATAGTCTTTGACGATGTTTCCTTTTCCTATTTTGAAGCGGAAAACAATGCGGTGGATCATGTCAGCTTCAAAATCGGTAAGGGCGAAAAAATAGCCGTTGTGGGCTATAACGGTGCGGGAAAAAGCACCTTGATAAAGCTTCTTTGCAGGCTGTATGATTGTAAAAGCGGCACAATAACAGTAAACGGGAAGAATATAAAGGAATATAATGCCGAATCATATAGGAACAATATATCCTGCGTGTTTCAGGATTATAATATTTACGGCCTTACAATTGCGGAAAATGTTCTCAGAAAAGCAAGTACGGATCAGGAAGAGAAGCTCAAGGTGTCGGACGCGCTGCAGCGCGCGGACCTTTCACAAAAGGTCGATACCCTGCCCAATGGGCTGAATACGATACTTTCACCCGAATTTGAGGGCGGAATTACGCTTTCGGGCGGAGAACAGCAAAAAATGGCAATTGCGCATTCCGTCATAAAAAAGGCGGGGCTGCTGCTGTTGGACGAGCCGTCCAGCAGCCTTGACCCCGAAGCCGAATACAGAATCTTCCGAAATCTGCTGGAGCTTGCGGAGAATAAAACCGTAGTTCTTATCTCGCACCGCCTTTCAAATGTTACCTTTGCCGAAAAAATAATTTTTATGAAGGACGGCAAAATTGCGGAAATGGGTTCACATCAGGAGCTTATGCAGCATAACGGCGAGTATGCGCGCCTGTTTACAATGCAAAAGGAAGGCTATGAAAATAAATAATCATTCAAGATGGCAATAATTACATTCTTTTAAGCGGCGCAAAGAAGCCGCCCGATACTTTGCGCATACATTAAAAATTATAAAGGCCCGCCCGGAAGCATTTACCCGAGCGGGCTTTTGCGTCAGTTTCAGTCTGCCGGCTTATTCCCCGTCCTTAAGGCTGCAAAAACTGCCCGTAAAAACGGGAAAGCTGCCGCGATGCATTTTTAAACGAACCGTAAGAAATAACAACTGCATCTCAGGCGGGAGGGAAAAAAGGCGGCTGCCGTTGCCGACAGCCGCCGCATGATTCAATTCGTTTTTGTTAGATGTTGTACTTTTTCCTTCTGCTTACAAGCATTGCACCGATGATCGCGCTGCCGCCGATAAACAGCAGGGCAACCCACGAAGCAAGGCTGCTTTCGCCGGTCGGCGGATTCGGATCGGGCTTTCTCTCAAGAGCGGCTATTGCCTCCTGAATAGCCTTGGCCATTTGGTCTACTTCTGCCTGCTGTGTAATGTTTTTATCCCGTACAACGGCATTAATCGCATTTTCCACCGCAGTGAAGTCCTTATAGTCGTCCTTGTTCAGAGCCTCTGCCTCGGCGATGGCTTCATCAACCTTGGTATAATCGGCAGGCAAATAAGTCATTACAATAGTCTGAGTGTGGGTTGCCGTATCGGCAGTAATCGTTATATTGTTGCTGTATACCTCGCAGTTATCTGCCGTAACTTCAACGGAATGAGTTCCCGCCGTCAGGCTCACAGAGCCGTAAATCTCCTGTCCGTCCACTTTAATAACCACATTGGTCAGCCCCTCGGGGGTTACAACAAAGGTAACCGGATAGACGGCCTTTGTTATGAAATGGACATTCTTATAAAGTGCAAAGTACTGAGTACCGCTGGAAAGCAGGTCAATTTCTGTTTCTTCAGAATCTACGGCTTTTGCGTAGGTCAGAATATAACCGTCTGCAATTACGGGCACGCATTCATCGAAAATTGCAGGAATATTGTTTTCATTCGTATTCTTTGCATCAATCTCCGCTTCTTCTACGGTGAAGGTACCGTTACCGCCCATCGGGAATTTACCGTCAGTGGTTACTTTGGCGCCGCCTTTAATCAGAATATCGCCTCGTGTCCATATTGCGCTGTCCGCAGTAGAGGTGCAGTTTACCTCGCCGCCGTTAACCGTCAGATTGCCTGAGGCATACAGACCGGGATAATAGCTTGTTGCTTTGACTGTGGATTGAGCAATCTCGATATCGCCGCCGTTTCCTTCTTGGTCTTTCCAGATAAAGGCTCCGTTGCGTTCGTCCTGGGTCGCCTTAAGCGTAACATCGGCGCCGTTTACAATCTTCAGACTATGGGCATCGATTCCGGCATACAAGCCGGTGGAATTCACAGTTGCCCCGTCAATTTCGACCATTCTTCCGACTATGCCCAAGCCGCCTTCAGCGTTTATTATGACCTTTGCTTTATCGGAGATCTTGACATCAGCCCCTGCGCTGATTCCATCGTAGTTTTCCCCGCTAACGTTGATCGTCAGTGTTCCATCGCCGGTAATCTCGACAGAATTGCCGGAATTGGGGGCTATTCCAATTCCTCCGTTGGGATAGGTTCGGGTAATACTATTTGTCCCGGTCAACCGTATCTTCAACGTACTGGGGATAATCGTTTTAATACCGTAGTCTGACATGGTGTCGTTGTCAAGGGTAGCATTGTTCAAGGACAAGGTGTGAGTGGCCGGGTCATAGCTTACTGTTCCACTGCAAAGATTATCCTTATTCTCAGACGTTATCTGTACGCCGTCTACCCAAATGTCGTAGACCGTGGGATCCGCTGCCAGTGCTGTGACAGGCAGGAGTACAGCTACCATTACAATGCTGAGAAGGATTGCAAATAGTTTTTTCTTCATAAAAGTCCCTCCGCTCTGTTATGATTTCATGTTTGTTTCTTAAAAATCGTATAAAATATGGCTTAACACGGTAAAAACGGCATTATGCCGATGCCGATATGACGGCACCTGTTGCATTACCGTTTACAACAGTCACCCCCTTCCTCACATCGCACAATTAATTATATCAGATATTTTCACGCATTGCAATAGGCTTTAAAATATTATTGCATATTTTTCCTTTTAGCAAGGCGAATTTGCCTTGGAAGCTTACCGAAAACAAAAAAGACAAAAGTTTCGTTTCATCTTGCTTTTCATAATTTGTATTAAATAAAACAGAAAATGATATTTCGTTGATATATATTAGGAGCGACGAAGCGCCTCGTTCGTAAAAAATTTACGTTTCCGCAATTTTCCTTACGAATGGGCATCGACAGTAGCCCCTATGCAAAGAAAATGATGCAGAGAGGCGGATCGGGAAAATATAAAAAGAAGCCCGCAGGCTTCTTTTTATATGAAAGATTCGGTTTATGAGCCGCCTTTTTACGGGCGGATGCATGTGCAAATCAGAAATCGCCCTCGTCGCCGTTATCGCCGGGGATGCCGGGCAGCAAATCGATTATGGGAGGAAGCTTTTCCTGAAGCGCGGCAAGAAGCTGTGTGTATTCCTCTTGGGAAAGGGAGAAAATATCTTTATATTCCGGCATCTGCGGCATGCTCTCAAGCTGAGTGAGAGTAAGACTGAGGTTGGGCTCAAGCTTGAAAAGCGGCTCCGCAGAGGAGTCGTTTCTGACGGTTATATCGGCAATGGTCATGCTGAAGGAATTTTCGCTTACGGCGGCGGTGCCGGTTATGCTTAACTGATAGGGATGGCTTTCGGCGCGCAGCACCATTTCGCCGGTAGTCCGGTTAAGGGTGAACTCGGCCGTCAGCGCGGCAGTGAATTCGCCGTCGGGCTCGGAAGCCGTTTTAACGGTAAGCTTGCGCGAAATAACGCCGTCGGCATTGCTGCTGCGCTCAATTACGGCGTTTATTGAAGTGTAGAAGGCATCCTCGCCGGTAGCCTGAGCTGTCACGGAGAAGATATAGCTTTCGCTTCCTGCGGGGTCGGTTCCCATGTTGAAATCGCCCGAAAGGCTGAAGGTTTCACCCTCGGCGCTGCCCTGACAGCTGAAGGCAATGTAGATGAGCTGACGGGACTGAGCGTTTATAACATAATCTATTTTTGCAGAGGCATCGGTAAGGGAGGCCAAGCCTTCCTCAAGGGCTTTAAGAGCCTTGTCAAATTCGGCGGCGTTGATGCTGCCGGAGGCGGAGCCCAAAGATGTCATGAATTCCTTAACTGTATCTATAATTTTTTGAGAAACGGCGAGCAGCTGTTCTTTATTGAAGCTTACGGTGATAACCACGGTGTCCGCCTGACCGTCGGCAGCGGAAATTGTGCAGTTGTTTTCAATGGCCTGACTGAGCTTTTCCGTAAGCTTTGTAATATCGAAAGCCGCGGCGTTTTTAAGGGATTCAAGCACAGGCTCAATCATGGACTTCACATCGTTGTAAGAAACGCCCAGCATTTCCCAAATAGCCGAGGCGGGAACGGTTTTTGAAAGATTATTAAGATTCAGGCCGTAAACGGCATCCCCGAAGAGATAATTACTGCTTAAAGCACATTCGGGAGCTTTGTCGTAAAGGGAAAGGTCTATGCTTTGGCCGTCAAGGGTCAGGGTAAGCAGGTTTGCATAGCTTTTGTTTTCGAGGTCGTAATAAAGCTCGTTTTGGAGCATATCGGGAATGCTTGCGGTGAGCTTGCCCTTTTTAAGGAAGCCGGACAGGGGGGCAAACGGCGAGGCCTTCGCCACGCTCTGCGCGGTTTTGGTATATGCGCTTAAAAGTGCGGCTGACGGATCCTGCTGCACCTGAGCCGCTGTAAGAGCGGAAGGCGTGGGCTCCGCAGAGGGGACGGTTGTCTGCGCGGGGTCTTTCTGACATCCGGTGCAGATAAGCACGGAGCAGACCAGCATCAGCGCAAGAAGTGCCGTGAACAGGTTTTTCTTTTTCATTTTGATACTGCCTTTCTGTAATGCCCCTTTACAAGCGGCATCTGCGCGGCGCGGAACCGCCTTTGATCATGACGGGCGGACGCGGCGGCAAAGCCGGTACGGAGCATATTTTTATATATTCATTATATAGGTATTTACAGTATAAATCAAGCCCTATCGGCAAAAAAATGCAAAAATATACCGTACAATTGCACAAAGGAGCAAGGCGTATCCGAAAAATACAAAATATGATAAACAATTATTTGCAGTATTGACTTTGATACCCCGATACTTTATAATGATAGCGTAATTACATTTGATTCCGGAAAAAGCCGGGGCGGAGGCGCGAAAAGACGATCGGGAAAAAGCATACGGCATAATAATTTCAGGGGGAATATCATGAAGACGAAAGGGACATCATCGGGGCGGGCACATTATGCGTTTTGCATAAAAGCAGTTGCCGCGCTGCTTGCGGCAATGCTGCTTGTGCTGTGGATGCCGGAAAACCTTCGGGCAGCGGCGGAGGCGCTGGAGCAGACGCCGAAGGCACAAGAGGCACAAGAGGCGCAAAGTGGGGAAGAAGCGCAGGAAAAGCTGTACGATGTAATAGGGGAGGACACGGACAAGCGCGATGCGGTAAGCAAGCACTTTATACTGCGGGATAAAAGCCGCGTGGCGGTGACCTATGCCTCGCCGGTGCATTTTATAAAAAACGGTAAGTGGGTGGAGAACGAACCCGGACTTGTGCAGAAAAACGGAAGGCTGCACAATACGCAGGGGGTTTTTTCCGCCTCTTTTGCGCTTTCGGGGGAGGATGAAGGCGGCAGCGTAATACAGTGGGAAGGGAAAAGCGTTTCCTTCCGCGCTCTCGGCAACAGGGTTGGGGGCACATCGCAGGCAAGGGTGAGCAATGCTTCACCCGAGCGAACGGGCCTGCTTTCGGCACAGGAGCTGCTGAAAAGCAATTCCGGCACGGTGAGCTATGACGGTGTGTTTGCCGATGCAAGCCTTGAATATAAAATTGCGTGGAACGGCATAAAGGAGGATATAATCATATCCTCAAGGGGAGGACAGTATAAATACGGCTTTGTATACACCCTGTCGCACGGCCTTACGATGAGCTTAAACAGCGCGGGGGATGCGGAGATAAGCGACAGTGAGGGCGTGGTGTTTGTAATTCCCGCGCCGTACATATGCGATGCGCTGGGCGATATATATTACGATGCGTTTTATACTCTGCGGGATGCCGGAAACGGCGTGTATGGCCTTATCGTGAATGTGGATGCGGAGTATATGAAAACCGCCGCGCTGCCGGTGCGGGTGGACCCGGCAATATTCATAAAGCGCATTACCGATGAAGGCGGAATAAAGACGGCGTATCTTGCTTCGGGCAGCAAGAACGGCGAGGATTATTCCGGCATGACCAACCTGGGCAAGGATAAAAAGATACTCTACGCAGGCTATGAATCCTCGGCGTACAAATGGTGCAGAACCTATATATCGGTGGAGCTGCCGCAGCTTTCGGGCAGCGATACGGTTACGGGCGCCTATATAAAGCTTATGCAGAAGCAGGGGCGCTATAACAGCGACACCGCTGCGGAGGAAGCAATAGGCATAGCGCAGGTAAAGCGCACATGGAATGCGGAAACGCTTACCTGGAATATGCAGAAAGACGATAGCTTCGGCGCATTTTTGGACTATCAGTATGATGTGAGATCCAAAAAGCCCAACAGCCAGTACTATTATGATGTGCCGGTGGAATGGAATGTGACCGAGGCGGTAAAGCAATGGTATGCGGCGGACGAGCTGGTTTCCTGTGCGGAGGGCAACAGCAGCAATTTCGGTTTTGTGCTGCGGGGAGTGCGGGAGAACATAAGCGCCTCCTCGCCCACGGCGCACGCAATTTACTATAACGACAGAACCACTACGCAGTATGCGCCCTGCCTTATAGTGGAATACAGAAACGCCAAGGGGCTGGAGGATTACTGGAGCTTTCACAGCCAAAGCGCGGGGCGTGCCGGAAGCGCAAGGGTGAACGATCACACGGGCAACCTTGTATTTGTGCATCCCGATGCCTCCACGCCGGGAGGGCGCAACCCGGTAAGCGTAAGCCATGTGTACAACAGCTATGACGCAAACCGCGAGGACAGCGTGATACCCTGCGGCAAGGGATGGCGGCTGAATATTGCGCAGACGGTGAAGCCGTCGCCTGCGGCCGTGGCGGCGGATTACCCCTATGTATATACGGATGCGGACGGCACGGAGCACTATTTTATAAAGGACGGCACGCTTTTCAGGGATGAAGACGGGCTGGGATACAGGCTTTCGGTGTCGGCGGACGGGTACACGCTGCAGGACAGCGCGGGCAGCAGGCTTACCTTTGATGCTTCGGGCAGGCTTTCCGGCATTACGGATACAAACCAAAACACCTCAACCGTTACATATTCGCAAACCGGCATAAGGGTGCAGGATGCGGCGGGAGCATATATAGACATAATGCTTTCGGGCGGAAGAGTGGCATCGGTGCGCCAAACGGACGGGAAAAGCATAAGCTATTCCTATGACGAAGCAGGACATTTGACGGGCATAACCTATCCCGACGGCAAAACCAGCCTGTATACATATATGGATACGGCTTCGCAGGCGGACAATGCAAACCCGCTTGTACGCGCTGCCGATCCCTTCGGCTATTGTATAGAATACTCCTACACCTCCGACAGGGCGCTGCGGGTAAGCGGATTTTCGGAAAAAGCGGGGCAGACTCCGGGCGCGGAGGTGCGCATAAGTTACGGGCTGGATGCCTCCACAACCTTTACATCGCCGGGTGCGGACGGAGAGTTTGACACCGAGGACGATGTAATATCGGTATTTCAGTTTGATTCATACGGACACACTACCGCCTGTTACAGCCGGCTGTCCGGCAGCGTAAACCGGGTGCTGGGCGCGCAGAGCTACGGCTATGACTGCACCGATTACAGCCGGTATACCCCGGCGAACAATCGTATAACCTCGGTTTGCGCCGGCAGCACGGGCGCCGTGAATCTGCTTTTCAGACCCGGCTTTGAAACCATGAGCGGCATTACCACCACGGACAGCGCGGGGGCGGTGTTTGCACTGAATACTGCTTACAGGCTGCAGGGAGCCTCCAGCGGCGGCATAACGGGAGCATCGGAAAGCGGGCTGAGCGCATATGTGCAGAGCTTTGCGCGCATGCGGCCGGTAAAGGCGGGAAGAAGCTATACGGTGTCGGCATATGTTCGCACGCTGGGCACGGTGAGCGGCAGCGGCGGCATACTTGTAGGCATTGCTCCGGCGGACAAGACGCTGAGCGCTTCATATTATAAAATCATATCTCCCGATGAGCTTACGGGGGAGGCGGACGGCTGGTCGCGCATAAGCTTTACCTACACCTGCCCGCAGGACAGCAGCGCAAACGAGGCGTATAAGATATATTTCGGAAAATATAATCTCGCAGGAACGGTGCTGTTTGACTGTGCGCAGCTGGAAGAAAGCGAAAGCGCAAATCCGTACAGCGCGATAGGCGCTGGGGATTTTGACTGGCATGTTTCGGCGTATCCGTGGACGGAAGCCGGAATAAGCGCCTACAAGGCGATGCCCGTATGGGGTGCGTCGGCAAGCGGCGGCACGGAGAGCGTATGCACGATATCGCAGACGGTTGCCCTTACGCAGAAGGACACCTTTACCTTAAGCGCATGGGCGCGGGCGGCAAATGCCGTGCCGGCGGGCGTGAAGATAAAAAAGGTGCAGAAGGCTTCGTCGGGGTACAGCGTTGCGGCCTCGGTTATGCCGTCGTTTGCGTTGGTGGCGCAGGTGAATTACAGTGACGGCACCAAGGCGGAATACCGCTATGATTACAATGCGGCGGTGGACGGCTGGCAGTACGGCGCGGTGTCCTTCAACACGGCAAGCGGAGATAAGTCCCCGGTGTCGGTTACGGCAAGGCTGGAGTACAGCCATGAGATGGGGCAGGCGAATTTCGGCGGAGTAAGCCTTGTTTCGGGCACGCTGAATTCCTATACCTATGATGCAAACGGGTTCATTTCGGGTCAGAATGACGGAAAGAGCACAAGCAGCACCGTGGCGGACGAAAAGGGGAATATTACCTCCTCCACCGATGAAAACGGACAGACGACATCCTATGTATATGACAGCCGCAGCAGGCTTATATCTTCGGTGAGCCCGTCGGGGCTTAAAACGGAATACACCTATGACGGCTATGGGAATGTGCTGTCGTCAATCGGTACGGGAGGCTCTTTCCCGGCTGCGTCCGGGCCTTTAGAGGGCAAAACCTATTTAATACGCAACCGAGGCGGAAACAAGTATTTTCTGGACAGCCAAAACGACTGCGTTATGCCCTACACCGGCAATGCGGAGCAGCTGTACACCCTGGAAAAGGCGGGGGATTACTGGAAAATAATAGCCTCCGACGGGCGGGCGCTGGTGTTTACCGGGGTGACACTGCCCATGCCTACCTTTGCCTTTGCACAAAAGGACTCGGTAAGCGAGGATAATCAGCTGTTTACAATAAACAGCTCGGCGGGGGTTACAAGCTTCCAGCCCAAAAGCGTTGCAAGTACATTTTATCTTACAACATCAAGCTATAACGGCAAGGATGTGCTTATGGCGCTGCTGACCGTGGGCACATTAAGCGGGCAGTATACCTGGGAGCTGCTGGATACGGCCTACGGGCACCCGGAAAGCATAAGCTCGCGCTCGGAGTATTCGCAGGACGGGCGGTATCTTGCCCTTACGCGGGATTCGCGGGGCGGCACGGTGCAGTATACCTATGACCCAAACACCGGCAGGCTGCTTACGGCGACGGACTGCACGGGAACGGTAAGCTACACATACAATGAAAAGGGCGAGCTGACCGGCGTGAGCAAGAACGGCGCTTCGGTGCAGTACGCGTATGAAAACGACCGCCTGAGCAGCATTACAAGCGGAAGCACGCAGTATACCTTTGAATATGACGGCTTCGGAAACCGCACAAAAACCAAGGTGGGCGGGGCGCTGCTTTCCCGCAATGTGTACGATAATGTCACCGGGCTGCTGCTGGAAACGGGCTACGGCAACGGCACGGAGATAACCTTTGAGTATGATAAGCTGGGGCGCGCCGTAAGCTCCAGCGTGAACGGTGTAAAAACCTACGGCTATGAATATGACAGCGCTGGGCGGATGCTGCGCAGCTATGAATATGGGAGCAATCGTGCATATGAGTTTATATACGATATGCGCGGGCGTTTGGCGGCAAAGAAATGTACGGACGGCAGCAGCGTAATCTTCAGCTATGACAGCAAGGATTACCTGAAGAGCAGCTCGGTTATGCTGCCGGGGCAGAAGCTCGGAACCATGTATCATTACGGCAGCGGCAGCAGCAATCAGCCGTATAAGAGCCGGGTGTACGGAGTGACTATAACCGATGCAACGGCTGCGAAAATGCTGCTTAACACAAGCAGCGCAAGCGACCGGCTTGATAGGCTTGCTTCAAGAAGCATAAACGCCGTGGGCGGGAAATCCCTCGTTTACGGGTATACCTATGAGCGGGGAACAACGCTGCCGCTTACATTGAGCGCGACGGTGGGGGATGTAAGCAGCACCCTTGTTTACACCTATGACGCAGCGGGGAACATAACCTCGGTGACCGACGGAGAGAATGTCACGTGGTATTGCTATGACAACATGGGTCAGCTGATACGGGAGGATAACCCGTATTCGCAGAAAACCTGCGTGTATGCCTATGACAGCTGCGGAAACATACTTTCGCGCACGGAGTACGGATATACCGATGCGGAAACCCCGGCGGGAGGCACGGCGACGGTTTATGAGTATAATAACGCCGCATGGGGAGATCAGCTTACCTCGTGGAACGGGGAGAGCATAACATATGATGCGATAGGCAACCCGCTTTTGTACCGGGGCAGAAGCCTTACATGGACGCAGGGCAGAAGGCTTGCGGGAATAACCGCAGAGGGGCTGAATGTCACATATACCTATGATGAGAGCGGCACAAGAACAGGCAAAACGGTAAACGGCGTAAGCACGCAGTATTATATAAATGGCTCGCAGATACTTGCGCAAAAGAGCGGAGAGGATATATTATACTTCCTGTATGACGAAACCGGAGCGGCGGTAGGGTTTAAGTACAATAACAATCTGTACTTATACCGCAAGAACTTGCAGGGAGATATTCTTGCGGTGCTGAACGGACAGACGGGCGCGGCGGAGGCAAGCTACACCTATGACGCATGGGGCAGGGTTATATCCTCGACCGGCGCGCTGGCAGAAATAAATCCGTTCCGCTATCGCGGGTATTACTATGACGGCGAAACGGGGTTCTATTATGTATCCAGCCGTTATTACGATCCTGAGATCGGTCGGTGGATTAATGCAGACAACGTTATAGCTGGTGTTGGTGGAGATTTAAAAGGATACAATCTTTTTGCATACTGCTTTAACAATCCAGTTAATATGGATGATCAAGCTGGAAACTGGCCTAAGTGGATAAAGAATACTGTTAAATGGGTAGCAAAGAATGTTGTTAAGCCAGTCGTAAAAACTGTTCAAAAGACTCTTTCAAAGGTTGACTTAACATATTCTACTGGTGTCAATGTGAGTGGAACACCCAGTGCATGGATTTTCAATGGTCAAATTGGCGTATCTATGGATACTAAGGGAAATGTTGCGATCCAAGCTTCTGGCGGAGGGGGTATTACCGGAGGCGATCCTGGTATATCTATAACGCGCTATCAAAGTGTAACAAATGCTCCCAACATTGACAAATTGAATGATGCCTATTATCAAGTAGGTGGCTCAATAGCTGTGCCTATTGAGGGTGTTCCTGTCGCGGCTGGTGGAGACGTAATGTTTATGCCAGACCCAGCATTAAACACCGGATACTTCGGATTAACTGGAAATGTTGGATTTGGTACACCTGGAAAGGAGTTTCATGTTGAATGGGGAACAACGGTTACGCTACCGTACACCCAATTTAATGTTTATGAGGTTGCGAGATCTGTGTACATTAAAATTATGGAGTGGTAGATATGAAATTAAAACGAATTTATCTGCTTCTATCATTTGTATTATTGATTGTTATTTCTACAAATGCAATAAAGGTAAATGCAATGAATACAGGATTTTTTACAGAAGATCTTTCTGATGAGACAAAAACTACATTTGTGGCAAGTATCAATGTATCACCATTAAGTGCCGAACCTGAAAAAAGAGGAGTCCTATGCTTCGATGTAAATGAACAGGGATTGATTGCGATTGGACAAACGGGTTCCCAAGACAAAGAGATTTGCGTATATACGTCTCAAGGAGAGTTCTTGTATGGATATACGTTCAATTGTACTCAAAGTTTTTGTGTTGAATGGGATGAGCAACACGTTAATATTTATTTCATTCGTAGCGATGTGATAATATCGCTTGATTCAGACGGCAATATATTAGATATTAAGGCAGTACAAGATACGATCGATAACAACTCATACAGAAATTCGCTACTGTATTCAACAACTCGGACAGTTGGTAATACTACATATCTAATTAGAAATGATATGGGAATATTTAACTGGATTGCTACGTCTTATTCTCAAATTGTCACCATTGATGCTACAGGTTCGGAATCTATTATATATGATGTGAATTCAATGCAACTTACGAAAACAATAGTAACCATCAGCCTTATTTGTGTATTTGTTTTTGTTGCTGTCGCAGTTGTCATTTGGCAATTCATTAAGTTGAGGCGCGGTAATTAATCATACCAGCAAGCATCGCGTTTGGTCACCCAAACACAGACTTGTCAGGAATATTCCTGAAACCTTTAAGGGCTTGGGATTATTCCAACAACCTGCCTTTTGTCCCCAAAAGGCGATGCTTGCTGGTACATAACAGTTTCCTTCCCCTTTTGCGGTAGGTTATTAACGATTTTCTAATCTTACGGTTACAAAATTGTCTTTTAGTGAGGAAACAGTTGGAGGGTATTTATCCTCTAACTGTTACTCTCACGAAGAAGGAGGCAATTATGCGTAAGGTGAAATTGATCGTTCACGAAACCTACCAAGGTAAACGCAAAAGAGAGGATGTCTTTGCGGCGGTGTTTCTGTCAAATGCTGCCGCATTGACTCCGAACACACATTCTGATATCATAAAAGACACCGAACGATCTCAGGATTCACTTTGTTCCGAGAAAGGAGCAACCGAAAAAGCTACTTTTTCAGAATTGATAAATCAATCAAAAGGAATGGAAAAAGACGAATTGGTAGTGTACTATCGGCTTGCGATACTTGCGGAGTCTATATTGATTCAGTATAGGCAATAACCAATACGGCAAACGGCGCTTTTTGGGGACAGAAGGCAGAATGCCGGGATAATCCCAAGCTCTTAACGATGAAACCGGGTTGGCAGTAGGGTTTAAGTACAATAATAATCTGTATATCTACCGCAAGAATTTGCAGGGAGATATTCTTGCGGTGCTGAACGGGCAGACGGGCGCTGTGGAGGCAAGCTACACCTATGACGCATGGGGCAGGGTGATATCCTCAACCGGCGCGCTGGCAGACATAAATCCGTTCCGCTATCGCGGGTATTACTATGACAGTGAAACGGGGCTGTATTATCTGCAATCCCGCTACTATGACCCCGAAACGGGAAGATTTATAAATGCGGATTCGGCGGTTGGTCAAGTTCAGAATATACAGGGTAACAATATGTATGCATATGCATTTTGTAATCCGGTTATGTATTCTGATTATACTGGTAACTGGCCCAAATTGAGTTTAATCTTTACAGTAATTGCGGTTACGGCGCTTGCGGTGGCTGCTGTTGCTGCTACAGTGGCAACCTGTGGGGCGGCGGCACCGGCTTTGGCATTGGTTAGCAGTAGTATAGCAAGCAGCTGCGTTGCTGCTTCTACTGCGACAGCGGCTGCGGCGGTAGCGACAACTGTGGCTACGGATGCGATGATTGTTGCAGGAGTTTCAGCAGTTGCCGGAATAGCATCAGCTGTGACGGAAAGGGAAATTGAGCGCAGGACACAAGGTAATAATACTGTATATAAATTGGTTGATGCAAATGGACAAGCTCAGTATATTGGCAGGACGACGAACATTGAAGCAAGAGAACGCACACATAAAAGAAGTACATACAGGGGCGGATTAAAAATGGAGATAATAGCAACAAATCTGGATTACTATGAGGCGCGGGGGTTGGAACAAATTGCGATGTTAGAATGTCATACAATAAACACTTCCAACCGTATGAACAATCGTATTAATGGTATTAGCCCGCGCAACAGAAAACTTGCGTTGTATATGGAAGCAGGAAGAGGTGTTGCGGGATATCTTGACAATGTGATTTCCGATGAAATATTATATTGGACGGGAAATTAGGAGTTGATTGCTATGGGAACATGGGGACCACTGCTGTATCAGAATGATATGGCACAGCAAGTTAGAGATTATTATAAAGAACAGCTGCGTAAAGGAAAATCCGGGAAGGAAATTACGCAGGAGTTAATAGAGCAAAATGAATATTGCCTGTCGGATTCTGATGATGCGGCGATATTTTGGTTTGCATTGGCAGATACACAATGGAATTTCGGAAGGCTGGAAGAAGCGGTTAAAGAGAAAGCATTATATTATATAAAGGAAGGAAGCGATATAACACGGTGGGAATGTGAAGGCTGCGGAAGTGCGAAAATCAGGGAACAAGCATTGAAAGAACTGGAACAAAAAATACTCTCACCTCAGCCGGAAGAGAAAAAAGTGAAGAAACATAGGCTGTATCGTTGTGAATGGAGAACGGGAGATATATATGCGTATCAATTGAAAAGCAATTATGCCGAAGAAAAAGGAAAGCTTGACAAGTTCGTGCATTTCATAAAAGTGGATGAGGCTCAATGGTATCCAGGGCATACTGTGCCGGTTGTGTATGTTTACGGTGTAATCTCGGATGAAATACTGACGCCGGAAAAACTAAAAACGGTGGGGTTCATTCCGCAGTTTTTTGTTCCCGCTGTATATGAAAGGGAGAAAGGACGAAAAATGCTGTATGCTCTGGAACTCCTGAGTACCTCGGCTAAAGTAATACCGGGAAAACAATTGACATTTGCGGGGAATATACACGATATTAAACGAATGAAGGATGAAGATCCTAAGCCTTACGCTGTTGCGTGGAAAGAGTTTGAAAGGTATATAATTGATGATTTTGCAAACTGGGATTTGATGTGATTTTTTGGGGATGTGAGCAGCGCCCTTGTTTACACCTACGATGCGGCGGGGAACATAACCTCGGTGACCGACGGAGAGAATGTCACGCGGTATTACTATGACAACATGGGTCAGCTGATACGGGAGGATAACCCGTATTCGCAGAAAACCTGCGTGTATGCCTATGACAGCTGCGGAAACATACTTTCGCGCACGGAGTACGGATATACCGATGATGAAAACCCGACCGGCGGCACGGTGGCGGTATACGAGTATAATAATGCCGCGTGGGGAGATCAGCTTACCTCGTGGAACGGGGAGAGCATAACATATGACGCAATCGGCAACCCGCTTTTATACCGCGGCAGAAGCCTTACATGGACGCAGGGAAGAAGGCTTGCGGGAATAACCGCAGAGGGGCTGAATGTCACTTACACCTATGACGAGAGCGGCACAAGGACAGGCAAAACCGTTAACGGCGTAAGCACGCAGTATTATATAAATGGCTCGCAGATACTTGCACAAAAGAGCGGGGAGGATATATTATACTTCCTGTATGACGAGACCGGGTTGGCAGTAGGGTTTAAGTACAATAATAATCTGTATATCTACCGCAAGAACTTGCAGGGAGATATCCTTGCGGTGCTGAACGGACAGACGGGCGCTGTGGAGGCAAGCTATACCTATGACGCATGGGGCAGGGTGATATCCTCAACCGGCGCGCTTGCAGAAATAAATCCGTTCCGCTATCGCGGGTATTACTATGACAGTGAAACGGGGCTGTATTATCTGCAATCCCGCTACTATGACCCCGAAACGGGAAGATTTATAAATGCGGACGGCATAATTGACGAAAGTAATCTTAATGTGAATGGATTTGCGTATTGTTACAATAATCCAATAATGCACGGAGATTATGACGGCATGGCGCCCCAATCCATTTGGTACAAGGCGTTAAAATGGGTTGTGGGTACGGTGTGCGCCGTTGTAGGCGTTTCATTCAAGGTTTCCAGACCGCTTGAATATATGGGAGTTAAGGCTGCGGGGACACTTGGAGTATGCCATATTCTAAAAGCAAAAGGGTATAACCTATCTGCAATGATGTTTCAGCATGCTATGTATGGTTACGGCGGAAAAATAGGCGCGGAAACACAGAGTATGATTATTGCGCGAGTTAAGAGCGAGCAGGGTTTTATAAATACAGTATTGGGCAGAGCTGGTAGGTATTATGGCGCGGGTAGAAAACCAAATTTTAGCGGAACATTTGAATTTGGTATACAAGGAAGGTATCCGCCGGATATGGAATCGCCATATGTAAAAGATTTGTATTTGGCGGTACATCGTGCAAATTATAAGGTGCAGTATATAAGGTCAAAACATTTACTTAGGATAACGGTTTCGGATGTATTTGACTTTTCGGAATTATGGTTTATCAGCAACGAAAATACTACTATCAAAAATAAGATATTGAATGATATAGGATTCTGTCTGGAAAATGCGCAATTTATGCGGCAGTTTTCGTGGAGAGTCAGTTTTGATATTCCGTACTGGGGGTGATTAAATGCCAAGAGTGATTAGCAGAATTGCTGCGGTTTTGTGCTTGCTGGTTTATTGTGCTGCTCTTTGCGGGTGCAGCGGTTGTTCGGTAAAAACGGTCAATCCGGTCGAAAGCAAACTTTATAATGAAGAGTGCGCAGAGCTTGTTGAAAAAGCGGCTTTTGAGGCGGGACTAAGGCTTTACAAAAAAGGCGAAAAAATTGATGTACCGGCGCCGCTGTTTATAAAACGCAGTGATTATGATTATATCATTGCCGTGAAGGGTGGGTTTGTTTATGTTATAGCAGATAATAAAGAGGATATAAACAGTTTCTGTATTTTATACGGAAGACATAACGGCACAGAACCTATGATAAAGTGTCAGAATATAGATTTAACCTTGTTTTCAAAGCTGGTGCGTATATATTCCGGAATTGAACTCGGAGCTGATTTTTTTGATAAATTGCTTAACAGAAGCGACAGCGTGTGGCTTGCGCAGAATAAATTCGATTTTGAAAGGAAAATCAGGCCGAAGGGAACGCTCGGACGGACAGGGCCGATTCTCGGACAGGTGCGCTATACTATGTTTGATAACTGGGATGAAGAAATAGAATACACGGGCTATAAAGGCTGCTGTATTGAGAACTTGGACGGCGGCATTAAATACTGAGGCGTTTTTAAGCCTAATTGTATACTGACATGCAAAATGCGGACGAAGTCTTAGCCTGAGCTATACAAGCAAGGTTGTGAATTCAAAATTGATACGAGGCTGAAAATATGATTTTTCATTGTATGATACCTACAATTATAATTATGGAAATGCATCTTGGAATTTAACTTATTCGACTGGACAGGGTGGAATGTTTGCGCCGGATGGTAAGATTTTAACATTCTGGTATAGGTGAGAATGATGAAAAACAAACAACATGAGTACATTTTGAAAGCGTTTTTGAAATCAAGTATTCCTACGATAATGCGTAGAAGTGCCCCTGAACTTATGGCTATTGATTCTGTTATAGGGGGGTATTGCTTTCAATTGACAAAGCGAGAAAAATGCATTGAGCTCCAATCGAACGAGATTATTTCTAAAACCGAAAAAGCTACTTTTTCAGAATTGATAAATCAATCAAAAGGAATGGAAAAAGACGAATTGGTAGTGTACTATCGGCTTGCGATACTTGCGGAGTCTATATTGATTCAGTATAGGCAATAACCAATACGGCAAACGGCGCTTTTTGGGGACAGAAGGCAGAATGCCGGGATAATCCCAAGCTCTTAACGATGAAACCGGGTTGGCAGTAGGGTTTAAGTACAATAATAATCTGTACTTATACCGCAAGAACTTGCAGGGAGATATTCTTGCGGTGCTGAACGGGCAGACGGGCGCTGTGGAGGCAAGCTACACCTATGACGCATGGGGCAGGGTGATATCCTCAACCGGCGCGCTGGCAGACATAAATCCGTTCCGCTATCGCGGGTATTACTATGACAGTGAAACGGGGCTGTATTATCTCCAATCCCGCTACTATGACCCCGAAACGGGAAGATTTATAAATGCGGACGGCATCATAGCTGGAGCTGGCGGATCGGTAAAAGGCTATAACCTGTTTGCGTATTGTGTCAACAACCCTGTAAATATGTCTGATAACTCGGGACATTGGCCACAATGGATAAATGATGCAGCAAACTGGGTAAACAACAATATTTTTCAACCTGTTGCAGACTTCTTCAGTACAGGCACTAACACTATTAGCGGTAGCTTCCAAGACGGAGTATTTAGAGGCTCAGGTTCATTAACCGGTGGATATAGTGAATTCAATTGGCGACTGGATGATAAGATCAAGAGTTCGGGAGCTCAGGATGGTTGGATAGGTGGTTTTGGCAAAGCGTCTGTTGGCAATGCAAACGGAAAGATCGGTATAGGAAATGATAATTTATCGGCTACTCTAAAGGGTGTTGCTGATGGACTTGTCGCTACTGTTCAAGCCGGTTTGCACTATAACGATGGATTCGGAATCGGAGCCAAAGCAAAAGCTTCTGTTTTGTCAGGCAGAGCTACCGCGGAATTCAATATCTTTGGTTGGCAAGTTGAATTAGGAGTTAATGCAGATGTGTTATCAATCGGAGCTGAAGCTACTATCGGTATATTTCCGACAGAAGATGGTGGTAAACAATTTGATGCACGAGCCGGAGTTTCACCCGGCATATTTGGTTGGGGCTTTATTGTTCGAGTAAAAGTCCCGGGTTGATAGGAGATATATATGATAGTTGGGAAGAAGTATATCAATAATGCTATTTTTTACACAGTATTCAAAAAGCATTATTGCCCGGTATGCGGAACTAAATTAACTCGTATTAAAACTTCAAAAATAGTTAATTCAAAGTCTCCTGAAGCTAAGAATTATGATTTTACATTAGGTGATTCGTTTATGGTTGGCGATGTGGAATTTATTTGGAAAGAGTTTTATTGTCCGACATGCAAAAAAAGAATTTCGATCGATGAAATGAGACGAATTGAAAAGAGTAAAAGGAAAGATAAATGAAAAGTAATGGTGCAATAAAATACATTTATGATGCCAGTCCGTTTTATGTGCACTGGAAAAAACACTTTTGCCCTAAATGCGGGGGGAAATTAGAATTACGGTATATGAGTAAAATTGTAAACTCTGATTCTCCCGAAGCAAAAGATTATGATTTTTCAGTAGGAGATACTTTTTTTGTGGGCGATGTTGAATTTAGAACAAGATATTTCCATTGTCCCAAATGTCTGTTAGATATTTCTTTTCAAGAAATGAAGAGATTCGAAAAAGACAAGCGAAAAGAGTAATGTTATCATACCAGCAAGCAACGCCTTTTGGGGACAGAAGGCAGAATGCCGGGATAATCCCAAGCTCTTAAAGGTTTCAGGAGTACTCCTGACAAGTTTTGTCTTTGTGGTATCACAATGGCGATGCTTGCTGGCACTTGGTACAGAGCAGTCACATTCGCTTTTTCGGCAGGTACCGCCCGAAAGAGCAGGGCGCAGGAGGGTGATAACCTCTCCTGGGCACATAGCAGAATCCAGCCGAAACGGGGATGTACTACCTGCAATCCCGCTACTATGACCCCGAAACGGGAAGATTTATAAATGCGGATGATGAAACAATACTTGATTATGGCCTTTGCGATATAGGACAGTATAATGTGTTTGCTTACTGTTTTAACAGCCCGCTGAAGTTTACGGACAGCGGCGGAGGATTCCCGGTTTGGCTTGATGTGGCGGTGTCTGTTGCAGTGCCGACCGTGATAACGGCAGAGATAGTTAAGGGAAATAATTATAAGCATAACAAAGAAGCACAAAAAAATGTTTCGTCATCGCCCTTTTTGGAAAAACAAGAAGAGTATACAAATATTAAAATCGGCTTTTTTACTTCGGATAAAAATGGCTGTGGATGGATAGCGGCATATAACGCCATGATTTTACTGGGGCATCAACAGCAGATAGCCGATGTGGTGAAATACTTTGACGGAGCATTCGGAACGATACTTTTCGGAATGTTTGGAGTAGCACCGCATGCAATAACCGGATATTTCAGAAGTATGGGCTTCAGTGTAAGTGCGAATGTGTTCTTTTTCGTCAAACCGCGCGACATAGACGAACGATCTATGATATCAAGGGCGTGTATACTGCTGTATGCTCACAACAGGGGAGCACATTATGTAGCACTTAAATGGGAGGGAGAGCAGTACAGAATATATAATGCCGGGGATAACAACACAGCCATAGATATTGATGGGTTTTTGAGGAGTGTTGGCGGTACATTTATGATGATATGGTTTATTAATTAGGAGGGCAATATGAAGAGGTTCCTATATAAAATTGTAACAGTTATAAATGTATTGATTGTGCTTGCGGTGATGTTGACATCGTGTGTACGGGCGCGTGTGTATTTGACCGGCAGATGGGAAAGCGAATATCCCCGTATGTATATTGATTTTGGAGGGGAATGGGAATATACCGGTGTGCTGTGGAATGCGGACGGTACAACAACCGATATTGGTGTTGCACATTTGGGAGAGACATTCGGAATTTATGATATAAAAACTGATGATAATGCAATGTATTGGGGGACATGGAGCAAGAAAGGGAACACGCTTATTATGGACCTTCGCTACGGCGGCAGAATAGTGATGAAGCGGGTTGGCCCGGCGACAGTGGACGGGAAGGAGTACCCGTGAAAGGAGAAAGTATGAAAAAGGTATTCAGTATAGTGTTTGTTATTGCAATGCTGCTTGCTGTGGCGCTGTGTTCGGCGTGTTCGGAGTCGTCCACGGAAGTGCCAAAGGGCAGATGGGAGAGCATATGCCCGCATATGATTTTTGACATATACGGCGAAATGACGGTAGTAAACAAAACGGAAAGAACGGAGATAAGGATGCCCATTGACGACGGGAAGATATGGAACAGCAACGGAACCGTAACGCGGCTTCAGATATCGCTGTATGACGGAAACTTCAGCATACGAATACCGGATGAGAGCAAGGAGAGCTTTATTGAGTATGATGTGCTGTATCGCGGCACCTATCATATGGAAAAGAAGGATTTAATTCTGGACATGCCGGACGGGGGCAGGATAGTGATGAAGCAGATGACGGTGGCAGAGTAGAAGTTTGCTGATTCCCGGCGGGCGGCACGGTGACGGCTTATGAGTATAATAATGCCGCGTGGGGAGATCAGCTTACCTCGTGGAACGGGGAAAGCATAACATATGACGCAATCGGCAATCCGCTTTTATACCGGGGCAGAAGCCTTACATGGACGCAGGGAAGAAGGCTTGCGGGCGTTTCTTCGGAAGGCTTGACGGCCTATTATACCTATGACGAAAGCGGAACAAGAACGGGCAAAACGGTCAACGGCGCAAGCACGCAGTATTACATTAACGGCTCGCAGATACTTGCGCAAAAGAGCGGAGAGGATATATTATACTTCCTGTACGATGAAACGGGTGCAGCGGTAGGATTCAAGTACAATAATAATCTGTATATCTACCGCAAGAATTTGCAGGGAGATATCCTTGCGGTGCTGAACGGACAGACGGGCGCTGTGGAGGCAAGCTATACCTATGACGCATGGGGCAGGGTGATATCCTCAACCGGCGCGCTTGCAGAAATAAATCCGTTCCGCTATCGCGGGTATTACTATGACAGTGAAACGGGGCTGTATTATCTGCAATCCCGCTACTATGACCCCGAAACGGGAAGATTTATAAATGCGGATGATGTTGATTATATAGGGGCAGATGGAAGCCTGTTGAGCTACAATCTGTTTGCATATTGTAAGAACAATCCGGTTAATCGCTTTGATGCAGAAGGAAACTTGTCATTGCCGAATTGGCTTAAAGTTGCAGTGGGAGCGGTGGCATTAGCCGGAGCGGTAGCTCTTACTGTAGCAACGGGTGGTGGTGCGGCAGCTGTTGCGGTCGGAGTAGCCAAAATAGTTGGCAGTGTAATTGTTAGTACGGCGGCAAGTGCAGGCATGGGTTATGTAAAAAATGGCAAACAAGGTGCCATTGATGGTGCATGTAATGGATTTATGATGGGAAGTTTGTCTGCATGTGGAGGTGCGGCGCTTAAGTATGCAAAAGTACATGCGGCAACTACGGGATCTTCAAATGCGATGGGAAAAGCCGGAGAAAGGATGGCTGGAATTGATCAATCTGCAAAAAAGCCAATACAAATTAATGGTCGAACTCGGATTCCTGATGCTATGACAGATACAACGCTTACAGAAGTGAAAAATGTGAAATATGTTTCTAACACACAACAGTTGCGTGATTTTGCCACATTTGCAAATGACACAGGTCGATCGTTAGAATTATGGGTTCGGCCAACAACCCGTATAGCAAAAACAGTGCTTGATGCTGGGTGGAATATAAAATACCTTTGGTGAAACGAGGAATGACGGATGCAGAACTATAGCAAAGTGTTAATTGCCAGTATTGAGCGTGAAAAAAAGGGGCTGGATTATATTTATCCGAAGGCGGACAAGGAATTGCTGCATAAATTATTAGATGAGATCAATCGCTATGCAGGTACTGATTATCACTATCTTGCGGAGTTGGATGCGTTCAATATCCCCGGCGCCGGAAGTATTGTTGCTAAATACATCACTGGATTTTCGTCAGAAGGTGTGAAAGGATATTTGATTCCGCAAATGGTATCGGATAAAATAAAAGACTGTGATACGCTGGTCTTACAATTGTATATGCAGTTCAAGTCGTCCGATAAATATATCTCCAAGCCCGGAGAACCGGCACCGGCACATATTTATATTAGATATGATGATGCATTTAGAAAATTGAAACCGAAAAGACTTACGAAAGATCTGATGGAGCTTGCACATAGCCCGCGGGATGCATTTTATTTACCTTTCACGATGCGGATGCTTGCCTCTTGGATGATGCCGGAAATGAAGGATTTGTTATTATCCTATTGCGCCAAAGATTCCTTTTCGGCGTATGATGTTGGAATTCATGATGATGAACAACAGTATTTTCCGTCATTGGAATTTATGAAACGAGAACTGACATTTACAGCCATCTACGGATTGAAATATTATCCATCAGAAGAAGTAAGGGATATTATCGCATCTTTGGCAAATAGCGCGGATAAAGACATTAAATTAGCGGCCAAACGCACTCTAATAGCGCTAACAAAATAATTCGTACATCACCAGCAAGCGTTGCCGTTGTGATACTAACCCGTATTCGCAGAAAACCTGTGTGTATGCCTATGACAGCTGCGGAAACATACTTTCGCGCACGGAGTACGGATATACCGATGATGAAAACCCGACCGGCGGCACGGTGGCGGTATACGAGTATAATAATGCCGCGTGGGGAGATCAGCTTACCTCGTGGAACGGGGAGAGCATAACATATGACGCAATCGGCAACCCGCTTTTATACCGCGGCAGAAGCCTTACATGGACGCAGGGAAGAAGGCTTGCGGGAATAACCGCAGAGGGGCTGAATGTCACTTACACCTATGACGAGAGCGGCACAAGGACAGGCAAAACGGTCAACGGCGCAAGCACGCAGTATTACATTAACGGCTCGCAGATACTTGCTCAAAAGCGCGGGGAGGATATATTATACTTCCTGTATGATGAAACCGGAGCGGCAGTAGGGTTTAAGTACAATAACAATCTGTATATCTACCGCAAGAACTTGCAGGGAGATATTCTTGCGGTGCTGAACGGGCAGACGGGCGCTGTGGAGGCAAGCTACACCTACGATGCGTGGGGCAGGGTGATATCCTCGACCGGCGCGCTGGCAAACCTGAATCCGTTCAGGTACAGAGGGTATTACTATGACGGCGAAACGGGGCTGTATTACCTGCAATCCCGCTACTATGACCCCGAAACGGGAAGATTTATAAATGCGGACGGCGTAATTGACGAAAGCAATCTTAATGTGAATGGATTTGCATATTGTGGCAATAACCCGGTTTTGAGAAGTGATAAAAGCGGATATGCATACTGCAATACAATATTACCAATCAATTGCGGTGGATATGTTTCTAATGAAGTGGAATTTCTAAAAGCATTCAGTAGCAATTATGGATTTGACTTTGAAAATTTCCCGTCGTCTGATGCGTGGTTATCTAGCAGAATCACGGATATACGAGTAGCAAAACTGCGGTATGAAGAGGATTTGGGTAGCAGAATAAGAGATATAATATATGACGGAAGTGATTATGCGTTAGCACAAAGTGTAATTGATTTAATGACAATTGACAGAAATACGATTATTTCCAAGGCGTTATCGTTAGTGCAGATTGGTGATTTACCATATGCGACAAGTATCAGGACCGTATATGTTGTATATTATACAGAGGTATTGGATCGATTTGAAACTTTTATTTCAGCATTATTTAACTGTGAGATAGAAATACAAAGACAGTGGGTAGCGATGTTTTATGTCGGGGCAGGCACATTGGAAAACGGGGATATGTTTTTTGAACATCATTACGCAACTCATAAAAAGCGTCTGCAGGAAGATATATATTTTTATTTTAAGAGGTGAAGGATATGAAGAGAATGTATAAAATATTGTCGGTGATTTTCATACTTGCGCTTGCGGTGCTTGCGGCCGGCTGCGCAAAAGAGCAGTCCGAGCAAAATGTAAAGGATATGGTGCTGAAAACACTGGAAATGCATGCAAATACGGAGGATTCTGAGCCGCTGTATGCATCGTATATTCAGGGGTTTAAGGATGATAATATGTCGGATGCGGAAAAATTCAGGGCTGATGTGGGGGACAAGCTGCTTGTTGTACATAACGGAAACAGAAGCATATATGCTCTTAACGGCGCGATGACAACGGCATACAAAGATCAAAGAGCAACTGAAGAAGCTGCCGGCGATAAGAGCAATTATGTGCGGGATTATGCGGCAGTGATGCTGCGGCTGCTTGAGGGCGGCGTAAAGCAAGAGAACGAGGGAAAGGCTGATTTTGCGCTGGGCGAATCTGTTCGCGAAGGCGATCGCGTAACATGCTATATGGCATTTATTGATGCAGACGCGATGACGGAGGAAGACAGGGAGCTTCTTGGCGGCGCCGGTCAATATATGCTTATTGCGTATGTCTGCTTTCCGGGCAAGGACAATGAAAGCATGAAAAAGCCGACAGTGCTTTATGTGCAGGTATATGCCGATTCGGTAAGCGGGATAAAGTTTTACGGGCACAGAAAGCCGCCGTATGGGATATCCGACAGCGCAGACCCCGATGCAAAAAACGGTATAGGTGAGGTTTGGGAGAAATAAGAGGCTGTTGAGCATATAAGCGGAGAGAAAAATGTTGTTTTTCAGGGGGGATGAGTTTTGAAATGGAGGGCAGCTTTAGCTGCGGGCGTTTTAATTGCGGTGTTTATCTGTTCCGGATGCGGGATGAATGGGAAAATCACGCGGGAACAGGCGGTAAAAAGCGCCGAAAGGTGCAGGACGGATATAGAAAGAATTGCGGATAAGTACAATGCGGGATTTTATTACGAAGAATGTACGGAGCAGTTTGTTGAAAAGTATAAAAAGCACAGCGAATTTGATTATCTTTCGTCTGTTTCGTATAACTGCGCGGCATATTACAGGCTTATGCTGGACGAACTGCACTGCGCAGAGGTGTTTTTTGCACTGAATGATAAAAATGAAAGCAGTTTAACGGTGCTTTACAGCAATATGAATATGCAGGGTAAGGATGAGGGGGAAGGCTTTGATATCGCGTTTATAACGGAGCTTGTGAATTTAACGGTAAAGCGCACCGTAAGAGAATCTGACTGGACGGGAATGCTGAAAAACGCAAACATACAGGGAACGGAGTTTATGCCGCAGGCAATATGCGTAAAAAGCCGTACCGTGGGCGGGACGGTGTTTGCTCCGGGAGCCGAGCTTGTCTATTATCGCCCCATACATGATGAAGAATACCTGATATTTCGGGGCGGCTTCATGGAGGTGCGATAATTATGAAGAAGTGCACAAAGAACGGCTTGAGTGCTGCGGTCATGGGCTGTTACGGTGTTATTGCGTTGCTTTTTGTTGTTATATTGCTGGGCGGCTGCAATGCGGAGAGTACAGTGACGCCGGATGCTGCCGGTGCTGTGCAGTGGAAGTATTTGTATTATAACGGCAGCAGGCAGGAAATAGAGATTACAGACAGCAATATTGATAACGATCATATTGTCGTGCCGGAGAATATAGGTGGCGCAGCCGTGACGGCAATAGGCGCCAATGCATTTCACAAAAAGAGGATGTCATACATTACTCTTCCGGGAACAGTAAAAGTTATCAGGAGCGGGGCATTCAGCGGTTGTCAGAATTTAAGAAAAATTGTGCTTCCCGGCGGGGTTGAAAAAATTGAAACTACCGCATTTTATAACTGTTTAAGCCTTGAAAGCATTGAAACGGAAGAATCTGTGCATTTCAAAAGCGAAAACGGAGTGCTGTACAGCAAAGATATGACTGTATTGATTGCTTATCCCGAAGGCAAGTGGGACAGAGAATACTATCTTCCGCAGAGTGTCGAGAAAATAGAAGCGGCGGCGTTCGGATGCCGTCCGCGCCTGCGTGATATTTATGTGCTTAATAATAATCTTGAATTTCCGCAGGCGGCGCTGTGTACCCAGACGGACGGCATAACGCTGCATGGCAACGAAGGCTCAACGGCGCAGAAATATGCCTGGCAGTGGGGACTTGCCTTTGAAGCGCTTTAAGCAAAATGCATAAGGCGAAAAGACGGACTGATAAATTTCAGAATATGAAAGGCAAGCATAAGAATGTACGGCATTGATGAAATTTTAGATATGTAAATGTGTCGGAGGGATTTTGAACAATGCATTGGTTTTTGCCTTGAAAACGCAAGAGTATTATATAAATTTTCGTGGAGAGTCAGTTTTGATATTCCGTACTGGGGGTGAATAAATGGCTAAGGGTGTTTTGAATTCTTTGGTGTTTTTTGTATTGCTGATTTTTTGCGCAGGCTTTGGCGGCTGCACATATAAGCCGCTTGTTTCGGAAGAAAGAGAAACGGCTTGGAATTATGATTGGAATTGTTATCAAATGATGAAGCAGGTTGTTGAAGAAGAAAAATTTGTACTTGAAACGGATAAAAGAATTGATAACAGCGATAAAGCGGTGCATGAGTACCATATTGATGTGGAGGACGGCGTTATACACATAGGCAGTGTTCCTATTACGAAGGAAGGATATCCCACGGTATCTATTAAGTACACAAGGGAGCTTAACAGTAAACCGTACTTAAAATGCAACGGAATGAATATCGAGCTGTTTTCTAAAATCATAGAGATATATACGGGCATAGAGATTACGGAAGATATGTTTGGCGAGCTGTTTTATAATCCCGAACATCAATATAAGGACTCCGGAATTAAGGGCGATAATGCCTATTATAATCGCATGGCCATTCGGCCCGTAGGTATAAAGTATGCTGGTTTTTTCCGATTAGGTGCGCTTAATTACTGGCTGCATGCAACATATTCAGGGGGTAAAGCAATCGGATATACAGAGGATTTATATTATTCAGGCTATCATGGCTGCTGTATTGAGGGTATGAACAAGGAGGTTAAATATTGAGTGAAGTTCGCTTTTATACGAAATCGGTAAGAAGCATGGAATGTGCTTGCAATACGGGGGATAACCTTCAGACGGTGCTGAGCGGCGCGGAGCAGACAGTATGTTCAAAGAAAGTGCAAAGGCAGGTTGAAGCATTGCGGCGGCTTTGATAATTCCGCGGTTAAAGAGGCAAAAAAACATGCGGGTCGGTTCGGTTGCCGGCAGAGCATTTTATAAAAACAAGGAGCGGGAATATGCTGGATATTGATTATATAATGGATTTGCTGCAATGGGACAGAAGCAGTGAAGAGCAGGAGCGGGGAATTGAGCTTGCAAAAAGGATAAGATATATAAATGTTTTCTTGCAGCCGGGCTTCCCTGCAGGCAAAAGTACATGGGATAACTGTGCAAAGGTGCTGTCCATGAAAACAAATGCGGAGCTTGAGCCATACATGATAGAGCTTATGGAATGGATTCAGGATATGAATTGGCCGGGGGCATTCTGCATACTGGAAAGATTGAAGGCAATGCAGACAGAGCAGCTTTTTGAGCATGATTACAGAATATGCATGAAATGCGCCCGCGCACTTGGGGACGAGGTGTGGATGAACAATCTTAAAATGATAAAGGAAAAATAGTGGCTGCGGGGGTGTAAAATGATGAAAGGCCGCAGAATAACGGCGGTATTGTGCCTGATGGTGATCATAACCGTTTTCGGAGGCTGCGCATATGAGCCTACAACCGCTCAGCGGGCTGAAACGGCCGGGCAGGAAAAGAGCCGCATTGAAAAGCAAGAAGAGAACGGGGAGGCAAAAGAGCTTATGACGGATTTACGGGCATATCTTGAAAAAAAGCTGCGCGAAATCATTTCGCAGTGGGACGAGGAAGACATTTACGCTGTTTCGTTTTTCGTTTATGCAAATGAGGAAAATGAATATGGCGGATATACGAATGTTCCGGAGTTTTTCGTGAGCTATAATACGCAAAGCGATTGCGCCGGCGCTGATGAATTATCGGAGGAGCGCTGGAATTACGCCTTTTGGCGTCAGGATGAAATACCGGTAATTCAGGCATCTGAGGGCGATGAGGGGATGCAGGTGCTGTTTAATTGGTATAAGGAAAACGGCATAGACAACATCGGATATGAGGACTATGATGCCGACTATGACAGTCAGATGCGGTACATAGGCAAGGGGCCTGCGGGATATTACGAATTGCTTGGCGAAATAACGGCAGTTGCAAATAAGCTGCAAAGCAGCGGATTTATTGAGGGCAAATTCGGAAGACCGATCCCGATAATCATTCATGACCTTGAGTATCCGTGGTATATTATCGAGGCAACAAGAAAGGCGAATCCGGGAGGTGAAGCCGACACCTTTCTTGCGGCGATGAAGGAGCTTGGCTTTGCGGAGTGAAAAACATCAAAGACGCCGTTTTGCATAGGAATTTAATTGCTTTTTTAAAAAAGTAACAGAAACGGGATGCGAATGGATAAAACTCAGCAAAGAATTATTGAGCTGTGCCTGCATTTGTTCGGAGAAACAAAAGCCGAAGTTAAGCGGAACAACAAAAGCGTGGACAAGCTGGCGCGGATATTTGAGCAAATAAAAAAGCAGGACGGGTATGCGGAAGCTGTATATACGGATCTGCTGAATTATGATGATGACAGGGTGCGTTTTGAAGCGGCCGTTTGCTGCCTGACGCTTAAAAAGAGGGTTCGGGAAGCGGAAACGGTATTGAAACGCATATCCCGACAAAATGCAAATCCGCTCATCAGTTTCAGTGCGGAAACGGTGCTGAACAAATGGAAGGAAGACGGAAAATTATGATGCGGGCAGCGTTATTAGCTTTATATAAGCAAAATGATACGGTGTAAATATAGGATGGCGGACGGGAGGGTAAGAAGCAGTGCTTAAATCGGGTATTTTCAAAAAAAAGAAAAAGGCGGGCGGCAAAAGGCTGAAGCATAACGGATATTTGGATTATGAAATACCCTTGCATTGGATAGCAGAGGAGGACGGCGATACGCTGACTGTTTACGATCCGGACGGCGAGGGGGCAATGACGGCTTCATTTTATAATATGCTGGCGGATAGGTCGATTGATGAGCAGATAACGGTTATGGCAAAAAAGTTTACTGAACAAAATGCGATAACGGTGGATAAATCCATGTTTTTCATACATGGCGGTGAGGAAAAAACCGTACTGTGGGCTGCCGGCATAACGCAGGACAAATGGTTTGTAAAGCTGTGGGTGGCGGCAAAAAAACCGAAAATTGTGATGATAACATATCATAGTCAAAAGAAAACAAAGGAAATCGAAATATGCGATGCAATTGTCGAAAGCATGCATTTCAATGTTTGACCCAAGGCCCTGAAATGCAGTGCGCTTGCTTTTGCATGGAGAACGGTATGAAAAGGAAAGACAGAAAGGGAATCGGCGTTTTGGAACGCGAACCCGATATAGAGGCAGTATTTGAATTCTGCGGCGTTAGGAAAGCTCCCGCCGTTGACGGATACAGGCCGGGACATCTGATAAAAGAGGGCTATATTACATCGGGAGTGCATCACTATTACAATCAAAATTCGGTGCAGCCTGACGGAACCGCAGCTGGAACCGTTACCTTTATAACGCCTGAATACTATCCCCACTGCCTTTGGGAGGGAAAAAGGCTGCCCATAAAGGAGGGCGCGCGTACGGTGGGATATGTGACGGTAACCAAGGTGCTGAACCCCTTGCTAAAAAAACAGGAGCGGAATTGAAGCCTGCGGGTTGATTTCGGATTTTTTTATGTTATAATAGCCCTAAGCTGCTGCTTTGGTGGTTTTATGGCTGTATGTAAATTTGAAAACAATGCGTCGGAGGGAAATATGGATATTTCGGCATACATAAAAAATGAAAAGGAAAGGCCGCTTGATGTTATTAAGCCGGACGGCGGCTTTTTCGGCATATTCAGAACGGTGGCCTGCGTGGGGGACAGCCTTGCTTCCGGGGAATTTCAGACGGTTAACCCGCATGGGGGCTATGACTACTATGACCGCTACGATTATTCCTGGGGACAGTTTATGGCAAGGGCGACCGGGTGCAGGGTGTATAATTTTTCGCGGGGCGGAATGACGGCCTCGGAATATGTGGAAGCCTTTGCTGACTGTCAGGGCTATTGGAACCCAAAGCTGGCCTGTCAGGCGTATATAATTGCTCTGGGCGTAAACGATATTGTAAATCAGCGTCAGGAAATGGGAGCGGCCGGGGATATATATACGGAAAAGAAGACCTTTGCGGCGTATTATGAGGAGATTATCAGGCGGTATGAAAAAATATCGCCCGGGGCGTATTTCTTTCTTACGATTATGCCAAGGGACGGCTGGAACGGCTTTTGCCTGGAGCAGTTCGGCAAGCTTATATATGACATTGCCAAGGGGCATGAAAGATGCTATGTTATAGATTTTGCGCAGTATGCGCCGGTATACGATAAAGAGTTTGAAAAGAATTTCTATCTGAACGGACATCTTAAGCCGCAGGGATATCTGATGACTGCGCATATGTATATGAGCTATATTGATTATATAATCAGGCAGAATCCTGATGAATTCGATATGGTGGGGCTTATGCCGCAGGCAACCCCGTAACGGGAAGACGGGCTTGCGGCGCCGGCGCATTTGAAGCATCTGGCATAAACGGAAACAGAATAAATTTTCGGATTATAAAAACGGGGTATGACCGCGCACGGCGGAGCATTCCCCGTTTTTATTATTATTGCATATATGCGCATGCGTGCAGTAATACGATTATATCAGAGTTTCAGAACTTTTTTAATAAATGAGGAAACCGTTTCAAGATATTTTTGTGTATCCGTCATATAGCTCATGCCGTGTCCGGCTCCGGGAACCGAAAGCAGTTCTTTTTCGGGGCAGCGGCAGCGGCGGTAGTTTTCCATGCTCATCTCAAAGGGCACAAAGCGGTCGTCCGTGCCGTGAATGAACAAAACCGGAATATCGCATTTGTCCATTGCCTCGGCGGCGGAGGCGCTGTCAAGGCGGAAGCCTCCGAAAAGCAGGCAGCCCAAATAAATCAGGGCATACAGAGGAAATACGGGATAATGCCGCTTGCGCAGTACCGTTTTTATAATGGCGCAGGGCGAGGTGTACCCGCAGTCCGCAACAATTCCTTTAACGGCATCTGGCAGGCCGAGCGCTGCGGACATCAGCACGGTGGCGGCGCCCATGGACACGCCGTAAAGCAGGATCCGTGCATCCGGATGGCGTGAAAGGAGAAAGTCCACCCACATGCGGCAGTCACGGCGCTCCTTTATGCCCATTGAGAGATATTTCCCCCGGCTTTTGCCGTGAGCGCGCTGATCGACCAAAAGAACATTATAATCCGATTCCAGAGCAAATTTAAGTCCGCCGCAGAAATCGCGCTCGGCACGGCTGCGGTAGCCGTGAAGCATAATGATCCACGGCGCGGATTCGCGGGAAAAGCAGCACTTGCCGCAGAGCTTAAGCCCGTCATACGAGGTTATGCTTTCTTCCCGGTAGGGAACGGACAGCGCGTCCAGTATCAGCTGCCTTGTTTTTTGGGCATAAGGGGTGTATTGCTCGGTATCGGGCAGACGGAAAAATTCCTCCGTGCCGCGCTTTGGCACGCGCATGGCAATGCGATAGCACAGATAGGCGGCAATTGTAATAAGAAGCATGACGGCGATAAGTATGTACAGTATAAGCATCGGCGGCACCTTTTTCGATTTTATGAGTTTGTTTTGCCTTTATAATAGTGGCATATTGATTATACCGCATTTTTATGTTTTCTTCAATAATGCATGAGCGCATTTTTGCAATCATGAGGCGGCCGGCAGCTGCCGCTGCCCGATGGCCTCTCTTGAGCCAGTAAATCGCCTTTTTCAAAAACACGAACAATAAAACAAATCAATAAAAAATAATTCGCATATTTCTTGACCTTGACACGGCTTTGCTGTAACATTGGCGTAGAAAGCATTAAAAAGATAAACATAACGGCTTTTTTGCAGGGAACATTCAACATTAAACACGGAGGTACTGTTGTGAAAAAGGTTGCAGTGGTAATGGGCAGCATATCGGATTATGATACGGTAAAAAAATGCATTGATACCCTTAAGGAATTCGGAGCGGAATATGAGGCTAAGGTGATAAGCGCGCACAGAACTCCGGCTTTGGCGGCGGAATTTGCTGCCGGGGCAAAGCAAAATGGAATAGGCGTGATAATCGCCGCTGCGGGCAAGGCGGCGCATTTGGGCGGGGTATTGGCTGCGTATACCACGCTTCCGGTTATAGGGCTGCCGATAAAATCAAGCCTGATGGACGGCATGGATTCTCTTTTATCCATGGTTCAGATGCCCTCAGGCGTCCCGGTTGCCTGCGTAGCCGTAAACGGCGCGGAAAACGCGGCCCTGCTTGCGGTGCAGATGCTGGCTCTGTCCGACGAGACTCTGGCGCTCAGGCTGGAGGAGCATAAGGAAAAAATGAGGGCGTCGGTTGAGGCGGCTCAGGAAAAGCTGGAGCAAATGACGGCGGAGCAATAAAAGCGGCCATGCACTGGGCCGGGCAGAGGAAACAGGCGGCAAAGCGGACGGAATAATAAAACAAAAAGAATAAGCGCGATTATCGGAATTGTGAAAGGCGGTAATAAAAATGGCGATAAGCTACAAGGATGCCGGAGTGGATGTGGAAAGAGGCTATGAGGCGGTAAGGCTCATGAAGGAGCATGTCAAAAAAACCATGTGCGCAAATGTGCTTGGGGATCTGGGCAGCTTCGGAGGCTTTTACGAGCTGAACGGAGAGGACTGCGCAGAGCCGGTGCTGGTGGCGGGCACTGACGGCGTGGGCACAAAGCTCAAATACGCAATAGTGCTTGATAAGCATGACACAATCGGCATTGATGCCGTTGCAATGTGCGTAAACGATATAGTCTGTCAGGGCGCGCGGCCGCTGTTTTTCCTTGATTATATAGCCTCCGGGCATATTGATCCGGCAAAAACCGCACAGATAGTAAAGGGCGTAGCCGAGGGCTGCGTGCAGGCGGGCTGCGCGCTTATAGGCGGAGAAACGGCGGAAATGCCCGGTTTTTATGCGGATGGGGATTATGACATTGCGGGCTTTTCCGTGGGCGTTGTGCAGAAAAGCCGTGTGATCAACGGCAAGAACATTAAAGCGGGGGATGTGCTGGTGGGGCTTGCGTCAAGCGGCGTGCACAGCAACGGCTTTTCCCTTGTGCGCAGGCTGTGTGGAACGGATAAAGAAACGCTGCTCAAATACAGCCCGGAGCTGGGCGCAGGCTTGGGAGAAACGCTGCTTACCCCCACAAGAATATATGTGCGCCCCGTGCTTGAGCTGATCAAAAAATACGAAATAAAGGGTATTGCTCATATCACCGGCGGAGGCTTTATAGAGAATATTCCGCGCATACTGCCGGAGGGCCTCGGCGTGCGCATAAGCTTGGGCAGTTGGGAGAGCTTGCCGGTATTTGATATGCTTGCGCGCCTTTCCGGGCTGGAAACGCAGCAGCTTTACAACACCTTCAACATGGGCATCGGAATGGTTATGGCGGTGGAGCCGGCCTTGGCGGACAGTGTGACGGCAAAAGCCAAAGAGCTGGGCGAAAAGGCGTACATAATAGGCGAGGTTATACAGGGCGAGGGAGTGAAGCTGGACAAATGACGGATATTGCGGTATTTGTCTCCGGCGGCGGCTCCAATATGCAGGCGCTGCTGGACACAATAGAGGCCGGAAAGATAAAAGGGCGCGTGCGGCTTGTGCTTTCAAGCACTGATAAAGCCTATGCGCTGCAGCGAGCGCACGCGGCGGGCATAAGGACGCTTGTGCTGCCCAAAGAGCCCAAAGAGCGGGAGAAGGTAACGCTGGAGGAGTTAAGGGAGAACGGCATATCCCTTTGCGTTCTGGCCGGATATCTGGGGATCATATCGCCCGAGGTGGTTCGGGAATATGAAAACAGGATAATAAACATACATCCCTCCCTTATACCTTCCTTTTGCGGCAAGGGCTACTACGGGCATTTTGTGCATGAGGCGGTGCTGGAATACGGAGCCAAGGTTAGCGGCTGCACCACGCATTTTGTTGCCCAAGGGATAGACACGGGCCCCATTATAATGCAGCGCGCAGTATATGTTAAGCAGGAAGATACCCCACAGACGCTGGCGGACAGGATACTTGAGCAGGAGCACATTATTCTGCCGGAGAGCGTAAGGCTGTTCTGCGAAGGAGCCATAGAGGTAAAGGGACGGAAAGTAATCATAAAGGAGAGAAAAGAATGAAAAAAAGAGCATTGATAAGCGTATCGGATAAGACGGGCATAACGGAGTTTGCCTCCGAGCTTGTAAAACTCGGGTATGAGCTGATCTCCACCGGCGGAACCTACCGGGTGCTCAAGGCGGCCGGTCTTGAGGTTATGCAGATAGATGAGCTTACCGGCTTCCCGGAGTGCCTGGACGGCAGGGTGAAAACGCTGCACCCGGCGGTTCATGCGGGCATTCTGGCAATGAGGGATAACCCGGAGCATATGGCTACCCTTGAAAGCTTGGGAATAAACACAATAGATATCATTGCGGTAAACCTTTATCCGTTTAAGCAGACGATACTCAAGCCGGGGGTAACGCTGGCCGAGGCTATTGAAAACATTGATATCGGCGGGCCGACCATGATCCGCGCGGCGGCAAAGAATTATAAGGATGTAGCCGTGGTGGTAAACCCGGAGGACTATGCCGTTGTTATAAACGAGCTTAAGGAAAACGGCGAGGTTTCCCTCAAGACAAAGCTGTATCTTTGTTACAGCGTGTTTGAGCATACGGCGGCGTATGACGCGCTTATTACCCAATATCTGCGCACTCGGGCCGGGGTCGAGGGCTTCCGCAGCAGCTTTACCCCCACATTCGAGCTGGTGCAGCAGATGCGCTACGGCGAAAACCCTGCGCAGCGGGCGGCATTCTATAAGGAAATCGGTTCCTGCCGCGGCGCGCTGCCTTCCGCCGTGCAGCTGCACGGCAAGGAGCTTTCCTTTAACAACATAAACGACACCGACGGTGCGTTGGGTCTGCTTAAGGAGTTCAGCGCCCCTACAGTGGTGGCGGTAAAGCACGCAAACCCCTGCGGCGTGGGCAGCGCTTTGTGCATAAGCGAAGCCTTCAAAAAAGCGTACGAGTCCGATCCCGTATCGGTGTTCGGCGGAATCATCGCCGCCAACAGGGAAATTGACCGGGCTACCGCAGAGCAGATATCAAAAATATTCATTGAAATAGTGGCGGCGCCGGGCTTTACCGATGAGGCGCTGGAAATACTCACTCAAAAGAAAAATATCCGTCTGCTGCGCATTGACGGCATAAGCGAGCCGTGCATAAGCACATATACGGCAAAAAAGGTGGACGGCGGTTTGCTGGTTCAGGAGCCGGACAGCCTGCTGCTTGACGAAAGCGAGCTTAAGGTGGTAACCAAGCGCGCCCCCTCAGAGCAGGAAATGAAGGACATGCTCTTTGCCTGGAAAATCGTCAAGCATGTAAAATCCAACGGCATTGCAATAGCAAAGGACGGACAGTCCTACGGCATGGGAGTGGGACAGGTGAGCCGCATATGGGCGGCGCAGCAGGCCATTGAGCACAGCCTTAAGCCCTGCACGGGGGCGGCCATGGCGTCGGATGCGTTTTTCCCGTTCCCGGACTGCGTTGAGGCGGCGGCCAAGGCAGGAATAAGCTGCATAATCCAGCCCGGCGGATCAAAAAACGATCAGCTCTCCGTTGAGGAAGCGGACAAACACGGAATTGCCATGGTGTTTACCGGATGCAGGCATTTCCGTCATTGATAAAGAAACAGCGGTGAAAAATATGAAAATACTTGTTGTGGGCGGCGGCGGCCGCGAGCATGCTATTGTGTGGAAGCTGGCGCAGAGCCGGCATAAGCCGGAGCTTTTCTGCGCTCCCGGCAACGGAGGCATTGCAAAAATTGCAAAATGCGTACCCATAAAGGCGACGGATATCGACGCCATGGTGGATTTTGCGGTAAAAAACGATATCGACCTTACGGTCGTGGCCCCGGATGATCCGCTGGCAATGGGAATGGTGGACGCTTTGCAGGCAGCGGGCAAGCGGGCCTTCGGGCCCACCGCAGCCGCAGCGCTCATTGAGGCCAGCAAGGGCTTTTCCAAGCAGCTTATGAAAAAATACGGTATTCCCACGGCGGATTATCGAATTTTTGATAATTATGCGGCGGCGGACGAATATCTTAAAAGCGCGCCGATGCCCATTGTGATAAAGGCGGACGGCCTTGCTTTGGGCAAGGGGGTTATAATCGCCGAGAATTATTCTCAGGCATCAGCGGCGGCCAAGGATATGCTGGAGGGCGGAGCCTTCGGCGGGGCTGGCAGCACAATAGTTATAGAGGAATATATGACGGGCCCGGAAATGTCCATGCTGTGCTTTACGGACGGCAAAACCGTGGTGCCCATGGTTACCGCGCAGGATCATAAAAGGGCGCTGGATAACGATATGGGGCTTAATACCGGCGGCATGGGCGCCTTCAGCCCCAGTATGCAGTATGACAGCAGCAATGATAAATGGCTTATGGACAATGTGCTGCTGCCTACCGTCAGAGCCATGGAAAAAGAGGGGCGTCCGTTTAAGGGAGTGCTGTATTTCGGGCTGATGCTTACAAAAAACGGCATAAAGGTGCTGGAATACAATGCGCGCTTCGGCGACCCGGAAACACAGGCGGTGCTGCCGCGGCTTAAAAGCGATCTTGTTGATATCTTTGAAGCGATTATTGATGAGCGTTTGGACGAAGTAAAAATAAGCTGGAGCGATAAGGCGGCGGTGTGCGTTGTGCTGGCTTCGGGCGGATATCCCGAAAAGTATGAAACCGGCTTTGAAATATCCGGCATTGAGCAGGCGGAAAAGACGGGGGCGCTGGTGTTTCATGCCGGCACGGCAATAAGGGACGGCCGCACGGTAACCTCCGGCGGACGGGTGCTCGGCGTTACGGCGCTGGGGGACAGTGTTCGGCAGGCCTGCATACTTGCCTATGCCGCAGCAGAAAAGATCAATTTCCAAAACAAGCATATGCGCTTTGATATCGGAGTAAAATAGCATCTTAAACCCGCCCGGCATCCGCCGGGCGATTTTAAGATAAAGCACAGCCGTTGGGATTGAAAAATAAAAGGCATTAAACTTTTTTCATCACTCTAAAAAAGCAGTTGACAAACAGGTATTTATTGAATATAATACAGAAGTCGCAGCGGATAAGATAATCCAAAGCACTTAAGTGGGAGCATAGCTCAGCTGGGAGAGCATCTGCCTTACAAGCAGAGGGTCATAGGTTCGAGCCCTATTGTTCCCACCATTCTTTTTGGTCCGGTAGCTCAGTTGGTTAGAGCGCTAGCCTGTCACGCTAGAGGTCGAGGGTTCGAGCCCCTTCCGGATCGCCACTTAAGCCTTTGTAGCTCAGTCGGTAGAGCAGGGGACTGAAAATCCCCGTGTCGGTGGTTCGATTCCGCCCGAAGGCACCATTTGCGGGAGTGGCTCAGTGGTAGAGCGTCGCCTTGCCATGGCGAATGTCGCGAGTTCGAATCTCGTCTTCCGCTCCAACGGCGCCATAGCCAAGTGGTAAGGCACAGGTCTGCAAAACCTCTACTCCCCAGTTCAAATCTGGGTGGCGCCTCCAGAAAAAAAGCACTTGCAATCGCAAGTGCTTTTTCAATTTTTCATCGTTTTGCCGCGCGCTCACCGCCCTTTTTTGCATGCGGCAGGGGCGGTCAGTCAAGATAAATACAGCGGATAATATCTTCGGCGGTAACGCTGTCGCGCCCGTACAGCGTGCCCGCGCGGTGCCCGGCGGCATTGTGAATCAGTGCCGCTGCGGGGATTTGCCCTCCGCGCGCAAGCACGGCTGCGCATATACCGGCAAGGCAGTCGCCGCTGCCGGCGGTGGCCAGTGCGGGCGTGGGGGAGTTGAGTATCCACACTCCGTCTGAAACGATTACGCTGTACCAGCTTTTAAGTATCACATCGCAATAATATTTCCGGCTTATGTGAAGCGCCGCCGCGACGGGGTTTGCTTCAATTGCCGCAGTATCCGCAAAAAGGGCGGGGTCGTCGATAAGATGCAAAGCCTCGCCTATGTGCGGGGTGAGTACGCAGCGAAGGCCGCGTTCTTTTCTTTTTTTCAGCATATCGCGTGCGGAGTGCAGCGCCCACAGCGCGTCCGCATCCAGCACAAGGGGCAGCTCGCTTTGAAGAAGCATGCGGGCGGTGTCCGCCGTATGCTCCGTGCGGCCCGCGCCCATTCCGAAGGCCGCAGCGTCCAGCCCGCGTAAAGCGTCATTGTCCGGCTCGCAGGGCATAAGCAGAAGGTGCGGGCTGCGGGCGGCATAATAGGGAAGGGGGGAAAGAATGCGCACCTTGCCCGCCCCCGTCTTTGCCGCTGCCTCCGCGCTCAGCATGGCCGCGCCCTCCATGCCGGCGCAGCCCCCTATTATACCCACCGCACCGAAGCTGTTTTTGTGGCCGTACGGGCTTTTGCGCGGCAGAAAGGTGCGCAGATCGCCATGCTCTATAAGCTGCGCCTCCGCCCTTACGCCCGGAATCAGCGCGTCAATTGCCGCCGGGGCTCCGCATGCGGCGGCAGAGGTCCCGCAGGCGCAGGCGTACTTTACCGCCTGTACTCCTATGGTTATATCGGGATGCACCTTAAACTCGCTGCCCAGCCCGCTGGGCACATCGGCGGAAAAAACAACGGCGCCCTTTTCATGAAGGCGGTTTATGAATTCTATTGCTTCTTTTTCCCGTCCCTCTGCAATGCCGTGAAAGCCGATGCCGAATATTGCGTCCAGCACCGCGTCGGCGGGGGAAAGGTCGCACAAAAGCTCCCGACACTGCTCCATGCAAAAGGCGGCGGGAGCGCTTTTTTTGCCGGCATCCCCCACAAAGACCACGCGGACATCCAGCCCGGCTTTTTTCAAAACGGCGGCGGCCGCCATGCCGTCAGCGCCGTTGTTGCCCTGCCCGCATACGGCAAGCAGGCTTTTTCTATTGCGCATAAGCGGGGAGGCAAGAATATACTCCGCCATTTTTTCTCCCACCGTAAGCACGGTCTGTAAAACATCGGCACTGCCGAAATATTCCGTTTCCGCACGGCGTATCTCACTTACTGAGGCAACAGGCAGCATGGTCATTCTCTCCCTTCAATAATGCATTGGGCAACGGCGGCAAACTTCACATGAGATATGCTTATATGCACACTTGTTCCGTTGAGGCTTTCAAACAGCTCTTTTGCCTTTCCGTGCAGAACAACATAGGGCCTTCCGTATTCGTTGTGAAAAATTTCTATATCCTTCCACGAAAGATGGTCAAAGCCCCGTCCCAAAGCCTTTGCCGCCGCCTCCTTAACCGAAAACATTCCGGCGGCCGTTGAGGGGTTCAGCTTGTGCAGGGCAAGATATTCCCGCTCGTTTTGGGTATATATTTTTTCAATAAAGCTTTCCCGCCGCAGCATAAGCGATATGCGCGGTATATCGATAATATCCGTTCCTATGCCCAGTATCATTCAATACCTCCGATTTTTTAAGGCTCGCCTTACCGCCCGTGCATGCCGTCTGCGGGCTTAGAGAGCGTTGCTTCGCCGGAGGATATATGATACAGCTCTCCGCCGCAAAGCACCAAAAGCGCGCCGTCGTCATCCACGCCTTTTGCTGTGCCGCTTATGCTTTTGCCGCAGCTTGTAACCGTTACGGGGATGCCCACGGTTAAAAGCAGCGGACGGTATAGCCCCAGCAGCTCCTCCCTTTTTCCTTCCTCTGTAAGCGTCAGGGTGTGCTCCAGCGCACAGATAACGCGGTTAAACAGCTCGTCCGCGCTGCCGCCGGTGCAGGCGGAGCCTTCAATGGGAGCGCAGACAACATTTATTCCTATACCGATTATTATATCCATATTTTCGCTGTTGCTGGCGCAAAGTATCCCGCACACCTTTTTTCCGTTCAGTATAATATCATTGGGCCATTTTATGCCGCTGCCCGGTATGCAGGCGGCCACGGCCACGGCGGCTGCTTCGGTAACAAGGCCGCGCAGGCAGGGGTTTGGTATTTTTACCGAAAAATAAAGCCCTCCCGCCGGGGAAATAAAGCTGCGTCCCAGCCGCCCCCGCCCCGCAGTTTGCGCAAGTGCCCTCACGCAGCTGTAAACCGGCAGGCTTTTAATGTATTCGTTTGTGGAATCCACACATTCCAGAGTAACCGTATTGCAAAATTTCATATTTTCATCCTCAGCGTAAGGGTATAATTATAACGGCATCAGATATCATCACAGTACAGGTCTTCCTCCGCATCCTCTGCGGGCAGCAGCTCAAGGGTCTGCCGTATAAGCTCGGAGGAAAAACCGCGCCGGGCAAGATAGGCATAGGCGCGGGCGCGCTGCTTTGCCGCCGGCTCGCCCGTTTTTTGCGGGAAGCGCTTTAATGCGTTTGCAGCCGCCTCTTCCTCCTGCTCGGGGGATATATCATAAAGCGCCTCCTGTATCAGCTCCTCGGGAATCCGCTTTTCGTACAGCCGTTTTTTAAGCATAAAAGGCCCTTCACCGCTTGCAAGCCCGCGCTTAACTATCTGCGCAGCCAAGGCCGCATCGTCAATGTAGCCCAGCTCCTCCATGCGCTTAACGGCGGCCTGAGCGGCCTTTTCGGGGAAGTCCGAAAGCCGGGCAAGAAATTCGCTGCGGCTTTTGGCATTTGTGCGCGAGGCATAATCCAGCGCGGCATTAAGCGCAGCCGGATATGCGTCGGCGGCGGAAATGTCATTAAGCTCCCGGGGCGAAAGCTCCCTGCCCGGAGCCAGCCCGAAATCCGCCGCCGTTTGTACGCAGAGCCCGCAGCGGAATTCACCGTCGATATAAAGATTCACCCGTTCCGGGTCGTGCTTTTGTGCCGTAACAGCGGTTATGCGCATTTTTCCCCCCGTATTTTTAATCATTTTTGCTTTTTTAATGCCGATTTTTATACAGAAAATCATACTTCCTACGCTATTATACAGCATACACGCGCTTTTTCGTAATATTTTTGCATAATAATTAACAGAAAATTTACGCCAAACCGCATCGTGGCGCCCGCCCTTGCCTTGACTTTATATCCGTTTTGGGCTAAAATCAACGCATAATTACAATTCGGAGGGATAGGTTTGAAAAAACATCTGATTATTTGCGCCGCTGTAATGCTTGCAATGCTTTGGGCGGGGTGTACGCCCGCAGCGACGGAATCACCTTCTCAGTCCGCAGGCGTCGGTTCCGGCACTGCAAATTCGGAAAGCTTTGCGGGCGACAGGAAGGATACGGGTATAAAGCTTACCGACGGCTCTCTGAGTAGTGTGGAGGAAAACGGTATGGAACATCCCATAGCAAAAATCGTGCTGGAAAACGGCGGCGAGGTGGAGCTGGAGCTCTATCCCGAAAAGGCCCCGGAAACGGTGGCGAATTTCATCTATCTTGCAAATGACAAAAAGCTCTACGACGGTCTGACCTTTCACCGCATAATCGACGGCTTCATGGTTCAGGGCGGAGACCCCAACGGCGACGGCACGGGCGGCCCGGGCTACAATATCAAGGGCGAATTTGCTGCCAACGGCTTTTCGCAGAACGATATAAGCCACAAAACCGGAGTTATCTCCATGGCGCGCCGGTCCTTCCCCATGGACAGCGCAGGCTCTCAGTTCTTTATCTGTGTGGACGATGCCGAGTTCCTGGACGGACAGTATGCCGCCTTCGGCAAGGTCATAACGGGGCTGGATACGGTTTTGGAGCTGGGCAAGGTGCCCACCTACGGCGGGAATTCCGGCACGCCGAAGCAGCGCCAGGGCATAAAGAGTATACGAGTGGATACAAGAGGCAAGGTCTACGATAAGCCCAAGGACGCAAAATAATCGGGAATGCATTAAATAAAGCATAATAGGGGCGGCGCCGCGGCCGCCCTTATATTTATTCCCGGCGGCGGTATGCGCTTAAAGCACGGCCGTATCCCCAAAGACCTGCGGCAAACAGAGCGGAAAATCTCCGGCAGAAACAGAATTATAAAACCGTTGACAAAGCCGTGCCGTTTTAGTATAATACACCGTGTCAAAAGAATACGGGGATATGGCTCAGCTGGTTAGAGCGCTTCGTTCACATCGAAGAAGTCGGGGGTTCGAGTCCCTCTATCCCCACCATAAAAGGGCTACAAAATAGATGTAGCCCGTGAAAACCCCGATGTTATCGGGGTTTTCACCGTTTATACGGCAAAATTTCAGCGAACCGTTTTGACAGATATAAAAATGATGTTTTCCCTTTGTTGGATGTCTTGAACTCTCACACAACCGAATAATGATACGCAAGGCAGATAGAAATCAAAAATCTATCTGCCTTTTTTTATTACCTTCATAAAGGAGAAGATAGATATGCTACAGAAAGAATTAGCCAAACGGCTGCGCGGCCGCTTTGAAACCGAAATGAACAGTGACGGTTGGCTGGCGGTGTCCTCGGATGGGATGCCGCTGTGCCGGGTGAAGTACAACGGCAACTGCGTCGTCAACGACAACCCATACCTCTCGGAAGAATACCTCGGCAAGATCGCTGAAGTGCAAAACGAGCTGCTCACCGTAAAGGACTATGTCGCTCTTTACGAACACGCTCCGCAGATGAAGGCAGCGGAGGTTTTGGAATACCGACAGCTCGCCTCCTTCGGAGATACGGTGCTGGCAGCCAAGTACAGCGAAAGCCACGGTTTTGAATTTGTCACATGGAAACAGAACGCAGACGGTAATGCCGTGTTTTGGGGAGATTACTCTCCGAGCTATGAATACGCCAAGGAGTCCTTTGCCGTGCGCTCAGGACTGATCCCCGAAAGCCGACTGTTCTCCGAACAGGAAACCGCAAACCTCTGTCGCTGTGTAAACTTTGCAAAAGCCAACTGCGAAATACTGACCTATGAGCAGGAACGGCAGCTTGATAAGCTCCAAGAAAAGCTCACGGACGGATACCCCGCTCTTGAAGCCGAGCCGCCGACCTTTGAACAGACAGCGGCCCCACAACAGAATATGTAATACTATCAATCGCCCTTCGGTTACACAAAAACCGGAGGGCTTTTTCTATTTCACAAGGAGAACAGAAATGACCATATTTTCAGATAATCCACATGACCGCCGAATCGAACGGTTTATGACCGCAATCCCGAACTTCAAGCCGAGAGGTGTCGGTGTTCGTTTTTCGGAATCACAGGTGCTCATCACAATAACCGCTGCAACACCCACGGAAATACTTGCGGAAACCATGCGGCAGATACGCTGTCCGCCCTTCCGCAAGAGATTCAACGAATATATAGAAAGCGAGGAAAACCCTATGGCATATATAAATGAAAAGCACCGGACAAGATTTACACTTGCAGCAAAGAATGTACACCGAAAGAATTACGCACTGCTTTCGGCGTTATATCTGCTCACCGCCGACCAAAGGCTGTGGAGCTGCTGCAAGCATCATATAAATAACGGCTGTGTGTTTTTTGAAAACATCAAGCTCAACAACTGCTCCGAACGAGCCTACACCCTTTACTGTGCCGCCAAGGATTTGACGCTCGGCACAAAACACATTACCGTGTCGGATCTG